>Ga0180431_10000160_pt1 | contig 89925 bp, 75 predicted proteins | sample SS_ome_11_FD_132459 | JGI IMG/M metagenome (GOLD analysis project Ga0180431, IMG submission 132459) | Hypersaline lake sediment archaeal communities from the Salton Sea, California, USA - SS_1_MS_1 metaG | ecosystem: Environmental > Aquatic > Non-marine Saline and Alkaline > Hypersaline >...
CAAAAGGGCAAACCCGGGGAACTGTTGCTCGTCACGGCATCCGGCGGGCTGAGGCTTCTGGAGCCGCTGACCTCAGAGCTCCTGCCCCGCATTTGCTAACATAAGTCTATCGGCAATTGGGTTCGAATTGACGGCGTTTAAAATCGGGGCTGAGCGGAGACATCCCTTCAGATTCATCCGCATGTTAGCTTTCAGAAAATTGCTACTGAACTCCGGCAGTGAAGCCCAGAGGGTTAATCGCTCTCTTGGCGGTAAATCTCCAGATCGCCCACGAATAGATTTCTGTCGCTGTCGGGCTTGATGAGGTAAAAATCGTTGGCAAAGACCACACTTATCCTGTGCTTTCCCTCTTCGACTTTTTTAGAAAATTCGTAGGGCCTCCACTCATGTGAGGAAACCCATCTTTCACCGATCATTTCATCGTCCAACCAAAGCACCAGGTAGGGCCAGACATCCTCTGCCAAATCGCCGCGCGCCCAGAGCTTGAACACATGCCCTCCCTCGCTAAGGGAGACATCGATCCAGCACCGGCCGGACTTGTAAAGTTTCGGGCCTTGAGGGCCACGCCATTCTCCCTGGGTCAGCTTATCGATCAAATTTATCTTTCTCTCCGGTGGATACGTTTGGAGTCGAGGGTGGTCTCGGTCAAAAGATACTTCGGCGACAGCGATTCCAAGGTGCCGAGGATCCGGGGTTCCCAGAACTTTGAGTGGTTGCCAGGTCCGGCTGACTTGGATAAGCAACAGAAGCTCCTGTCCCGTCTTTCCGGGCATCTCCAATCGGATTGTCTGCCAGAGGTTGTTTTTGATAACTACATCCGCGACGAGCACCTTGTCTTTGCACATATTTTGAATAGTGTAAATTTTCAGCCCGACAGGGTGTTCGGCGATGTCAGGATGGGAGGCATGGACCGGCAGCTCCATCACGGGTTTTTCCACTTTGATGGTCATGGCCGCCATATTTTTTGACCACATGAACTTCCGCCCCTGTGATATCTCTTTTGGGTGGAAGCCGAAGCCCTGCACCAGCCTGAACTTTTGCGTCCTGGCCGGCAGAGAAAGATCACCCATAGAATTCACAAGGTGACTGACCGCAAAGAGAGCGATGCCGATCCACACAAGAATTTTCGCCGCTTTGCTGAGATGTCTTCGCCTTTCCCGTTCCTCGTCGTCCGCGAACAGACAACCGATGAGCAGCCAAAAAATCATCTGGATCTCGAAACTCAGCGTGTGAACGCCGAAAACGAATATAACAAGCAGGGCAGTGAGACCTGCTGTCATTCCGGCTCGCAGCATTGTGCGATCGCCGTCTCTCTTTCTCAGCCACTCCTCCCAGCCTCTTCTGAGGATCAAGACAAATATCCATAGAAAAATAACCAGGGCCACAAGTCCCATCTCCGAAGCAATTTGTAGATAGAAATTCCCTGATGTGTCGATCAGGACCGGTTTAGTCGGCACTTTTCTGTTCACCGCAGAAGTCATCACGGGTGCGATGCCATATTGGATGTAATAGTTGGGTAATTCACACGTGAAAGATCCGACCCCGACACCGCTGAGCGGAAACTCGCTGACCATGTGAAATCCCGCCGGCCATAATATCTGACGCGCATTCAATATGTCCAGGCCCGGCTCGCCTTTCACGGATACATCTTGACTCGGAAAAATGCGCCGAAAAAGGATGGAGTCCTTACCCGTCATTGCAGCGAGTGTCAACACACCTGCAAAAATGACAAGAAGGATCAAACTCTCCCAAATAATCCGGGCCTTGCGCGCCGGATCACGGGTCATGCTCCTGAGGACAAAAAAGAGGAACACAAAAGCGGCCAGAACGAGGCCCAGCAAGCCACTCCTGGAGCCTGATTGCGGCAATAGGATTATGCCCATACTCAAGACAAGGAGAAAGAGAGCCTTGAGGTTTTTCCTCTTGAATGTGAGATAGGCTCCTGCAAACAGGGGAAAGACAAGAGACATGTACACACCCAGCGCATTCGGATCTGTAAAGAGGGCATTGATTTGCCCTTTGGCCAGCCAAAAATCCGTATTCCCCATTTCTGTGTCGACAAAGGCTTGAAAGAGGCCGAAGGCAAATGAAAGCGATGTCGAAACAGCCAGAACTATAACGGATTTTCGAATCAAATCTTTCGTCCTTAAGACGCTGATAACACAAAAAAACCACAGGAATCCAGCCAGATAATTGAGCGACTCAAAAATGACAAGACGTATGGCCTCCCCTGCACTGACATTCAACACATTCACCACCCAGTCATAGACGGCACTGCAATGGAGGGGAAAGAAATTTGCGTAGCGCCATAGAGTAACGACAGCCGACAGGCCAATCAGGACAGCGGCGCTGATAATAGGGAGGGACAGGGCATTCGTCCACCTCATGGAGTAGGGATGTATCAATCGGTGTAGCAGAACACCCAAAAAATAGGCATAAAAAAGCACGAAGAGCGGATTAAACCCTTTTAAGCCAAGAAAGTTGGGTAGGCTGTTGAGAAGAGGGATACAAAAAATGAAAACAAAAGTCCCTTTCTTCAGTGAGATAGACGTCAAAATCAAACAAAAACCGAGTATCGGGATCAGCAGCAACTGCACTTCTTGAATTTGAGGAATATATCTGTGATAAAGCCAAAAAAAAGCCCCGATATAGAACAAGATAAGGACTCCGAGAAGAATCCTCCTCCTTGAATTCTTCCTGGGGTCAACTTTTTTCGCCACGTCAGACACCAGGGATAAAATAGCCTGACCATGGGTCAAAGTCAAATAGAACAGGGGGCATTTGCAAAACCTCGTGACGAGTGAGCAGAATGGTGATTCCAAAAACACGCACATTTTCCTTCTTCTATGAAAATTGGCTCAAAGCCATCCCGGTTTCAGAAATGCATACAAAAGAACAAGCTCTGTGGCAGAGACGGAGTGAATGGGTTATAATGAGGCATTAGTTTTCGCCCACGAGCACAACCGCCCGGTGTGTGCGGATGTTAAGGATCAAATGACAACAAAACCAGAACCTGAGCAACGAGCCATTCAAAAAAAAATCATTTCATTGGGATTGCTCATCCTTTCGGACCTGGGCATCGTCATTCTCAGCTTCTGGCTTGCCTTCCAGGTCCGGAGCAATCTCCTCCCTCAATTCATGCAAAGATTCCAAGAAATCGGAATGGCTCCCTTTGCCAATTTTCTCAATCATTTCTACCTGGCCGGAATATGGATCATCATTTTTGCCCACGAAAAACTCTACATCAAGCGATACACCTTTCACGAGGAAATCAAACATCTTCTCAAAAGCACCACCATCGCCTCTTCGGCGGTGATGATATTGATATTCATGACCCGCACCCAAATTGAATTCTCGCGGGCAGTCGTGATTCTAGCCTGGCTTCTCACTCTGGCTCTGCTTCCCCTGTCCAGGTATCTGATCAAAACCCTCCTGGTCAAGACGAGCCTCTGGAAAAAGAAACTCATCATACTCGGAGTGCAGCAAACCAGCCTGATGGTTCTTCAAAGCATCCAAAAAAACAAGACCATGGGATACGAGGTATTGGGTTTTCTCGATGACGATCCGGAAAAGAGACAAAATACATATCTGGGAGTAGAAGTCCTGGGTCCCCTCTCAGACTTGGAGGAGATAACCGAAACGCACAAATCCAAAGATATCATGATTGCCACACCGCATCTTCCCAGGCACAAGCTCAAGGAACTGTTGACAAAATTCGAAGAGTCCAGCGAATCCATGTGGCTCATTCCTCGGAGCGGGGACTTCATCACAGCCGGCGTTGAATTGGACGTGCTGGATGATGTCATCGCTATCTATATCAAAAAGAATCTGGCAAAACCGTGGAATGTTTTCATAAAAAAAGTATTTGAACTCACTTTGGCTGTCAGCTTTGCCGTCCTCATACTTCCTTTTCTGGCTATTATTTCCCTAGCCATCAAGCTGGATTCCCGAGGCTCTGTTTTTTATATTCAGCAAAGACTCGGCCGGAATAAAATGCCCTTCAGGCTATACAAATTCAGGACCATGCACACCGACGGGGACAAAAGATTAGAAGCCTATCTCCAATCAAACCAAGAAGCCAAAGCGGAATGGCAGACATACAAAAAGCTCAAAAAATGGGATCCCCGGGTGACCCGCGTGGGGAAATTTCTCCGCATGCTCAGCCTGGATGAACTGCCGCAGGTCTTCAACGTGCTTCAGGGAAAAATGAGCCTGGTCGGCCCCAGGCCCTATCTGCCGGATGAACTGGAGGGCCGGGACGTGTTCAAAGACAAAATTGCACTGGTCAAACCCGGAATTACAGGCCTCTGGCAAATCAGCGGAAGGTCAGAGCTTCCCTTCGAAAAACGCATTTCTCTCGACGAGTACTATATCCGCAACTGGTCTCTATGGCTCGATATCACCATTTTATTCAAAAGCGTCATAGCCTGGCTCTCAAGGAAGGGAGCTTACTGATCACCCAACAACTCTCATGCCCAACACACCGAACCGCGAGCGCCTTCAGTCAGACATATCTTCCATAGCCAGAGGTGCAGGAATAGTCTTTTCGGGAACCGTAGCGGGGGTCGGTTTTAAATACCTTTTCGAATTGGCCGTAGCCCGCAGTTTGGGCCCGGGGCTTTTTGGAATTTTCTTTTTCGGATTCTCTCTGTTTAAAATCATGGAAAGGATAACCACCCTGGGTCTCAACAACGGTGTGCTGCGGTTCGTGTCCCTCTACAGGGGAGAACGTGATGAGAGCCGGGTCAAAGGAACAATTGTCCTGGGCCTGGGTGTTACCTGTGCGGCCGGTTCAATTCTCACCGTGGTCTTTCTTTTCGGTTCAGGCCAGATCTTCAATCATTTTTTCCCCGAATCGGACCTGAGCGTTGTTCTGGTCATTTTCGCTCTGGGTATAGTATTCACTGGATTGACAGAAATCTTGGTTTTCGCTACCCAGGCATTCCAAATCATGGAATACAAAGTTCTCGTGCGCAGGATTTTGGAACCCGGGACAAGCCTCGTTCTCTTTGTCGGCTTTCTCCTGCTTGGTTGGAAGGTTCTTGGAGCGGTGTCATCCTTTGTCCTTTCCATCATCCTGGGAACCGTGTTGGCGTTCTTTTTTGCCAAAAAGGTTATCCCCTATCTCACCACACAAACACCTCGGGCCATATTCGAAACAAGACAAATTCTCAGTTTTTCCTGGCCCCTCTTTTTCGTGGGGTTCTTTGACGTCATCAATATCCATATCAACACGGTCATGCTGGGACATTTTCAAGCCGCTCAAGATGTCGGTATCTACGGGGCAATTTGGAGAACGGCCTTTTTGGCCCCCATAATCCTGGAGTCCTTCAATGCCATCTTCGCCCCCATTATATCCGACCTATACAACAGAAAGGAGCTGATTCGCCTCCGGAGCCTTTTCAAGACCGTTACCAAATGGGTTGTGACAATCAGTCTCCCCGTGACCATACTGTCGATATTTTTTGGACGTGAAATCCTATCCCTCTGGGGGCAGGAATACGTCATGTTCCACACAAGCCTCATCATCATCTGCCTCGCCCAGTTTGTCAACTGCAGCACAGGCTCTGTGGGATTCGTCATCATGATGAGCGGGCGATCCAAAATAAACCTGGCGAACAACGCTCTGGGCTTTATTCTCACTGTCATCCTCAATCTCCTGCTTATCCCCAGGTTCGGAATTTTGGGCGCTGCAGTGAGCATGGCTGTTGTCATTGCTACTATCAACATCTTAAGAGTTGCGGAGGTTCTGGTTTTGCTCAAAATCCATCCTTTTCGGATCGATTTTTTCAAGCCTATCCTGGCAGGAGGATTCTCATGTGTGATCCTTTTCTTCAGCGCGGGCGTCATCCATGAGAGGACGCACCCCATCGTTGCTGTTGCCGCCGGCACTCTCCTCTTCCTGGCCTTTTATGCCGGGGGATTGCTCGTGCTGGGGCTTGGAGAGGAGGACAAAGTCATCTGGGCGAAAATCAAAGAAAGACTATGGATAAACACAAAGCATTCTTGATCGGCATCGACGGAGCCACCTGGGAGGTTCTCCTTCCTCTCATGAGAGCCGGTGTGATGCCCACATTGGCCAAACTGGTGGACGAGGGGATCAGCACCACTTTAGCCTCGACGATTCCCCCTGACACAGCCACAGCCTGGACGAGCTTTCAAACAGGAATGAATCCGGGCAAACACGGAGTCTTCGACTTTCATCAGTACAAGCGGGGTGAGTACTATCCCTCCTTTGTCAATTCAGAGAGGATAGGCACAGAGACAATCTGGGACATCCTGAGCCGAAACAAAAAAAAGATTATACTGGTCAACATCCCTGTCACTTACCCGCCGCAACCCATAAACGGATGCATGGTGACAGGACTCCTTACACCGAGCATCAAATCAAATTTCACCTATCCCGACCGTCTCGCTCGAGAAATCCTTGACATAGAGAAGGATTACACAATCATCACAACGCAGGAGTCCTTTCGAAACACATCCCTGGACAATTTCATCGAAGAATTGATACGCACCGAAACAAAGAGGACCAACGTGATGCGTCATCTCCTCGGGCGGTACGACTGGGATGTGGCCATGATTCACTTCCAATCGACAGATCCCCTCCAGCATGCCGTCTTTTGGTATCTCGACGAAAAGAACCCGGAGTATTCGCCCCAGAATTACCAGGCTCTCCAAAAGTTCTACAGCTCCATCGACAGGAATATATCCGCGTTGCTGGATCAAATTCCACGGTCAGCTTTGAAAATCGTCCTCTCGGATCATGGGTTTGAATCGGTCAGAAAGACGATCTACATTAACAATATTCTGATAACCGAGGGCCTCCTGAGTCTCAAAAAGCAAGGATTTTTCAGGCAGAAGCTCTTTGCCCTCTTCAGAGCCTTGAGAAAGATCCAAGGCAGGTTCTTCAAGCAGATGTTCTCCTTTCCCAGGAGCATTGCTTTGGTCGCCAAGACCACATTGGTGGATTGGACCAGGACCAAGGCTTTTGTGTTGACCGGATGGCTTTATGGATTCATCTATCTCAACCTGAAGGGAAGAGAAAAGGGGGGGATCGTCGCCGAAGGCCGGACCTATGAGGAGCTGAGGGAATCCATCGCCAAAAATTTGAGCTCGATCAGGGATCCAGAAACCACCAACAGAGTCTTCCGGAAAATCTATAAACGCGAGGAGATTTATGAGGGGCCGCACTTGAAAAACGCACCGGATTTGATCGCTGTTCCAGAACAAGGTTATGAATGCAGCCAGAGTTTTATCGAGACATCCGATGACATATTCAAGAAAAACATCCTGGGAAAAGACCATACCGGCACTCACAATCAGGACGGCATCTGTATCTTCAGCGGTAAAGACCTGGATGCCTCGGGGAAGCTCGCCCAGGCCGCAATTATCGACATAGGCCCATCTCTTCTCTATTATTGTGATTGCGCCATTCCCCCGGGAATGGATGGACGGGTGCTGAGGGACATTTTCTCTCCCGAATTTCGGGAAAGCCACCCTCTTCTCTATGAGGATAAAGAAAAAGCTCCGAAACCTGCCGACGAACAGGATATCTTTTCCGATGAGGACAAGAAAAAAATCGAGAAACGGTTGAAAGATCTCGGTTACATGGATTGAGGCCGATGCCACGCATAAAAGACAGAGATATTGTCATGCTATCCAATATCGAATGGACCATGCTCTGGCAACGGCAGCAGATATTCGCCTCCTATTTCAGCCGCTCCAGCCGGAGGGTTGTGTTTGTCGAAAGCCAGGGCAAGAGGAACCCGCGGCTTTCCGATTTGCCGAGGATAGCCGACCGTCTCGCCAGATTCCTAACGAAAAGAAGCCGGAGAGCTCTCCATGACACTGAGAGCGCACCCGCCAACTTAACAGTCATAACTCCTCTGGTCCTGCCGTCGACGCTGCGCATCTTTCGCCGGATCAACAGAACTCTTTTTATCCCCGCTCTCGTCAAGACCATACAAAAACAGGGAGTGACACATCCAATCGTGATCAATTATCTTCCCACGCAAACTTCTCTCGATGCCATGGCCCTGCTCCAGCCGTGTCTCAAGGTGTATGACTGTGTGGAGAATTTTCCCGCCTATCCGGCCGTGCCCGAAGACACGGCGGCAATAGAAGAAGATATTATCAAGTCCTCTCATCTCGTTTTGACAGACTCCGAATTTCTCTATCTCAAAGCGAAAAAAATAAGGGAGGACGTGGTAAGAATTCTCCCGGGTGTGGATTATGATCATTTCCAGCAGGCCGATACAGGGCCTTTCAAGGGAGACATCCAATCTCTCTGTTTTTACGGTGGCATCAACGACCGGCGCATTGATTTTGATTTGCTGCAGAGACTCGCGGATTCGGGAAATTTCACGATACACATGGTCGGCCCCGTCGACTCAAAAATCCCATCTTTCCCGAAAAATGTCGTATTCCATGGACCGGTCCCCTATCCGGATCTTCCCCTTCACCTCAGAGACTCGGATGCCTTCCTGTTTCCTTACAGAATTACGGACTTTACCAGGGGCATCATTCCCGCGAAGATGTTCGAATGTTTTGCTACAGGAAAGCCGGTCATCGCCACGCCCCTCCCTTCCTTCCAACCCTACAAGGACTTGATTCATATCGGTGATAACAGCGATCATATGGTGGAGATCATCCGAAACATAAAGGCCCTGGAAAGCAATGCTTCCTATGACCAAAGAAAAGAAGCCGCCCGAAAGAGTTCCTGGGAAAGCCGCTATCATGATGTCCTGACTCTGATTGAAGAGAAATTAAAAAAGAAAGCCGCTTGAATCGATGAAACAGTTGAACAGAAAAGCACGCCTTATTCCCTTTGTTACGACCTCGATCGTCGTTGATCTCGCTCTGTTCTTCGTGCTTTTGCCAGTCTGGTTTTTTACCGGTCTCACACAATTTCTGGGCCCTTTTCTGGCCTTTGTGCTTTTCGCCAAATGGTTCATCCAATCGACAAAAGGACAGCACAAAACCGCACTTCCCCAACCTCTTTCATGGCTTGTTTTTATCTTTCTCCTGTCGGCGCTTGTTTCGAGTCTTTTTATTCAAGAGTCTTACTGGATACCGATGTTTATCAGAAACTACATCATGACCATTTCCGCCTATCTCATACTCTTCGTGACTTACAATTCAGTTAAGGATAGATCCGATATTCAAAGGATATTCTGGGCATGGGGTGCGATGGCTGTCACAGCGTCGCTCATCGGAATTCTGGTCGCAGGAGGACTTATCCCCTACCGCAACATCATGACCGCCCCTATCACGGCCATCCTTCCTGAACAAATGGGGCAAAGCGAGTACTATTCATCCATTGTCAGCATCTCGCTGGGCGACAGGATCCATCTCTTTGGAGCTTTAGTCAGAAGGGTCTCATCCGTCTTCCCCTATCAGAATATCTTTGCTGCGGCATTGATCATGATTATTCCTTTCCAATTTTTCCTCTACAAGCACTCCGCAGGCTGGAGAAGGCTCTTGATCGGATTGAGCATCCCTCTTTTATCCGTCAATCTTCTCTTGACATACTCGAGAGGAGCGCTGCTGGCCATCGTCCTGAGCTTTCCTTTGTTCCTCTATCTCGGACGCAAATCCTTGAATCGAAGAACGCAATTCAGAATTGTCATGTCGGGAATGGCTCTGTTCGTTCTCGGCATGTGTCTTTTCGCCCTGTTCGGTAGTTCGCTCATCAAAAAAATAAATCCTGAGAGCGCGAATATCCGAAAGTTCATCGTGGTCAAAAGCATTGAATCCTGGAAAGAAAGTCCGCTATTCGGATGGGGCACCCAGAGAAACATCGATGTGGCGGGAGGATGGGAGGACAGGCCCTTCAAAATTATCCCTGCTCTCGGCTCGCACAGTCAATTTCTCAGCCTTCTCTACCGCTATGGTCTGGTCGGACTGGCTCTTTTTCTGCTCATCTATGCCGCAGTTTTCCGCGAATTGACCCGGGCAGCCGAGGATTCTCCCAGGGATGTATTCTGGAGGGACTTGATACGATTTTGCGGATGGGCCTTTGCTGCAAACTTGATTCACAGCGTGTTCATCGATATGGATTTCGACGTGGTGGTGCTGTTCATGATCTGGATGAACTGGGCCCTTATCCTGAAAGTGCGTACAATGTCCAAGCAAGAACGAGAAACATCGTTTTGAACGGATATTTATTTTATTGCACGCTTCGAAAACAGGATCTCTCGGCAAAGTATATCCAGTTTTGCCGCAAAATCCTTTATCTTCATATCCTGTTCCGCTTCTCCCTGTTCGGGATATCCCAGACGGACAGCCTTCGCCTCATAATCTTTGACGACTCCCCCCAAACCGGAGATATCATAAACAGCGATGACCCTGTTGTTCCGCTCAAGCATCTGGACAAAACGGAGCTGGTGATCGTCCACATGTTCTGAAAAAGCTTTTTGCCGGGGAACGACCACGGGGATTTTTCGCCGGTAAAGGACGGGCATTATGCTCCCCGGGCCTCCATGGGTTATGATAATCCTGGCTTGATCGATCTTTCGGAGCATCTCGTCAAAGCTGATGAACGCCTCATGGATGCAATGCTGGGGCACAACGGTCGTATAGCCGGTCTGGATAAACACCTCTTCCTCAATCACGCCGTCCTCGACCAATCGATCCATCTCCTGCACCAGTCTATCAAAAGGCTGCTCGTGCGTGCCGACAGTGACTAGAATCATAGCAATCGCCCCAATACTTGTCCCTTGGGATAAAACTTCTTTTGCTCCTCCCATTGAAGAATGAACGCATCGACCAGGGGATGGACCAATCTGCCGGAGAGAGTGGGAGAATCTATCCGATCGTACACTTCGATGAAGACAAGTTTGGAACCGAGCAATTTTCCCACGTAGAAAAAGGGAACGGATATGCCGGCTCCTGTGGATATGATAAGATCGGGTTTTTCACGCCTGAGTATTTTGATAGCCAGGAGGGTATTTCTAATCAAATTTTTGATGTTCCTGTTTGTAGGAAAGTGGCCCCAGTAAGTCCGTTCGTTTTGGAGAAGATAGACGGCATCTTCTTTCCTGAAAGTGACCCAGAATCGGTCATGCCGACTCCACCAGTCCTTGAGAATATGCAGTTGCCAAAGATGCCCCCCACTCGAAGTAACCAGACAAATTTTCATAGCCAATTCAGAAGGATTGCGGCTTATTTCCTGCCGACAGAGTAGTACTCGAAACCCAGTTTTTTGACGTCCTCCGGGTCGAACACATTTCGGCCGTCTATGATGATAGGATTGGCCATAAGGGTTTTGATCTTATCCAGATCCAAGTTCTTGAATTCCTCCCACTCGGTGACAATCAATGTGGCATTGGCGTCTCGCACAGCATCATAGGGATTATCCGTATAGAGGAGGCTTGGCGACTGTTCCGGGAAAACCGACTTCATATTATCCAGGGCTTCGGGATCGTAGAGCCGGAGAACGGCCTCTTCTTTCTGGAGAGCCTCGATGAGATAGATGCTGGGAGCGTTCCTCAAATCGTCGGTTTCCGGCTTAAAGGCCAGGCCCAGAACCGCGATCTTTTTATCTTTGATGATCCAGAGGGCCTTTTTGATTTTTTGGATAAAACTCTGAATCCTGTCCCTGTTGATCCTGTCCACTTCCTTCAGAAGGGTCAGGTCGACACCCAAATCCTCACCTATCTTGATCAGAGCCCGGACATCTTTCGGAAAACAAGATCCTCCATAGCCCAACCCCGCCCTCAAGAACAAGGGCCCTATTCTCGGATCCAATCCCATCCCTTTCGCCACCAGCTCCACGTTCGCATCTGTCTTGTCACAGAGCTCGGACATGAGGTTGATGTAGGATATCTTCATGGCTAAGAAAGAATTGGATGCATGCTTGATGAGCTCGGCTGTATCGATGTTGGTAACCAGAATCTTGTCGCTGTATTTTTTATAGATCTTCACCAGAATATCTCTTGCCCTGTCGCTTTCTGCGCCGATAATCACTCTGTCGGGGTTCATAAAATCGTACACAGCCGAACCTTCCCGCAAAAATTCCGGATTGGAGGCCACATCAAAATCGGCATCCCCCTTTTTGTACAGGCTGATCGTCCTCTTGATCCACATGGATGTTTGTATGGGTACAGTGCTCTTTTCAACAATCAGTTTATAGGTGTTGAGATTTTCGGCAATGCTGCGGGATGTCCCCTCCACATAGCACATGTCAGCGCTCCCGTCTTCACGCTGGGGCGTGTTCACACAGACAAACAAGACATTCGAATCTTGAATCGTCTGATGCAGATCATGGCTGAATGAGAGATTTCCGCTTTTCAAATTTTTTTTCAAAAGCTCTTCCAAGCCGGGTTCATAAATATGAGAAATTCCCTGGTTGGCTTTGTCGATTTTATCGGCATCAATATCTGTCCCCTGAACAGCGTGACCAAGGTCGGAAAGACAGACGGCTGTAACCAATCCCACATAGCCTGTTCCTATCACTCCAATTTTCATGGATATCTCCTTTGCATCAGGCTTTTACGACTTTTTTCCTCTTCTTCTTGATGGCGTTTCGCGTGTCCACGATAAGAAAAGAGTTTTTCATAATCCAATCGTAATCATAATCCGAATGGTCAGTGGCGATGACGACCGCGTCGTATGACTTGAGTTTTTTCTTCGTCAATTGGACCGATTTCATGTCCAATCCCGGATAGTCACGATGACCTGAGGATTGAGCGACGTAGGGATCGTTGTAGTCGACTAAAGCGCCCCTGCCCTTCAAGAGGCTGATAATCTTCAGTGAAGGAGATTCCCTCTGGTCATCCACATCTTTCTTGTAAGCAATACCCAGGACCAAAATTTTGGCCCCTTTGATGACCTTGTTTCTCTGATTAAGCGCTTTGACAATTTTTTCCACCACATAATAGGGCATGAGTGTGTTGATTTCTCCTGCCAGCTCGATAAAGCGCGTGGGGTAATCGACTTCCTTGGCTTTCCATGTCAGATAAAAGGGATCGACGGGAATACAGTGGCCGCCGTATCCCGGCCCCGGTGAAAAAGGCATGAAGCCAAAGGGTTTGGTGGACGAGGCCTTAATAACCTCCCAGATATCAATGTCCATCCGGTCAAAGATCATCTTCATCTCGTTGACCAGGGCGATGTTTACCGAGCGGAAGATATTCTCCAGCAACTTGGTGGCTTCGGCCTCTTTGGTCGATCTGACCGACACAGTCTTGACCACAATCTGGTCATACAGAGATTTGGCAATTCTAAGACAGTCTTTTGTCACCCCGCCGACAACTTTGGGGATGTTGGCTGTGGTGAACACCTCATCACCGGGATTTTCTCTTTCCGGGGAATAGGCGAGGTGGAAATCTCTCCCGACTTTGAGCCCTCTGGATTCAAGAATAGGAAGCATCTCTTCTTCGGTGGTGCCGGGGTATGTGGTGCTTTCCAAAACCACGAGTGTATCTTTGGTAAAATTGGCAGCAATCAGATCGGTTGTGCTCAGGACATAAGATAAATCCGGGTTTTTATGGGGATCAAGAGGCGTGGGAACACAGATGATAATGACATCGACTTTGGATAAAACCTTGGGATTGGTGGTCGCCCGGAACTTGTTTTTCGCGATAAAAGGCTTCAAATCCCTTCCCGTGACGTGCTTGATGTAGCTCCGGCCTTTGTTGAGAAGATTCACCTTTTTTTCATCAATGTCAAAACCGGTCACACTGAATCCCGCATTCAGAAAGGTTTTAATCAAAGGAAGCCCGACATACCCAAGACCGATGACACAAATGTGTGCCTTTTTGTCCTTTATTTTTGTCTCAAGAGCCATTGTTCCCCCTAGAGTTGTCTTTTGAACCAATCAATAGTCCGGATGATCCCCTCTTCAAGCTCGATGGACGCGCTGTACTGAAAAGCCTTTTTGGCTTTGCTGACGTCAGCAAAAGAATGCCGGACATCTCCAGGACGTTCTTTGTCATACGAAGGCTTTGCCGCAGACTTGAGTATCCCGGCTATGATGTCTGCCAATGCATTGACAGTTGTCCGAGCGCCACAGCCAATGTTGAAGGCCTGTCCGGGCATATCCGGAGATTTTGAGGCCAATATGTTGGCGTCCACAACATTAGACACATAAGTAAAATCTCTTGACTGTTCCCCGTCTCCATGGATAATCGGTGGCTCGCCATTCAGCAATCGTGCTATAAATTTGGGAATGACGGCAGAGTACTGCGAATGAGGATCTTGACGCGGCCCAAAAATGTTGAAATACCTGAGACAGACTGTAGACAATCCGTAAACATGACTGAACACCTGGCAATATTTCTCGCCGACAAGCTTGGTCACCGCATAGGGAGAGAGCTGGTTTCCTTCTGTTCCTTCTGTTTTGGGTAGATTCGGATCGTCTCCGTAAACCGAGGAAGAGGAGGCAAAAACTAAGCTCTTGACACCCGCATCCCGCGCTGCGAGCAGGACATTCAAAGTCCCTTCGATATTGATAGAATTTGTCAGCACAGGATCTTCAATCGAGCGCGGGACAGAGGGAAGAGCTGCTTGATGAAGGACATAATCTATGTCCTCCATGGCCTTTTGACAGATATGCAATTCCCGGATATCTCCGCGAATGAGCTCAATGTCTCCGAGAAACGGGGCCAGGTTTTCTTCCCTCCCGGTGATAAAATTATCGAGCACACGGACAGCCTGACCTCTTCGCAGGAGTTCCTCGGCGATATGAGATCCAATGAAGCCTGCACCTCCGGTGACAAGATATCTTTCCATTTATTTTTTCAAGAATGCCTTAATGAAGATAAAAATGATAATCGCCCTTTTAACGGCTCTTTCTCTACCTTAAACCTCACGCAGTTCTGAAGCTTTTGGACAACAATCTCAGTCCATATAACCAAGGGCTTTGAGCCGTTCCTTGACCTTGTCTTCTTCTTCTTGACTCAAACCCTCGGCTGGGGCATCATCAGACTGGGGCAAGTTTTCCTTGAGCACTTTAACCACAAAGTCCTGAACCGATGCAATATCAGAGCCTTTGATTTTTTCCTCAATCTGCTTGACGAGAGTCGTTGGTATGGGGATATCCGTGAATTCCTTATCCATTATGATCCTCCTTAGATGTTTAAATACGCCGCTTCCGGTAGAGCTTTTTGTCCACGACCGAAAGCATTTTTTCAAAGTCGATGTCTTCGGCATCGAGAAAATCGCGAATGTTCTTAATATTTTCCTCTGGCTCTGCCACGATGGCGTTGTAGTTCACGTGCAAAACATCGACGTCTTCTCTGTCATCGATCAGTTGGATTATCATGTTGTTGAGCTTTGTGAACACAATTCGCGTATCATCACGTTCCGTATCCTTGATCTTGGCCATCTTCTCCATGGAATCCAGGATTTCCTCGATATTTCTCTGGGAATATATAATTTTATATCTTCCTGGAGGTAGAAATTTGAGCCCGTAGGCTGTGATCTTGATGAATTTGCCCTTGTAATTCTCGAGGGGAAATGTCTGGTCCATCAGCCGGCTGATGATCTTTCCTCCTTCGAGTTCGAAATAGCCTCTGGGGTTGTCATCATCCGGAGGTCTTGAGCTGTGATCAAAAGCCATGGGCAATCCACCCGCATGCATTATTTGCATGAGCATGGATGTTCCGGATCGTTCCAACCCGGAGACGATGTAGTTGACATTGTCATTGAGTTTCATTGTTTCACCTTAGACTGATTTTATATCCTAAATACCTGTTCATTGCAACTTTTTCCAAAAGGGGTTGCGTCTTAACATTCACAGATATCTCCCTGCTTACATAAGATCGAGATCAAGAACTCCATACTTCATTCTCTCTCTTAATCGTCAATCAAATCGGGGGACATCATACTCAATTCTGAACGGTGGATTAGGCTTCGTGAATGAATCAAGTATGATGTCCCCCGAATTAAAAGATAGACTCAGCGATAGAAATGTTAAGACACGATCCCCTATGGATACTCTAGATATAGCGTTTTATATGTAGGACATACCCCATATGGGCGTCTTGACAAAGCTATCCGATTGGTGTTTCATATGTATTAATATTATGACGCAAAATCCCTTCCCAACCTTCTAATATGGAGAAAATCGAACATCCCTTTGCCCTCAAAACTGCCTTTTCGGGCGTTTTGGATAAAAACCTCAAAACTCTGGAGAAGAGACTGGGGATTTCTCTCTCAGCACGCGGGAGCAATCTCATGCTCGAGGGCCCGGAAGATAAGATCGAGTTCGCTAAATACTATTTCGAAAAAATCAAGGATCTCGAGGAGAAAGGGTACACCCTCAACAAGGAAGACCTCCACATTGCCCTCGATCTGCTCGAAGAAGGGATGCCGCACCGGCTCGAAGACATTCTGTCCTCAGAGCCGCTCAACCTATCTCGAAAATCAGTCTTGCCCAAATCTCTCAATCAGCAGCAATACATCCAGGCTATTAAGGACTTTGACCTGGTTTTCGGGATAGGTCCCGCGGGCACCGGAAAAACCTATTTGGCCATGGCAATGGCCTTGTCCTTCCTTCAGAACAAGGCCGTCAACCGCATCATTCTCACGCGGCCAGCGATCGAAGCCGGAGAGAAACTGGGTTTTCTCCCCGGCGATATGTATCAAAAAATAAATCCTTACCTCCGCCCTCTCTATGATGCCCTTTTTGATCTGGCCCAGAGAGAACAAGCTGACAAGCTTATCGAAAAGGGAATAATCGAGATCGCCCCCCTGGCCTTCATGCGCGGGAGGACCTTGAACAGTGCGTTCATCATTGTCGATGAGGCCCAAAACACGACCAAAGAACAGATGAAAATGGTTCTGACGCGAACTGGGTTTGACTCCAAAGTGGTTATTACGGCGGACATCACCCAAATCGACCTTCCTCAACCGAAAAAATCCGGTGTTCTTCACGCCATGGGGATCCTCTCCAAAATAGCGGAAATATCCTTCGTTCACTTCAATGAAAAAGACGTGGTCAGACATCCTCTGGTGCAAAAAATCATTAAGGCCTACCAAAAATCAGAGGAAAAGCGGCGCAGAAGTCAATGAGCACTAAATTCTACAAGAAGATCAAGCTCTTCACCGGCAATCACGTCGTGCCGAAGCCAGTCAACAATCACAACTCCGGCCAAAAAAGGAGCAAGACGGCAGAACTCATCTATGAGGTCAGCCGGAATCCCTTCATATTCCTCGTCATCTTTGTTGCCGTGATCGCTTACTTCATAGCCTACATTCCATCGAGGTCCCTCCCAATCCCCTTGATCGGAGAAATCGCCTCGGCGGATATCGTTGCCCCTGCAGATCTGACCATAGTCGACCTGGATGCCACCGAGGAAAAAAGAACCGAAGCCGTCAATGCCGTTCTTCCCGTCTATACTCTCGATCAAAATGTGGTCCTGAATACAGAAGAAAAAATCCGTGAGTTTTTCAATTCGGGAAGAATCCTCCTCGAAGAAAAAGACAAGATCGAAAATCCGAAGCAATTCCTGACAGAGATCTACGAGAAATTCTCCCTGGCGCTTTCGGACAAAGACCTGAGCAGCCTGACTAAAATCAAATTCTCAGAAGTGTTCGAAGAGAGCTTGATCAATCTCATCGTCAAGACCTCTCAAAAGGGAATAATCCTCTCTAAGAACTTGTTTATCCATAACGAACAAACCAAAGGCCTGACCCTCATCAGAGAATTTGGGAATGAAAGGGCTTTAGAAACCTCGGACATTCTGGATATCAAGGAGAGCAAAGAGACACTCACCTCGGATATAAACAGCATCGAAATAGAACAGAGCGAAAAAGACCTGCTGGAAAACCTGGGTCATTTTTTCATCGAACCAAACATCACCTACGACAGGATAGAAACTGAAAGGCGGCAGGAAGAAGCACGGTCCAACGTGGGGACCGTCTTCTACACGATCAAAGAGGGGAAAGTCATCGTCCGCAAGGGAGACGAAGTCAACGCGGATGCCATTAAACAGATAGGAATCATTAACCACAATCTTCAGACCAGGCCAAGCTGGTTGAGGAATTTCACGGGCACATTTCTCCTCTTCGCGCTTCTTCTGGTCACTGTTTGGTATTATTTCAAATCCATCTTGAAGTTTGACAAAGCCATCAAAGAATTCATCATGATGGGGATCACCCTCATACTCAGCGTGCTTATCTATAAACTCTCCTTTTTCCTCTCGGATATTTTCAGCGAAACCACACGATTATCCTTTCTCAAGCACACCGCGAGTTATTACTATGCCTTCCCTTATCAATTCGGAACGCTGATCTTTGCCTTTTTAACCAGTATTCCGGTGGCCATCGTCTTCACCATGGTGAACAGTTTATTGGTTGGCTATTTCTTTAATGCCAATTTTTTACTCGTGATCTTCAGTCTGATCGGAGGATTCGTTGCCATATACGGGATCAAACACTACGGGAAACAGAATCGCAATTCGACATTCAAAGCCGGCATTTTCCTGATTGCTCCCATCAACATCTTCGTGATCATCACCTTTCATTTCATCGGCGAGCAACTCGGGGAATTCGAAGTGTTTGTGAGCGAAGCCTTGATGGGAATCATCGGAGGGCTCTTGAGCGCAGCTCTGGCTTTTCTTTTTCTTCCCGTTTTCGAGAATCTCTTTGATTTTGCAACCCAAACAAAGCTTCTGGAGCTTACAAACTCAGACCTGCCGATTTTCCGTCAGATGGCTATTGAAGCTCCGGGTTCTTATCATCATTCGTTGATTGTGGCCTCGCTCGTCGAAAAAGCAGCCGAAGAAATCAAAGCCAATCCTATGTTGGCCAAAGCGGGTGCCCTCTACCACGACATCGGAAAAATCAAGAGACCGGAATATTTCATCGAAAACAGGTCCAGGACCATGGACAGGCACAAGGATCTCAAACCGAGCATGAGCACACTCGTCATCGTCAATCATGTCAAAGAGGGCGTGGAAAAAGCCAAAAAACTCAAGCTGCCCAAAGTCATCCGGGACATTGTCGAACAACACCACGGCAATTCACTTGTCAGGTATTTCTACGAAAAGGCCAAAGAAGCCTATGACCCTGAAATGCAGACGGTCGGCGAGGAAAGTTACAGGTATGCAGGGCCAAAACCCGTAACCAAGGAAGCTGCCCTGGTCATGCTGGCCGATTCTGTGGAGGCCGCATCGCGGAGCCTCAAGTCGCCATCCAGACCAAACCTGAAAAGAGTCATCACAGAGATTTTCAACAATTACCTCCAAGATGGTCAACTCGATGACTGTGATTTTTCGCTCAAAGAACTCCGGTTTGTGGCCTCTTCGTTTTTAGAGACCCTTTACATGATCTATCACCACCGCGTAGAATACCCGGGCTTTGAGTTCGAACCGAAGCAACCGAAAAAAACAAAAAGAGCCGAAACCGCCAATGATCGAAATTCTAAACCAACAGCGCAGACACAAAATTAACATAGAGCGTTTCAGAAGATTACTGAAAGACCTGATAGGGCACTACGAGCTGGATTCTCCTGAAGTGGTGCTGGCTTTTGTGAACAATAAGGCCATCCAGGAGCTGAATCTGAGGTTTTTAAAGAAGGACAGGCCAACGGATGTGTTGAGCTTTCCTCTCGGGAAAAAGGGGCCTGATGGAAGATACTACTTGGGTGACATCATCATCTCCGTTCCAGAAGCTCATAAACAGGCAAAAGAACATAAACACAGCTTGGAGCGGGAGCTGGAGATTCTGACAGTGCACGGCTTTCTCCATCTTCTTGGCTATGAACACCTCGTAGGAATGGAGGAAGAAGAAAACAAAATGAAAACATTCATTTTAGAAAGAAAAAATGGAAACTGAATTCATCAAATGGGCAGGATTGGGCCTTAGCTTTGTGGCGGCATTTGTGTTTTCGCTGTTTCATATGTCCCTGTGGTCTGCATCCAAAATATCCATCAGCCGCTTTCTCGAAGACAAGGACAAGGATTACCGCCACAAAATTCTGGAAATGTATGATGACTTAAGGATCTCAGTCGAGATATTGAGAGCGCTTTTTTTGTTTGCCTTTTTAGTCTATCTCTTCGTCGTGTTTCCGATGTTGGCCTTATGGCCGCTGTGGTTTCTTTTGCTGGCTTTTGCTGTTTATCTTGTTTTTTTCGATCTAATGCCACGCATGATCAACTCTGTCAACACCAGGGGCGTGCTGGCTTTTTTCCTTCTATCCTTCAAAATCCCCTATTATTTGTGCAAGCCGCTTCTGCTTATCATGAAGGCCAAAGTGTTCCACAAAGAGGTCGAAGAAGAACGAGAAGCCTCGGAAGAGGAAATCGAGGCCTTTGTCGAGGAGGCGGAGGAAGAAGGAATCATAGAAAAAGATGAAGGTCTTCTGCTGAAAAGCGTGGTTGAGTTCGGCGATACGATTGTCAAGGAGATCATGACGCCGAGGGTAAGCATGATCTGTATCCGGAGAGAGGACACCATCCAAACCCTCAGAGATCTGGTGATCAAGGAGAAGCATTCCCGGATCCCCGTCTACAAAGACAGGATCGACAACATCGACGGCATTATCATTGCCAAGGATTTGCTCGAATATTCGGAGGACATGCACAAGGGAAGCTCCATCGGACCCCTTATCCGTCCTGTTTATTTTGTGCCGGAATCCATGAATGTGTCCGAGCTGCTCAAGGAATTCCAAAAGAGGAAACAGAAGCTGGCCGTCGTGGTGGACGAGCACGGCGGTGTCTCGGGTCTGGTGACTATGGAAGACCTGATGGAAGAAATCGTGGGAGAGATTCAGGACGAGTACGACAAGGATGAGGTTCAGTTTATCGAACAGGGGCCTCTAGATTATATCGTACTCGGAATCGCCGAACTGGAGGAGCTGGAAGAGATTTTTGACGTCGACTTCGAAAACGATGAATACATCACGGTCGGCGGCTTCATCACCCATCATCTGGGGCGACTTCCAAAACAAAAGGAAGAGATCGAACTCAAGGGATTGTCCATGGAAGTCCTGGAAGTGGACCAGAAACGCATCCGCAAGCTCCGCATACACAAAGAGCCACCCGAAGAATCCTAGCTTACCTCCATGAGCCCTTAAAAAGGTGCCAAAAAGGTGCCAGGCACCTTTTTTAGCTAAAAGAAGAAAATATGACCGAAAAGACAAAGACCGGCTATGTCGCCCTTGTCGGACGCCCTAATGTGGGCAAATCCACTCTGCTCAACAGTATCCTGGGCGAGAAGGTGGCCATCATATCCGACAAACCCCAAACAACCCGAACCAGCATCCTGGGAATAAAAACCACAGATAAGGGCCAAATAATCTTTGTCGACAATCCGGGGATTCACAAGCCTCTCCACAAGCTGAACCGGCGCATGATGAATTTTGTCTACTCAGCCCTGGAAACCTCGGATCTCTTTTGTTTACTGATAGATGCCACCCTCAAATTCGGACATGGCGATGAATTCGTCCTCGAAACCTTGAAAAAAATATCGACACCAATTTTTTTATTGATCAACAAAGTCGATATCGTCAAAAAAGATAAAATTCTCCTCCTCATCGACAAATACAAAGACCTGCTGGACTTTAAAGAAATCATCCCGATCTCGGCTTTGAAGGGAGATAATCTGGATGTGCTCGAAGACATGATATATGACCATCTCCCCGAATCCGAAAAAGAATTTTCTGACGACGACATATCCATCCAGTCCGAGCGCTTTCTTCTTTCTGAGATCATCAGAGAAAAGCTGCTCAGCCATGTGAAGCAGGAACTCCCCTTTGTCACGGCTGTCTTCATCGACGGGATCGAAGATCGAGGCGTGATGGAAAAGCATCCAGAGAAGAAAATGATGAAATACATCAAAGCATCGATTTTCGTCGAGAAAGACAATCACCGCAAAATCATCATCGGTAGACAGGGAAGTTTGATCAAATCGATAGGTGTCGAGTCACGCCGGGAGATGGAACAAATTCTGAACTGTAAGATCTTTCTTGACCTCCAAGTCAAAGTTAGGGCGAGGTGGCGCGATCAGGCCGATGTTCTCGATCTGATCGAAGGGCAATAGCCTGGTCAATCACCCCTCCCCTTCTATCTGAATTTCTATTATCGCTTTGGGTGTTCCCCCCTGTTTGTTGACATTCAAGCCATTTGATGCGAAAATCTGAAAACTCCATTTGTGGTGAGTGTAGCTCAACTGGTTAGAGCACTGGACTGTGGATCCAGAGGTTGGGGGTTCGAGACCCCTCACTCACCCCACCTTATTTACCTGACTTTCCCCTGTAAACTTCAAGTTTATTGTGTTTTCTCTTTCAGCTCCTTTAAGCTATTGTAGGCGAGTTTAAGCAATTTTTATCACGTATTTGACACATGGGTAGAGGTCTGTCCTCTTCTAGATACCTCTCGCCTACTTGAGAATCAAAAGAGACTCGTTTCCCCCAAATCACATCCGTGCGTGGGATAACCCCCTCTCTAATACGCACCATATTTTCACAGCAAATAGAGGATGACTTGCAGGTAATTGACATCCCCTTCTGGAAATTGATATTCTGTCCCCTCAGCCTAGGGGAATAAGCATGGCTACAAAATGCCCTAAATGTAATGCAGATAATCCGGATACCAAGCAATTCTGCGGTGATTGCGGCACTCAATTAGGCCAAGACATTCCAGAAGTAACTAGAACCATTGAAACTCCTCCCCAAGAGCTTACCAGGGGCACTGTCTTTGCTGATAGGTATGAGATTATAGAACAACTCGGCATTGGAGGTATGGGGGCAGTTTATAGGGTTGAGGATAAAAAGGCGAAAGAAGAGATTGCCCTAAAACTCATTAAGCCTGAAATCGCAGCAGATAAAAAGACTATCGACAGATTCAGAAACGAACTAACGACCGCCCGCAAGATAAGGCATAAAAACATATGTGGCATGTATGACCTTGGTGAGGACAAAGGCAGCTATTATATCACTATGGAGTATGTCCCTGGTGAGGACTTGAAAGGCTTCATAAAAAGAGCTGCACCTGTAAGCATTGAGAGAGCGATATCCATTACAAAACAAGTCTGCGATGGGTTAGCTGAAGCCCATCAGTTAGGTGTGGTTCACCGTGATCTGAAACCCAGTAACATAATGATCGATAAAGATGGTAATGCCCGAATTATGGATTTTGGGCTAGCTCGAACGTTAGAAACGAGAGGTATTACAGATAGTGGCGTGATGATAGGGACTCCTGAGTATTTTTCTCCAGAACAGGCGGAAACCAAAGAAGTCGATCACAGATCAGACATTTACTCGCTCGGCGTGATTTTGTATGAAATGTTAACCGGTCAACGTCCGTTTGAGGGAGAAACAGCTCTGAGTGTAGCCAGAAAACATGCAGATGAGATACCCAAAGACCCCAAAGAGATAAATCCTCAGATTCCTGATGATCTCAATGGCGTTATCATGAAGTGCCTGGAGAAGGAGAAGGAGAAGAGATACCAGAATGCTAGTGAACTACGCAAGGAACTTGAAAATGTCGAGAAAGGCATCCCTACAACAGATAGAGAAATCCCCAAAAGGAAACCTCTCACCTCCAAAGAAATTACTGTTATATTTGGATTAAAAAAGTTATTAGCCCCAGCTCTGATATTCATTGCTATCGTGATCATTGGAGTAGTCATTTGGCAGCTCCTCCCTGAAAAAGAAGTTGCTCCTTCAGAAACTATTAAACCAACAGTGGCGGTACTCCCCTTTGAAGATTTGAGCCCCAATAAGGATCAATCCTTTTTGTGCGACGGCTTTTCTGAATCACTCATTAATGCATTAACTAAGATCAAGGACTTACGGATTCCAGCCAGAACTTCTTCCTTCTTCTTTAGAGGCAGAGAACATGATCTCCAGGAAATAGGCGGAAGATTAAACGTGCAGAAGGTGCTTGAAGGGAGTGTTCAAAGAGCAAGGGGTGAACTGCGGATCACCGTCAAACTGATCAATGTTTCAGATGAGTCAGTTCAATGGTCGAAACAATACAATCAGACTCTTGATGATGTGTTTACGATTCAGGATGAAATCACGCTCAATGTTGTGAAGGAACTGAAAGTCAGACTTTCCGGAGTAGAAAGAGAGGAGCTGGCCAAGCGAGAAACAACTAGTACCGAAGCCTATCAATTGTATTTGCAGGGCCGACATTTTCGTTGGATTGAAAACAATAAAAATTATTTAAAAGCCAAACATTACTTCGAACAAGCTATCAATGTAGACCCGAATTATTCCTCCGCCTATGCAGGACTGGCAGATACTTATATGTTGTTGGGATTATTTTCGATGATGCCGAGAGACGAGGCTGCCCAGCAGGCCTACGATAGCGCCAAAAAGGCTCTTGAGTTGGACGAGAATTCATCCGAAGCGCACACTTCCATGGGTGTTATTCTAGAAGTTTTTAACTGGGATTGGCAGGGTGCCGAGCGGGAGTTTAAAAGTGCCATAGCTTTGAATCCTAATCACTTTGGTGCACATTTTGAATATGGACTCCTTTTATACCGGTTAAAAAGACTGGATGAGGCGGAATTTGAACTCGAAAAATCTATCCAAATCGATCCACTTTCTGTCGTTGGTTATTCTTTTCTTGGTTATGTATATCGACTCAAAGGAGATCTGAAAAAAGCAAAGGAGCAGCACAAAAAGAGAGATGAGCTAAACACTCAAATCTTTTCTGGTGAGAATGCAGTAGAAATAGCTCAGAAATTGATAGAAAGAGATGGAAGGCTGCCACAGCACTTGCGACAGCTCTCCAGAGCTTATATTCAATCCGGACAAGATGCTGAGGCGCGTCTGCTCCTCGATGAATTGAAGCGGTTATATGAGGAAAGCCATTTGGGGAACATTGCTTATCAAACTGCATGTGTCTATCTCTATCTTGATGAAAAAGATCAGGCACTGAGCTGGCTCGAGAGAGCTTGTGAAAAGCATGATCCACTCCTCATAGTTATGAACACGAGTATGGTTCTGGATCCAGTACGACAGGATCCAAGGTTCAAGTCAATTCTGAAGAAGATGGGATTGGATTAGTGTTTGGCAATATTTGGAGATATCTTTGTAAGCCAAAGCCATAGAGCAATACAGAAACGTGCCGTATCAGTATTCTCAAAATCACACTTGGGGCATCTGACTAACATGCTATCCCCTCATAGCTTTCTGGGTATTGAATATGAATTTACAGATAGAGTGTCAATCAGATTAGAATCGATATATCCTTCCTATTACTCCTTCGGCTTAAGCTCCATGTCGAGTTGCTGCAACATGCCCACCATATCCTCTCCTGCCCAATATTCCACAAGTTTGCCATCGGAGAAACGCCAAAGGCAAACCGCACTCATCTCAAATTTCTTTCCTGTCGGAGGTATTCCCATAAACTCGCTCTGATGAGTTCCACGGAGTGTTTATCGAGTTGATACCATATTTCCTTCTGCAATAATTGCATCAATCGTATGATTGAAATCGGGAAATGCAGTAATAAAATCTTGCCAAACTACTTTGTATTCTTCAAGGTTAATCGGCTCGGCATTGCTCGGCCAATACATTTTGAAAAAAGATAAAAATTCTATGCCAATCTAAGGGGCTTCTACCATTGTTAAGGGTAAATGTTCGGACCTCCTCGCGTGTTCCCCTGGTAAAAAAATCCGCTGATGAATTAAAAGTGGCGAACTGGATCCCGCTGGCTTCCTAAGCGAATTTGCCATTCAATCAATTATTCTGGCAACTACCCTTGAAATCACCAATCTGCTCTTTTTACCCAGTTTTTCCTTGATTATTGTTTTTAAAAACGGATACGAATATATTCCATCAAAAATTTCCAGTTCAATTTCTTCGACTTCATCCATTTTTTCTAGCCTTATGCCTAACTGTCTCAATAAATCCTTGAAAGGCTCAGCATCTTTAAAATCGGTTCTCAGAAACTTGATTTTTTTTCCCCGATTCTTCCGGGTCTTCTCTAATTTTCGCTTGCAAACTTCCATTGAAATGATAAATTCATCATGTTCACTATAATTTTTCAAGTACTCATTAAGTTCTTCTTGGAAAACATCAGACTCCTTAATATAAGGCTCATCTTCTGAAGGAACGACTGTCCTGATTTTATATGGAGCATTCCAATGGCCCTCCATTTCTTCTTTGCTGATTTGCATTTTCATTTGTTTTCCCTCCTTTCTTTGGCTAAAGAAATCTCCCCCTCATCAGAATACCGGTCGCAGCGCAGACTGAGGAAGATCTTGTACTATACAGACTGAGAATCACCTATTGTTTTAGCTCTTTATCTCCTATCGTAACGACTCGGCTATTTGCAGCATACAGCATTTCCCGGTTATTTCAGCACCAGTTGCAGTTGAAGCTTTAAAAAACCACCACGCACAATTATCTTTTTTGCACAATTCGTGCTCTTTTGAATCTTCTGGCCTCTTAGAAGCTAACAATAATGGACAGATCATCTCCTGCATCATTTCTCCTTAATAAGACGACAAAACACTTTAGCTATTATCTGTAAATGACTTTACAGCCAATTTAAGGAGTCCTATTTATCGATTATCAGTAACGTCTACCCCCTCCAAATCCACCTTGCCGATCGTCACGAGGGCGAGCCTCGTTGACCTTGAGAGCGCGTCCTTTCAAATCCTTGCCGTTGAGTCCGGAGAGAGCGGATTTGGCTTCCTGATAATCAGGCATTTCCACAAATCCGAATCCTCGGGAGATACCGGTATACCTGTCTTTGATGATTTTGATCGATGTAACCTGCCCGAAAGCCTCGAACGCTTGTCTTAAATCATCTTCCGTAGCTTCTCGCAATACATTGCCTACATAAATATTCATTCTAACTTCCTTTTAATACTGGAATTTTGATTGAGGAGGGAGGTGTATCTATGGTGTTGAAATTTTCCCTAATCTCTTGTGAAAATTGTCCCTTTATTAAATTTTAAGGGTTTTTTCACTTTCAACTTTTTTAAGATAACACAGATAGAATTGCAATTCAAGGAATCAGGGTTCCAGCGCATCGTTTTCATTGACAATCCTTTGGTTATGAGTGAAAATATGGTTTTGTTAAAGGAAAAAGACAGTTGGCGATTAGAGAGTATATTTAAACTTGAATGTGTTTTCCTGCCTCTTGAAATGATGTCTTACTTTAAGTTCTAGTAATTCTCCTCCATTGTCGGACCTACTAGATTTTCAAAAAAAATGCACCGCATTAAATGGAATTTCTAGACAAGTATTCCTGGCAGGCGGAATGCTGGTGCTTGGAGATATTCATGAATGTACGACATATTAAAGAGCTGATCATCGGAGACTTGAGAGCAAAAATCCCCATCATCCAAGGCGGTATGGGGGTTGGGATCTCCCTATCTGGATTGGCAGCTGCTGTCGCGAATGAGGGAGGGGTCGGCGTTATAGCAACTGCCGGGATCGGGAGGAGCGAACCTGACTATTTTTCGAATTATTTGGAAGCCAATAAACGCGCTCTAAAAAAAGAGATCAGAAAAGCAAAAGAATTGACAAAAGGAATTTTGGGCGTAAATATCATGGTCGCTCTTTCGAATTTTTCCGATATGGTGAAGACTGCCGCAGAAGAAAAGATCGATATTATTTTTTCCGGTGCCGGCCTTCCTCTTCAACTTCCAAAGATTTTGAAAAACAATAAGGTTACGAAGCTCGTGCCAATTATAGCCTCGGGTAGAGCGGCAAAGATAATCTGTCGAAAATGGTCGGAGAAATTTAATCGTCTCCCGGATGCGTTTGTCGTAGAAGGGCCCAAAGCCGGCGGCCATCTTGGGTTTAAACCCGAGCACATAGAGGCCCCTGAATATCGCTTGGAAAAGCTGGTTCCCGAGGTCATTCAAGAGGTTAAAACCTTTGAGGAACAACATCAAAAGGCCATCCCCATCATTCCTGCCGGCGGGATATATACAGGTGAAGACATCCATAATTTCTTATGTTTGGGTGCGGCTGGGGTTCAGATGGCAACACGATTTGTCACGACGTTTGAGTGCGATTCCTCTGAAGAATTCAAACAAGCCTTCATTCATTCCAAAAAAGAGGATATTGTCATCATCAAAAGTCCAGTGGGTCTGCCGGGACGGGCAATTAGAAATAGCTTCATCGATGAGATTAACATGGGCAAGAGGAAACCCTTTAAATGTCCTTACCATTGTATTACGACATGTGATTTAAAAAACAGCCCATACTGCATATCTCACGCGTTGATCAATGCACAGAGAGGTAATTTCAGGAGTGGATTTGCCTTTGCAGGTTCAAATGCATATAGAACAACAGAAATTATTTCCGTTAAAGACTTAATGGACTCTTTGGTAAAAGAATACAAGATTATAAACCCGTCCCCTATTAGCCCTTGATCGGAAGCAAATCCATCATCTAAAGAAGTTTCATTAAAGAATAAAGGTTAGAAGACGCCAGCATTTCAAATCCTCATATATGAATAGTTGCTCCGATTCGGCATCGTATTGACCGATCGGGAATGACAACTTCATCAAAACTGTGCGAGATCGTGTATCACCGGAGCTATACTGAAATGTCTCAGGGAAATTCTAGGTTCGGCACCTAGAGGGCCCCCACCTTATTTACCTTGTTTTCCCCTGTAGAACAGTCGTTTTGCAATTTTTTCCGTTTAAGCATCCCTACGCAAAATCAGGCGATCTTAAGTATTCCTGGTGACAAACTGATAACAAGTGGGGAGAGGTCTGCTCTTCTTAATAATCAGTTTCGCTTGCGCTTATAGGGCTGAACATTTTGGATTCTGAGAATCAATTTAAGAGCCTTTCATGTTCTTTCAATAGGGGAAAAGAGGGGGAAGAGTAATTAACGATGAAAGAATGCATATGGCCCAAGGGAAATTCCACAATCTCCATTGACTCTCCACTTTTTAATTGATATTCTTCCATTTGCCATGTAAGGGGGAAATCATGACAATTATCTGCCCCAAGTGTCAGCATGAGAATCAAGATGACAGTATTTATTGTGGCAAATGTAGTGAGCCACTTAAGCCATCTGCTGAAGCTCCCATAGAGCATACAGAGACACTCCAGGTCCCGACACAAGAATTGACGCGGGGAAGTATCTTTGCAGAAAGGTATGAAGTCATTGAGGAGCTCGGTAAAGGCGGCATGGGGAAAGTCTACAGGGTCGAAGATAAAAAGATAAAAGAAGAGATCGCACTGAAGCTCATAAAGCCAGAAATTGCATCTGATAAGAAAACCATTGAACGGTTCAGTAATGAGCTCAAAACCGCCCGTCAGATTGCTCACAGGCACGTGTGTAAGATGTATGACCTGGGAGAATCAGAAGGAGCTCATTTCATCACAATGGAATATGTTTCAGGTGAGAACTTGAGGGGCATGATAAGGATGACCAAGCGTCTTAGTGTAGCAACAGCAATTGATATTGCAAAGCAGGTGTGTGAGGGATTATCTGAAGCTCACCGTTTAGGAATCATCCACCGCGACTTGAAGCCAAGCAATATCATGATTGATAAAGGCGGGAACGCCCGCATTATGGATTTCGGGATTGCCCGCTCTCTCAAAACAAAAGGCATAACTGGCTCAGGAGTCATGATCGGAACACCTGAGTATATGTCACCCGAACAGGTAGAAAGCAAGGAAGTGGATCAGAGATCGGACATCTATTCACTGGGGATAATTCTGTATGAGATGGTCACAGGCCATGTTCCCTTCGAAGGGGATACTCCTTTCAGCATTGGTGTTAAGCATAAAAGTGAAATACCGAAAGCCCCTAAGGAAATCAACGCAAATATTCCTGATGATCTCAATCACACAATCCTAAAATGCTTAGAGAAAGAAAAGGAGGAACGCTTTCAGAGTGCAGGTGAATTGCGGTCTGAGCTTGAAAATATTGAGAGAGGAATCCCGACAACAGAGGCAGTCACACATAGAGAAAAACCAATGACTTCGAAGGAAATAACTGTGACATTCAGAAGACGCTGGCTGTGGGCTCCTGTACTGATTGTGGCAGTGATTTTAATTGGAATTGGAATCTTATTTCTCCGCAGGGAAAAGCCGGTTACTCCAGCTAAAGACCAGAAGATGCTGGTGGTGCTGCCATTCGAGAATCTAGGGAATCCCGATGATGAATATTTTGCCAACGGGATGACCGAGGAAATCACGAGTCGGTTATCAGTTTTGCACGGATTAGGCGTTATCTCCCGCTCAAGTGCGATCCAGTATAAAAAAACCGAGAAAACAATCAAACAAATTGGAGAAGAATTAGGCGTCGATTATGTCCTTGAGGGAACAGTACGCTGGAATCGAAGTCCAGAGGGAAAAGGCAGAGTACGTGTAACGCCTCAGCTCATCAGAGTCTCCGATGATACTCACCTTTGGTCTGAGCGTTATGATCGGGTTATCGAAGACATATTTGAGGTCCAGTCTGATATTTCCGAACAGGTAATCAAACAGCTTGACCTCACTGTTTTGGAGCCAGAACGGCAAGCACTGTTTGCCCGCCCCACAGATAATCTTGAAGCATATGACCTTATGATGCAGGCACGGGATCTATGGAGCGAGTATTTTAGTTCCTTGGATTTTCAACACCTTGAAAAGTCTATTCAGTTGATGGAGGAGGCTATCGAGTTAGATCCTGAAAGTGTAATATTCTATACAGGACTTTCACATATTCATAGAGTTATTTATTTTATGGGACATGACCAGACCGAAGAACGCCTGGAAAAATGGAAAGCTGCATTGGATAGAGCCCTAGAGCTGAGCCCTGACATGCCCGAAGTGAATGAGGCGCTTGCTTATTACTACTATCAGGCGTTTTTGGACTATGATCGTGCTCTGGAAAGATTGGAATATGTACAGAAAATAAGGCCAAACGCATCACCATTTCTGCTTGCAGTAATACAGAGACGCCAGGGAAAGTGGGAGCAAAGTTTAATAAATCTTGAAAAGGCATATAAACTCAATCCGCAAAATGCATGGTATGCTTATGAAGTAGGGAATACATACGAGGATATGCGTATGTTTGATAGAGCTGAATTATGGTTAAATCGTGCGCTTACAATTAATCCAAACGAACTCAATGCTCAATTAGCAAAATTTTATCTCTACATTACTGGAAAAGGTGACATAAGAAAAGCTCGAGATTTCCTTGAATCAATGCCCATAAATAAGGATTCTAGGACTTGTTGGTTTGATCTCTGCTTTATAGAACGGAACTACAAGGAGGCGATAGATCGACTTAACGCACTTTCCTTCGAATATCTCGAAGCTCAGAATTACTATTTTAATAAAGACCTGGCCTTTGCTTCTGTATATTTTGCACAGAAAGAGCTTTCATTGATAGATACTCATGCTGAATCAGCTCGAATGGAGCTGGAAAAAGAGGTACAAGAACATCCTCAGGACCCAAGATATCACTCAGCGCTTGGCATTGCTTATGCCTACCTGGGTATGAAAGACCGTGCCATTGGAGAAGGAAAGTATGCTTTAGAGCTCTATCCCCCTTCAAAAGATGCACTGCAAGGGAAAAATTATGTTTATGATATTGCCTTAATTTATACTCTAATCGGTGAGCATGAGGATGCAATCGATCAGTTGGAATACCTGATGTCAACTCCGTCAGGTTCCCTAATTTCTGTTCATACCCTTCGGCTTGAGCCATACTGGGATCCTTTGCGTGATAATCCAAGATTTCAGCAGCTGATTGAGAAGTATTCAGAGAAAGAAGAATAGTCAATATACGGACGCCGATCCTGGGATTACTTAGGTAAATTATTAGAGGGATCGGTCGTGGGATTGAGAGAATTGAATCAGGATTCGAGACCCCTCACTCACGCCACTCCCCTACTTCATTCTCAATGAATAAACATTCAGATCTTCTGGGAATAGAATCAACTTCAATATCCGAATAAATGATCAATGGCGAATTTGTTTTATATGGCAGGATATGGATGCATGGGATGTAGAAATCTCGGATTATCATTAGGAGAGAATTCATGAGAAAAAAAAAGATGCCTCCACTTCACCCGGGAGAAATCCTGTTGGAGGAATTCTTAAAACCGATGGGATTAAGCCAGAATAGGTTGGCTCTGGACATCCGTGTGCCTGCCCGAAGGATAAACGAGATTGTACAAGGAAAGCGAAGGATCACGGCTGATACCGCTTTACGACTGGCCAAATATTTCAACATGTCTGCAAGATTCTGGCTGGGCCTGCAGACAGACTATGATCTAGATGTTGCAGAACTTTTAATGATCCGCTGAGTCGCGGGAATACCGTACTATGCCCCAGAAAAACATTGCCATTCATGAGAGAAGAAGGGCATGAAATATTATGCGGCATATCGTTATGTAATCCTCTTTTTTTAATTCCAAACTTCATAGCTCATCTCATTGACTCTAATTTTTGAAATTGCTATTCTTTTGTTAATTTGGTTCGATAAAAGGAAAAAAATGGGAGTCAAATGCCTTAAATGTCAGCACGAAAATCCTGAGGATGCCCTTTACTGCAGCAAATGTGCTGCACCTTTAAATACTTCCGAAGTGATTTCGGTGACCAAAACCCTGATGACAGCTAAGGAAAGCCTCCAAAAAGGAAGCACTGTTGCAGGAAGATACACCATCATCGATGAGCTGGGCCGCGGGGGTATGGGGGTTGTCTACAAGGCCGAGGACACAAAGCTGAAAAGAACAGTCGCTCTTAAGTTCCTGCCGCCGGAGCTGACACACATCCCGGAGGTCAAAGAACGGTTCACGCGCGAAGCACAGGCAGCAGCGGCACTCGATCACCCCAGCATTTGTACAGTTTATGAATTCGATGAAGCCAAAGAAACAAGTTTCATCTCCATGGCCTACATCGAAGGCCAGAGCCTGAGAAAAAAAATTGAATCTGGCCCGCTCGAATTGGAAGAGGCCCTGAGGATAGCCACACAGGTCGCAGAGGGTTTGCAGGAAGCCCATAAAAAGGGAGTTGTACACCGGGATATCAAGAGCGCCAATATCATGGTCACAGAAAGAGGAGAGGCTAAGATCATGGATTTCGGCTTGGCCAGGGTTACAGAAAGCAGCTTGGTCACTCAGGAAGGCATGACCATGGGCACGGTGACCTACATGTCGCCCGAGCAGGCTAGAGGAGAAAAAGTCGATCACCGCACCGACATTTGGTCCTTGGGAGTGGTGTTCTATGAAATGCTCACCGGAAAGCTTCCTTTCCTTGGGGAACACGAGCAGGCCATCGTGTATGCCATCTTGAAGGAAAAACCCAAGCCCATCACAGACATAAAAGCGGGCATTCCAGTGTCCATCGAACAGGTGGTGAGCAAAGCACTCGAGAAGGACCCGGACAAGCGGTATCAGCAGGTCGAGGAACTGCTGGAAGATTTGAAATCCATCACTGCTGGAATCGTTCCCGAAGAGATCAAAGTAAGGCTTAGGAAGGAAAAGCTTCGCAAAAGAAAGAGGGCGATGCTTTTTGGAGGAGCTGCGGGTCTAGTTATGGCGGCGGTTGTGGTCGCCTTGATTCTTTTTACAGGCCCTGCTGAACCCATCGATTCCATCGCGGTCCTGCCGCTCGAGAACCGGACCGGGGATGCGGAGCAGGAGTACTATGTCGATGGCGTGACCGAAGAGCTGATCGGACATCTGGCCCAGATCAGCGGTCTCCGGCGGGTTATCTCACGCACCACAGTCATGCGGTATAAGGAAGCGGACAAATCCCTGCCAGAGATCGCCCGGGAGTTGAACGTGGATGCCTTGGTGGAGGGGACGGTCACCCAAGTTGGAGAAAATATTCGTGTCAGTGTGCAGTTGTTCGCTGCCCGTCCGGAGGAACGTAATCTTATGGCCCAGACCTACGAGCGGGCCGGGACCGACGTCTTGATGATGTACGGGGAGATCGCACAAGCCATCGCCAGCGAACTCCAAGTCGAGCTGACCGCCAAAGAAGAAACACGCTTTACCAAGACGCAACAGGTCAACCCCAAGGCGTACGAGGCCTGTCTCCTGGGCATGTCCCATTGGTACAAACTCACCCCGCCGGATTTGGAAACAGCCCAAGAGTACTTCAAATCGGCCTTGGAGGAGGATCCGGATTACGCTCTGGCTCATACAGGTCTTGCGCTCGTTTGGATCGGGCTCCAGCAAATGGGGTTAGTCCCACCCGGTGAGGCAGCGCCAAATATGAAAGCTGCCGCTCAAAAAGCTCTCGAGCTGGATGACACGTTGCCAGAGGTTCACTACACATGGGCTCTCATCGATACTTGGACCGATTGGGATTGGGAAGCCGGGGAGAATGCATTCACCAAGGCTATCGAGCTCAACCCCAACTATGCGCTTGCCCGGGCTTATTATTCCAATCTGCTATCCCTATTAGGCCGGTCGGAAGAAGCATTTGCCCAGGCAGAAAAGGCTTTGGAACTGGATCCTCTCAATTCCTTGGTCCAAGGTATTTGTGGAAATACCTTCGCTTTTGCGCATAGGTATGACGATGCTATCGCTCAAGCCCGTAAAGCACTCAGAACCTCACCACATGATCCGGTGGGACATAATATCCTCTGGGAGATGCTTCACAGTAAAGGGCTATATGAGGAGGCGTTGTCAGAAGCGAAGGCGTTTTTTACGGGATTGGGCTTAGCTGAGATCGCAGAAGCCATGGCTCGCGGATACGAGCAAGGTGGCTACCCAGCGGCAATGAAAACCGCGGCGGAGACCTTAGCCGCGTTCTCGCAAGAAATATATTTTTCATCATGGTTCATTTCATTTGTGTATTCCTCTGCTGGAGAGAAAGAACAAGCCGTGAATTGGCTGGAGAGAGCCTATGAGATGAAAGACCCCAACATGCCCTATATAATAACGCCGGGCTTTGACATCCTGCGCGATGAACCGCGCTACCAGGAACTGCGGCGCAAGATGAACCTGCCGGCAGCAAAATAAGCAATAAAGAAAAGCGCTCTCGACCCGGCAAGATTATGGATAATCAATTTTTGAATCAAGCGAGTTAATCATGTGTGAATATCTCGACACATCCCTCGATCTCAATGATCCGGAAGTTATCTCTGCTATGGATGACCTGCCGCTTTGGTCTGCTCCTTTTGCTATGAAGATCCTTGAGAGGATCCGTATCCGGCCGTGTATCAAAGTTTTGGATGTCGGCTTCGGTTCAGGATTTCCCTTGCTTGAACTGGCGCAATGCTTGGGATCTTCATGCACGGTTTACGGCATAGACCCTTGGACGGCAGCCCACGACAGAGCCCGTCTGAAAATCGAAGTTTTCGGTATCAAGAACGTGCAATTGATCAAGGGGGACGCATCGGCCATGGCCTTCGAGGACAACACATTTGACCTTATTGTGTCCAATTTGGGGATCAACAATTTCGCCGATCCTCAAAAAATCTTTGATGAATGTTTCCGCGTAGCCAATCCCGGGGCACAGATCGCGCTGACGACAAACCCAAAGGGGCACATGAAGGAATTTTATTCAGTCTTCGAAAAGACCCTTGAAGAATTGAGTATGGCACATGTGACGGGTGATCTTGAGAGACACATCAATCACAGGATGACGGCGGAAACAATAGGCGAATGTCTGACACGATCGGGATTTCGCAATTTAACGACCTCTCACGACAATTTTGTGCTGCGCTATCTGGACGGGAGTGCGTTTTTGCGGCACCCGTTAATTCGATATGGTTTTCTGGACGATTGGAAAAAACTCGTTCCCGCCCACGAGCAACATAAGATATTTCAAAGATTGGAAAACAACTTGAACAGACTCGCAAGTAAAGCCGGCGAACTCCGGTTGACCGTTCCCATCGCCTACATCGAAGCGGAGAAGTAAGTCGCAGTGCTATTGAATCAAACCCGCCAGGCTATGCCAATAGACCCGGGATTGAATCTCTCTCAAAAACAAGATTTATGAATCAATTATTTGATTCTTAATTATCCAATATTTCCCATCCTTAGTCCTTGGTATTTCTGCCACAAATTCATATCTAATTAACGCATCAATATTCAATTCTCGATCTATAAGTTCTTTTAATTTGCCTTTGGTAAGATCACTGATCTTTCGATCATCCTTCACAATTTTCATGACTAATTCTTGTTTTTTGTTTTGTACCAATTGAAATTGTCTTATTTTATCTTGCATCAATATTTTACTTAACTTATTCGCTATCAATGGCGTAACCAAATCTCCATTCCTGTTAATCAGCGCTCCAAATGTTCTTGTCGGTAACAGGTCCAATACTGGATATCCCAAGCCGCAATCACAATCTCTTTCTTCCTTCAAAATGGCAATATCTCCAGTTTTGTATCTTATAAGTGGAAAACCATACCTCTCCAAAGAGGTCAATACAATTTCTCCATAATTCATTCCTTTCACCGGAATTAATTCCAGATAAACTGAATCAACTGCTATATGCATGTTCTTATTTTTGCATTCTTCGGCCACAGCAAGGATTTCGGTCAATCCATATTGATTGTAAACAGGAGCCAGAAATATCTGTTCCATTTTCTCCCTATTGTCTAATTCGCCTGCAGAAAAATATATTGATTTCAGTCTGGTATCTACCTTGACGCCCCATTTATCCAGTTTCTCGATAAAATATCTGGTAGAAGCCGCATGGCAATAGAGAGCTTCGAAATTACCTTTTTCAATGATAGTTATCCATTTTTTTAGTTGTGTATCTGAAATATCAAATGAATGTATATACTTTCTATTGAGCAAAATTCCAGATAGATAAAAGCGTATTTTCTCACTTATCCCTTTTCCTTTACGCTTAGGATCAGTTGTCCAGATCCAAAGAGATTTATTCCATGGATTAAAACCTGTCCATGCATGATTTCGGTAGAAAATTCCTATTAGCCTTTCTTCATCTTCTTTGAAATTCATTATCTTAGTTGGATTCCCGGTCGAACCTCCCGTGTATACAATACGATATGGCTTTTCTCTGAAATCTGAAGAAATAAAATCGTCAAATCTATTGGATAAAATTGATTTATCCGTTATTGGAATTTTTTTCAATTCCTCAAAAATATCGGGTGAGGATAAATTGATTTTGTTTTTTAAAAATACCTCATTGTAATAAGGGACGGTTTTCCCGGCATGCGTCAATAAAGATTTTAACCGTTCTTGTTGAATTTCGAGTAATTGCGCCCTTGACAGACTATCGTGAGCCCTGAATGCATTAAAATGTTTAAACCTATTTTTATTTTGAAGTTTTGCCACAATTCTTTGTAAGCTTTTAATAATTATTGATCTCATAGTCACATCTCATTTATGACGGAAAATCATTAATTTTGCGCAGTTTTGATTATTAGCCTGGATTATTCACGGACCGATATGCGAGGCGCGGCGGGTGAAGCTGTAGAAATCTACCGCGAACCCGTCGCAACAAAGCAGATCGGTTCGCCTTCAGGGTAAAAAAAGCCGATGGCCGACCCGCCCTTCCCTTACAATAAGGTGTTGTTGTCACTAATTTAAATGTCAGGCTAATTTCCTGAATTTGCTGTAACAAGTAAGACATCGGCATTTTTTATGAATAAGCCAGGTTAGAACTGAAGCAGGGTCTTGCTTAATGGCTAAACTCATCCCTGATCTCAGTAACCAGCTCTTGAATTCGTTTTAGGCCCTCTGTTAGATAATCCTGAGGCAGCCCGTAGCTAATTCGGATAAACTTGTCCATACCGAAATGATCACCAGGCACAATCAAAACACTCTTTTCTTGGATCAACTTATTGGCAAGTTCGGTTGAGCTTAGATCCAATTGATAGCGCACGAAGGCGATAGCTGCAGCCTGAGGCGGCACGAGCTGGAAGATATCCTCCTGATGGTCAAGCCATTGCTGCAATAGGGGAAATCCGTTACGTATGTAATTGCGGGTCCGCTGAATGATGCGAGGCCTTACATTGGCGGAGAGGGCCAACGCTGCCAGTTTATTTGAAAAGATTGAAGTACTAAGGGTGGTGTATTCGTGTCTTCTCCAGATTTTTTTGATGGTATCTTTGGGCCCGGCAGCCCAGCCAACGCGAAGTCCCGGTAACCCGTAAGTTTTGCTCAAGCTACCAACAGCCATGACCTTATCATATCTGCCATAAAAGGAAGGAGTCTCATCATCATTAATTCGCTCGGCACCGGTGTAGACTTCATCAGCCAGAATCCAGGCTCCCACTCCTTCTGCTGCATTAATGATAGCATTCATCTCTCCATGAGTAAGAATATAGCCGGTGGGATTATTGGGATTGCAGACGGCTATCAGCTTCGTTTTGGGTGTGACCGCCTGCTTTAGTTCATCCAGATTAACCTGCCATCCATTATCTTCGCAAAGATGAAAAACGTTCATATTCAGGCCAAGGTTTTTCGCGATTCCCCAGATTTGCATGTAGTTTGGCAGCATGATTGCCATTTCTTCTCCGGGTTGAAGCAGGGTATGGATCGAGTTGTAATTGGCCTCAATAGCGCCAACGGTAACCAGGACATTATTTGAGGTGCAACCGGAGTAAAGCGCGGCAATATTTTCTCTGAGTTTCGGATCGCCGTTGGCATGGGCGTAGTCTATTTCCGTTTCCAGCAATGTTTCAATATGCTCAGGGCTATCCGCCAGTAGTTCTCTAAGCTGAAGAGGATGAACACCACTCTCAGATAGATTATAATCTACCTCCTTTTCATTCTGTGATGCCATCACTTCATGTTCAAAGGGTTGAAATTCATTCATTTTATGCAGTCTCCTTAAGCTAATTTTTTGAAAGTTTTCTCAGAACAAAAAATATCATCCAGTCACTGCCAATCAGCATCCTGAAATAAGATTATCACACTCAAAAAGCAAGGGGCAAGAATGGGAGAAAAAGAACTGGCTCCTCCTATATGAATTGTTCAGAACTTTTAAGGATTGTGTGGAATTGGACTTGTTTGATTTTTTTTGAATCTCTGCTTACAATTATTTCTAAGCTTAGACATATTAGGTAAAACAACACTTAACCTGACTTATTCATAAACAATGCCGATGTCTTACTTGTTTTTTAGGAAAGGATATGTTTAGAAATATTGCTCAAAAGTCTGTCATTCTACTTTTTGTAATTTCGATCATTTCAAGCTTTTGCTGCAAATCTGGCAGTCCAGAAAGTCCGGACATAAGGAAATCATCCGTCATACAAATTTCAATTGAAAATGAGCCTGTATATGTTAAATACAACTGGGACAACGGAAACCACTGTCTCAGTACCAAAGTCACAATCTCCGAAACTAACGGGGTGACTTGCACAATAGACAGAGTTAACGCAATGTTTGTTTATCTAGGTGCAAGTTATGAGCAAGTATCTTTCTCTGGTGGGGATATTTCTGGTTACGGGAAACTGGAAGTTACTGCAAATATGTGTACCGAGTATGAGTATGGACAACTTAGAATATCGATCGAAGGCAAAGATAGTAATGATAATAGTCTTTCCTCTGAAGAAGATTTTTCTATTGAATATATTCCAAACCTTGAGGGAATCTATAGCGGAAATATTTCAGGGACTCAGAATGGCAGACCATTAAACATGAATGTCACATTCAAGATTTTTCAAGAAGGAAAAGAACTAAGTGGAACTTGGGTTACAACGGGCGGAAGTTCGGGAACTTTAGTAGGCGAGTTCAGTGGAACAAAAATAACCGCAGATGTAATACAGGAAAAACCATGCGATGGCACTTTTAAGGGCAGCGGTCAAATCAAAAATTATGGAGAATATATTAAAGGTGAATACTCGGGCACCAGTTCATGTACTGGTTATATAGAGGCGAAGTTCACAGTCTACAGGGAATAAGCTTAGGTCTAAATCCCACTCGAGATAATTGAGACGAATGAAGCCAGCGCCTGTCACCCGGGCTCCCCGAATTATCAAAGGACAGAAAACCTTCCAGGTATTTGCGCCCCATTATAGAAGGTCCAAGCTTGGCAACATTCACAGGCCTGAATTTTGAAGTCAATGTTTTATTTCTTGAGTATGCAGCTCGCTTCCTTCATCCGTTTCCACGATATAAAAAAATCTATTAAGGCTGATATCAAAGAGTCTGGCGCCTGTTCCCATCATCTGTTCCGTAAATCCAGGAGAGCTAACTTCCTGTAGAAACGTCCTGGTGAGCTCATTCCCATTAAGATCCAAAACAATATACTGTCTTCGTTTATTTAACTTTTTGTACGTTTGAAGATAGATTTTGTTATCGGCTATGACCATATCGCTGATTGCCGGGAAAAAATCAGGATAGTTCAAGTGCATTGTTTTCTTAATTTCTTTCCATCCGCCGGGTGCGTTACTCATAAAAGGATCGATGCTAATGAGTTGTTCGGCTTCTTTTTTGTGGGCAGCTTGAACAGGAATCTTTTCAAAATCTTTTTGAATAGCAGAGATCTTTTCTCCGTTGTGATCGAAGACATCGATATAAAATCCCTTTAGGCTTTCCTCAATGAAGATCTTGTCCTTATACACAGCATAATGAACTGAGTCCGGAATCATATCAAGCCTTTTCCCCTGAGCTGCGAACGGTTGCCTGTAAAGCTCTCTAGTCATTTGTGAATCCGGATCGTACCAATTTATAGTGGAGCAAACCATTTTTTCTTTTTCGTTATATACTCTTTTTCTTACGGCGAAATTTTTTCCTGCTGGTATCATTTGTGTGAACTGGCTGCTTCTCCGCAATTCCTTGATAAAAGTTCCGGATCGCGAAAACACGACAACCTTATTCACACTGTCGATAACAACGTTATCGTTGGAAACGTACAATAGGTTCTTTAACCAGGGAGTAACTTCCACTTCTCCTGGACCTTGTCCTTCTCTTCCGAATTTGCGGAGCAGTCTCAGGTCATCGAGTGAAAACACGAAAACGGTCGCTCCCTCTAGAATGAAGACCTCATCTCCACACACGGCCACGGCTGCCGGCTGCAAAATATCCTCGATGATTCCGATCTTTTCGGCTGTAGCCGAAGCTGTGAAAAGATTTGCGGCCAGAATGAGCACCAATACTCTTCGTATTTTCATTTAAGGAGTTCCCACAGATTTTGTTTTTTTACAATCATTTGATAGCCACGATGGACGACTTCACAACATCCGCCGAAACACACTAAAAATGAGTCGATTGCGGATTTCGGTCTCAATTGAACAGGGCGATCTAACATCCATTTATAATCATCGAAAATCAAAATTCCATTGTCCTTCAATAAATCCCAACTGAGGGCTGCATCGGTCAAAACATCCTTCGCAAGGTGTGATCCATCAATATAAATGATATCGTAAGTATTTAAAGGAAGGCGTCGAAGCTCAATCTGTGACTTGCCTTGAATTAAATTGACTCTGTCAACAAATCCACCTAGTTTCAAATTATCCAGAAATCTCTTTTTTAGCTGCCCCGGAAATGTATCTATACCCGTCGCCTTTGAGGTAGGATGGGTTAAAATATTTTCTAACATCCAGATAATCGATCTTCCTTCATAGACACCGATTTCCAAATACTGAAGGTTCGATTTTCCTTTGAATCCACGCAAAATTCTCTTCCAAGTGGGCAATCGGCCTGTAAACCAATCCTCAGAAAAATTGTATTCTTTTTGATAGTTTTTCTCTGATTTTGATTGCGCTTTATCTTTTGCTGTTTCCGTTCCAACTTCACAACTCAACAGAATCATCAGTACAAACACCAAGACTTTCGCTGCACTTCCCCTATTCTTGAATATTTCTTTCATTTATCCTCCCTTTATTTGTATTCGGCTTATCAATATTCCGCATCATTCGGCTTCAGTTCAATCCCGAGCTGCTGCACAATGCCCATAACATCGGCAATTTCCCATCTGGCCTTAATTTTCCCCTCAGAAAGCTGAAAAATTGCGATGGATGTCCACTCAAGATCCTTACCCGTAGCAGGTACGCCAAAGAACTCTCCTTCATGAACCGTATGAACCAAAATTTTGGCGACCACTTTATCCCCATCCGCAACAATTTCATCCACTGTATGAGTTATATCCGGGAATGTCTTGTATATGTGTTGGGCTATTGGTTTGTATTCTTCGAAACTCAAAGGATCGGCATTAGGGGGGATGTATTGCTGGCTGTCTTTGGCAAAGAACTCTTCGTACAAGGATTCAAAATTGCTTTTGCTGACTTCGTTAAACCACCTCAACACAGTGGCTTTATTCTGCTCCTCCAGTTCTGCCTGGGTTTTCATTGCATCAAGCTCTGTCAACGCGTCCCTGTCCTGGCAGCCGGCCATAAAGCCCATTATCAAAGCCAGGGGCAGAAACATATTTATTTTTTTCATGGCTTTCTTCCTCCCTCATAAAATTGTACCCATTGAATCAAACCCCACAGACCAAGTCAACAGAATAATAGTCCTGCTTAATTCCTAGAACTGAGGCACTGTCGAGAATTCGATATCAATATGATAAAAGCTATGTAGTCATCAAGAGCTTTACTTGGGCCTGAGGGTCATCAAAAAATTTATTGAAAAGTTTTTGGTGTGATAAGCATGTCTGATCAAGCAATTCGCACAAGTATCATTGAAATGCACAGAAAAGCCTTTGTTTCAAAATGTCAATGATGGATGGGTATTGCATGAACTTTTAGATCGTGATAGCCTCTTCAACATTGAGGATACACGAGAATATGTCTAGAACGCAACAAAACTACTGGATTTAAAGCAGTTGCATGCACACGCTGTTTTTCGCACTTTACACCGGATTCTTGTCAATGAAATCAAGCGCCTGAAGAAAACCGAACACACCTTCATGGTTGTGGTCGCGGTTATTATTGGCGTTACGGGGGGATTTGGCGCTATCTTTTTCCGTTACGCCATTCGCTTTTTCCAAGGCCTATTTTTCGGATCGTGGCATTACTCCCTGGACTATGTGCTTCAGCTGCCCTGGTATGTGAAGCTTTGCGCCCCCGCACTGGGGGGGCTCGTTGTCGGGCCAATCGTCTATCATTTTGCCCGGGAAGCCAAAGGCCACGGAGTCCCCGAAGTCATGGAGTCAATTGTCAAGCAGGCAGGAGCCATCCGTCCCCGGGTAATGATAGCCAAAGTGACGGCCTCTGCCGTGTCCATCGGATCTGGTGGTTCTGTCGGACGGGAAGGCCCCATCGTGCAAATCGGATCCGCCATCGGATCCAGCATAGGCCAGGTTCTCAGAGTTACCGGGCCTCGGCTCCGCACTCTTGTCGCCTGCGGAACAGCAGCCGGGATTGCCGGTACCTTTAACGCACCCATCGCCGGGGCGCTTTTTGCTATGGAAGTCATCCTCAGCGACTTCGGCATTTCTCAGTTTAGCCCCATCGTCATTTCATCGGTCTCTGCCACGGTGATCTCCCGTCATTTCTTGGGCGACTTCCCTGCTTTTGTCATCCCCAAATATCAGTTGGTGAGCGTTATTGAAATGATCCCTTATGCTATATTGGGTGTTCTCGCGGCATTCCTGGCTCTCGCATTCATCAATGTGCTGTACAAAACAGAAGATCTTTTCGAAACGCTCCGGTTCCCAAGCTTTTTAAAGCCGGCAGTGGGTGGATTGTGCATTGGCGCCATCGGAATCACCTTTCCGCATATTTTTGGCGTGGGGTATGAAACGATTGATTTGGCCCTACAATCTTCTCTAGCATGGTATTTCCTGCTGCTTTTTATGGCCTTAAAACTACTGGCAACATCCCTGACCATCGGTTCTGGCGGGTCTGGAGGTATTTTTGCCCCCTCGTTGTTCCTGGGCGTGTCCCTCGGCGGTTTTGTCGGTACGGTGGTCCACAACTTGATGCCTGCGTCCACGGCATCTCCTGGGGCCTATGCCTTAGTTGGAATGGGCGCAGTGGCCGCAGGGGCTATGCACGCACCGATAACCTCCATCCTCATCATTTTTGAATTGACGGATGATTACAGAATCATTTTGCCATTGATGATCGCTTGCATTATCAGTGTTTTAATCACCACCCGCCTCAAAAAGGACTCCATCTATACGCTCAAATTATCACGGAGGGGACTCAACCTCTTTCGGGGAAGAGAGGTCAATGTTCTGCGATCTCTGAAAGTTTCTCAAGTTATGAGCACAGACTGCGAACGACTCTCACTCAACACGCCCTTCCACAAGATTATGGACCTCACGGTGAAAAGCCCCCATTCTGAATTTTTTGTTGTCGATGACAACGGGCATCTTCTGGGTGTGATTTCCATCCACGATGTGCAAAAAATTCTCCACCAATCCGAAGCCCTGGATTCTTTCCTCCTTGCCTACGATTTGTCCAACCCGATTCATCACTATTTCACGCCAAAAGACACTTTAGACATTATTATGAAAGCTTTCAGCGAGCTGAATATTGACGAATTGCCCGTCGTAAACAACGAAAAAGAAAGAATCTTTATCGGAACGATTTCCAAAAACGATGTCATCGAGATCTATAACAGCGAGATGTTGAAACGCGATACGGTTTCTTCGGTCAGCGGCTACATCAGTTCTCTCCACAAACTCAATCAAGTTCAACTCATAGACGGCAAAGTGATGAGCGAAATCGAGATTCCCAGTGAGTTCATCAATAAAAGTTTGAGAGAGTTAAATTTAAGACATCGCTTTGGTGTGGAAGTGGTTCTTATTAAAAAAAGCAGTAAGTCAGAGGCTGAAAGAGATGTCGTATTCCCCGATCCCGACTATCGTTTTCAATCAGGGGATTCCATTTTGATCTTGGGTTCGCCGCAAGATTTGCAGAATGTCGCGGACAATAATCAGGAGTAGTTCCCTATTGATGCTTCGAGAAATTTGAGGAGTTAACTCGACCAAAACTGAATAGCAAAAACAGTACAAAATATAAAAATATTGGTAAAAACGGCTCTTATCACAAAAGCAGACATCTCCGCCTGCCAGAAGGAGTGTTAAAAAGAGCAAAGTGCGTGCTTTCTCACTGCATTCGCTGAATTGATTAGCTTTCAGCCACCTGTTTATTGCTTTTTTTAAAAAAACATATCAAAATTACTGATATTAATGGAGATAATTAGAACTCTTAAGTTAATCTAAATGTTTTTTAAGCCATTCCTTCAAAATCAGCGTTATGAAGACAAGATTCCCGATAGTGTACCTTTTCCACAATCGCTGCGGCTCCTGCAGGAATCTGAATATCCATTCTAAGCCATGTTTTTGCATCCAGAGAGGAGCGCGCTTTATCCGGCCCGAAACAAAATCCAAGGCACCGCCATTGCCGAAAAACACCGGCACAGCTAATCTTTGAAAATATTTGTATATAAAGGATTCCTGTTTGCCCACACCCATGCAGACAACGACGATATCAGGATTTTTGCTCGTAATATCTTCAACGATTGTACTCTCTTCCGCTTCCAGAAAATGGCCGTGATGACTGCCTACGATGTTTATTCCTTTGAATCTTTCTTTCAAAATCTTCAATGACTTCTGTAAAACTTGGTTCTGGGCTCCTAAAAAATATAACCTCCAGCCCTTTTCTGCAGCCAAATCAGACAGGCGCAACAAAACATCCAGACCGATAATTCTCCGTTTTATGGGAAGATTCAACAGCTTTGCTGCCAGCACAATGCCGTAGCCATCAGGTAGAACGATGTCGGCGTTGTTGAAATAGGACGCGAGCTCAGGATATTTTCTTGCCATCAACACGACATGAGGATTGGCATAAAATATTTTGTGAGACCTTCCCCATGAAAGGTAATCCTCGATCTTCTCCATAACTTCTTCCATAGAAAGCTGATCGATGAGAAGTCCCAGAATTTCGGCTTTCTTGTCCTTATTACTTCCTACCATGAAAATTACCCACGTCTTCCAACACAGATGATAACTTTTTAGCCTGATTCCTGTATGTGAAAAATGTCTTCAAGGTATCATCGATTTCAAGGGAAGCGATTTTCCCGCATTGCTTCTTTTCTCTGACCAGTCTCATCAAAAAACCTTTGATATATTCGGCTTCATTGCTGGCCATTCCTAATCTGTGCTCCTTGATGAATTCCGCTGTTGAATCCTCCTCCGGTCCTACGGCTAAAATAGGGCGCCCTGCACCTATATAGCTCAGGGATTTGGCCAGCAACACGCCTTTTGCGCCCCAGGTAAAAAGCAGCAATAGATCAGCTTTTTTTTGCAGCTCGACAGCTTCATGGTAGCTGACCTGGCCATGATAAAAAACAAAGTTTTCCAGGTTGTACTTTTTGACATAGTCGAAAAAGTAGCAGGGATACATGGGACCGTAAAAGTTCACTTCTGCCTGGGCATCCGGACAATCCTCGAGAAACTGTCTCAAGGCTGCAAAGAAGACTTCGGGAACTTGCCTGCGGTAGAGGTAGCCCGTGTAAACTACCGTGATTCGTTCTGTACTGGGCTCTTCCGGTTTTGGCGTCTTCACAAAATCCTCATCGTCATAAGCGTTATATACGATGTCAACGCAGGAATCGCCATATTTTTGTCTGAGCTCTTTGGCCCAGGGTTCTGTAACTATACAAATTTTCGAACAGGATGAAAGGGTTTGTCTTTCCAAGCGGTCATTCACAACGGAGAGAGGAAAGAACTTTTTTATGGAATAATTGTTTGTCCAGGGATCCAAGATATCAGCCACCCAGGGAATCCCGGATTCCTTTGAGAGTTTCGCGGCAACCATCAATCCCGTGTAAGGTCCGCCCATAGCAAGAATAACCGAAGGTTCAACGCTTTTGATAAGCTCCCTTCCTCTATTCAGAGCGAAAGGATACCAGCCAATTTTTCCATCAGGGATTATGGTCCTCTGGCCAACATCCCTAAAAAATTCGGAAATTCTCTTGACAGAACCCAACTTTTTCAAAGGTTTGTCGTTCTCATGCTCCCTCTGTTTGAATATATAGGCCACAAACCGATCAAAATCCCATCTCCGGGCAAAATGAATGAGCGCTTCGGGAATCTCGAACGGCATATCATTCAAAAGTGTTTTTTGGGGACCTATTGTTAAAACATGGGGCTCCCACCCGAATCGATACAAATATTTTGTGAATTTTGAAATTCTTTGTGAGGGCAGAGAGTTTGCCGGGGGATAAAAATAACTGATGATCAAGATACGTTTATTTCTCACTGGCAGCCTTCAGAATGACTCATCTCGGATTCAAATGTCCAACCTTTTTGAGATCAAGGGTTTACACATTATCGGTTTCTCCAGGGGAACGGAACAGGAAGTGCTTCATAATTTCGATCATGCCGCCCCCGCCAAAAGCCAAGTCCATCAAGGACTCTGTTAAGTTCTTTTGATCTATACAGCAAAGAGCTTGAAACCCATAAACGGCCCCCCGAGCAAGCCTCATCGCCGACTCAGCCAATGCCCCCCACTTTTTATACCTGTACAATTGAAGCCAGGATGAATCTGTCCTTTCTCTGAAATTCATGCCTGAAATAATGATTTTCATACTGGCCTTCGAGGCACCGTCCCAATAACTTCTTCGGACAACATATCGCCGGTTGGCAATCCGATCTTCACAAATGCGGTGATGGACAATAGCTTCAGGCTGATACAGCAAACTCTGCCGACCAAATTCTTGCAGCACCTGGAAAAGAAATAATATTTCTTCCATGGATGACAACACACTTCCTTTGCGCCCCAGTTTGGTATTGAATGCGCCTATTCGACTGAAGGCAATCTTTCTCATGGCTAAATTCCCGGCGCCTAAGCTCGGGGTGGAGAACCAGAGAGGATGATCGCCCCAATCTAGGAGAGAGAGGGGTTTAAGTTTTGCGCCATCTGGAAGCCAGGCGGGTTTTGGCGCTTCCCATTCAGGGAGAATTCTCCCGCCAACACAAACTGGCGTTGGCGTGAAGCTCTCAAAGGTGTCGATCAGCACCTCAAGCCAGTTTGATTCAGGTTTGGAATCGTCATCAATGAAGGCAATAATTTTTCCCTTTGCTTCCCGCATGCCCGTATTTCGTGCCCGCGAAAGCCCCAGGGCCGGCTCGAAGACATATTTCAGGTTTTTCAGATCTTTGGATGCACTGCCCACGACCTCTTTTGTCCTGTCGGAAGAGGCATTGTCCACAACGATCAACTCGAATGCATCAGGGGAAAGGGTTTGGGCCCTAAAAGAGTCCAGGAGATCTGCCAGTAGGGACGAGCGGTTGTGTGTGCAGATGACGACAGACGTGTTCATTTTGATTCAAAAGACCATTTTCCCGGTATTTTTACGGATCCAGGAGTGCCGGAGCCCAGATAACAGCCCTCGGGCAAAAGGACCCGAAAATCAAGGGCATGGTGCCACACGCAAAGATCCGCTGTTGAGCTCCCATCTGAGATGTAGATATCTATGGAATAAGAATTGGGGGATAAAAAACAACGCGGCCAATGAAAAGTCACAATCCCTTCTCCCTCGACGAACTCAGGGGCGGCGTTATCGCTGATCGTGTTCGCTTGCCCGATGGTTATTCCATCGCATAGAAAAGCGATTTCGATTTTCGGACGAGTGATTCTTGTCGTCGTTTGAACATGGATTTTGACGGTCAACGGCTGATCCTGGATGATCGTTGCAACCGGTCTGTCCCCGGTACTGTACAGGTTCACGTCGACGGCATCCATTTCTCCAGCTAGTTCTTTGTTGGGCCGGATTCGTGATACCGTCGCATCCGTCCCTAGAAATTCTCCGTCGCTCAAAAATCGCGAAATGGCGATGTCGGGGGTAGAGTCGACAATCAGGCGACCTCCTTTGATGAACAAAGCTCGCTGACAGACATTTTCGATCTGGTTCAATTGATGAGACACGAGCAGCAAAGTTTTGCCCGATCTCACGAAACCTTGTATCCAATCGAAACACTTCTTCTGGAAATGTAAATCTCCCACAGCCAAGACTTCATCCACAATAAGAATATCCGGATCCACATGAGCCGCAATCGCAAAAGCCAGACGCACATACATGCCGGCGGAATACCGTTTGACTGGAGTATCCATAAACTCGTCCAACTCCGCAAAGGCCACGATCCGATCAAATTTTTCAGATATTTCTCGTCGTTTCATCCCGAGGATAGATCCATAAAGATAGATGTTCTCGCGTCCGGTAAGCTCGGGATGGAATCCAGCGCCCAGTTCGATGAGGGATCCGACGCGACCCTGCAGAAAAATATTTCCTGTCGTGGGTTTTGTGACATTGCCGAGAAGCTTGAGCAAGGTCGTCTTTCCTGCTCCGTTTGGACCGATGATTCCGACAGCCTCCCCTTTTTCAATGACAAAATTCATATCTCTAAGGGCCCAAAATTCCTGGGGAGGCCTGACCCAGTCGAATAAAATGCGACGCCTTCCGGATCTCAACCAAGGCCGGCCCTTTGGGCTTAGAAAATAGCGTTTGCCGAGATTCCTGGCTTCAATGGCAGAGTTCATTCGTACACTCATCATATAATATCGGCGAATTCAAACTCATGAGCTTTAAAAACGCTGTATCCCACAACAAAAGTGATTGCGCTGACTACCAGGGAAATCGTCAACAAATTGAGGTCCGGCGGCGCTCCCTTAACCATAGCCGAACGAAAGGCTTCGACGATGCCGACAAGCGGGTTGAGCTTGTAGAAGTGGCGGTAAGGCAAAGGAACCATACTATACGGATAGACGATGGGCGTCAAATACATCCAAAGCTGCAACAGCACTCCTATACCATGTGTCACATCGCGATACCACACATTGAACATCGACAGCAAAAACGTCAACCCTATCACAAACAAGAGCTCTATCGGAAGGATGAGCACAATGTACAGAAGGTTCCAAGACAGCTCCACCCGATAACCAATCATCAATGCGACAAGGATCAAAAGGGTCATAAGAAACTCAATAACACTGGCCACGATCGCAGATAAAGGCAGAATTTCACGGGGAAAATAAACCTTAGACACGAGGTTTGACTGACCGGTAAGGCTGGCCACACCCGATGAAATGGCCGTACTGAACAGACTCCATGACAACAGAGCGGCTAAGGCAAAAAGCGGATAAGGAATGTCATCGCTGGGAATGCGCACAATCACCGAAAAGACCAAGGTCATTATGGAAACGGTAAAAAGTGGTTTAAAAAAGGCCCAGGCCAATCCCAGGATCGATTGGCGATACCGGCCATGAATCTCTCGATAAACCATGTTTGCCAGCAATTCACGATGCCTGAAGAGCTCCTTAAACTGATTGACAACTCGAGATGGTCCAAATCTCATGGGTTTTTGTCCTCCAAAGATATTTGCAGCCGTTTTCTGACCTCAGTCAACAGGCTATTCAACCGCTGCTTATTCTGGGCTTGGTAGCGGCAAAAATACCTATGCCCCATTTCACTCTGTTCGTTGTATCTTGAGGGTTCCGTCAATAAAGACACCAGGTGCCCAGCAAAATCATCGGAGGTTTTGCCGACAAGAACCCCCTGATTCTCAGCGTCTTCAATTCCCTCAATGCCGGGGGGTGTCGTAACGACAGGGCATCCATAGGCAAGAGGTTCTATAGATTTTATCTTCAGACCGGTTCCGAACGTGACCGGATTTATGGCCACTTTGACGGAACTATAAATGGCGGTCAAATCGGAAATCGTGCCGATTTTTTGATAAAAGGGGCTGTCCGGTATTCGCTGACATATGCGGCCCGCCACCTGGATGGAAACTCGAGGAATCCGCTGAACAATTCGTTCCAATATGTCTTCAGTGAAATATCGCCATGCCATAACATTGCTGATATTGTCAGAGGCTAGAAACAGAAGATCAGCATCTTTGTGGTGATTCATGCGATTGGTCTGGGCGGGAAAAAAATGCCCGATCGTGATCACACGGGGCAATCCTAGGCTCATGAAAAACTGGGCATCCCTGTCCTTGATCGCGATCACATAATCGGCCCGGCACAAGCCTTTCTTTTCCATTTCCTTACTCGTGTAAAACCATTCCGGCTCAACCTGGTTTTCAGCAAACAGTTTGTGTCGGTCCGTGAAAACATCATGCGTGTCTATCACTTTGATAACGTTGGAATCAAAACGATCCAAAACTCCGGATAGAAAAACATACTCGACCCACACCATGTGAAAACCCACCCGGGAATGAAATTTCAACAAGGAATCATCAAATTGCCGGTTGTTCCAGACATCAAGATCCAGGAGCTTTTTCTCGGCGCTCAAGGTTCGGCGTTCCTTCTGAGCGTCATTTGCTTGGCGAGAGAACAGCCCGTGATTGAAAAATTTTCGAGCCTTGAAAACGATGTTTTGATTCCTTTCCGAAAGAAAGACGGCCTTATTTTCCCAAAAACGCCGCATTTCCTTGAAATTCCCCCCGGCTCCCTCATGATCATAATAGGCAAAATACAGCTCACATCCTTCAGCACGGAGGTGCTCGGCGAGTTGGAGGATTCGTATGCGATTTCCGGCATACTGAGGATGGGTTGGGACTGGAGAGATCAAAAGTATTTTCATGCCCATGATCAACTCAACCGTTTCAATTCAAAATATTCCAGAGAAATTTTTCCAGGCTTGAGATATTCTCCTCCATAGAAAATTTGAAGGCATCCTTCTCAACCGCTTTGGAATATTCTTTTATATGGTTATTTTTCAGTATCTTATTTAAATGTGAAACAGAATCGAAGGACGTTCCGAAATTGTTTTCCTCCAACCACATCGAAAGCCACGTGAGCGGAGCCGTCAGGATTGGGAGGCCTGCCAATGTGTATTCATACTGTTTGCTCGTGTCGGCCCTCGACAGGGGGAAATCGCTCAAGACTACAGGGCCGAAGAGCTCGACTTGTTTCTTCAGACTGCCGAGATCGATGGGAAACAACCCTATATCATACCGGGAAAGTTTCTGCATCATTTCCGCGAAAGGCAGGTATCCATACAAATGTATATTGGGAAAATTCTTCAGTTCCATGTAATACTTGTATTCCGGCGTGTCAGGATAAAATCCCAGGTGGAGATGGAGGGGAAAACCCAGAGCTGCGATTTCACGAAACATATTTTTCATATCCCGGGCAAAAGGATAGGGATATTGTTTTGGCGTCTTCTGCACACTGCCGCAGTAGACAAGATGGATTGATCCGTCTTCGCCGGACAGTTTAGGAAGTCGGACTCGGAAATATTGGCTGCCTGCAAAATTTGGAAAGTATGTGGCCTTTTTTTTGTGATATCTTCCGGTCATCCATTCCAGAGCGAGGGGATTTGTATGGATCACCCCATCCGACTCCTCATTGACAAAACGCTCGGTCTCTTCAACTTTGGCGTTGCCGGAAAAACAATCACTGAGGATATCCTGGCATTCATAAACAATCGGGATTTTCCCTTTCCACGCTTCAATCAGCCACTCTGTGCGCATATCCTCTGTTTCAAGGGCATCGTTGCTCGATAGGATGAGATCCACGTCTTCCCTCCTCAAAACTCTGTCCAGTGCGCTCATGAATATCCCTTTTGCATCCATGCCCAAATGCCTTTGCATCCCAAGGAGTCTATTCCGGTATTGGAGCAGCCTTCGGCAGGCACGGCGCAGTAAATTTATTTTATGGATGCGAGTCTGTCCGGATTTTACGATGCCCGTATAACACACCTTAAGGTCAGGCCGTATATCTTGCGAATCCCACTGCCCAGGCCCGTTATACCCGTATTCTATGGGGCTATCCAAAAGCAACGTTATCTCGTGGCCCCTTTGAAGCAAACCTCTGACCTGATTATGGAGACGAGTGTTGTAAGCCCTTTTGATGTAGAGAATCCTCATTTGAATTTCAGACATTCCTTTTTCGTATGGGGCATTCAAGTCCACTCAATCAAAATTCGCGAATTATACACGATGCGGCCGATCCAGTAAAAGATTCTGGATCTGTATGCAACTCTTCCTGCGGAGCGTTTCAGCAATCCTTTGAACAACTGAATGGTTTCGGAAAACCCGTGTGAGAAATCCCTGCGCAACTGAGGGAAGGAATGCCACGCATTTCCTCTCATCAGCGCCAATTGACGTTCGACTATGACATCGGATATTCCCTGCCAAAACAAGCGTTGGTAGAACCATTTTTTGTGCAAGCAGTGGGATTTGACATGGTGATGAACACAAATACCCGGATCGTAGATAAAGGACATGTTCATCTGGGTTAGTTGTCTTTGCAAGAGAATTTCCTCATTGGATAAAAGCCTTTTACCCAGTCGGCCAAGAATGGGGCAGAAACCGTTGGTCTTTTTCAAAACATCCTTTCTGAAGGCAAGGTTTGAACCAGCCAGATAGTATGGACTGTCATCATCGATAATCAAAGGCTTATCAGACCAATCGATGATTCCCAAATAGGTTTCCAGATCCTTACTGAGCCACTCAGGCCGCCGACCTTCCCAGATGGGCACAATCCTGCCCCCGACAGCAGCCGGTTCCGGCCGGACCGACGCAAATCGCTCGCTGATCCTTTCCAGCCATTCCGGGCTCGCGATCGCATCGCTATCCATAAAAGCCACATAATCTCCCCGGGCATTTTGCCAACCTGTGTTCCGGGCTACTGAAAGCCCCAGGATGGGTTCATGAATACAGCGGAAATTCTGCAGGGCAGCAAAATTATGGAGGATATCTTTCGTGTGATCTCTGGAAGCGTTATCAACAACAATAACTTCGAATCGTCCTTGGGGGAGTGTCTGTGATACAAGGCTGTCTAAAGATTTCTTCAGATACCCGGCTTGATTATGGGTACAGATAACCACACTGATTTCTTTGTTCATGTCATACCATCATAGCCGATCCTGAATAGTATACGAGGACACGACTTCTGTTAAGGACCTCACTAAATCCTGCGAGAGCAGATTCCAATCGTATTTTTCGGACAGCTTATGGGCATTCTGTCCGATTCGCACTGCTTTCTGAGGGGAATTGAAGCACTTGACCACATGGCTAGCGAAGTCTTCTGCGGTGTTGGCCAGGAAAAAATGTTTTCCCGGAATAGCATCGTCGAAACCTCTCATGCCTTCCGCTGTGGCCACAACGGGTTTCCCGCAGGCCAGATATTCACAGACTTTCGTTCTTGTGCCTCCGCAGACAGCCTCGGCCGGAAAGGGAGCCACACAGACATTCGCCATGTTAATGTGTGAAGGGAGATCTTCCACATAGCCTGTATAGATCACCTTGTCTGAAGGAGGTTTCAACACGGGTCCTCCCCCGAGAATGAGAAATTTTGCCCGGACCACTTTTGTTTCAATCCTTGGGATAATATCGAAAAAGTACCGAAGAGCCATTAAATTGGACGGAAATGTCGGCAGTCTGGGATTAGTAAAGACGACAAGGAAATCGTCATCATCAAAGCCAAGATTCTGCCTCAAGTGCAGATCTGGAGAATGAGGGAAAAATTGTGTCCTGTCGACACCATTCTTAACGATTGCGAATTTTCCGGACTGGAGATGATACCTGTCTTGCAGAAAATCCTCCAATTCTGCTGAGGGAACGATTATCTTCCGAGAAAATTTAAGAATCAAGCGCTCATACAAAAACTGGCGCCGCCTTATGGCCACAGGAGTGTGCACATAAGTTGGTGCTTCAAAAGCAATTGAGCTGTGAGCATCAAACACGTGCGGTTTGCGTAAAAAATAACTCAGAGTGAGTCCCAGCTTGCCGGACTCAATCTGATGCGTATAAATGACATCAGGTAGGGAATCCTTCAGATCATTATATATGAGGCTGAATCTTCTGCGGAATGAATTCTGGGGAAGATCATAACGGGCCAGCCCTGTAATAGTGTCACCCAACTCGGGATGGTTGAGGCCGAAGTGGGAAATTGAGATCCCATTCCTGGCAGAGTATTGTGCCAGATAAGTCGGCCTTATCGTGCTGCCGTAGGGCTCATCTCGATTAGCGCCGGAGATCATACAGACCTTCAAGGTTTTTCACCGCAATTGAATTATTAGAGGAAAAAAACGCCATTTGACACGATAAGCCGGTATCATGTTTTGGATGAAGACTAGCAAAATAAACCGGCAGAGTCAATCTCAATGGTTTGGATGTCAGCGCAGAGCGAATATTTCTGGATTTGAACCAACAGTCATTCATCTATCTGCCACTCGCAGAAGTACACGTTGAATTGCCATCCGGAATGTTTATTGCTAGGATATTACCACTTTGATGCAACAATTTTCACAGATTAGCTTGAATATCAATCATTAGAGGTGGAAGCCATGAAGGAATGTGTTGCCAAACTGAAGGACGGCACTCTAGCTCCTTGGAAAGTGGAAGAGGAACTCCAGACAAACTTCGGTTTGATACCGCCCCAGAATTTTAAAGGAGCAGCAGAGTGCAGACGCCGGTTAATCGAGGAGGTCACAGGAGAATCATTCAGGTACATCCAGGTGCCGGACAACCCCTGCAAAGCCAGATACCGATGCCCACAAGATGACCTTATTTGGGAATTAGATATCAGAGATGATTTCCACACCTGCTCTCTCTGTGGAGGGGCTCTCGACCCCCTCGATCAGTATGCGGCGCTGGTGGCCAACTATGTGGGCGGAAAGGAAATCTATTTCTCCTATGCCGGCCGCATCCGTGTCAAAGGCGACGTCGATAAAGTGTTCACGAATCTACTCGTTTACGGCACAGGTTTGGGACCCATTGGCGTAACCCGCGGCTGTCATGTGATCAATCGTCTTGGAGGCGCAGAGGTGAAGGTTGATGAACTGGCTCGAGCCGTCCGATGCAATGGATACATATTTGAATCCAGCGACGCACGGCATCAAGCCCAAGCAATCATAGAAGCAAACCTGATTCAAATCAAGGAAGATATGGAAACATATCTGTCGGAGTTTTCCGGCCGCATAAGCAGGGTTGATTTCGATCTGGTCGAAAGCAAGCGAGATCACATGCTCTACATCGATTTTGTGGCGGAGTTTGAACAGTTCAGAGGACACGGCGACATAAGCCGTGCCGTCGGCTTCGCTAAGACGCAGATCGAAGCTCTGCTCAAAAAAACAGATATCGTCTATGACCTCAGCGTAATCGCCCAGGGGCACGACGGGGATCTCAAACCCAGTCCCAAGAATAAACGCGGCCGGTATGCAGCCGCAGAAATCAGAATTCCCATCAACGAATTCAAGGATAGTCTCAAAGTGGATCCCGGCAAGTTTCTTTCATTCATCAAAATCGATGCTCGCGGCGCAGAAAGCCTCGGCTGCCAATTCTACTCCGGAATGGGAGGCGAGATCATCCCTGCTGTCTTCAAGGCAACGCAAGTTAATCCACAGAGTCCCCTGGTGTCTTCGTTCCAGAATATATCAGCCGAAGTCAAAAACGGAGACCTGATTTACAGGGTGGAGCTCCCCAATGTGGAAGTGGGGATTGCCTCCTCAAGAGAAGGATTGATCTCACCCGTGGGCCGGGAGGCTCTGCGGATAATGGGTGTGCACACAGCCCGCGAATTTGCCGCTTGCCTTGCGGCACAGGTTCTGGCCGGCGAATTCAACCTGGCCCTGGAGATCAGCCGGGAAAAACTCTACAGCACAAAATAAGATCAGGATCCAGGCAAAAAACTGTATGGCATGTGTGTTTGATGTCATTGCCGCTTTGCTTCAATCATCAGCTCACCCGCCTTTAGATTTATTGATTATATAGCAAACCTCGCATTTACTTGACTTATTGTTCAGTTAGACTTAAATTATCAGATGGGTGATGGGAATCTTCTTATACAATAGAAGATCTCTTCGTATAGATAAACGCGCAAAGGGGGGAATCATGCGTGCAAGAATCGCGTCTATTTTTTTGGCTTTTTTGCTTGTCTTTCTTTTCTCCATTCCTTCAACGGGTGAAATTCGTGAAATTTTGACCTTCAGAGATGTCGAAATACCGTGGACGCTCAAGCAGGGAGAGCTGGTCTTAGAGGCAGGCAGATACGATGTGCTGCTTCTCAAACACGGCATAGAACTCTTCTGCCTCAAACTCAGACAGAACGGAAAAACAATCTGTGTTGTCAAAAACCCACAGCGAATCAAGTATACAAATCAGCACAATCTGTATGAGTTGATGAAGTCTGAGAATGTTCCCAACGAAGCTCGACTATGTGTAAAGAAAAATCCGGCAATCCACACGGTCTATTTCGTGGTTGAAACAGGCAATTGCAGGCACTGCAAGTTTCAAAAGATGAGATTCAAAATGGAATCTTCGGAGACATAAAAGGTCAAGAAGAAGCTTCAATTTTTTTTCGAGCTATTCAAATTGCAGAAACCAGCTAAAAACAGCTACGCTCTATACTAATGGACAAGAAGAGCTGACGTCTGTTCGCCGCCGAGCTCCCTGAAAATTTTGTGCAGTTCATCAGGGCTCACTCGGCATTTATCAGATTTAACAAAGGCTTGAATCTCTGGAATTGTCATTGTTACCTGGAGCAGGTCCTCGACGCCTGTCCGGAATCCGTCAGGATCCCATCCGGAGATACTGTTGGGAGATTCTGAACGAAGCATCGCACCCTTGGCCATGGCTTCAACCATCTCGCCCGTCAATTCATCCTCAATGCCCAGAGTGCCCTTGATTTGCTCGACAGCAATGAGCCCCATCACGTAGGAGGTTTTCCAGGCCCAGGAGGGATCGGATGCCGTTCTCTTCAAGTCCGGCTCTTCGTATGTCAGCCAGGTCGAGATGAAATCAAAAATAATCTTGTGCTCCTTGTACCTGTTCTGCATCATGGGCCAGTGGTTCGTAAAAATGGCGATGGCCAACTCCTGTTTGGGATAGGCCCTGAAATTGTTCGTCCAGCCGTACATATGGGCACCGCCGTGATTGAAGTTGAAGTCATGCTGGCCAATGTTTTCCAGCATCCACGTCAACCCCAAATTGACATTTCCCGGAGCTCCCTTAATCTGAGGTGTGAGCATGAGTTTCACCGTTTCCGGCTTGAGGAGCTTGTTGCCGTTATAAGTCCCCTCGTTCAGATAGGCCAGTAGCAATTTGATATGGTCCCTGGGTATGGTGACCACCGTCCCTGCCGGGTAGTCGGCAAAATAGATGGCCGGCGTCGGAATATCGACCGCTCCGAACTGAGCATACCCCGATGAACAGCGCTCAAAAATATCTTGGCGCACATGTTCGGCGTCCTGCACTGGCGGATATTGACTGGAAGTCATTCCCAATGGGTCCATGATGTGCTTCTGGACATATTCGGAAAAAGAAAGCCCTTCCGGGTTTGTGACTTCCACCAGGTAGCCGAGGGTGGCCATGCCGAAGTTGGAGTATTGGTATCTTTCACCGACTTTAGCTCCCCAGCGCGGCAGCACTGTTCCATGGAAGGATTTGAACATTTTTTGGCTGTAGCCGGTCTTGACATGCTCGGCCAGAGGGGTCGGCATTGCGAACCGGCTGCCTGCAGCATTGGTTGAAAGGCCTGACCTGTGTGTGAGGAGATCTCTGAAGGTGATCTCCCTCTGCCCTTTTGGGTTTGTGATCTGAAAGTCCTTGAGGTGTTGATTGACCGGATCATCCAGACCGATCACCCCCCTCTCTACCAACTGCATGACGGCTGTTGCCGTGTATGTTTTTCCCATGGAGCCTGAATGGGTGACTGTTTGGGGTGTCATGGCCTCTTTTCTCCCTAGATCTGCATAACCGAAGCCTGCCTCCCAGATGATTTCGCCGTGTAGAGCCAGAGCCATGTTCAGACCCGGAGTTCCTTTGTTTGTCATGATATGAGGGATAAAAGCCTTCAAGGCTTCGATGAGCTGAATCTCTTTGACATCTGTCGTGTTCTGTATTTCTGTGATCGGCATTTCATTGTTCTCTGCTCTCTGCGGTTGCGCACAGGAACAGAGGAAAACACCGAGGAACATGCCGAATATCAAGAATCCTAAAAAAGATCTCTGAGGTTTGCCATTCATAGTGTCCTCCTATTCGATTAAATTGTCTGTCCAGAATTCCAGCATGGTGGTGTACAAATGAATCTGAGCCGGGTCATCGGCAATGCCATGCTGGCGCATGGGATACATCATCAGATCGAACATTTTTCGCGACTTAATCAATTCGTCGATAAAAGCCCAGGCATTCTGTGGATGGACATTGTCATCGTAAGTGCCGTGCACCAAAAGAAGCCGGCCGTGAAGGTCTTTAGCTGTTTTGACGAGCGAGGTCTTTGCGTAGCCATCCGGATTGTCTTCAGGTCTTTTCATGTAGGATTCCGCCCATTTGGTGTCGTAATAGTGCCAATCGGTGACAGCGGCCACGGCAATCCCCGCTTTAAATTCTTTGGAATGTGTTAGAGCCAGAAGCGTGAATGTGCCGCCTCCGCTCCAGCCCCAGATACCGATTTTATCGGGATCCACGAAGTCTTGCTTTTTAAGCCATTTCACCGCATCCAGAAGGTCACTCAATTCACTCGTGCCGTATCCATCATGCAGCACCATGTTTTCGAGTTTTTTGCTGATAGCTGTGGCAGTGCGGTTATCGACACCCATGACCAAGAATCCGTTGTCCAACAAAATTTGGTCGAATAAAATCGACCGGCGCCAGCCATTGAGAACCGTCGGCACCGAAGGCCCGCCGTAGACGTAAATGATCACCGGATATTTTTTAGTGGGATCGAAATCCCTGGGTTTGAGAAGCTCGGCCGGCATCGGGAAGCCGTCTGCCGCTGGAATTGAGAACAGTTTGGGGTACTGCGCATCAAATTTTGCCAGTTGCCCGGGGTAAGAGGGAGCCATGACGCGCAGTTGCTGTCCATTCGTATCATACAAAACAAGTGAGGGGAGTTCTGATCTTGTGGAAAAGCGGTCGACATAGTATTTCCCATCTTTGCTGAAAGAAATAGCATGAATTCCGTCCGCTTCGGTCAAACGTTCCATAGCCGTCCCGTCGAATGTGATACGGTACAAATGCCGCTCAAGGGAAGATTTTTCGAGTGCCGTGAAATAAATCCAACCCGATTTTTCATCGATGGCGCTTACCGCCTGCTGCAATCCAAAAGGCCCGCCTGAATTTCGAATGGCCCAAGGGCCCTGCGTGATCTGTCTCAGTTCCTTACCCTCCATGCTGTAAAGGTACAAATGATTATATCCATCCCGTTCAGAGGCCCAGATAAAACGTTCGCCGTCTTCCAGAAAGAAAAGATCATCGTGGACATTCATCCATCCCTCATCCGTTTCCTTGAGGATATGTGTCGGCAGCCCGGTTGATCGCTCCACAAAGTACAGATCGAGCTCCGTTTGAGATCGATTCATGGTCTGTACGCTCAAACGCTCGTTGTCAGGAAGCCATTTGACGCGAACGATATACTCATAGGGATGTTCCTTGAAATCCACCCAGGTCATCCGGCCATCATCGACAGCAACGATACCGACCCGGACCACTGGATTCTCGCCTCCTGTTTTGGGATAGCGCTGAGTGATAAGGCGAGGCACTTGAGGTTTGAAATCGACAAAATGCATCATGCTCACGGGTGATTCATCGGTCTGAAGAAAGGCAATAGAGGATGAGTCCTCCGACCACCAGTAACCGACATCTTGACGACCGAAGATTTCTTCCCAGTAGACCCAAGACAGTGTTCCGTTCAGAAGCGTCTCCGAGCCTTTCTCTGTCAGCCGTTTTTCCGTTTTCGATGCGATGTCATACACATAAAGATCGTTGTCCCGAATAAAAGCGATTTTTTTCCTGTCCGGAGAAAATCGCGGCGATTTTTCCTGGGCATCCGTAAACGTGACTTTATAAAAGCAGGAAGAGGCCAAATCGAGCAAAAAGATATCACCATCAAACACATAGATGGCACGCTCACCCAGATTGTCAAAGGTGACGGGCCATTCAAGGCTTTGTGGCATCTTTTCTTTGCTCAATAACCTTTCTAAGCTCGCCATGGCTTCCTGGCCGTCGAGCACTGCGATGGTGTCACCGCTCTCCGGATTGAACTTCCAGAATGTGTTTTTCTTTTTGGCTTCAAGGGGATTGAACATAATGGCTGCTCCATCATCCAGCCATAGGTAGGACGGCAACAAACCGACTTCTTTGCCCGCCTGGCTGTAGATCCATTCCACAGAAATTCCCTGTTCTTCCTGACTGCATCTTGGCAATCCAAAAATCACGACAAACAGGAAACACACACAAATGATACCTGAGAAAATTCTGAATCTCATGGGGACACCTCCCTTTTAATGGCCATTTCTACCTCTCTCTCCGGTAAGAAAGACATATATCATCTCTCAAAACCACTGTCAAAAACATTTGAACACATCCGAAAGTATTTTTTAAATCCTTGCCTAAATGACGATTTCATGGAAAATAGATGACAGACCACTGAGGCCCTGGAGACTTCACATGTGGCGACTTTTTTTGATAGCAACGATCCTTATTTTGGGGGCAGCATCCTTTGTCTGCAAACAGAGCTCAACCGTTCCGGAAGCGGATATTCCCCCCGAACAAGACATATCTATATCCTGCACTCCTCAATCAGGCGAATCAGGAACAGTGTTCACGGTCAGCGTCATTTTGGGTGGCATCGACAAAGAGATCACAGTTTTTGGAATGGATTTGACATTCGATGCCGATCTGTTCCGATTCCAGGGGGCAAACAGAGGGGATTTGACCGAAGATTGGGCTGCTGTCGATGCCAACGAAATCCGTGCCGGGACCCTGAGGGTTGGTGGATTTACAGGCTCAGGGACACCGATTCCAGCCCAGAGCAGGGGGACGATCGTGGAGGTCAGGTTGAAGGTCGAGGGCGGGGACTTCAGCGATGGGCAAAAGAGTCAAATTTGCATCGGAGACTACACCGATGACATAGTCGGGCTGACGCCGATACCGACCTGCACTTTATTTGAACTTAGAAAATAGGCAGATTTTCTTTCCGGTCTGATCATGTGCAATGGCTGCCATCACGGTATTAGAGAAGCTAGCATCATTGCTCTTCTGATTGACTTCTAGTTATATTTTCAAAAGAATATTGGTGGTCAAAAAAACTAATTCTTTGGATAGGGGGCAATCATGAAACTGGATACGCTTCGGTTCGGATTGGTGCTCTGTGTGATGTGGGGCGCTATCGTTTTTATTGTGGCCGTGGGCAACATGCTCATAGCCGGATACGGGGATGCTTTTTTGAAATTGATCGATTCCATTTATCCCGGATACCATGCCGGCCAATGGGGATTTGGCGGCGTCATTGTGGCCACTCTCTACGCGGCTCTTGACGGATTCATACTCGGAATCGTCGCGGCCTGGCTCTACAACCGTTTTACCAAAAAGCGAAGAGATTGAGCCTGCCTTCAGTGATTCCCGATAGTCGACACCCATGAATACAGCTGGATCATAGGGCCGCCACCTTTCTCGACCGATTCAACTGAAACAGGTGTCCACCTTAGGGGTGGAAGGGGTGAACCTTGGCGGTTCCCCCTTCCAATTAACAAAAAAGGAGAGTCATGAGATTCTTTTTTTGGGTCAAAGGCAGGATCAAGAGGCAAGGAGGAAGCACAGAGCGGGGATGCCCTGTGCTTCCTGGAGCAGTAGTATGGGAGGTAAAAGAAAGGAAAAGAATGTCTCTTGTTTCCATCGTGAGCATAATATTATGCGGCCATGTTAAAAAAAAATAAATTCTCTGTTAAATTTTAGTTAAATTCTGAACAAGGGTCAGATCTCAGAAAATATGACCCCTAAAGACTAGAGAACTGGTCTCAGAATACCCCAAAAAATCACCCCAAAAGGCGATTGTGCTTTTTACCCCTCAAAAATACAATAGGTGTGAATTTAAGCTCGCATGCAATCTCAATCATAGTAATTAAGTGATTGATAAACGCTAAATTAAGGAGAAAAGCATGGCACTTTCCAAAGATCAAGAAGAAATATACAAGAAAGCTATGGAAGCCGCCAAAAAGGAATTGGACAGCGTTGATGAGAAAATGCAGGAGGAAATTCAAAAAGCAAGACAGAGACTGGCAGAACTCCAGGATTCCAAAAAGCAGCTCAGGCAGGTATATGAGGGAACCGCTCAACTTCTAGGCGTAGAGGTCGAACCGGAAGAAGATGAACAAGAACTCGAAGGATCCGAGGAAGCTGATGAAGATAATTCTGACGCGAAGACAGGAAAGCAGGAATCCAAGGGAGACGGGAAACCTGAAGGTTCTGATGCTTCTCAAGCGCAGTCAGCGTAAAACCCTTTTTTCACTTTTTTCAGTTTTGATTAGCGGCTTTTTGAGCAAAACCAAGATACCCTTTCAACCCTTCTATCGCTTTGAATCCACCCTCATAGAAGCGGCACGATTGTTTCTGTGATCCAAACCTCATACCGGTTTTAAAAAGCCTTCACTTTTGAGGGAAAAAATCCGATTGCGAAAGCTTCTCTATATTGCTACATTTAATATTTACTAGAGCAAGTGAGCATGAGGAGAACGCATGAAAAAAGCAGGCCTATGGATTCTGGCGTTTGTCATCACTCTCTCGGCCGCTGTCTACCAGCGCCTGACAGGTCCAACCTACCCATTGCGGGGAAAAGCAGACATTGGCGGCACCCAAATCTCTTACAAGCTGATCCGCACGCACGAAATCGGACCGGACTGTGAAATAAAAATCAAGGTGCCGGACAGAGATATCAGTGGTCAGTTGGATTATAAAAGATTCAAAACAGATGATCCCTGGACTAAAATTCCGATGCAGAGGGATAATGACTTTTTGGTCGGCAAGCTGCCCCAACAGCCCTCAGCGGGAAAGCTCGCGTACAAGGTTTCTTTATCGAAGGGAAGTGAGAGCGACTCTCTTCCGGGTGAAAATCCAGTTGTCATCCGGTTTAAGGGTCCTGTGCCTCGTGTCATTCTCATCCCTCACATCATCATCATGTTCATGGCCATGCTCTTTTCCACGCGTGCCGGTCTAGAGGCATTGAACAAAAACAGCAATCCTCGAAAATTAGTCCTTTGGACCTTGGGTCTTTTGTTTGTAGGAGGGATAATCTTAGGGCCTCTGGTCCAAAAATTTGCTTTTGGAGCTCTATGGACGGGGTTTCCCTTTGGGTACGATTTAACGGATAACAAAACGCTGATCGCTTTTCTAGGCTGGATAGCAGCCTGGATTGCAGGGCGAAAGGGAAAGCCGGTCAGAGGCTGGGTCTTGGGGGCTTCGATTCTCCTGCTTGTGGTCTACCTCATACCACACAGCCTGCTCGGCTCTGAGCTGGATTATTCAAAAATCGATACGCCCGGCCTGTGAAATATGACCGAGCACCTTGTTTTAACCTGGCAGGCCGTGCGCTTTGGCGGCTTGTTTTTTATGTGAGTTTGAACCGCACGGTTACTGTAAAAAGGATGGGAGTGGCTTTGCCATCGAGAAAGTAGGGTTCATAAACCCACTGCTTGACCGCATCCACAGCAGCTTTGTTCAGCACTGAGCTTTCACTTTTCAATATAACAACCCTGGATACCTGTCCCTGTTTGTCAATCTTGGTTTCTAGCAGCACAACTCCCTGTATTCCTGCTTTCTTGGCCTCTTCAGGATAGATTGGATTGATTCTCTTGATCAGCTTGGGCGCTTCTGTGCAACTCAGTCTCACAACGCCTTCTTCTGGCTCTCCCGGCGCATCACCGTTGAGTGCAAACCTGACCGTGATCGTAAAGACTGCAGGAACAGCTTTCTCATCGATATGTAAAGGCTCATATCGCCACTGTTTGATCGCATCTATGGCAGCCTTATTGAGAAGAGGTGTTTTGCTCTTGTAGACCATCACGGATTGGACATAGCCCTCCTCATCGATCCTGGCTCCCAGGATGACCACACCCTCGACTCTTTCTCTTCTTGCTTCCACCGGATACACCGGATTGACTCGCTTGATGAGCTTCGGTGGTTTCAGCTCGCCCTCAATTTTTACGGCGCCCTTTTCAAACGCAGCGATTTTTTTCTTCCATGCTTCTTCGTCAGGAGGCGGAGGTGGCGGTGGAGGCGGCGGCGGGGGTGGGGGAGATATGTTAACTCCTGTGACATGAAAAGACAGAAAATAAGGCTTTCCCTCTCTGTCTTCAAAGCCGAACACAGCAATATTTTTCTCGGGCAGAATGATTTCAGTATCCATCAAACTTGTCTTTACTTCGCCTTTGATCTCAGCAATATCAATTTTGAATTGGTAGCTCCCTGTGTCCCCTTTAGCCTTATCGGATTTGACTATGTGTGCCTTTTTCACAGGCTTCAGCTTCAATTGAAAGGCGTGTCCATCCAGACGAAGAATATGGGCTAAATCCCCTCTCCAAGACTTCCAATTCAGGTCAGCCTCAGTGATTAGGCGGACATTCTGCAGGTTGAAAACGCTCTTGATTTGTTCCTTTTCTTCGGCAAGCAAACATTTTGAAGGGATGTTTGCCGTGACGGTCGGCCGTAAATAAGACGATGTGACAATCCTCGTTGGTCCGGTCTCGCCCTGTCTGATGCCTTCGAAGAACCTCATCTTCATATCTATCTGAGATTGCGCCATCAAAATAAGAAAAGATAATCCCGCCACAAAAATTGCTGCCAAGACAATTTTTTTCTTTAGCATTTTCACTCTCCTCTTTCATTTTTTTGAGCCCAGACAATGATCATGTCTGTTCCCTGAGGTTTGAAAAGATAAGCCCGGGCGGGTTCCCCCTCAATCCGGAGGTTGTATATCTGAAACCGGCGTCTTTTTCTCAGCTTGTCCTTGCATCGGTTACAAAGGATTGTGTAGAACCAATCTTTGAAAGACTTGCTGACATCAAATGAACCCAGGTTGAGGTAGGCCTTGAGAAAGGCGTCTTGGCAGGCGTCCTCGGCATCTTCCCGGTTGCCCGTGTAATTCCAGGCGAGAGCCAATGCTTTTCCTTTGTATCTTTCGATCACTTTCTTATAATCCTCGACATTGCCATCCAAGCAGCTCTGGAGAAGCTGTGTGTCATCCATGTGGTTGTCTTTACACATCTGATACGCTCGAGGCTCTCGTTGTGTTTATGTTAGTCGAACTCAATAAAATGGTGCCAGGCACCTTTTTTGTTTCCCCTGAAAAAAGGTGCCTGGCACCTTTTATTAGAATTATTCACAAAAATGAGGGGAAGTGCAAAGCTTGAGTAAATGATTGGCAAAACGTATATTAGGTGAGTTATGATCGGATAAAAAAAACGCTGGCTGTCGAGGCGCCAAGGTTTGGAAAAGGAAGCGGGGCTAAGGAGGATTCCTCTCCAGCCAGCAGGTTATTTTTATTATAGTGGTATATTTATTAAAATGTCAAAGGTATTTTTTAGGTTTTTTTTATCGATTTAATCAAAAATGAACACCCCCGCGAAAAAAAAGTGTTGGCTTTCCTGGCTTTGGGCAGCACTCTGCGCTCTGGCCATTTTTTTCACTGTTCCCCTCGCCCGGTCTATACAGAGTTTTGTCACAACCCACATCGGACGATCCGCTTTCGGTGTTGCGGTCCTTTTAGCGGCCGGTGCGACTTTTGCCGGGATTTTCTTTGTGCTTTATTACAGGCTCAAGATCAGAACCGTCAAGAACTACATCTGGCTGGCGCTCGTGTCCGGGACCTATGTCTATTTCACGCTCAAACTTTGGAAGAGCCCAGAAGAAGCCGTGCATTTTATCGAATATGGACTTCTCGGTTTTTTCCTCTTTCGCGCTTTCCAACATCATATCCATGACAAAGGCATTTACCTGGCCGCCTTCCTGGCCGGCTCATTCATTGGAATTACCGATGAAATACTGCAGTGGATAATCCCGGGTCGATACTGGGATTTCCGGGATGTGGGCCTCAACGCCCTCTCTTCCGGACTGTTTCAAATTCTTCTCTGGAAAGGCATCCAGCCTCAACTGCCCCGCCAAAAAATCCAGCCCAAATCCATCAAAATCATCTCAGCCCTTCTGGCCGCAAACCTGATCCTGATCGGGTTGTGTTTTTCCAACAGGTCGGCAAGGGTTCACAAGTACACAGAAATCTTTCCTTTCCTCTCAGGGCTCAAAAAGCAGGAGGCCATGAGTGAACTCAGGTACACACACAGGGATCCCGAAATCGGGGCCTTCTTTTCCCGCCTCACATTAGAGCAGCTGAAACACATCGACAATACAAAATACGAAGAATACGGAAGCTTTCTCAGGGATTGGAAAGAGCGCGAGTATGAGGAGTTCCTCCAAGTTGTCACTGGCTATACCAACCCTTTTCTCCATGAGATACGTGTTCACATTTATCGGAGAGATAAAAAGTATGAGAAAGCTATGGCAACCACACATCCTGCGGAAAAGGAGGAAAATTTTTTCATCGCCTTTAAAGAAAACCAGATTCTGGAACAGTATTTTGGAAAAACACTCACCGGTTCCTCCTACAAATGGAATAAGGCTGAATTGAATGAAGTCAAATTCATGATCGATGCGACGTCATTCTACAAAAGCCCGGTGAGCAGGCCCAGGTTTATCTCCATGAACGAAACAATGATGTGGGGCATCATACTGTGTGTTTTGATCTGTTTAATAGCCCTCAATATGCTGACAAAAAAAGCGGGAACTTTCTGGGAAAAAAGAGAATCCTGAAATAAAACTATTCCGATCCAGCGAAGAAGTTATTTCAATAGAGAAAAAGCATCCAAAAGCAATCCTGGCGTTCCCAAAGGCTACCGTTGGCCTATAGCTGTACGCGGGATGTTGAACAGGGCTCTAGAAATGCTACTCCGCATCTTGAGTGCGGTCGAACGCAACCCTGAAGGCTGTCCCCCGCGTTTGATCGAGTTCAATAATCCCTCCCAGTTGATTGACCAAATCGTTGACCAGCTGAAGGCCTAAGGTATCCGGCTTTCGGACATTCGAACCATCTGGAAATCCGACACCCGTGTCACTGACCTCCAGTGCCATTTTCCCGTTGTTGTTTGTATGCAGCCTGACCAGGATTTCGCCGCTTTGACCATCCGGAAAAGCATGCTTCAGAGAGTTGGTAACGAGCTCATTGATGATCAAGCCACAGGGAATTGCTTTGCTGATGTCAAGAAACACGTTTTCCACTTCTGTTTTCAGATGCACATTCTTGAGTTTGGCATTATAAGTGTGCATGAGATGGACAGTTAGACTCTGTATATATTGAGCAAAATTAATCCCAGCGAGATCCTTGGACTGGTACAACTTTTCGTGGATGAGGGCCATGGACCGAATGCGATCCCGGCTCATCTGAAACATGTTTTTCACTTTGGGATCCTCAATCTGCCATGACTGGAGATTGATGAGGGACGAGATAATCTGCATATTGTTTTTGACCCGATGATGGATTTCCTGAAGAAGGACTTCCTTTTCCTTGAGTGAGGTCTTGATCTGCTCCTCAACCTTCTTCCTGTCCGTTATATCACGGAGTACGCCCTCCACGCCTTTAGGGCTGCCGTCTGTTCCCCTGATTATTTGGGAGCTTAAGGAAACGTCGATGACACGTCCGTCTTTGGCCAAAAGTTTCAGCTCATAATCGTTAATAACTCCTTTTTCTCTCAGTTTCTCTCTAAAGACCTCCCGTGCATTGGGATCCTGATAGAAATCCGTAACCGGATGACCAATGACTTCCTCTGGTTCCCATCCCGCATGTGTCCGGACAGAAGGGCTTATAAGGGTGATAATCCCGTCTTTATCGGTACGGTAATACACATCATGGAAGGATTCGAATATCGCCCGGTACTTCTCTTCGCTCTCACGGAGCGCTTCCTCTGCCTCCTTGTACTTCGTGACATCTCGTGCAATTCCCTGGATAGCGAAGGGCTTGCCATTTTTGTAAATCAGTGTGGCTTCTGTTTCCACCCATACGTGGCGTCCATTCTTTCGCCTAATTCGATACAATGTCGGCTCTTCCTGATATCCCTTCCGGACAATCTCCTCCACAACCTTAAAGGCCTCCGGCAATTGCTGCGCTTCCAGTATCGAGGCAAAATTCAAGGTGGAGATGTCTTGTTTTTTGTAGCCGAGCATTTCCAGGGCAGCCTCGTTTGCATCCAAAAATTTCCCTTCAAAATCGTGGATATAGACACCAAAAAGCGATCGATGAAAGAGGGCCAAGTAGCGTTCTTCACTCGCTTTTAAAGACTCTTCCGCCAATTTGCGTTCTGTGATATCGATAACCGCGCCCTTGATTACCGGTTTGCCATTGTGCTCTGAGCGGCTGGCCACCATTTCGAGCCAAATCACGGAGCCATCCTTTTTCAGCCCTTTGTATTCATAGCGGGCGCTGACCTCTTTGCCCTGGAGTCGAGCCTTCATCCGTCCCCAAACCATAGCCTGATGATCAGGATGAATCATCCCCCTCACTTTCCGACGAGACAGAGACAAAAGCTCGTCGATTGAATAGCCACTGATATCGGCAAAGGCTTGATCGGTATAGATGATGCGAAAATCTTGGAGGATGATAATACCCTGGATCGATTGCTCAACGAACGGTAGGGGAAACCTGTTATTATTGGTATGTTCGTCTTTTCTCTTTCTATCTTTCATCAGGGCGGCCAATGACTACACAAATTTTTTGAGATAGACAATTCTGAACATGCACAGCGCTGCCTATTCATCACACAAAGGGAATAATCTATCGAATTGAGGGGATGCTAGCAATCGCCTTTGGGGATGATTTGAACGATGATTTTAGCTCATCCCCCGTCGCCCTCAAAGAGGAGAGCCATCAAAAAAACAAGATCAACACCCAGTTAATCTTTGGTGAAGGCTTTCAGACAGACATTGGTGTTTTTGTCAAAGTCCACCACATCTTCCCAAATTTCCCCGTCCTCACTGACGAAGCTCTGCCCTCTGCCTGCTTTGACATTTTGTGTATAGTCTTCAATCGGCATTTCCACAGGAATGGGATATTCCCAGCCTTCTGTCTCGAGTTTAACGACAACCGAAAACCTTTCGGCTTGGAGCAGAGGCGTTTTTTTCAGACGTACCGTGTAATACCCTGGGGATTTGAATTTCACACCCTTTCTGACAGCCAGTGTCCCGCTTGTCGGCTTCCTGGGCTCCACACCCGTATAGACGTAGATAATAGCCTTTGTTGTATTACCCATGGCATAAAAACTCACGGCTTTTAAGGAGGCGTCTCTCCTAACTCTAAAAATATTGGCCATCCAGCCAACCTCAGAAGGAGGATATCCCAACATCTGAGTCAAGCCTTTGAAATCATACTGATACTTGTCTGAATAATTGACTTTGGGCTCTGCTTTTTTGAAAGCGGCACAAAAGTTCATACAGGCAAAATAGGCGTCATGATAAGACACATAAAAATACCCGTCTTCTCCCCAGTTGCGCCCCCAGGAGTTCTTGACAATGAAGGCCCCATCTCCGGGCGGTATTTCACGAAACCAATTTTTATCGAAGTCATCATCCCACCCCACTATGGCGACAGAATGCCCTCCTTCTTCAATGTCTGTATTGTAATACGCATAGTGGGTTGAATCATAACACATATCATCAAAATACATAGCTGCATAGACCGGTCCATATTTCATGACAGCCTCTTTGATCGGCCTGTTGTCTTCTGGCCCCTCTCTTTGGGGAATGAGAGCTATGTTTTGCACATGTTTTCGCACTTCAACGCCATCATGGAGAGTGGCATAGCGGTAAGGGACATCCAATTCATCCATGGGCCCGGCCCAGCGCGTTAGATAAGCAACGGCCTGGAATATGTTTCCCCCTTCACAAGGTCCCCCCGGATAGCCATGATTGTTCATAAGATGAAATTCAGAAAAATTCATTTCTTGGCCGGGCATGAATCCCGATTCGAGAACAGCCATGGTCGCGAACGCCCAGCATGACCCGCATTGGCCCTGGTTTCGCACTGGGGTGAGCCTGTTCCTCTCGCGCAAGTCATACTGAGCAGGGATATTTTTGATCAACGCGGCCGCTCGAAGGTTCGTGTATTTGAAATCAATGGGGCTGGGAATCAATCCGAGGGGATGACCGGAGGCTGTAAAGGCCCGGCCTTGTGTATCGGCCTTTTTGGCCTCGATGTATTTCAAGAAATTCTCACTCAGAGGGGCTCGAATCAGCGCATTGTTTTCGCTACCAAATATTCCGCTTGAAAGGAATAAACCCGCGGTCACACACACGGAGAGAATCGCGAAACCTATGAATCCATGGAAGGATGTTTTGCCTGCTGTATTCATCTGACACCTGACTATAAATTCACTTTTATCAACAAATGATTACACCTTCAGAATAGATGATATTGGCCCATGAAGCAAGTCAGATTCTCTTTCCCAGTTGACCTGACCGTAAAGACTATGATAGATTCAGTGGCTAGATTTCATATCAGATGAAAAGGACGATTCATCTCACGCCCATGACTCGATTTGTATTCTGTTTTTTCCTTGTTTTCATGGTGTTAATAGTGGCTTGGACTGCCCAAGCACAGGACGAAAACACACCGACCCCTTGGGAAACTGGCCGCAGCCGCGCCGAAGACCTCGAGATCACCCTGGTAACCGTAGGGCCAGGCCCAGGCTTTTCCTCTTGGTTCGGACACACCGCACTCGGTGTCAAAGACAAACGTCTGGGCATCGACTGCCTCTATAATTTCGGGATGTATCACTATCATCCGGGTATCCTTGTCGACCTTCTTTTTGGACGGTTACGCTTTTGGGTCGGTCCCATGGAGTATTCGCAAGCGTTGAAGGGCTGGATACGCCGTGACAGAGATGTCAGCATCGCAGTGCTCAACCTGTCTCCTGATAAAGGACTGGAGATTGCCCAAAATTTGGCTGAAAGCATTAAGCCGGAAAACCGGTACTATCTCTATAAATACTACGAAGACAACTGCTCGACACGCGTCCGCGACCTCCTCGACTACGCCACAGACGGGCAATTTAAAAAGAGCACGATGACGATCCCATCCCGGATGAATTTTCGCAATCACACACGCCGTTTCTTGATCAGACCTCTCGTCGACTATGGACTTATGTTCTGCATGAGCCACGAAATCGACAGGCCTATTGCAGCGTGGGATGAAATGTTTCTTCCCAGCGAACTTGAACGAAATGTGCTTGATTTCGAGTACACCAAGGAGGAAGGCCATTCTGTATCCATCGCCGCCTCTCACAAGGTAGTTTACACCTCAAAATCCCGCCCCACTCCTCATAAAAAACGAGCCAAACTCTGGCCCTGGATGCTCCTCTGGGGTTTTTTGTTTTCACTTCTGAGCTTTGCCACGGCTAAGATGTACCTCAGAGGTATTCGCATGGGCCGCATCATCTTCGCGCTTTATCAGGCTTTTGTCGGACTCGTCTTCGGCGGAGCCGGATCGTTCCTCATTTTTGCGTGGATATTCACCGATCATACCGTTGGCTATCACAATGAGAATATCTTCCTTGTTAACCCCCTGACACTTGCGGCTGGTCTGCTTGGACTGATTATCGCTGCTGGAAAGGAGCGCTTTGTCCCGCTTTTAATCAAGATCTGGTATGTTTGCGGCGCCATCGCGGCACTGGGAATCGCTCTCAAAATTCTGCCTTGGTTCTATCAGGACAACTATGCAACCCTTGCCCTGCTAGTCCCGCTTTTGGCCACAACGGTTTATTCCATGCGAATGATCGACAAAGCCAGAAGTCTGCCTCTATGAACCAGCCGCATAAGAAAGATATCTTCAGGTATGGCAAGGGTTTTTTCATTTTAAAACATAAAAATGATGGGAACTATTTTATCTTATTGAGAGTATTTTTGATTCGATCTTCTATTTCGTTTTCGAAATCTGAGGAAAATTTGATTCCTGGTTTACCGCAATGGGGACACTTTTTCGATCTCCCCAATGTGAATTCATCGAAGGTGATCAGAATGTTTTTACCACAATGCAGACATGGAATGGGAAAAGATTTGATTTTCGATTTTCCCACAGCACTATCCCTTGCTTGGGCAAAACAATTATATCCGAGACAGTGCCTTTTGTCCAAATCACAACTGCCGCGTTTATAAAGATGCTTGGACTGAAAACCCTCTTGTTTCTATTGGTTCCGCTTTCTCAACAAAAGGATTAAAAACGAAATATATGGAAAGGAGTCACATCCGGAGGTCCGGGGGCCACATGCATTTCAGGACTTTCCGACAACACCATAATGACGCAGCCAAAGGTGAAGTTAGGAGTTGACGGATCATAGGAGCGGCAGACAGGATCCTCGGCCGAATCCTTTGAACTCAGTGCCGCTTTAATTATATCGACATCGATTGCCTCTAAATCTTTGAGCCGCGTATCTAAAGATTGCAGCCGGACAACAGAATTGGGATAAGAAGCTTCAGCACCCTTCGTTTCTTCGAGGAATTTCTTGTATTTTGCATTGTAATCATCGTTCACCAACGGATGATTCGTGTGATAAATGGCGTGTGAATCTGGCGTGTATTCGATGACCTGTGTGGCAGAGGCTTCGAAACTATAGGCATTCTCGAGGCCGCCGATGACATAATTCTGCCCGGAGGCATGCTTCACCGTTTTTACGAAATTCACAGCATCGTCCAGTGTCGTTTGCTCGAGCAATCCTCTGATCACAAAGGCCACAGGCAAGCCTTCTCTTGCGTAGTTCAACTGACTGACGGCATTCACGCACACACCTATGGATTTATTATTCATTCCGTTGGTCACAATAAATCCCGCATTGGTGAAAGAGTAACACTCCAAATCTGAATCCTCGTATTTGATATGCAACAGCACTTGGAACCCGTTTCGAAAACTCTCGAGGTCCATGTTCTGAGCTACATAGGAGGGATTACTCCCCTTCTTCCCCATCCCTATGGCGCTGCAACTATCATTCGACATTTCGCCCAAGTAGAGCCACACTTCGTCCACCAGTTGAAAGGCGAGCATGGTGTTGTAGTTAATTCCACATCCATCAGATATCCCTCTCACTTCATCCAGCAAGGCGGGTGTCCATTTTTGAATGGCTGAGACGAAATCCGTATCGGATAAGAATTTTTCAATGAAGGCATCGGCGTCCATTCCAGATCTTTTGGAAATGTCAGCCTTCCAGAGTTTCACAATACCATGGATCTCATTTTTTAGTGTTTCGCCATGTGTAAAGCCTCTGTCATAGGGAGCTCCCTCAAGGACAATGCATTTGAATTCAGCTGCCTTTTCGATTGTTTTTTCTGTGGTAACTTCTGATTCCTCCTTTTGTTTGCTACATCCCACAAGCAGAAGCACGATCGAGAAACAGACCAAGAAAATTTTGTATTGATGTCTCATATTCATCTCCTGAGATAAATTTCCCTCCGAGAGAGATTGATCGATTTATATCATAAGTGGAAGCCGGATTCAAATAGGCAAATGTTTCATCAGCAATGACAGTGAAAGATTTCTGCCTGTGGCATCAGGCCGCCGGCTTTGGTGAAATGAACCCATTCCACCTCCTCCACAGGCTTGAGCCAATGAACAAGGGGAAGACGAGGAACGCTCCTCTGATCAATCTTATAGACAGCGACTTTAAAGCTGTCCGGTGACCACTTGGCCCCTTCGACATCATACTCGCAGTCTTTTATCCCGTCAGTGGTCAGAGACTCTTTTGTGTTGGCTTTGGGATCGACTCTATAAATGACGGTCTTATCCGGAAAGCCCTCCGCATACCAGAAGGTGTTTTTGTCTGCCATCCAATGCGGCTCAACACTGCCTCCTTTGACAAGCGAGGAAAAACGCATATACTTATAAAACACCGCGTTGCGCTTGGCGTACTTGTCTTCCTCGGCAAAGTTCAGGGATGTCAGAATGCAAACACAGAAAACAGTTGCCAAAAGCAAAACTTTTTTCGGTCTAGTCATCTTTCCCTCCTTTAGATCTTCAATTCTTCCAGGGATATCATACGTCTCGCTCTCGTTTTCTATTTGGTATCAACTCCATAATTCAGAGGAGTCATCGCGGACAATTTTTATTCCTCATATTGTCACATATATTTTCATTATTGCAACGAATTATTTTCCGGAATCGTTTTAAGGGTAAATGATTAATTTTAAATTAGTTATAATATAACTCAAGTCGGAAAGCTTGTGCACATGTCTAGGAATAAAAGATACACAACATGAATAACAATTTGCTTCCCGGAATGAGCAGAAGAGGAATGTTTGTGCTGGTCGCTTTCATCGGATTTACTAACTGCGGCAATGGGGCTCAAGCTCTCAAAGAAACGTATCAAAAAGGGACTGGCCTGAACTGAAAATTCGTTTCAGCCAGAGAATATGTTTTCAATGTAAGGAGGTTTTAGAAATGCCATGGATTGATCAAGGAAGCTGTACAAATTGCGGAATTTGTGTTGAGGAGTGTCCGGTTGGTGCAATTTCAACGGAGACAGAAGAAACGGAAATCAATATGGCTGAGTGTATTCGATGCGGCCTTTGTCACGATGTGTGTCCACAGGATTCAGTTAGACACGACAGTGAAAAAGTGCCGGAGATGATAAAAGCCAATCTAGAATTGACAAAGAAATATATGGATCTTTGCGCCCATTATCTCGGCGATGATCAAGAAAAGAAAAAGTGCTTGAAGAGAATGAGAAAACATTTCACACATCAAAAAATAATTGCTGAAAAAACGTTGGAAGAACTTGAGAAGTTATAAAATATTTCAATTTTAATTGGGACTTGTGCGTTTTGAGCTCTTATCATCGGCTCTGCTTCACAGTCACTCCACAACAGCATCCAGAATTTACATAAAAAACACAACGCGCAGAGGAAAGATAGTCGATATTACGGCACAATCTCTTTAAACTTTTCCGATGCTGGCTCCCCGCCTATTCCCCAGTGGGATTTGGGGATTTCGTGCACGATCACTTCTACGGCTTGAGTCGGGATACCCAAGTCCACAAAGACCTTGGTTATGTTTTGGATTGTGGTTTTTGCTTTGTCTTGCCCATAGCCTTCCCAGACATTGACATGGATAACCGGCATTCTCCACCTCCAAGTTCTGTAGTTAAGAGATTTACACCAATAATACTCTAATTTTTGAATTCTGGGTAATCAAAATGCTGCAAAAATATGAGGGGAAAAAGGTGGAGAAGGTCCGAAGCCAGGACAGACCCCGATTATGTATTGATATACATATGTTTCTCAAATACAATTGTGCGTGGACGGTGAAATCCGTTATCAAAGGAATCTGAACCACTAGTATGGTCATCATTCGCAGAGAAAAGCCAGAAGATATCAAACAGATCCATTCTGTGAATGAACAGGCGTTCGAGGATACGGCTGAAACCCGAATCGTGGATACGCTTCGTGAAAACTGCCCGGGCATTCTGTCTCTTGTTGCCGAGGATGAGGGGGAAATTGTCGGGCACATTTTTTTCTCCCCAGTTGAGATTGAATGGTCTGGGCCGGTCATAAAAGGAATGGGTCTTGCACCAATGGCTGTCCGGCCTGACAGGCAGAGACAGGGAATCGGATCACAACTTGTGAGAGCCGGGCTCAAGATTCTCGAAGAGCAGGGATGTCCGTATGTCATAGTACTCGGACACCCAGGTTTCTACCCGAAGTTTGGTTTCGAACGCGCCTCAAAACACAACCTCACATGTCAGTGGCAAGGCGTGCCTGATGAGGCTTTCTTGATTGTTGTCAACGATCCTTTGTCTCTTCACGGAGTGAGAGGGGTGGCCCGATATTGGGACGAGTTTGATGAGGCGATGTGAATTCCGAAAGAAAGAGACCGCAGAGGGGATTTGCAGCGGAAATTGTATCTTTCTGAAAAAGAACAAACCCAACAAACTCCCATGGGCACAGAATGAGAGATAAAGGGTTCATCGCAGATCACCGCGGAGGATGTTTAACAAAAGAGCAACATCGACAATTAATCCAATGGGCCTGCGACTGTTCTGAAAATATACTGCCACTCTTTGGTAATAAAATAGATGAACGACTAAAAAACGCCCTAACAGTGGCTAAAGAATGGATGGAAGGAAAAGCTTCTGTGGGTGATGCGAGAAAGGCATGTTTAGGTGCCCTTGCGGTCGCAAACGAATCTTCAGACCCGGCATCAATCGCTGTTGCCCGTTCCGTTGGACACGCTGTGGCTACAGCTCATATGGCTAACCATTCATTATATGCAGCTTTGTATGCTTTGAAAGCCGTGAAAAGTTCGGGGAAATCAATAGATTCCGAAAGAAAATGGCAAAATGGACAATTGCCATTAGATATAAAGGAGCTCGTTCTGACCGCACGGAGAGAAAAAGAACCGAGTTTTTTGAAATGAGCCTGGTTCCCGACAACTTTTAGCTTAGACAAAGGAGATTTTTGACATGATAAAGTTGACAGAAAGACAGGCCAGTATTCAACCCATAAAGTCAAAGTTAAAGATCAGCATACTGGATAAAGAGGATGTGGATAAGATAAACCAGACAGCCCGTGATATTCTCGAAAGTGTCGGTGTATTCTTACCTTCAAAGAAGGCACTCAAAATCTTTGCTGATGCCCGAGCCGACGTTGATTTTGATGAAAAGATCGTTAAAATCCCTGTGCCTATGGTGGACGCGTATCTGAAAAAGGCCCCAGGGCAATACACCTTGGCTGGAAGAAGACCGGAACTCGATGCTAAAATTGGCGAGGGAAACGGAACTTATTTTTTCTGTAGCGGGGAAGCACCCTTTGTCGTTGATCTTGAAACTGGAGAGAAACGACGCGCCGTCAAAACCGATGTGGCAAACATGGCCAAGATCGCCGATTACTTTCCGATAATATCGCTCGTTTGGCCGACAGTTAGTGCGGGCGACAAGGGAGAAACAGCACCTATCCACGGAGTAGAAGCGTGTTTCAACAATACAGAAAAACACCTCCAGACAGAATCGATCATGGACAAGATTTCGGCCGGGTACACAATTGAAATGGCATCTATCATCGCCGGAGGAAGTGATAAGCTGAGGGAAAGACCCCTGTACTCGCTCCTGTTGTGCGGCGTCGCACCTCTTGCTCACGATAGAGGAGGCATAGAGTCGGCCCTGGTTTTCGCCGAAGCTGGTTTACCTGTTGGAATCATGTCTATGCCCACTATGGGTCTGACAGCCCCTCCATATCCAGCCGCAGATATAGCTATCGGATTGGCAGAGGTCTTGAGTGGCTGTGTATTGCTGCAAATAGCCTACCCAGGAACCCCCCTCTTTATGACTATCGAACCTGCGATTTTCGACCCGCGGACAGGAGAGTATTTTTATGGGTCACCTTTCTCACAGATTACTTGCGCGGCTGCGGTTCAGGTTGCCCATTCCAATGGTCTGCCGATTGCCAGTCAATTCTCTTTCGGGGGAAACGCTTATGAATTGAATAGCTGGCAGGTGGGAATAGAAAATGTGCTCGGCCATTTACTGTCGGTAATGGCTGGGGCAGATATGTCTTTCGGCCCCAGCGGCCTGCTGGAAGCTGTTAGTCTGCTGGATATGGCAAGAATCTTTTTTGACGAGGAAAATTTCCGGGCGTTGGATATCCTTACTCAAGGGATTCAAGTCAACGACAAAACTCTAGCCTTCGATATGATTAAAGAAAAAGGTCCCAGGGGCACGTTCATTGCCGAAAAGCGTACGGCCGAAGAATTCCGGAAGCTCTGGCCGTCGTCCATTCTTTTTGAACTATCAAAAGATTCTGGAAAAAAATACAGGAACCCGGCAGAGGTTGCCCGCGATGCGATCGACTGGGTCTTGAAGAACCATCACCCAGCGCCACTGGACGAAAAAGTCGAGCAGGAGCTGAGAAGGATAGTGGATGCCGCCGACCGTGATGAGAATTTAAAGAAAGAGATAAGAGGAAAGGGATAATATGGACATCAATATGGGCAGTATGTTACCGTTGAAACACTAGACATAGAAAACGCTCTGTGGATACACCTGGATCTGTATTTTAAATCTGATTAGTCTCTTTTCAATAGAGCGATATTCTCATTGTTGGATTCTAAACCTAATCTCTTCCAGTCTAAATATGCAAACTTCAACTTGGACCTAAAATGACTCCATTATTAAAAGTCATTCACTTATTCGCGAAATTGACTCATCTTTGATAATCGGTATAATAGCGAACAAGTCAATTGAAGCATAGAAACGTAATCATCCTCATTTTCATGGTCTTTTTCCTTGGGGAGTGGTCTTATCCTGACAATCTCGAAAAGAGGCTGGCGGGATTTGATCCCGTGCCCGAATTGACCTCTATTCTATCAATTATTCAAGACAGCCGCGGCTTTATTTGGGTCGGAACGGATCGCGGATTGTACAGATATGACGGTTATTCATGCAAAAACTTCCATACTGAAGCTGCGACCGGCTCCAACCTCAGCCATAATATCGTTGTTGACATAATCGAGGCTAGATCGGGAGATCTTTGGATCGCTACAGCTGGAGGAGGCATTAACAGATTCAATAGTACAACAGAGGAATTCCACCACTATAAGGCGGAACAAGACAATCCCAACAGCCTCAGTTCCAACTGCACCTCATGTATCTATGAAGATACAAATGGAATTTTATGGATTGGAACCATGGATGGCGGGCTGAACAGGTTCGACAAAGAATGTCAGGATTTTATTCGGTATGAACATGACCCTGCTGATAAGAATACGATAAGCAATAATTATGTTACGGCCATCTCTGAAGACACCCACGGAAACTTATGGGTTGGGACTGTCAGCGGCGGATTGAATCATTTTAATCCCGATAACGGCAGTTTTACCGCCTACAAGCCTGATCCGGATTACCCTGGAAAGGAACAGTTTGATGAGAATATCCATGATTTCAAGGACATTCTGGATTTGATGAAGATCAATACGGATCTATACAACAACACAATCAATTGTATATTTCCCGATCATAGCGGTGCACTGTGGCTCGGTACGCAGGGCAACGGTTTAAAAAAGTTCGAGGTGTCCACAAAAAAATTCAACCATTACTATGTCGATCCAACGAAAATCAACAGATTTACCCAAAATGACATAAGGTCAGTATTTGAGGGCAGCCATGGGATTCTATGGATCGGGACAGACGGCGGAGGATTGTATTGGTTCGATAGAGCAAATGAAAGATTCGTCGAAATCAAGTGCAGATCCCGGACCAACCCTATGCTGTCTTTGAAGTACATCAGCGTGATCTGTGAAGATGAATCCGGGATTATTTGGATAGGCATGCCCTACGGGAACTTGATCAAATACAATAGAGAAAAGGAGTGCTTTAAAAATTATTTCGAAGAGTTGAATTATCAGGAAAATATGCGCGTCAGGATACTGTCATTACTGGAAGACAAAAACGGAATTCTCTGGTTTGGCTCCGATGGCGGAGGATTGTCTGCTTTCGATCGTGAAAACGGACGCATTAAACAGTACATGGCTGATCCGGATAATCCCCTCAGTCTGTCGAACAATTTTATAAAAACCATCTACCAAGATCCCTTGGGCAAGCTATGGCTGGGGACTTTTGGTGGAGGGATCGATATCTTCGATATTGAGAAGGAAGAATTTTCTCATATCCCGCCAGGAATGGAGAATTCCCATCCAATAGGCGGACATATTATTCAGAGCTTTTTTGAAGATCACCGCGGAGTTCTTTGGATAGGAACCAGCGATAATGGTCTATACAATCTTGACAGAGATTCGGGGAGAATATGCCATTATCTGAGCGACAAAAAAGATTCTCATTCCCTGTCAGACAATTCTGTGAATTGCATTTTCGAAGATTCTTTCAACAGCCTTTGGATTGGCACCAATAAAGGGCTCAACAGGTTTAATCCTGTAGGGAACCGATTCATCAGCTATATCCCCTCGCACGAAAAGACGCCACCCGAATATCCGAGAGTTGTAAGAACAATATATGAGGATAAATCCGGAAGGGTGTGGATCGGCAGTTGGGATGGCCTTTATCTTTTTAACAGAGACAGCGGACAATTCAAAAACTATACAGCCGATGACGGTCTTCCCGACAACATCATTTCAGGGATCCTTGAAGATGATGACGGGATGCTATGGATAAGTACGTTCAACGGTCTAACAAGATTCAATCCTGAAAGGGAATCCTTTAGAACTTATGGTGTGTTTGACGGACTTTTCACCAACCGCTTTTTTTCTTCTTGTGTAAAATGTCAAAACGGAGAGATCATATTCGGCAGCTTCAGCGGACTGTGCAGTTTTTTCCCTGAAAACATGAAAAAAGACCCATCGACCACCGGAATTATGATAACAGATATCCGGAGATTATCAGGAGACGAATTGAGTTTTCGATATAATCTTACTCAGGATTCGGTGAAATTCTCCTACAGAGATTCTTTCATCATAAGTTTTTCGTCCTTATCTTTTGCTTCTCCGTTGAAGAATCTGTATTCCTACACAATGGAAGGCTTGAATGAGGAATGGATCGATTTAGGAAACAAGAACGAAGTGATATTCTCACATCTAGAGCCAGGAAGATACATTTTTCGGGTAAAAGGATCCAACGAGGAAAACATATGGTCGAAGGAAGATGCGATCATTGAAATCAATATAACCCCACCTTTCTGGAGAATGATTTGGTTTCAAGCCGTTTTGATTTTGAGTATTGCAGGCTTAATTTTGTATTTGCACAAAACCAGGCTGGAAATCATCAAACAACGGATGAAAACTGATGCTCGAATAGAAAGAATATGTGAAAGGGCCGATATAACGGAAAGAGAAAAAGAAATCATACGATATATGTTGAAAGGAAAAACAAATAAAGAGATTGAGCAAGAACTGTTTATCTCCAGCAGCACCGTCAAGAACCATATCTACAACATTTACAGAAAATTGAATGTCGCCAATCGCCATCAGCTTATGAGTTTATTCAGTAATTGATGAGATTGAGCATGGCGCTCGAAGCTCCCGCAAGTATGCCTACCACAATGATTCAAGGATGGCCTTCCAATTTTCAGGTTTAAGGTGTTCCACGAGGTAGGCGGCTCTCAGATTTTCATAGTGTATTTTCCCAAAGCCGCGGATCCCATGTCTGTCCTTGGGATAGAGCATTAAATCAAAGGGTTTGCCTTTTTTTTGAAGAGCAAAGGCCAGCTGCATGGTGTTTCCAGCGTGGACATTGTTATCCACAGCTCCATGGCAGATAAGGAGATGACCTTCGAGATTTTGAGCATAGTTCAATACATTAGCGTTTTCGTAGCCTTGAGGGTTATTTTGCGGGGTATTCAGATAAGCCTCAGTACAAATCGTGTCGTAGTTTCTCCAGTCGGTCACAGGTGCCCCGGCGACGCCGGCCTGAAAAAGGGTTGGATATTTCAGCATAAGCATACACGTCAAATATCCCCCATAGGAATGTCCATAAACACCAATCCGGGTGCTGTCTATATAAGGGCGCTCGATAAGCTTCTTTACTGCCGACGCCTGGTCTTCGACTTCCACCCCTCCTATGTTTAAATAATTGGCACGCATGAATTCCTTGCCTCTGAACGCCGTACATCTTCCATCCAAATCCCAGACAATGAAGCCCAGTTGGGCGAGTCGCGCTTTGAAAGACGTTGTCTGGTAGCTGTTGAAATTGACTTTATAGTACATTCCGTTGTACACGGAAACGATCAGAGGGTATTTCTTCAAAGGATCGAAGTCGGCAGGCTTGTACAAAAGTCCGTGAACATCGGTTACCCCATCAGCGGCTTTTATAGTAATCATCTCCGGAGGACGCAAGCCCAATTTTTCAACGCGGCTGACGTCTGATTTAGCCAGCGTTGTGAGAGCTTTCCCATTTGTTTTGTGGAGAACAGCAGTTCGAGGACGTACGAGTGAAGAAAAATCATCCAGAAAAAATTTACCGGCGGAATCTATAGAAATATGATGAAATCCATCCTCCTTTGTCAGCTTATCAAGGTAAGACCCATCAAGACGAACACGAAAAAAGTGATGGTCCAAGCCAAAATCTGTGAATGCAGTGAAGTAGATCCATTTATTTATTTCGTCGAGCAGACAGATCTCGTCAACTTCCCATTCGCCCTCCGTTAATCGGGAGACAAGGTTTCCCTGAAGGTCATAGAGGTAAAGATGCATCCAGCCGTCCCGCTCCGAAGACCAAATGAAATGCTGGCCGTCACCCAGCAAATAGTAAGAAGCATATCTGTTAATATAGGTCACGTCCTCTTCATGCATGATGAGGTGGGAGTTCCCCGAAGAAGAATCCGCTGCCCATACCTCAATTCTCGTTTGAGGCCTGTTCAATCTCAGAAAAATGAGTTCTTTTCCCGTGGGCACCCAGGCAGGCCTGTACAGATAAAAATCTCCATGGCAGTCAGTTTTCATCTCCCTAATCTCTTTGGTTTCAATATCAACCACAAACAGTTTCACTATGGGATTGCAATCGCCAGCCTTGGGATATTTTTGAAAATCGATTTTGGCGTGCGGCTGAAGGCTATCGACAAGGGGATACGCGATTACTCCCCGTGTATCAAATTGCAGAAAGGCTATTTTTTTGCTGTCCGGTGACCACCAGTACGCTTCGCGTTGTGATAATTCCTCTGGATATACCCAGTCCGGTCTGCCGTTTAACAGCTCTTCTGTTCCGTTGTAGGTCAACCGTTCTTCTTTTCCTGTCTGTGTGTTGACGTAATAGAGATCATAATCCTTAACAAAAGCTATGTGGGTGAAATCAGGAGACATGGATCCGTTCCACAATTGACTTTCTTCCATGCGATGCATAAGACCTTCGGTTCCGGGTTGCTTTTTTATTCGAGGCAGAATCAATCGGCGAAGCTTTTTCGAGTTCAGATTGAACAAAAATTGGCCTTCATTTGTTTTGAAGCGGATGGCTCTTCCGTCCAAAACATAGGAAAAAGCGGAAAAAGGTAGGCCCTTTTTCTTAATCCCTGTGATTTGCTTGTATTCAGAGACTATACGGCCGGTTGTCTCTTTACCAAATAAAACTCTCCGGTCCTGATTGACGGGATCTACCCTGTAAAAGATATGAGAGTTTGTCGCCGGATCAGGTTTGCATTCCAGATAGCCCATCCCCGCAGGAAGCCAATGCACTTCTGTAGTGCCGCATGTTTTCACTAAATTACTCTTTCCTATCACATCGTACAGTTCTTTCCCTCTGGATTGTGAATATGCGGAATTATGGACAACTATTCCCCATAAAATAAGTACGGCGACTATCGGAGCTGTTTTCTTCTCCATTGATCCTTCTCCCAAGAAAGTGTCCCATCACTTAAGCCGAGGCCATAAAAATAAGTGCCTGGCTTAGTGATATGATCCATATTCCAGTTTCGGTAACATCTTCGACAATTATCAGGATCGGTCTATCCACCCCTTTGGCGTACCCTTCCGGTGGCTGTGGCGGGGAATGAAAACCCGCCCGTCTTTGACGACGATGTACCCGTCTCTTATCACCAGTTCAATTTTCGCGATGTCATCGATATTTGCGTCCGGGCTGCCGTCGATGAGGATGACATCCGCCAGCTTTCCCGGCGTTAGAGTGCCCAGTTTTTCATCCATTCCCAAAATTTCCGCGTTGGTTTTCGTGGCGATGGAAAGGACTTCAGGCACAGAATATCCGACGTGCAAAAACTGCTTCATTTCAGTAATATAGGCATCCGGCAGGTGGCGGAACCAATCAAAGGTCAGATCTGTACCTATTCCCATTTTTATGCCCGCAGCTCTCATGCGGCTCAGCATTTCGAGATTGTCTTCTTTGTTGAAAGTGAACCTGCGCGATGGGGTGCCGGAATAGTTGCCGGCGATATCGAAAATGTAAATATAGGGAATCAATGTGGGGATCGCTTCGGTTTTCTTCTCTGCCATTAACCGAATGGCCTCATCCGACCGGGGAAGAGGATGCTCTACGCAGTCCACTCCTGCCTCGACAGCCCTCTGGATATAAAACGTTTCGGCATCGACGGTCACTTTCAATCCCAGATCGTGGGCTTCACTGACAGCCGCAGCTATTTCATCCATACTGAAATGGCTCAAGGTTTTTATCCAATCCGCACCTCTGTTGAACTGCGTCCTGACTGCCTTTCTCCATTCATCCGGTCCGTTGGCGACATAGATTTCGCTGTTTGCGAGTTCATCGTCTTCATGTCCTTCAGCTCCGTGTCCGCCGGTCGCGGTTATCCCCTGCCCGACCGGAAAAACCCTTGGACCGGGAATCCGGTTTTGCGTTATCCAGTCCTTGAGACGAAAGGGAGCATCCCCGGGTGAACAGTTATCTCTGACACTGGTGATGCCGCACTCGATCCAGTATCTCAGCCGTTCCATTCCTCTCAGCACCGCATCGGCTTGATTCCAGTAAAGCCTTTCCGGGACCTGCGGCTCAAACGTACACAGATGGGTGTGCATTTCAATGAGTCCGGGCATAACGGTTTTATCGCCGGCATCGATGACTAAAGCGTTTTCCGGATACCGCCTTGAATCCGGTGGCAGGATATCCTTTATCTTGTTTCGCTCAATAACGAGTGTGCCTTTTTGAGCCGGAGTCCCGCTTCCGTCGAAGATCCTTCCATTGTAGAGAACAATTGTGCCTTCCGGTCCCTGCGGTTCAGGAAAAACGGGTATGCGCCGCAAATCATTCGAAACAGGTGTTTTTTGAGGATCGATCCATTTGTTTCGCTTGAATTTTTCCATATTTTTATCCATTCAGCCTCCTCGATGCTTGATGCTCAGGGGAGCACATTTTAAGGTTTTTCTAATGTCAGCCCGTGGCTTCGATCGACGCGTTTCAATTTCAGGGCGAGCAAGAGACTTATCAGTCCAAGCGAGGCGAACATGATCATGCTGGCCTGGTAACTTTGGGTCGTGTCACGGAGGAATCCGTTCAGCAGCGGGAATACTCCGATCCCTATGTTTTGGACGGCAAAAGTGAGGCCGTAAGCCGAGCCGGTGTATCTCTCATCGATAACTCTAGGAATGGAAGGCCAAAGAGCTGCCGGTAAAATAACAAAAGCGCCGCCGAGCATGATCATCGGCAACACCGGATAGATGTCCGAAAACCCCATGATCAGAAAGCTCGTGATCAACAGAGCTGGCCCTGCCAGCATAAAAGTAACACGCCTGCCGATTTTGTCAATAAAAAATCCTGCAAGGGGTGCAAATATGAGAGAGCTGAAGGTGACGATCGATGTGATCCCTCCGGCCGTGCTGAACAGGTGAAAAAAATTGCTAAAAACTCTTTCGAAAAAACTTCCGGTCATTTGGGCGATCCGGGCTATATTCCATTTATCAACAAAAAAATCCGTGGATAAGGCTGTAAATGGAAAGATGGCAGAATAAAACAACATGCACAGCAACACTATAAGCCAGAATGAAGGGGGGAATTTCAGGATATTCTTCATAGAGATATTGCTGTTCGCAGAATCCTCATTGGAACGAAGGATGTTCTCTCCTCGTTTATCCAGGAAAACATAGATCAGAAGAAACAGAAGTGAAAAAAGGCTTAAAAGGAAAGCTGCAGCGAAAACGTATCGATAATCACCGAAATGGTCGGCAATAAGCTCACCCGTGTTGAAACTGAAAATCGTTCCCAATCGACCGAAAGAGACATAGATCCCCATAGCCAGAGCCATTTCTTTTCCCTTGAACCATTTGGAGATCATGGCCATATTGACGACTAAAATCGATTCGGCACCCAAACCAAAAATGAAGCGTCCCAGCAAAAGAAGATTGATAGTGGCGAAAACAGAGATTAAGCCGGCTCCCAGAATAGCAAGACTGAGAAAGATCAATCCTGCTCTGGCATACCCCAATCGATCGGAAGCTAAACCGGCAACAAAGACAGACAGAATAGCGGCCACGGCATAGGCCGTATAGAATGTGCCTATGGTTCCCCGTGATATCCCCAGTTGATCCACCAGGGTGGGGGCGATCGCTCCGAAAATATCGAAGGAGAAAAGAATACAGAAGGAAATCAGGCTTACAAAACCCAGAATAGCGAATCTGTAAATTCTTTTTGATGGATGAAGGAAGCCTATAAAATATCTTTCCTTCAAAACAATCCTTATGATCGTGAGATGTTTACCAGCTTAATTTCAGTCCGAAGCGGAACGACCAGGGATCTTGATAAGCCAATGGACGTCCCCAATTGGGATTTGTCTGCCGTTGGGGATCGGGATCGTCGAAATAGACTCCCCAACTCCAATCCTCATCAACCAGAGTTGCACTCATGGCCCAGCTGCTGTTTAGGAAATTAAACGCATTGAAAGAATCGAAGATTGCTGAAATCTTGAAATTGGAAATATCAAAAGGATACTCCAGATGCAAATCAACCCACCATAATGCTTTGGTTCTCCCCGCACTTCCTCTTTCATAGACAAACCTTTCATGGGGTCCATAAGTGGGATGCTCACCCAACTTACTGATCGGAGTCCCAGAAAGGAAGGCGCTGTAGATGCCTAAAGACAGTCCTTTCAAGAAGCCGGAAGGCACAAAATAGGATCCATAAAATTTCAATTGATGTGTGCGGTCATTATTGAGCAATCCATAGGCCACCTGTTCGCCTGAAACAGGATCGAAGAGCAGACTCGGCAAATCCCAGGCGCTGGTGGCGTTGGGCGAAAGCTGACCGTTATCCTGTCTGAATAGCCCCCCGTGGTTTCCCTCATTTCTGGAGAGGATATAGGATAGATAGAACTGGTAATTGTTCGACAATTTCTTTTTTAGGCTGATCTCGAGAGCCGTGTATTTTCTCTCAGGTTTTGGGAAGTTTAACGGTTCTCCCGTCAATTCATTCACGCCTGCATAGCCTTCAGGGTTTGAAAGTATATAGGTGACACCACCGTCAAAAGAAAAATCTTCGATCACCGCTTCCAGGGATCGGTAGATTCCCTTAATGCCAACCGACATGTCCGGCAAAATCTCGTATTCGGCACCGAGCAAGAATTCTTGCGTGTGCTGGCTACGGAGGCTATCCCATCCTTTGTATGTATTTGGCTGGACGAGGATCTGTCCGCCAGTGAAAAATGTCCCAAAGAGATCTCCGGGATTTTCCCAACTGGGTAAGGTGGGATTCCCGAAGGAATCAGTGGGATAGTTATAAAAGAAGATCTGGTAGCTGTTGTACCCGAAGAGAGCGATCCCGATATTCAGGGGTATGGATTCATAAAATTTCCCGTAATGCCCGAAGATTTTGCTTTTTCCGTTCTGGAGGGGATCCATCGTAAAGCCAATTCTGGGAGCCAGCTGGTCGAAGAAATCGAACTTCACTCTGTTCTGGATTCCGGATGTGGGGATTTGGGGATTGGGAGGTCTTTCCAGCGCCTTCAGCTCGTAGTACTCCGCTCTCAAGCCCAGCATGAGGCTCAGCCAGGATGTTACATTCCATGTATCCTGCATATAAATGGCGAATTCATCCGATACACCTTCAGTATCTTGCTTGAGCTGGAGATTGTAATAGTATCCATCTCTCAACCTCCAGAAGGCTCCAGGTTGTTCTGCTGGAAAGCCTGCGGCCTCGAGTTGGGGATCAGAACCAGGACCGCAATTCCAAATGTATTGATAGGCATAATTGTGACGGTATTCGGCTCCCAATTTGATCTGATGATTGTTTAAAAACCAGTTGAACGTCGATTTGAGCGAACTTCTCTGGCGCTTATCTCCATTCCTTGAACTGGAACCGCCCCAGTACACAAGTCCTGCGTAGCCTGGAGAAAACATATTGTTGGACGTTCCGTCCTCATACAGAGGAATATCATTCGCAGGAGTTACCGTATTTTCCTGGCGGTGAACCGCTCCGACAAGTGTGAAGTAAATGTCGCGGTTGACAACCCAATCGTATGACAGGGAAATATCATATCCGTTGATTTCAGCATTATGCCTGATGGGTGATTTTACGTTTAAATACTCGTTTTGATCTTGGAAGGAAGAAAAGTCACCAAAACCGCTCAAAACGAGCTTGTGGTCAGGATGGATTTGAATGGTGAATTTTCCCGCAAAATAGGGACGGGACGTTTTCTCCGTCACTTCAATGCCTGCTATCCCGGATCCCGGGACACCTGCGCTCGTCGTGAGGTGATCCGATGTCCAGAAAGGATTGAAGGCCAGATAAAACCATATTTTATCTCTAATGAGATAGCCCCCGATATCGAGTCCTAGGTCATATCTATCATATCCCCGGGATTTCCCCGTTCTCGGGACTGCGGGTGTTTCTCCACTCAAAGAGTCATTATTGAAGTAACCGAATACGGTTCCATGGAAATCATTCCCTCCCGATTTGACCAAAACATTGACGACACCGCCCAACGCACCTCCATACTCAGCCTGATACCCGCCTGATTTCACCTCTATTTCTTCTATAAAATTAAAGGGGATATTTGTTCCCGCAGTGCCGTAAATCGGATCTGTGGTATCGACACCATCGATAATGTATCTGTTTTCCGCAGCTGAGGCTCCCATTATCGACGCGTTGCCTTCTATCCCGGCGTTAACCGCTCCGGGAGACATATAGACCACATCTTGGAATGTTCTGCCGGTCGGCATGTTTTCCAGAATATCCGAATCGAAATCTGCGCCGAGTTCTGTTTTCGTTGTATCGATAACCGGAGCCGATGCAACCACGGTGACCGTTTGCTCGATAGTACTGGGGGACATTGTGATCGCGATCGATGTTGTTGAATCCAAATACACTTTGACATTGGTCTGTGTGATGGTCGCAAAGCCTTGCAGCTTGGCTTCGATTTGATAACTGCCGGGAGGAATTCCGATAAATTGAAAACTGCCTCTATGACTTGTTGTTGTGAAGCGGACACCTTGAAGAGAGGGCCCGGATACAGAAACCTCAACGCCTGGAAGAGCGATTCCTTGGTCGTCTTCAACGGTCCCCCGGATTGTTCCTGTAGTGCCGGTTGTTTGTGCCAGGGAAAACGAGATAAGCCCCAGAAAAACAAAGACAGGAATTATTCCTTTAAATACATTCTTTGACCACATCTCTTCACCTCCAATGAAATTATCGGGATTTTTGCTGATTTGCTGGATGGACGAAACCAGATTCAGGCGTCCGGTTTTTCATTTTTCGGTTTCCAGCCCACATATCATTTTCCCGATTTCGTTTTGAAAATATAAAAAATCGGAGTGTTTTGTGAATGGGAAAAAAGTCCTTTTTATGGAAATGGGAGATTATTCCCATAGGGCGACCCTAACTAAAATTTAAGAGGAATTTGCACTTATTTTGTATTGATATGTGATCCCAAGTGTAAAAATCGAAAAAGCAGAGTTTTCATGGAAGCTGAATTTTCCGGGATAAGCTCTGACAATTTTGTAGGCATTCCGACAAACTTGTCGACTATTTTCA
>Ga0180431_10000161_pt1 | contig 89640 bp, 70 predicted proteins | sample SS_ome_11_FD_132459 | JGI IMG/M metagenome (GOLD analysis project Ga0180431, IMG submission 132459) | Hypersaline lake sediment archaeal communities from the Salton Sea, California, USA - SS_1_MS_1 metaG | ecosystem: Environmental > Aquatic > Non-marine Saline and Alkaline > Hypersaline >...
CCGGATTGAAGATCTTGAAATGATCATGCACAGAGATCTGCACAAGCATTGATGATACTTATCCGGTGTTCCAGGTCGTAAGGAGAGTTTTCGACCGTAACCAAGCCGATTATAAAAAAAACAATGGGTTTATCTTATTGATAATAATGGACATGTTAATAAATATGAAAAAAAGGTATACAATATATCAAAAAAAGCTTGCAATCGAAAAAATCCGTGATATACTTTATATAAATCTTGTTACGCTGGCTGGGCAAGGTTTTTGATAACCCTCCTTCATTATCCCCTTTTTGCTTATTTTCCCCATAAAAACAGCCAGCACCCCCCCCCCCCAAGGGTGCTCATCAGAACCGGATTCCAATGTTATCTTTCCGGGAATACGAGTGCTGATCGGCTGACGCCGCGCTGTCTCTCTTTACTTTTGGTCAAACTCCGTTTAATGTGAACCTTTGATCGAACCGTTTTCGGATAGCCATACGTGCATCGATAAATATTATGCCTATGATGGAAAAGCGAACTTTTATGAACTTCCATTTTATCATGGCGTTAACGGGGTTTTTTTTCCTCGTGCTGGCAATGACGCTTTTTGTTTTCTTCCCCGTTTTTTTTGAAAACGTTACGACCAGTAAAAGCCGTATCGGTGTGATCATGGGAATTCACAGCTTGATGGCTATTCTTGTACGTCCCTGGTTCGGAAAAATGATCGATTTGCGCGGCAGGAAGAAAATGGCTCTGTTCGGCATGGCCATCCTTATCCTTGTGGTCCCTGGATTCCATCTCATCCGTAATGCCGGCCTGTATCCGATGGTTCTGAGAGCGCTTACCGGGATAGGATGGGGGATCGCCGCTACGGCTTCCATCACGATTTGCCTTGACCTTATGCCCGAACGTCGTTTAGCGAAGAGCTTGGGGATTGTCGGAGCCAGCAGTCTGATCTGCTCGGCCATTGGCCCCATATTGGGGGAAGAGATCGTTCATCACTGGGGATTTGGAGCTCTTTTTAACGTCAGCTTGATATTTTTTGTGTTGGCTTTCATATGCGTGTCGGTCACCAAAGAGGCCGTTTATCCGAGAATGAACGAGGCCTCTTCGATGGGGAAAATGAAAGGGAAGCCGTTCTTACGCAGCATGATTCCTTTAACCGTGCTGCTTATGATGCATGGAGCCGTAAGAGGAGCGGTCGTAAATTTTATCGCTTTGTTCAGCCGATCCGTCCCCCTGGATCGCGCCGGCCCCTTTTTTCTATCCTACTCCACGGCGGCGATTGCCACACGTCTTCTGCTCGGTGACCTATCCGACAGGATCGGTCGAAAGAAAGTTATTTTTCCGGCGTTAGCGGTTGTAAGTTTGAATCTAGTGATGATATCGCAGATCCGATCCGTCGAAATGCTTATTCTCACCGGGTTCGTTGCCGGGTTTGGACAAGGAATGATATTTCCCGCTTTGTGCGCCTATGTCGTTGATTTCATCGGGCGGGCACGACAAGGACTGGCGATCGCGATCTACCTGACGCTGTTTGACTGCGGGATGGGTTTGGGATCTGCTTTTTTCGGCTGGATTTCGGATCTGGCTGGATACCGCATGATGTATATCTTGAGTTCTTTGCTGTTCATAACGGCAGGCTTGTTTTTCAGCTGGAAATCGGGGGCCGGCAGGACTCTTCAGGATGTGTGAGGCATCCGCTCGAAACCTGAAATCCCGGTGAATATCAGCTTCTCTTTTTTTTCGATTTCGTCGAACAGCAGGTTTAATCCCAACGTATCACTGGCGATATGTCCTGCAATGACGACGTTGAGATTGGCCTTTTTGGCTTTTCCCAGATGTTTTTCTCCGATGTGCATTCCTACCAGCGTGCTTACACCGCTGTTGGCGAATTTCTCGAAAATATCTTCTGATCCTCCGGTTCCTCCGGTCATATCGACGAATATCTTTCCACATTTATTGTTTTCGGAACCGCTGACGACTTTTGGAGGGACCTGAAGCCGGGAGGATTTTTCAAATTCGGAAATGCTTTTGAGCCGTTTCAGAAGATCGCGGATTTTATATGGTTTCTCCTGGTCGAACATATTCTGAAGATAATGGGTTACACAGTTGTCCGCTGGAGTATGGATACATATCAAGGGAATCCCAAGAAGTCTCGCCACATCCACGGCGCGGTTATGATTGACAGGCATGATACCCCGCTCGACTTCACTGATCCTTTTCTCCATCAACTGTTCCGCTACGCTGACGGTGACTCCGAATTTTGCGAGCAGATCCGCCTGCAAATGCATGACGTCATATAGCTGGGCCAAGGCATAACCTTCAGGGTGATGGGCGATAACCAGATCGATAGGCTCCCGATTTTCCCGGTTCAGCAGATATGTCAGGAGAATTTCTCCGACCTCCATATCGATTCCCACGATGACCCGTTTGACTTCGGTTGCGGGATCGCCGAAAAGGATTCTCGTGTCGGCGAAAGGGTTGAACAAGCGGTCCATGTCGTAAAACGCAGCGTCTTCTTTTTTTAAAGCGGCCTGATTTTCTTTTTCTTCCAGAAGAATCTTTTTAATTTCAGCGCTGCTGCGAAGGTCTTTCTTGATGCCTATCTGCACCGCGAGTTTGTATAAATCCCCTAATTTCATGGATATGCTCCTTTCCCTGATATGATTAGGCTGGATCCGTAACCGGGCTTCGATCCAGAAACCGAAAATAGTATATCACTTTCCATGCCCGGTACGCTACGTCCACTTCATTTGACCGGTGGTTTCTCATTGTGATATACACGAAATCTGCACATGAGGGTAAATTATTGAGGAAGGAGGTTTCTCAGATGAAAAAGATCCGAAACCGTTTAGTTATGGGAATCATTGGGGGGCTTCTCCTCATTATTCAATCCGGTTCCCTTAAGGCACAGGAAGTGTCCTCTTATACGATCGAAGACTATTTTTCCGTGGTTTCCATGAAAGTGGAAGATATTTCGCATGATGGACGGTGGATTGCGGCGACACGGAGCAAACGCAGCGATCGAGGCCCTCAGGATTACACCCGCTATGGCGATCCTACCTATATCGCCCCTTTTCGTGTCGGGGTGATCATTATTGACAGTATCAATGGCGAGCAAACGGAAATATTTCCCGAAAAAAGACAGGTCAGAGCCTTGACCTGGTCTCCTGACGGATCCAAGCTGGCTTTTTTTATGAAAGAAGAAAAGGACTATACGCTGTATATCTGGCATCGGGAAACGGAAAAGTTGGTGAGAATCCCTCAGGTGAAGAATAAACCCGTGGCTGGAAATTCGCCGTTGGCTTGGTCCCCCGATGGAGGAAGGCTGATTCTCTGCATGCGGTCGGAAAAATGGACGGAAACCGGCCGCCGTCTATTCAAGTCACTGACCGAAGGCCCGATTATCGTACATGATGGGGAGGATGCTTTTCTCCCCTGGGATAATCTCCGGAACCGGCGGCGTTTGCAGATACCCGCGGTTTATGAACCCAAGGCGAAAAAGTGGATAGAGCCGTTATCGGAAAAATCGCTGCTTTCATGTCGTTGGGCCGGGAATGGAGACCAATTGCTTCTCGAGTATGACATATCGGAGAAAACCGATTATGAAGTTATCGGCGGCACGGTCAATCGGCTGGAAATACAGGATCTGAAATCGGGTACATCCCGGATCCTGTTGGATTCGTATAAACAGCGTCGGTTTCAATGGTCCGTCGACAACAAACGCTTTGCCTGGTCGGAGAAAGGGGATGTTTTCGTCATGGGCATCGAGGACAGCGAGTCTCGCCGATTGACCGGAAGGGAAGAAGAACCGGAGAATGCGAATGATGATGGAAAACGCCTCGACTATTCCGTCCTGCGTATGAGTTTCGATGGGAAATGGATTTTATGCTCCGCCGCCCCGAAGGCGGATGAAGCTGAACAATCCTACCGCAACCTGACGCCGCCGCCTCAATATTGGCTGGTCGATGCGGATACCGGTTCAGAGCGATTGCTTTATACCGCGGATGAAAATCCTGATGAGCGTCCTGAGCTTAAGATCGTAGACTGGTCTCCGGATGGAAAAACGATATATTTTCAGTATTCCTCGCCCCTTCGGTATGACCGTGGTTTGGTGAAGCTTGATGTCCGTAGCGGAAACATGAAAGATATCATCCGCGGCGACCATCTCTACCGGGGATGGCGAATGAGCCGGTCGGGAGGAGTATTCGTTTTTTCGGATTCGGATGGAGATTTTCCGGAGAACTGGTATTCCGCGGATTCCGGCTTTTCGCGAGTTAGAAAACTGACCGATCTCAATTCCCACATGGCGAAGAAGATGTTAAGTCATACCGAGTTGATTCACTATCGGGATGCGGACGGATGTAAATTGTCCGGAGTCCTGTATTATCCGTCGAACTATCAGAAGGGGAAACGTTATCCCATGATCACCGAAGTATATGAGCGGTATTTCGACAACGGATTCAATCCCACCCTCAATATATTCACCGCCGCCGGATATGCCGTGCTGCACCCCTCCGTTCATCTGGAGAAGGGATATCCGGGTGAATCCTGGCGTAAGGGTGCACTGGCGGCTGTGAACAAGGTGATCGAAATGGGAGTGGCCGATCCCGACCGTTTGGGAATACAAGGAACCAGTTACGGGGGGTATGCCACGGTTCTTCTGATCACCCAGACCGACCGCTTTAAAGCGGCCGTCAATAATTCCGGTAAAGTGAACATGGTCAGCTTCTATACCCAAAGTCCGCGTTTGGGCGTACGAAATATCCATGCTCCTGAACGGAGTCAGGATCGGATCGGAGGAACGTTGTGGGAATTTCCGGAGCGTTATTTGGATCATTCCGCGATATTGAATGCGGATAGGATCAAAACCCCCCTGTTATGCATTACGGGAGATCAGGATCCCAATGTGGAAGCCAAACAGTCGGAAGAGATCTTTTACGCTCTGCGGCGCTTGGGGAAAAAGGTCGTCTGGCTGCGCTATCACAACGGCGCTCACGGCGGTCCCCACACGGAGGCCGAGCGGAAAGATATGTACAGGCGCATGTTGGAATGGTATGATAAATTTCTCAAATTCGAGTAAGGGGCCGGATGAAGGAAAGCCCCTGTCGTTTCACGAAAAAGAGATGAAAGCGCATCCGCGGCGGAAGATGAGTCGAGTCTTGCCGGAATGGATGCGGACAACCAAAGGAGGATAAGGATGAAAAAGCTTTCACGCCGGATGATTCCGATCGTCTTGATGATGGCTGTGGCCCTGACTCTGATTTTTGCGCAGACGTCCGTTCCCGCCAGTGAGGATCAGCAGACCGAGTACGAGGGATGTACGAGTATCATCGTGGGGCGTTCAGCCTCGATTGACGGTTCCACCATGACGTCTCATTCCTGCGACAGCAACACCGACCGGACATGGATCAATGTCGTTCCTCACAAGAAACACAAGAAAGGGGATATGGCCGTGGTCTATTTTCAGGCTAAACGGGCCAAGGGGCCGGATCACCCCGACCGGCTTCCCAAGGGAAGAATCCCTCAAGTATCCGAAACCTATGCCTATATCAATACGGCTTATCCGGTTATGAATGAATATCAGCTTGCCATCGGTGAAACCACCTTCGGCGGCAAGCGTGACCTGAAAAGCGATGTCGGCGTCATCGATTGTCCGGAGCTTTACCGCCTGGTCCTCGAACGGGCGAAAACCGCTCGTGAGGCGATCAAAGTGGCCGATGAACTGACCAGGAATCACGGCTATATCGATGTGGGGGAGTGTTTCACTTTCGCAGATCCCAAAGAAACCTGGCATTTTGAGATACTGGGTCCGGGAAAAGGAAAGAAAGGGGCGGTTTGGGCTGCTCAAAGAGTTCCCGACGATCAGGTCGGCGTTTCCGCCAATGCCAGCCGTATCCGCCACATCAACCTCAAGGACAAAGATAATTTCATGGCGTCCGACAACGTCTATTCCCTGGCCGAGGAGATGGGGTGGTGGAGTCCCCAAAGCGGTAAGCCCTTCGAGTTCTGTTATGCCTATGCATACCGCACCAGTATGGGATCTCGTCGCCGTGAATGGAGGGTGCTCAGCCGTGTGGCGCCTTCATTGAACCTCGATGCCAATGCTGAAAATTATCCTTTTACCGTGAAACCTGAAAAGAAGCTTTCGGTTGCGGATGTTCTGGATATATTCCGCGACACTTATCAGGACACTCCCTATGATATGACAAAAGATCTCTGGGTGCTCGATCGGGACGGCAAAGCGGTGAAAAGCCCGCTGGCGACTCCCTTCATGAACCGTGATCAAATGGCGCTGCTGAAAGTGGCGCGGGAGCGGACCATCTCCTGTTCCCGGGCAACCTATCTGCAGATCACCCAGTCCCGCAGCTGGCTTCCTGATCCCGTCGGAGGAGTGGTCTGGATCGGATACGATAATCCTCAGACAACCCCGCACATGCCTTTTTACTGCGGGATCAGCCAGATGCCCGATTCTTTTCTCGTAGACGGCCGTTGGGGCTACCGAACGGACAGCGCCTGGTGGGCCTTCCGAAGGGTAAGTCAACTGGCGTTATTCCGGTGGCGGGATATGACCCAGGATATCATGAAAATCTGGAAGTCCATCGAAGACAAAGCGTTTGCAGATCAAGCGGAGATCGAGAAAGAGGCCGTGAACCTCTACAAGCAGGATCCCGTCAAGGCAAAAGAATTTCTCACCAAGTACTGTCATGAACTTGCTGAAAACGCGGTGGCGGCTTATTGGAAACTGGGTGATGATCTCTGGGGTAAATATACCCGGTATTTCTAAATCTATTTCACCCGATGGATGAAATGAACGCGGCTTCTTTTTTGATGGAAGCCGCGTTCATTTTCCCCCCATTTCAACCTTAAGTTTTTTTCAATCGTTTCACCTGATTTGACTAATACATACCCTCGCTTTATCTTTAATACTGTCTTTTGCTTTACTCACGGGGAATTAGGGATGAAGTGTTCCGCTTGCGGAGCTGATAATCTTCCCGATGCCGACTTTTGTGCCCGGTGTCGGGAACCCATCAAAACAGCCCGAAAGATCCATGGGGAAGATACCGCCACCCTGGTTTTTGACTATTCGGAGATAGTGTCCGGTAGTCTGTTGGCCGACCGCTATCGTGTGATGGGAGAATTGGGGCATGGTGGGATGGGCCTTGTCGTAAAAGCCCGGGATGAAGTTATTGATGATCTCGTTGCCCTCAAACTCCTGAAACCCGAGATCTCTCAGGACCGTACAGCCGTCGGGCGGTTCAGGAATGAAGTAAAATTCACGCGCAAAATATCGCATAAGAATGTATGCCGGATGTATGAGTTCGGCCAATGGAAGGACACCCTTTACATCGTTATGGAATTTGTTCCGGGCGAGGATCTGGGGCATTTGCTGAGGAACAAGGGGCTTCTCGGTGTTGAAAGGATTCTTTCCATCGTGGAGCAGATATGCCGGGGCTTGAGAGCCGCTCATGAGTTCGGAGTGATCCATCGGGACCTGAAACCGCGAAATATCATGATCGATGAATCGGGGGTGGTTCGGATACTGGATTTCGGTGTGGCAAGGATGCGGAAAACGGCGGATATAACATCGGAAGGAATATCCGTTGGAACTCCGCGGTATATGTCGCCTGAACAGGTCGACGGAGGGGAAGTCGATGAAAGATCCGATATTTATGCCTTAGGGGTCATCCTGTATGAGATGGCGGTCGGACAAGCTCCGTTTGAAGGTGGGAATCCTTTCAGCATAGCGCTCCGTCAGAAGACCGCGCGGCCCGTCGATCCGAAATCGCTGAATCCAGGAATCCCCCCAAGCTTGGATGCCGTTATCCTTAAATGTCTTGAGAAAGATCCAAAAAATCGTTACCAGGATGTCGACAGCCTCATGACCGATTTGGCCCTGTTGCGGGAAAGTCTGGGGATGTCCGAGAGAAACCGGATTGGGGGAGGGGAACCCCGGACCGTTTCGCCTTTTATCAAAAAAAGCATTCCATGGGTTCTGGTACCTGTCCTCGTCCTGTTGCTGATCGGATATCTGATTCGGGAGAGGAACAATGCGCCCCCCAAGGGGTTAGAAAACGAAAAAGCCTGGAAAAATTCCATTGCGGTTCTTCCATTCAACGATTTGAGTCCGGATCAGGACCAGACTCCCGTTTGCCGGGGAATGACGGATGATCTCGTTACCCATCTACACCGCCGTTTTCCCGACTTGAAGGTGATTCCGACGATCTCCTCCGAACGTTATCTCGACACGGATAAAAGTATCGAAGAGATCGGAATGGAACTGGGAGTGCGAACGCTGTTGACGGGAAACCTTCAGATCGAAAATCCGCAGATTCGGGTCAATGTCTCACTGAACAGCACCGAATCCGGATCTTTGATATGGTCCCGGCGTTTCGAAGGGGAAATCAATAGTTATTTTGCGGTTCAGGATGATATCGCCGAATCCTTAGGCCGGGAGCTGCGGGTCCATTTCGAATCCGGGAAGGAATTTCCAAGACATCCGCAGCCTCCTTTCGATGCGATGAAATCCTACTATAAAGGCCGTTTCCATGAGCGGATTTACAGAAAAACCGGAAATCCGAAGGATTTTGACAAAGCTCTGGAATATTATACGGCCGCAAACCGAGGCAATGGAGAATATGCCCTTTTTTATTGGGGATTGGGCAATATATTCGAAGCCAGGTTTGTCAGTCATGGAAAAGATGAGGACCTCGACCGGATGCTGGTTCATTATGAGAGGGCCTATGCTCTGGATAAGGACTTGGCGGAAGCGAACATCGCTTTGGGATGGGTCCATTTTTACCTGCAGCGGAATGACAGGGCCTACGAGTATTTTTTAAGAGCTTATACGCTCGATCCCTATAACCCGGATATTAATTATCAAATCGGATCCTTCTTCCGCAGTCTCGGGCTCTTCAGAAAATCCATCCGTTATTACTCTCAAGCGCTGACATATGATCCTCTAAAGCCGGAAACATTGAGACTGCGCGCACGGTGCTACATGAATATAGCGGACTATGGATCCGCGCTGCGGGATATAATGGACGCCATGGAAATCACTCCGGACAATATGTCATATTCTCTCTTTTATATCCGCCTGCTGGTCATGCTGGGGCGGTATGTTGAGGCTGAAGAAGAAGTCGAAGAGCTGCAGAGAGAAGCAGGGAGAAGCAGAGGCATACAATACATCCGGGCCTTGCTGTCTGCCGTACGGGGAGAGGGGGTGTCCGCCCTTTCGGTGATCGATAATATTGAAAACCCCGTGGTTATGACCTACCTTCTTTCCAGCGTTCATGCCGTCCTTGGGATGCATGATGAAGCTATCGGTGATATCAGGAATGGGATGAAAATGGGATTCCAGGCGACCAAGGAGTATCTTTATGGGTACAGTTTTCTGATCAGCAATCCGTTTTTTGATAGTTTGAAACAGGATCGACGTTTTCAAGAAATCATTCTGAAGGCCAAGGATCGGTACGACAGAATGCTGATCGAGTATGGGGCGATGTAAATCAATCGATGCGGACGAAGACATCGGTGCGCCGGGTAAGAGACCTGCATCGTCGCGGTTTTTTAGCTCCACGGCGGAAGGGAGCGATGGCTTCTCAAGCTGCATCTGTCATATTCGCCGGGAGGGGAGCCTTTGAAGCTCCGGGGGGGAGATGAAATGAAAGATAGAAGGATGTTTTATTGGGTGTTTCTGACCATTGTTTTATTTGTGGCGTTCTGGTTTCTGATGAAGTCGCAGTATGCGACGAAGTCGGAGTTGGAACTTGACACTGAAAAGGCGGCGGTGAGAATCAGTTGGGATGCGGCCGAGGATACGGTGGCGGATAATCGGAGAGCTCTTTGCGAAGCGTTCAACAACGGCGATTTCGGGGATATCGGACCTCTTTATATGGAAAATGCCGTTATCCGCAGTGCGGAAGGAAAACTGTTTTCCGGACGTGAGCAGATCGTAAGGTACTGGAGAGAATTGAATGAGGGGGGAGTGCTCAGCATTGAATATGAGCTGTTGGCTCTTTTCCCGTTGGGGCAGATAGACTACACGGTAGGAAATGTTCACTACAATCGTGCGGCCCAGGAGTACGGGCGCTACACGTTCCACCGCGGGAGTGAAAGCGGATCATCGGTTGCGGAAATGACCGGGAAAAACGGAATCGATTATCATCAGGAAGACTGTCCCTGGAAATTCGGCTCTGAGGAACACCCTTAAAGCACCTGGAGGAGCACATCAGGACGTATTCGAAAAACGGATCAGGCGCGAGACCGAACAATACGTTTGGGAAACCCGTAGATAAAAAAAGGGGAGAGGTTGCCTCTCCCCTTATAAGCGCGGTCCTGAATCAGATTTTTTTATGGCAAAACCACCAGTCGAAGCAGTCGTATTGTTTCATCCGTTCATGAGCGGTTTTAACATCCGATGCGGGGGGGATGATGACTTCGTCCTTGATAAGCTCGTTATTGGGCCAGCCGGCCGGCATGGCGGCTTTGTTTTTTGCCCCGACCTGCAGGGCCTTGACCATACGGACGATCTCGTCCATATTTCTTCCCAACTCTTGGGGATAGTACAGCATGGCGCGGAGTGTTGCATTCGGATCCACAATAAAAACGGCTCTCACGGTGTTGGTTCCTTTCGCGGGGTGAATGATGCCTAATTTTTGGGCAACGGATCCGGTGTCGTCGGCGATGACGGGAAATTCGATTTCAATGTTGAGATTGTCTTTGATCCAATCGACCCATTTGATGTGCGAAAAAACCTGGTCGATGCTCATCCCGATCAGTTCGCAGTTGAGTTCCCGGAACTGATCGTATCGTTTCTGGAAGGCTACAAATTCAGTGGTGCACACAGGAGTGAAATCAGCTGGATGGCTGAATAGAATGAACCATTTACCGGAATAGGCTTCAGGCAGCTTCAGCTTCCCTTGTGTTGTTTGGACTTCCATTTCTGGGAATTTATCTCCGATCAGAGGCATTTGAGTCATGCTTAATTCTCCTTTTTCATATTGAATTGAGTCGGTCTTTCTGACTGTTTATATTATACGATGTTGCGCATTCATTTTCAACAATCTGCTCCCGGGAAAGAGCCCTTCTCGCTTGACAGGGTGCGGTGAGCAGATATATTTTTAATCCGAATAAGATCCAGGAGAGGGAATGTAAACATGAGAACAACGGTTTGGATTTTTATCGGATGTCTTTGTTTATTGTTATTTGCGAGCTGCGCGGCCGGTCCCAATGATATGGAAAAAACGCCGGACCGAGAGGGAAAGATCGCCGGTTTCTGGCTGGGATTGTGGCATGGTTTGATTTCTCCCATCACGTTCGTCATTTCGATTTTTACCGAAAATATACGTTTTTATGAAATCCACAACAGCGGTAATTGGTACAATTTCGGATTCGTTTTGGGTGCGGGGCTTTTCTTAAGCGGTGGCATTTTCGGCCGGCGCAAAAAAAATAAACATAAGAAATGGGATTGAAAACGGGACGGTTCAGCTCTTCGGAAGGATGATGAGAGCCTAGGTTTCATCGTAGATGACGGCCGCAATCAGACATCCGACCTCTTCGAGGCTGGCTGCACTGCATTTATCCGGGGTGTCTCCCGATGTGTGCCAGTGGGGATAGTCGAAATCGATGATATCGATACAAGGGATGCCGGCTTCAAGAAGCGGCAGATGATCATCCAACATGGCGTAGCGGCTGTCGTTGCGAAAGGAATCCAAATGTAATTTTTCGGCTTTGTCCCATACTTTATCGACTACGGTACGAGCAAAATAGCAGGAGTTGAGCTCCTTGTGGATCTGGAGGTCGGCATCGCCGATCATATCCAGAAGAATTCCGAAGCGTGGATTATAGTCGGGATTCAAACGCGAGGCATAAGTGGAGGATCCCTGGATCCATCCCCGTTCGGATCCGGACCGGCCGGCGTCTTCTCCGTCAAAAAGCACGATGTCGACACCGATCTTCGGGGGCGTATTATGGAGCATGCGAGCGATTTCAAGCAGGACGGCGGTACCCGAGGCTCCATCGTTGGCGCCGGTGATGGGATCCCCGCGTTTGCTTCGATCGGGATCTTCATCGCCCCAGGGCCGCGTGTCCCAATGCGCGCACAATAAAATACGGTCCGGATTCAAGGATCGGAAGCTCGCGATTAAATTTACTCCCTCGGCCTTTTGGGGCGGTGAACCGAATGTTATGGTGAATTTTTGGATATTCACGGAGTCCGCATATTTTTTCAGCTCTCCCAACAGGAATTCCGCGCAGCGGCGGTGCCCGGCGGATCCCGGATTTCGAGGTCCGAAATCGCATTGCTTTTTCAGGTAATCATAAGCACGTCGCCCGGAGAAAGCAGGCTGACGAATCGATCTTCCGTGATGGGCGCCGAACGAAACCGCGATCAGGAAAGCGAGACCTCCCGCAAGTATCCTGGAGGAAATGATTTTTCCGGTGCTGTTGGCGTTCATGAAAAGTATCATCTATATATCATAGATGGATGTGAAACGAAAACGGAATCTCCTTAAACGCATTGAGATAAATGGGATTAAAGCGGTATGATAATCCACAAGGGAAAACAAGAAGGAGATATAACATGCATCCACATCGCTTGCTTGCGGTCGTTTTGGGTCTCATGTTGATGGTTTCATGCCGCCCGACCCCGAAATATGCCGATGAACCGTTTCTGGAAATGGAGCCCCGGGATTGGGAGAACCCGGGGCTTTTCGAGATAAATCGTGTGAAAGCCCACGCGGATTTTATTCCCTATGCCGAGGCGCGGCAGATGCTGGCTGGGATCAAAGATGATTCGCCCTATTTCATGAGTCTGAACGGCACCTGGAAGTTCCACTGGGTGCGAAGTCCGGATGAACGTCCCCGCTATTTTTTTAAAGAAGATTATGATGTCCGGAAGTGGGATGAGATCGATGTCCCGAGCAATTGGGAAATGTGTGGCTACGGGATTCCCATTTATATCGATGAGGGGTATCCTTTTGAAAAAAATCCTCCCTTCATACACCATGACGACAATCCGGTCGGATCCTACAGGAGAGATTTTATTCCGCCGGAGGATTGGGAAGACCGTGAGGTGTTTCTCCACCTCGGTGCCGTCAGCTCAGCCGCTTACGTCTGGGTAAACGGCCGGAAAGTCGGATACAGCCAGGGCAGCAAGACTCCGGCTGAATTCCGCATCACGCCTTATATCCGATCCGGATCCAACACCCTGGCGGTTGAGGTCTACCGCTGGTGTGACGGCAGCTACCTGGAGGACCAGGATTTCTGGCGGTTGAGTGGGATCCAGCGTGACGTTTACCTTGTATCCCGGGCTCCGGTATGCATCAGGGATTTCCGGGTTCTGGGAGATTTGAGTCGGGATTACCGTGATGGAATACTGGAAGTGGATGTCGATCTGCAGGGCTTTCACTCCCATGCATTTGATGGAAAGCTGTTTTTGAGGTTATGGGACGGCGAGGACGTGCTGATCGAAAGAGAACATGAAATCAGGGATGGACCTGAGTTCGAGATCATCCGTTTTCGGGAAACAATCGACTCGCCCAGGAAATGGAATGCTGAAATCCCCGAACTTTATACACTCGGGCTTGAACTCGAGGATGCCGACGGAAGAATTCTCGAATCCGTGGGATGCCGAGTCGGATTCCGAAAGGTCGAGATCAAGCAGCAGCGTTTGCATGTCAATGGAACGCCGGTTACCCTTCGGGGGGTCAATCTGCATGAACACCATGACCGGAACGGGCACGTCGTGGATGAGGAAACCATGCTCAGGGATATCCGAACCATGAAAGAATTCAACATCAATTCCGTTCGGACGTCCCATTACCCCCAACCTGAACGCTGGTATGAGCTGTGTGATCGGTATGGGTTGTATCTGATAGATGAGGCCAATATCGAATCGCACGGGATGGGATACGACAGGGATGAGACGCTGGCCGACAAACCGGAGTGGAAGGCGGCTCATCTTGACCGTATCATACGCATGGTCGAACGCGACAAAAATCACTCCAGTGTGATCATATGGTCGCTGGGGAATGAGGCCGGAGACGGGCGCAATATGCTGGCCGGGTACCAGTGGATCAAGCAGCGGGATCCTTCTCGTCCCGTGCAGTATGAAATGGAGGGGAAGCAGACCGATGTGACGGAACGGCATTCAGACATCTACTGTCCCATGTACGCCCGAATCGAACATCTTGAGGAATTCGTGAGTCATCCGGACGGGAGGCCTTTGATCATGTGCGAGTATTCTCACGCTATGGGTAACAGCAACGGCAATCTAAAGGATTACTGGGATGTGATAGAAAAACATGATGTCCTCCAGGGCGGTTATATATGGGATTGGGTGGATCAGGGTTTGTTGACCCGGAGAGATGAAGGTGAACAATTCTGGGCATATGGAGGTGATTTCGGTCCGCCCGGAGTACCCAGTGACGGGAATTTTTGTATCAATGGGCTGGTAAATCCCGACCGATCTCTCCATCCTGCCATATGGGAAGTGAAAAAGGTTTACCAGAATGCCGAATTTGAAGCGGTTGACCTGAAGAAAGGAAAAATAAAAATCCTGAACAAGCATGATTTTTCCAATCTTTCGGAGTACTATCTCGCTTGGGAAATCATGGCGGACGGGGGCGTCGTGCGGTCCGGCCGGGTGGATGACTTGAATATTGCGCCTCATGCCCAAAAAACGGTTTCTTTGGATTTCTCGAATTCAATCTCCGAACCGGAAAGAGAGTATTTTTTAAATATCAAATTGATCCGTAAGCGGGATCGTTCACTTCTCAAGGCCGGTTTTAAGGCGGCCGTTGAACAGCTCCTCCTGTCGGGTGGGGCGTTTCCTGATGCGCCGATAAAAACGGATTCTTTGCCGAAGCTCATCGTCACTCAGACGGATGGGGAAGCGGACATCCGGGGAGACGGATTCACGTTGGTATTCGATTTGGAAAACGGACGCATGAACGCTTGGCGGTTGCATGATCGCGACCTGATTCAAAGGGGGCCGGGAGCCAATTTCTGGCGGGCTCCCACCGACAATGATTATGGGAACGGCCTTCCCGAACGATGCGCGATATGGCGCCGGGCGGGTGCCGAGCGCCGCCTCGTCCGCGGTGAAGTGATAAGAAAATCAGATTCCGTGGTGAAGCTGGATTTCGATTTTGAACTTTTAAGGGATCATGAGCGGGTCTTCGCCCTCATGAACGCAGAATATACCGTTTTAGGGAGCGGTGAGCTTTTGGTGGAGAACGAGTTGGAACTCACCGTGGAGGATCTACCTGAGATCCCCAGGATCGGTATGAATATGATTCTGCCGGGAGTATTAGATCGGGTTCGCTGGTGGGGAAGGGGCCCGCATGAAAACTATTGGGATCGTAAGTTCTCCGCTCATGTGGGTCTTTATGAAAAATCGGTATCGGAACTCTATTTTCCGTATATTCGGCCTCAGGAAAATGGGAACCGCACCGATGTCCGGTGGGTTGCCTTGACCGATGAAGAAGGGTATGGATTATTAGCTGTTGGGATACCGTATTTCAGTTTCAGCGCTCATCACAATCTTTTGGAAGATTTTGAGTCGGAGGTCAATACCGCCGCCTTCAATCCCAACCCGCGGAAGGTCAACCGGCATACCATCGACGTGAAGCCTCGCGATCTCGTGTCTTTGAACATCGACTATCGACAGATGGGACTCGGAGGAGATAATTCCTGGGGAGCGCGAACGCATCCCGCATATACGCTGACGGATAAATCCTATTCTTACCGGTTCTTGCTCAGAGCGATCGATTCCTCGGTTAAAGAACCGTTCGCCGCGGCGCGCGTATGCTATGACCTCGAACCGAAGTGACCGTATTCATTTCATCTGATTGAAAGCATCCATGACCTCCAGAAAATCAGAGCTCGTAAAAGTGAATTCTCCTTCTCCCGTCCGCTTTGCCCCGGGATAGGCGGCTTTTTCATTTTTGACCTTGAGCACCATGGTGTAGGGGGGGGATAGTTTATAGGGCTTGAATCGTTCCCGCTGTCTAACAGCCGTTTCCACGCCCTGCCGGATGTTTTTTATCACGATATCTGGATGCAGGCCGAGTTCGGCGCCGCCGATTCCCACCTTGGTCCGGCAGGTGACGATATCACCGAAAAGTTTTTGTGCCTGGCCGCATATCCAATTGTCTCCGGAGATGAAGACAACGGGGACATCGTGCAGTCCGGCAATGAGGGCATTGTATCCGGCTTCAGGAAGGGAGACGCCATTGACACTGAGATCGATCACATTTCCACTCGATGTGTGGGCGATGACGCCTTCCTTGGTCCCGGCTTTGGCATGGTATCCGATGAAGATGACGGCGTCATAGGTCTCATCGAGGGCCAGCATCATATTTTCCGGCCTCGAAGTTGCGCCGCGCAGGAGTTTGGCTTTTTCATGCAGAAGCCCGGGAATGATATTGGTTTTGCTTCCGTGACCGTCGCGAACGGTGATTTCGGTCGCTCCGGCATCCAGGGCTCCGGCCACGGCGGCATTGGCCTCCCCGGTCATGATCTTGCGGAAATAATCGTAGTCTCTTCCCCGGGAATTGCATTCACCTCCCGAAGAGATTACGCCTGCGATCCCTTCCATATCCACGGAAATGAAGACTTTTAATGTTTTTTCGGGCGCCTTCATGCCTATGATCCCTGCTATCACAAAAAGAAGAACGAGCAAGAATAGTATTTTTTTCATTATATGCATCCCTCCCTGGAAATTATCTTTCTTATATCATGCCGGACGCGACTATTCAAAAAGGCATAAACAATATGAACTCGTTTAAAAACAGAATATATTTTTTTCAGAAGAGGAGGAAACGGGTTGAACGATTGTAGATTCATTCCTATAATAGAGAGGATAATGAGCACGGGGAATGTTTTCGATAGCCGCTCCGGTGCGACCTTCATCCTAAGAAATTGCTTCTCTAGGTGATGGTCTTGAATGACCGTTTTTACGGATTATGTGAATATAGGTGATGCGATGATAAAATCCATTATCCATTTTCTCTGGATCGTGATGCTCACAGCCTGTGTCTCCATCCCCGAAAAACCTCCCGACTTGAACATGAAGGTTCCCGAGACTTGGATTGCGGGATCGGCGGAAGGGGAAATCCCGGATCAGTGGTGGCGGCGGTTCGATGATTCGGGATTGAACACGATCGTGATTGAAGCGTTGGAAACGAATTATGATCTAAGGACCGCGGCTTCGCGGTTGCGTGCTGCGGCGGCTCAGGTGAGAATCGCGGAATCCGGTCTGTTTCCGCAGATCGGCGCGAGCGGTTCGGCTACCCGTCAGAAGAGAAACTTCGTGGGATTTCCACTTCCGGGGAGTGAATCCGGAGTGCTGAGCAGCACGTCTACGCTTTTTGGATTATCGCTGGATCTGAGTTGGGAAGTCGACCTTTGGAGCCGGATATCGGCGGGAAGAGCGGCTTCCTATTCTGAATTTCAGGCCTCGAAGGCCGACTTGCTGGGGTATCGTTTGTCCCTTATCGGACAGATCGTTAAAGCCTGGTTGGGCGCTACTGAAGCGGCTCGTCAAGTAGACCTTGCCGACGTAACCCTTAAGAACTATCAAATGACCAACGATCAGGTTTTTACTCGCTATCGGCGCGGACTGCAGCCTTCGCTGGATGTTCGGCTTTCCGAAGCCAATGTCGCCGTAGCGGAAGCCACTCTGAGCCAGCAGCGGGATTTGCTTCAGGTTTCCTTACGTCAACTCGAAATCATGCTTGGACGCTATCCGTCGGGAAGCATTTCCGTCGGGGGTCGCCTTCCGGATTTGCGGGAGCAGGTGCCGGGAGGGCTTCCATCCGAGATCCTTCGCCGACGGCCGGACGTGATCGCGGCCGAGAAGCGTTTTTCCGGTGCGGCGTTCCGGGTTAGAGAAGCTCGCCGCGCGCTGTACCCGAAGCTGACGTTGACCGGCTCGGACGGGCGGTCGAGCGATGAGCTTAAAAATCTTCTTGAGGGAGATTATTCGGTTTGGAGCCTTTTCGGCGGCCTTTTGCAACCCCTGTTTCAGGGCAGACGTCTGCGTGCCGGAGTTAATCTTGCCCTGGCGGGAAAAGATGAAGCCCTGGCTCGCTATGCGCAAAGCGTCCTGAATGCATTCGCCGAAGTAGAGTCTACATTAGCGGCTGAAAAGCAACTCGAAATCCAGGAAAAGGCGCTGCGAAGAGCTGTAGAACAATCCCTGGAAGCGCGGCGCTTGGCGGAAGAGCGATATGCCCGAGGATTGTCCGGTTTGCTTTCGGTTCTGGAATCTCAACGCCAGGCTTTCACCTCGCAGAGTCAGCTTTTGAGTGTTCGCCGTCAGCGGTTGGATAATCGAGTCAATTTGATCCTGGCGATGGGTGGGGAGTTCATGAAATCCGCCGCCGAATCGAAGAAGGAGAGAATTTCTCATGAAAGCTAAAAAACGTTTTTTGATCTCCACCGCCGTCATACTGCTGGCTCTGGTGACGGCCGTCATTATGATAAGATCACGTGCCCGGATCGAGCAGGTTCCCGTAACGTTCCCGCCTCCGCTGGTCAGAGTGGAGGCCGTCGAAATTCAGGACTCTCCGCTCATCGTTCGGTCCCAAGGAACGGTTTCCCCGCACACGGAAACGGAATTGGTTACTCAGGTCGCCGGTGAGATCATTTCGGTTGCTCCCCAGTTTGCGGTCGGGGGATTTTTTAATCGGGGAGATATCCTTATGGAAATCGATCGCCGCGATTATGAGTTCGCGCTTTCCCGAATAGAAGCCGAGGTCGCACAAGCCCGCTTGCAGCTCGCGCAGGAGGAACAGGAAGCCGAGATAGCGCGCGAGGAATGGGAACAGCTCGGTCGGTCGGAATCAGCTCATCCGCTGGTCCTGCGGGAGCCGCAGTTGGCTCGGGCCAAGGCTCAACTCGCCGCGGCGGAAGCGGCTTTTCAGCAGTCCCGTTTGAATCTGGAACGTACGTGGATAAAGGCTCCCTACGACGGCCGGGTAAGGGTGAAACTGGCTGATGTCGGCCAGTATGTGACCCCGGGGACTCGCTTGGGAACCATCTATGCCATCGATTATGTGGAAGTCATGCTTCCGGTCCCGGATGATCAGATGGCTTACCTGGACTGCTTCCTGGATTATCGAACTCAAAAACCCGCCGATCTGAATATCAGGGTGAAAATCTATGCAAATTATGGGGGGAGGGATTTCAGCTGGACGGGAAAGATCGTCCGTGTCTCCGGTGAGATCGATCCTCAGACCCATATGATCATTCTGGTTGCCCGAGTGGATGATCCTTATAGTAGGAATGGAGGGAGCGAGCGGCCCCCGCTGGCGGTGGGGATGTTCGTAGAAGGAGAGATCCAAGGAAAGACGGCTCGGGGGGTGGCGGTTTTGCCCCGCGCGGTCCTGCGGGGAGAGAACCGGGTTTTGGTGGTTGATAATGAGGATCGCCTTCGGTTTCGTACCGTCGAAGTCCTGAGAACGGATGCCGGATCGGTCATTATCAGCTCCGGCCTGCATCCGGAGGAACGAGTCTGTATCTCTTCCATCGAAACCGTTGTCGACGGCATGAAAGTTCGGGTCGTCGGTGAAAACGAACAGTCCTTGGATTCGGAAAACGGGAACGCGTGATGAAAGGCATTTTGAGTTGGTTCGTCCGGAATCCGGTTGCCGCCAATTTGCTGCTGCTGCTGATTGCCGCCGGTGGTTTTATCACGGTCTCCGGGATCAAGCAGGAGGTTTTTCCTGAGTTGGCCTCCGACCTTATCAATGTATCCGTTGTTTATCCGGGCGCGGCTCCGGAGGAAGTGGAACGGGGGGTCTGTATTCCGATCGAGGAGGAGATCCAGAGTCTCGATGGGATCAAACGGATTTCATCGCGAGCCGCGGAAGGCATAGGCACAATCACCGTAGAGTTGTTTCCCGGAACCGACGTGCGCAGGCTTCTGGATGATACCAAAGCTCGGGTGGATGCGATCACGACTCTGCCTGAAGAAACCGAAAAACCTCTGGTCCAGGAACTGCTGAACCGGAGACAGGTGATCAGTCTGGCTCTATCGGGAAATGCCGACGAAAAAACACTGAAAATCCTCAGCGAACGGATTCGGGACGACATTCTGCTTTTATCCGGCATTACGCAGGCCCGGGTGGCCAGCATAAGACCCTACGAGATATCCATTGAAGTTCCGGAGACGGCCCTGAGGAGGTTCGACTTGACCTTCGATGAAGTGGCGCTGGCTATACGGCGGGGTTCTCTGGATATTCCTGGCGGGTCGATTAAAACCCGGGGAGGGGAGGTGCTTCTGCGTACCAAGGGGCAGGCTTACACAGGATTGGATTTTGAGCGGATCGTATTGAGAACCAGACCTGACGGTTCGCGCCTGCTGGTAGGAGACGTTGCCACCGTGATTGACGGATTCACGGAAACCGATCAGTTCTCCCGCTTCGACGGCCAACCGGCAGCCTTAATTCAGGTATTCCGTGTCGGCGATGAGGATGCCATCCAGGTCGCGCGTTCCGTAAAGGAATATGTCACCGAGGAGAGGGAGCGGCTGCCCGAAGGCCTGCAGCTTACGATCTGGAGTGATGATTCCCAGGTGCTGCAAAGCCGCTTGGACCTGCTATTCCGCAACGGGTGGGGAGGGTTGATACTTGTCCTGATCACCCTGGCCCTTTTTTTGAAACTGCGCCTGGCGTTCTGGGTGGCTTTGGGCATCCCGGTTTCTTTTCTGGGAACCCTATGGCTGATGCCTTACTTCGATGTGTCCATCAACATGATCTCTCTGTTCGCCTTCATCGTTGTCATCGGGATCGTGGTCGATGACGCCATCGTTGTGGGCGAAAACATATACAAGGAGTATGAATCGGGAAAGACGGGAATGGAAGCGGCTCTGGACGGGGTGAAGGGGGTGGCGGTTCCCGTCGTGTTTGCGGTTCTCACCACGGTCGCCGCTTTTTGGCCTTTGCTCAATGTCGAGGGGATTTCGGGAAAGATCATGCGGTTCATCCCTGTTGTCGTCATCTTGACGCTTGGATTTTCCCTTCTTGAATCTTTGTTCATTCTGCCGGCGCATCTGGCGCATTTAAGGACCGGCCGGATTCGCCCCGCGGGAAAAGATTGGCATGGCTGGTGGGATCGTTTTCATGACGGGTTCAACCGGCTTTTTCAGCGTTTCGTGCGGAATGTCTATCGTCCCCATCTCGATACGATCCTGCGCAACCGCTCCTTAACCCTGGCTGTTTTTTTTGCAGTCCTGATCGTGACCTTCGGCATGGTGGGTGCGGGATGGATCAAATTTGTATTTTTCCCGCGAATCGACGCCGACAACATCGTGGCTCGATTGACCATGCCCTTGGGAACCCCGGTGGACGTCACAGCGGATGCCGTCGGCAGAATCGAAGCCGGAGCTCTGCGGCTGGAAGAAGAAATCGGGGGAGGGAATCAGACGATTCGTCATGTTCTGGCGGCTGTCGGAGAACAGCCCAGCCTTAACCAGGCTTCCGGGCCCATGGCGGCTGAAGGAGGATTTACCGGCTCTCATCTGGGGGAAGTGGACATCGAATTGGTTCCGGCCGAGGAACGGAATATAAGCAGCATCGCCATAGCCAACCGATGGCGTGAACTTGTCGGCTCTATCCCGGATGCCGTCGAACTCTCATTTTCCAGCTCATTGTTTACGGCGGGGGCCGCGATCAATGTTCAACTTGCCAGTGCCGATATCTCCGATCTGAGGGTGGCGGCGGAGAAGCTTAAAGAGAAGATTGCCGATTACCCGGGAGTTTTTGATGTTGCGGATTCCTTTCGTCCAGGGAAACAGGAAATTCAATTGGATATTACTCCGGAGGCCGAATCCCTGGGGCTTTCGCTGTCCGATCTGGGCCGGCAGGTGCGACAGGCATTCTACGGAGAGGAAGTGCAGCGAATTCAGAGAGATCGGGATGAGGTCAAAGTGATGCTGCGCTATCCGGCGGACGAGCGAAAACGTCTTGGAAACCTGGAGGATAAGCGGATCAAGACCTCGAGCGGAATTTCCGTTCCTTTTCCCGCCGCGGCCCGTGCAAGGCCGGGAAGAGGATACTCCACCATCGATCGCACCGACCGTCGGCGAACGGTCAGCATCACGGCGGAAGTCGATAATGCCGCAGCGAATACGAATGAGATCCTCGCCGACATAACCGCGAACGTGCTGCCGCCGCTGCTGGCGGATTATCCGGGATTGAGCTACAGCCTGGAAGGGGAACAGAGAGATCAGCAGGAAGCCATCACTAGTCTCCGCAACGGCTTTCTGCTCGCGCTGCTCGTGATTTATGCGCTGTTGGCCGTCCCGTTCCGCTCATATATCCAACCGGTCATCGTGATGGGCGTGATCCCATTCGGAATAGTGGGTGCGATCTGGGGACATATGATCATGGGACTCGAGCTGACCCTGCTGTCGTTTTTCGGGATCGTGGCTCTAACGGGAGTCGTGGTCAACGACAGTCTGGTGATGGTGGATTATATCAACCGCTTTCGAAGAGACGGACACTCGCTTTCGGAAGCGGTCCGGGAAGCCGGGGCGGCGCGGTTCCGCCCCATCATGCTGACGTCCATCACCACTTTCGCCGGTTTGACGCCCCTGCTTTTAGAGCGCAGCCTCCAAGCTCGTTTCCTGATCCCGATGGCGGTATCGCTGGCATTCGGCGTTCTGTTCGCCACCTTCATCACCTTGATGCTGGTTCCGGTATCTTATTTGATTCTGGAGGATGTTATGGGATGGCTGCGGCGGTTGTTTGGAAAAGCGAATAATCCGGAGATAACGCATAAGTCCGGTTGAACCCGACCCTCCAGTTCATATCTCGGGTTATTAAGCGGATCCGAGTTGAAATGGGTAAAGTCAGTCTCGTTCCGCCTGTTCCGGTTTTGACGCCGCGCTTTTCCTGAAGATTTATCTCCCTATTGCCGTTGCATGACATTCTTTCTGGCAATATGATTCTTCATTTATTATGCTGTATCTGAACGGGCTTTATATGCCTATGGTGTTTAGGTTTGTTTAACTGTCATCGATCCAATATGAAGGGAGTCATCATGTTTGCTGAAATCGATCTGAATGAGCTTTCCGAGTTGTCCTCCAACGAAAAGACTTTTCTGAGTGTCTATATCTCATCTCCGAAATCATTGTCGACCCTTGATCGGAGAGTCGAGCGTATGGGCCGGGTGCTGAACAGGGGTGGCTCGTCTAAGGACGAACATGAGCACTTTCAGTTGAATAGGGAAGCCGTCAAGGAATATTTAGACAAAAATCCCTTTGTATCCGGTTCGCTGTGCCTGATTTCCTGCTGGGGAATGGATTTCTTTAGAGCTTATGCTCTGCCGGTCGCCTGCCCGGATCTTGTCCGGTTCGATTCTTCACCTTACATACGGCCTCTGGCCGAACTTAAAGATGAGTACGAAAATGCCGCGGTCGTCATCGCGGATAATCGAAAAGCGCGTATTTTCATGGTCGCGGCGGCAGCATCGGGCCCGGAAAGCTCGGTAGAGGGAAATATCAAGAATCATGTGCGCAAGGGCGGATGGTCGCAGCAGCGTTATGAGCGCCGTCGGGATAAACAGATGCTGCTTTATGTGCGCGAGATTGTGGATGCGCTGGAGCGGCTCTCCAAAGTGGAGGATTTTCGCCGGATACTGCTGGTAGGAGGGAAAGAAGTCCTGCGGATCCTGTTTGAAAACCTTCCTCCTCACCTGCGGAAACAGGCCGATCGCAAAGCCCTGGACCTTGGGAAAGACGAACGGGTTGTCAACCATGAGATCCGGGAACTTTTTTTGGAGAGGGAACGTCGTTCGGAGCGGGAACTCTGGGAAAAGATCCGGTCCGAATACCTGCGTGGCGGTCTGGGGATTGTCGGTGTTGAGGATGTGTGGAAAGCCGTATCGGAGGGCCGGGCCGAATCCGTTATCGTGATCCGTGATCTCGAAGCCGCGGGAATGCGCTGCCGGGAATGTGAAAACCTGCGGCCGGGAGGAGACGCCGTCTGTAGCGCATGCGGATCGCAATCCCTTTTTCCGGTCGATATGATCAACGAGATCGTCGAATCGGCAAAGAGGTCAGGGGCGGATGTCGATTTCTGCGATCCCATTCCCTCGCTCGCGGAAGCGGGCGGGATCGCGGCTTTCCTCAGATATAACTATTGAATTTGCGTAAGATTAGCATCAATATCAAGAACTGTCCGCCTTATTTTCAAGATCATATTGATTGTATGGGAGGTGGATTTATGATCCGCCGGCGATTCTCACGGGAGTTAATCGGATTTCATTAATTTCCAATACAATCCTTTAAAGCCGCTTCCAGGTCCCTGTATTTAAATGTGTAGCCGAGGCCGCTGATTTTTCCCGCGGAAGCTCGGATGCTTGAATCAAGGATGGTTGCCATCTCTCCGAAAACCAGCTTGAGAGCAAAAAGCGGAACCACAAACGGCGCCGGTTTCTCCATGGCTTTTCCGAGGGCTAGAGTGAAATCCCGGTTGGTTACGATCCCGGGTGATACGGCGTTGACCGGACCTGAAACGCTCTGATTCTCCAGGGAATACAGGATGATTCCCGAAATATCGTTTTCATGTATCCAGGGGAACCACTGCCTGCCGCTTCCCAGTCGACCTCCCAAACCCATTTGAAAGGGGCGCCGCATCCGGCTCAAGACTCCGCCTGAAGGAGAAAGCACGATCCCCGTACGCAGCTTGACCAGGCGGATTCCCTGTGGAACCGCGGCCTCGGCTGCTTTTTCCTGATCCCGGCAGACCTGAGCGAGAAAATCATTTCCAGGGGCCTCGGCTTCTTTGAGCCGATCGTCTCCCCTTGAACCGTAATAGCCGACAGCGGATCCGCAAATTAAAACTTTCGGCTTGTGATCCATGCGATTCAGAGTCTCGATGATTCTTTTGATACCGAGAACGCGGGAATCTCTGATCCTTTTTTTCTTGGAATCGTTCCACCTTCCGTTGTATATCGGCTCTCCCGCAAGGCTGACAACGGCGTCGACTCCTTCTAATGCATGTTGGCCTTCGCCCTCACTGTTGGGATTCCATTTTCGAACATGCAGTGGGGAAGCGGTCCCTCTCGATCTTTCGGGATGTCGCGTCAGGATGATGGGATCATGTTCTCTTTCCCTTAAATCCTTGGCTAAACGGGTACCGATGAGTCCCGTTCCTCCGGTGATCGCTACTTTCATCTGTTATTGAATATAGCGCTTAAAGGATGTGATGGCAAATACGGATGCAGCGATGGACACGCGGTGTCGCTATCGGCTTATTTGACAGCATGGATTCAAAAGGATTATCTTTCCTTTGGGAATCTTATGCAAAAGAATGGAAACATGTATGAAAAAAGATGTGATCATCTGGTTGAGGGGCCGGCGCCTGCACCGAATTCCAATGTGTGTGAGGAATGTATCGCCAGCGGTCAAAAATGGGTTCAGCTGAGGATATGCCGGACCTGCGGTCATGTGGGCTGCTGCGACAGTTCTCCGGGGCAGCATGCCACAAAGCATTTTGAAAAAACCAATCATCCGACCATGCAGTCGTTCGAACCGGGGCAGGATTGGGGGTGGTGCTATGTCCATAAAAAGATGCTCGGCCCCTTTCCTCCCGCCCGGAAAAAATAAGTGTATCCCTTAGCGGCGGGGGGAAGCCGGTCACAAACAAATATGCATGGCTTTTTGACTCTCCATTCATCTTGAATGGTTGAAATGAGTTTTGATAGTATCTTTACATGAAATTTTCAAACGCCATTGTTCGAAAACCGGGCAAAAGTCTTGTCCGGGGATTGACCGGATCGGATCTGGGAAAGCCGGATTATGAAAGAGCCTGCTTGCAGCATGAAGCTTACATCAGCGCCTTGAAGGAATGCGGGCTGAAAGTCACGATTCTGGAGGCCGAAGAGAATTTCCCGGATTCCACATTCGTCGAGGATACGGCGCTGTTGACGCCTTACTGCGCCGTGATCACCCGTGCCGGGGCGCCGTCAAGGAGAAGGGAGATCATCGGCATCAAACCGGTGATCGAGGAATTTTTTCCCGCCATCGAAGCGATCCGGCCGCAGGGAACGGTCGAAGCCGGGGATGTTATGATGGTCGGTAGTCATTTTTACATCGGCTTATCCGGCCGCACCAATCAAAATGGTGCCGATCAGGTCATTTGCACCTTGAACAAATACGGCATGAGCGGATCGGTCGTTAAATTGGAGAAAGTGCTTCATCTGAAAACGGGAGTTTCTTATCTGGAGCATAATAACCTGGCCGCTTGTGGGGAATTTTTATCGAATCCGGAATTTAAGAGTTTCCATATCATCGAGATCCCCGAAGAGGAGAGCTACGCCGCCAACTGCGTCTGGATAAACGACAGGGTGCTCATTCCCATGGGGTATCCCGAAACCAAACGGAAGATCATGAAGGCGGGGTATGCGGTCATCGAGGTCGATGTGTCCGAGTTCCGCAAGTTGGACGGCGGCTTGAGCTGTCTGTCGTTGAGGTTTTAGAGCGGGAGCCGCCTGACCGATTCCTTCGGCGGCCGGATCTCGATTCTAAACACAATCATTCGAGCGAGTCTTCGGATTCGTCAACCCGGTTTTTTCTATCCATCCTTCTCGATGATCGCCATGGCCGTCCGGATGCCGTCGATAGCGCTGGAGATGATGCCTCCCGCATGTCCGCTGCCTTCGCCGATAAGATAGAGGTTGTTAAATCCCTCGCACAAACCATGGGGATCGCGCAGGACCTGGATAGGTGAGGAGGTCTTGCTCTCAAGTCCCATGATGTTGCCGGTTTCGAATCCCCGAAGTCGGCGGCTGAACTCTTCGATCCCGCTTCTTAGAGCCCGGGTCACTTGCGGCGGCAGCATTTCCCACAGCGGGGCCGGCGTCAATCCCAGAGGATAACTGGAGTCGGCTTCCTTTTGGGGTGTGGTTTCATGGAGAAAATCCTGGATCGAACAGAACGGAGCCCTGAAGCCTTCGGCCTGACGGTGAAATCTCTCTTCGAGCGCGGCTACGTGATCCAGGGCTTCCAGGGGCGTGACGGCCCGGCCCGCAAGTTCGTCGGGATGGATGCCCGCCACGCAGGCCGCATTGGCGAAGCGGCCCGACCGCCTGAAATAGCTCATGCCGTTGACGATATTCGTGTTGCCGTAGGCCCCAGAGGGAACAACGACGCCCCCGGGACACATGCAGAAGGTGTAAACCGGCCGGTCGCTGCATCCCCTCCCGGTCAGGCGGTATTCGGCCGCCTTGACGCCGGGCAGTTGTTCGCATCCCCACTGCGCCAGATTGATGAGTTTTTGGGGGTGTTCGACCCGGCAGCCGACGGCGAAGTTCTTCGTGCGGAACCGGACTCCCCGGCTGATGAGCATTCGATAGGTATCGTAGGCGGAATGTCCCGGGGCGATGAGGATACTTTGTGCCGAAAAAGAACCGGCGGATGTCACAACTTCCATGATCCGGCCGTTCCGGGCGTGGAAATCTTCCGCCATGGTATCGAAGCGGATGACGCCGCCCAGATTGATGAATTCCTTGCGAAGATTTTCCACAATCATCATGAGGTTGTCGCTTCCGACATGAGGATGGGCCATATAGGCGATCTCTTCCGGAGCGCCGGCGCGGATATAAGCGTCTATGATAAAGGCTTTCTCCAGGGAAAACCGTCGAGTCCTCGCCGTGAGCTTTCCGTCGGAAAAGGTACCCCCGCCGCCTTCGCCGAAAGCGTAATTTCCCGCTGGATCGAAACGGCCGGTTTGTTCGAACGTTTCGATACTTCGGGCCCGTTTGGCGACGATACCGCCTCTTTCGATCACCGTGGTCGGGAAACCCGCTTTTTGCAGGAGGAGCGCCGCAAAAAAACCGGCGGGGCCGCTGCCGACAACCACGATGTCTTTCTCCCGCTTGCGATAGGGGATTTTCAGGAGAGAGGGGGACTCCGGAAGGTTTCCTTTGAGCTCTGGGGAGGATACGGCAAGCTTGAGCTTCCAATGGATATCGTTTTTCTTCCTTGCATCCAGGCTCTTTCGTTCGATCCGGTGCGAAAACGTTCGCAATCGCAGGCGCTTTGCGATTCTTCGCTCGAGATGCTCTTCGGTGAAATCCGTAGGAAGTGTAAGCGATATTTCCGTATAGCCCATAATTTTTCCATTCTACCATGTTACCGCGCCGGATATCCAAGGTGGGAAGATCGCCGCCATCATCCCGTCGGTATGGATCGAGAAGACCTCTCCATGACTTTATGGTAAAATATAAAAAATAATAAGGAGGGCGGTATGAGCTTTCTTCGATTGGCGCTGCTTTGGGCGGCAAGCTTCGTGTTTACCAGCCTCGTGGACGCGATCTGGCATCTGGGGATCTTCCGCGGTATCTATTCCGCTGAGTTCAAACCTCTTGCCCGGATGAGCGGGGACAAGATGGCGTTTAGAGCCTTTCCCGGAATGATGGCGCAGATATTGGTCGTAAGCTGTATCGTAGCGTTGGTTCTTATCAAGGCGGCTCACGGCACGTTCTGGGAAGCCGTGTTGATCGGAGCGCTCGCCGGTGTCCTGGGGATTACGGTATACGGCTTCACAAACTACGCGTTGATGAAGGATTGGAGTTTGAGCCTGACCGTGCTTGAAGTCGTATGGGGCCCTCTTTTGGGAGGCGTCAGCGGTGGATTCGTCTTCTGGATGAAATCGCTTCTGTTAAAATAGATGAGAGTCGAGGAAGCGCGATACCAATGACCCGGGAAATGAAAAAGCTCGTGAAGCGGACTCTGGAAGCCCAGAATCTTGGTGTTCTGGCTACTCTGGACAAAAATAATCCTTATGAGAATCTTGTCGCTTTCATCTCGTCCGAGGATCTCAAATACATCATGTTCACCACCGCCGTCTATACCCGGAAATATGCCAACCTCAAGAATCATCCGCACGTATCTTTCCTGGTGGATACGCGGAGCAATTCGGTGAAGGATTTTCATGAGTGCATCGCGATAACGGCGTTGGGAGATGCCCGGGAAACTGTGAGGGATGAACGTGATGCAAGCCTTCGTCTTTATCTGGAGAAACACCCCTATCTCGAAGATTTCGTGAGATCTCCATCCACCCGGATTTTCCGGATTCGAGTCAAAAAATACGTCGTGGTTTCCGAGTTTCAAAACGTCTCGGAATTTAACCTTTGAAATGTTGATCATTCCTATCGCGGATATCCGCAAAGAGCACCGCTCTCAGGTTGGCGGCAAAGGATTTGCCCTGGCGCACCTAGAGGCGGGCGGGATGAAAGTCCCTAAAGCCGTTTGCCTGACCACCGAGGCGTACCGGACATTCGTGAACGAAACCGGACTCGATAAAAAGATCCGTCTTGAAATCCACAGAAAACGGCTGGAAAAAGCACGTTGGGAAGAGATGTGGGATACCTCTCTCCGTATCCGAAATCTCTTTCTGCGGGCGGCGTATCCCCGGGAGCTTTCCTACGCACTCAGGGAAGGGTTCGATGATCATTTCAGGGGGATACCGGTGGCGGTTCGCTCATCCGCTCCGGGAGAGGATTCGGCCGCGGTCTCCTTTGCCGGGATACATGATTCCTATATCAATGTCTTCGGAGCCGAGGCCATCCTCAAACATGTCAAGCTGGTGTGGGCGTCGCTTTGGTCGGATGCCGCCATCCTGTACCGGAAAGAACTGGAACTCGATCTGGAAAAGAGCGTTATGGCGGTGGTCGTACAGGAGTTTGTGGCCGGAGAGAGCTCGGGAGTCTTCTTCAGCAAAAATCCCATGGATGGAAACCAGTCCGTCATTGAGGCGGTGTACGGCCTCAACCAAGGTTTGGTGGATGGAACCATCGAGCCGGACCGGTGGATCCTGAGAAGAAAAAGCGGTATGATCCTGAACCATACGCCGGTTTCGCATACCCGGTTGATGAGACCTTCTTCCAATGGAGTTGAAATGGTCACGCTCGATCCGGGGGAACATAGGGTGCCGCCCCTGACGCCGAAGCGGGTTCAGGCTGTGTTTGAAATGGGAGAGAAAGCCGAGAACTCATTCGGTTGTCCTCAGGATGTAGAGTGGACGTTCCGAAAGCGAACGCTTTTTACCCTTCAGTCGAGGCCGATCACGACCGAAGACGAAGAACGGCCCAAAGATCAAAAGAGCTGGTACCTGAGTCTTCGCAGAAGCTTCGAGAACCTGCGGGTGCTGCGTTCCCGCATCGAGACGCATACCATCCCGGATATGATCCGTGAGGCCGACGTCTTGGCGGCACAGGAGCTTTCCAGCCTGTCGGATAGAAAACTTTCGGATGAGATGCAGCGCAGAAAGAAGATCTACGTGCACTGGGTGGATGTCTACTGGAAGGAGTTTATCCCCTTCTCCCATGGATTCCGGCTTTTCGGGCAGGTCTATAACGACAAAATACAACCTGACGATCCCTATGAATTCGTGGAGCTGCTGCGTCCGAGGAGCATGCACGGCTTGGAAAGGAACCGTATTTTAGAGAAGATGGCCGCTTTTATCAGGGGGGATGCCGTGCTCGCCCGGGAGATAAAGAACGGCCGGTTGAAAGATGTGAAGCATCATGAGTTTCAAAAGCTCTGGGATACGTTCTGGGAAGAATATGCCAACCTGAAAGTCTTCGAAGAAACCGATTCCGAGGTTGTCGAGCGGTTTTCAGGGCTGCTACTGCGCATGGCGGAAACTTCTCCTTCTCGAATAAAAAAGAAAAAGGCTGCGGTGCGCAACTCCATCGGGCCCGAACTCTTCTTCTCCCAATTCAAGCGGGAAGATCAGGATTATGCACGGGGCTTGCTGGACCTGGCGCGATTCAGCTATCGGCTGCGGGATGATGACAATATATATCTGGGTCAGATCGAGCGGCAGATGAATCGTTCCATTTTTGAAGGAAGAAAAAGGCTCAAGCGGAGATTCTCCTCCAGCTATATGGAATTTTCAGATGAACAGATCATAAAAAGTCTGAGAGATCCTGCATACACGCCCCGTTTAAGCAAAAAAAGGAGTTCGCGTCCCCTAAAAACCTCATGGCAGGCAAGGCAGCTCAGAGGGCAGCCCGCGGGGAAAGGATTAACAACGGGAGCGGCGCGGGTTATTCATGAAGAGTCCGATCTCTTTGAATTCAAAAAAGGGGAAGTTCTGGTCTGTGAATCCGTGGAACCCAATATGACGTTTGTTGTACCCCTGGCCGGCGCAATTGTTGAAAAACGAGGAGGTATGCTGATCCATGGAGCGATCATTGCCAGGGAATACGGGATCGCCTGTGTGACGGGAATCCCGGATGCCGACCGTGTCATCCGAACCGGTGATTCCGTGACCGTGGATGGATTTTTAGGGCTGGTGATTGTGGCTCCGGGGAAAAAATAACGGATGCATGATCTGGGGAGTGAAATGGAGAAAAAACATGAAAAAGCGAAAATACGATTTTCGTATCATATGGGGGTTGCTTTGTGTCTCTTTTATCATGGCTCCGCTGTTTGGAACCGGGGAAAGCACGCTGTCGGTTTTATGGGGTGATTCGGCGATGAATATTCAATCGGAATTTATCTTGATCGATGATTTCTCGGGCGGCGGAGGGATCTCTTCCTTTGGAACGGAGTGGCGGATGTTCACCGATCGGGTGATGGGAGGAAGATCGACGGCGGACTGGAGATTTGATACCATCGATGGGCGCAGGTGCGTGCATTTATGGGGAGATGTCTCGCTGGCCAACAACGGGGGGTTTATCCAGGTGGCCCTTCCCTTGACCCGCAGTGGAAAGGCCTTCGATGCGAGTCCTTATATGGGAGTGCGTCTTTGGGTCCGGGGGAACGGAGAGAAGTATCATGTGCACCTGCGCTCCCGGCGTACCCGCTTTCCATGGCAGTATTACGGCGCCGGATTTATTGCCGGGGAAAGCTGGAGCATGATTGAACTGCCTTTCTCCGAGTTTAAAGCGGAACGCTTGAAAGCGCCGTTGAATCCCGAAAAGCTGACCCGGATCGCCGTCGTCGCTATCGGGGAAGAAGTTAAGGCTGACGTGGCGGTGGCGCGGATCGAGTTTTATCGCTGATCCTTCAGGTTGACATGACGTTTATAATGGATGAAAGAGGTGACATATGAGTCAAAGAGGATTTAGGTTTTTAGTGCTGGTTTCGGTGTTGTTGTTCTTGCTTCCGGTTTCCGGTTTATGCGATTGGTTCTTTGATGTGGAGGGTGGATATGTCTGGCCCGGATACGTCGATGTCAGGATTCCCAATGAAACGGGAACGCTGTTTTCCCTTGTCGACGACCTTCCTGCGGAATCAAAATTTGTGTATCGGCTGCGACTGGGTTATCGGTTTAATCCCAAGCACTCGGTTTCACTCCTTTTCGCTCCTCTCAGCTTGATGGCTCAAGGGAGTGTCGAAAAAGATCTCTCTTTTAACGGCGATACGTTCCCAGCCGGTACACCGCTTGAAGCATTGTACACGTTTAATTCCTACCGTTTGACCTACCGGTTTGATTTTGTCAATTCCAGAAAATGGAAGGTGGGCTTGGGATTTACGGCGAAGATCCGGGATGCGGAGGTCCGGATCGATGATTCCGGAAAAAGTTCTTCCAATACGAATGTCGGATTTGTTCCGCTGCTTAATTTTCGGGTTGAATGGAGGGCCTCGGAAAAAATGAGTTTGCTTCTGGAAGGTGACGCTCTCGCGTCGCCCGGAGGCCAGGGGAGGGCGGAAGATGTTTTACTCGCCCTGTATTATCATCTGAACGATGCGATCGTATTGAAAGCGGGTTACCGCGTCGTAGAAGGCGGAGCGGATGTCGAGAGTGTCTATAATTTCACCTGGCTGAATTATGTGACCGCGGGTATCGTCTTCCAATTTTAAAAAAATCCAGGCACGAATCCCATCAAGTTTGGATGTTTTCCATTTTGGCGATGTAGGCGTTGACATCGAATTTGGACCGGGCGCCTTTGGCGCTCATAAAGCGGACCTTTCCGAATATCGGTCGATTGAACCAGGCCCGGTCATGGACGCCTCCGATTGACCAGGCGATCCCCGTATATCCGTTCGGATCGCGCCCGTCGAGCTCATACCTGTCATTGAGGTAGATGGCGATTTCCTGCGCCCGCTCCGGATTTTCCGTCCATTCCAGGATTTTCTTGGCCCAGTACATGCGCATATAGCCGTGCATCTTTCCGGTTTTTACCAGCTGCGTCTGTGCGGCGTTCCACAGAGCATCATGAGTTTTCCCCAGCTCGAATGTCTCGGCTCCGTACACGAATTCTCTGGGTTCTCTTCTATGTTCATCGAGTGATTTTTGCGCCCAGTTCGGAAATCCCCTGAAATTGTCATAATCGGGATTGTAATAACAATAGTTGTCGGCCAGTTCCCTCCGAACGATGAGTTCTTCCAGGAAGGCATCCCGACTTGAGCCCGGCTTGCCGCTTCGAAGAACCTCAATCGCGACTTTCTGCGCTGAAATCTGCCCGAAATGCAGATAAGGAGAAAGCTGAGACGGGGCCTCTTGATTGGGATCATTTCGACCGTTTTCGTAATCGATGAGCTTGTATTGGATAAAATGCCGCAGAATCTTTTTTCCGGCCTTTTCTCCCGGGTCGATCCATCCGGTTTCCGTGGCGTTCCGATCGAGTTTAAGGTTTTTTCGAACGTCGTCCCAATCCGTAAGCGGGACGCGGCCTTGCCAGGGGATCGAATGTCTTTTCAGAGGAGGGAAGGGTTCCAGGAAATCATCCAATACCCGTTTGACTTTGGGGCGGAAGGTATACGCGGCGAACTCCTGTTTGGGGGAAGCATGCCAACAGGGTATGATGTTATGAGCATCGACTTCGTGGAAGGGGACGGCGATGCGTTCGGCTACCTTTGCTTTCCATTTTCTTTTTATACGGATCGGATCGAAGTCCGACACGATCAAGCTGATGTTGTGTCTGTGGATGAACTCGGGCAGAACGGTTTCCGGAGTGCCGGTGAGCAGAAAAAATGGGATTTGCAGAGCAGCGAGATTCTTTTCCGTTTCCCGCAGTCCCGCAAGCATGAAAGCGTACTGGCGGAGCCCGGCTTCAAGGAACTGAGGCGCCAAACAGAAAACGACAGCCAATGCCGAGCCGGAACGGGCCGCCGTCTCCCAGGTGTAATGAAGAGCCCAGTTATCATGCGCGCGTTGGTCGCGGCTCATCCAGTAGATGATCGGTCCCGTTCCTGCATCCCCGTCCTTGATGCGCCGTATCCGTTCCTGTTTCATGGCATGATCCCCCAAAAAATCGTATTCGCTCTGTTAGGCGATAAGGTCATTTCTTTTTTACCATTGATCGGGGCGGAAGTAAAATCGAGTTCGAGCGGAGAAGAAGATAATCTCGATGTATTCGAAAGACTGTCCGGTGATACCCGTTTCACTCATACCGCAGGGAATCGACCGGGTTGGCGGTGGAGGCCTTGATAGACTGAAAAGAGACGGTTATCAATGAGATCACCAGAGCCGTGCCTCCTGATATCAGGAATACTTCCCAACCAATCAGGATTCGGAAAGCGAAATTCTGAAGCCACTTGTGCATGGCGAAATAGGCCACGGGCCAGGCTATCAGGTTGGCCAGCACCACCCATTTGAGAAATTCTCCCGACAGGAGCAAATACAGGCTCGGCGTCGATGCGCCCAGGATCTTCCGCACGCCGATCTCCTTGGTCTTTTGTTCGGCGGTATGAGCGGCCAGCCCGAAAATCCCCATGCAGGCTATGAAAACGGCCAGGATGGAAAAGACCGAAAATATCTCGCTCATTTTTTTATCCGCGGCATGCATCTGTTCGAAACTCGCATCCAGAAAAAAATAATCCAGGGGGTAGTTTGGAACCATCTCCCCCCATGTCTTTCGGATTCGGGCTATGGTATCTGATAGGTTTTGAGGGCGTATACGTAAGGATAGGTAATTATGATCTTCGATGGGGGTGACCATGTAGCTTATGGCATAGGGAGTCCGATGGAGGGAGTAGATATTGATATCTTTGACGACCCCGACGATATTTCCTTTGTATTGAGCACCAAAAGGATTATTAAAGCTCAGGCTTTTCCCGACCGCCTCCTGTGGGGAACCATAGCCGGCTTCGTGAACCGTTGCTTCGCTGACCAGAAACTCCGAGGTGTTTTTGCTTGAAATAGGGGTGTGAATATTTTTCCCGGCGATGAGCTCCAGTCCGTATGTGCCGACAAACTCCTTGCCGACGAAATAGACGACCTGGCCTATATAATCTTCACGGCCTTCGAACCGGAAGTTGTTGTGCATGCTGCCCTTGGTGGGGACGTAGGATGATGTCGTCATGTTTTCGATCCCGGCGGTTCTCAGCAGCTCATCCCTGAATCCTTCGTAGCTTTGTCTGAGGTCTTTGTTCAAGGGGATGACCATGACCTGCTCCCTGTCATATCCGAGATGCCGGGAGCGTATGAAGCTCATTTGTTGGAGGACGATCAAGGTGGAGAAAATGATCCCGATGGAAAGGGCGAACTGAAATACGATGAGTCCTTTTTGCAAAACTGCGCCTGAGGTTGATCGGGAGGCCCTGGACTTCAAGGAATTGATCGGTTTGAAAGCGGACAAAAAGAATGCCGGGTAGATTCCGGAGAAAAATCCGACAGCAAGAACGAGGGCGGTCATGGATAGAATAAGCAGAGGATTCGTCAGTAAAGAAAGAGAAAAGCTCTTGTCCGCCAACCGATTGAGCTGGGGCAGTGCCAGAATGACGATAACCATGGCAGCCAAAGCGGAAAAGATGCTGAGCAGTATGGATTCTCCGAGATACTGCTGTACCAGCTGGTTTTTACGGGCGCCCACGACCTTTCGGATCCCGACTTCCTTGGCCCTTTTAACGGCGTAGGCCGTCGATAGGTTCATGAAGTTGATGCAGGCGATGATCAGCACAAACAGGGCGATGGCGGTAAAGATATAGACGTAGAGGATATTCCCGACGGGCTCGATCTCGGATTTTAGACGAGAGTGGAGGTGGATATCGAGCAGGGGCTGAAGGCTGATGCTATACCAGGGATCTTCCCGCCAGTTTCGGTGAAGAAAATCCAGCAATTTGTCATTCAGGATTCCGGCTGATGATTTCGCGTTTAAAAGAACGTAAGTGGAGTGTTGATAAATACCGTTGAAACTGTCCGTGTCTTCATGCTGGCTGTTGTAAGATGCCAGGAAATCAAAATGGAAGTGTGAATTTCGGGGAACATTCCTTGCGATCCCCGTTATACGGAAGAGCATGAGCTCGCCGTCATTGTAAGGATCGCTTTCCAGAGTTTTACCGATGGGATCTTCATTGCCGAAATATTTTTTCGCCGTTTCTTCGGTTAAAACGATGGAGTTCGGCTCATTGAGAGCGGATTCGGGATCGCCTTTGATCAACGGGAAATCGAATACCGTAAAGATGGAGGGTTCACAGAAAAAGAACCTTGATTCATAGAATTTTTTTTCCTTATAGCCGATATATCGCTTGACGTTCTGTCCCATCTTGCGGATGCGCACGGTTTCAATGATTTCGGGGAAATCTTTTTTGAGGGCCGGACCCACGCCGAAAGAACCGTTGGCGTTCGTGGGTGTTCCGTCGTTTGATGTGGAGAAAACGATCCGGAATATCCGGTCTGATTTTTCATGAAAACGGTCATAGCTCAATTCATCCTTAACCCAGAGGAGGATCATGATGGTGCATGCGATCCCGAACGCAAGACCGGCGATATTGATGAATGAGTATCCTCTGTTTCGTTTGATGTTCCGCATCGTGACTTTCATGTAATTTTTAAACATAACCGTTCTCCAGATGATTGATTTCACGGCGAATGCCTGCATGATGAGCATAAGTTTGCAGATCCAGATCATTCCGGATAGAAAAGGGCCTTTATTTTCTTTATTCCCGGCATACCGGGTTTCCATGTCGTCCAAGATGCTTTCCCGCATGATTTCGTCGATGAAAAAGCTCAGGCAGAAATCAGTGAATTTGGACAGCGCGGATCTCCGGTTCTTCATCGGCCGTATTCTTTTTTAAGGTCGGGGACTCCATTCCACAACGCCCGGTTGATCTCCTGAACATGGATCAATCTTTGGGTTCCCGAAGGCGTGAGTCTGTAATGGATACGGGGCCGCCCGCCCTTTTCCGTGGATTTCTCGGCTTTTGCGGCATCGACATATCCTTTTTCCCGCAAGCGGCTCAAGGGGGCGTAGATCGCCTCGGACAGCCAGGATATTCCGGTGTCGTTTTCCACCTGTTGGCGGATGGCGATCCCGTAAGCGTCACCCTCGAGTTTCCAGATGGCCAAAAGCAATATTTCTTCGATCCTGGAGAGGAATGCCATTTTATCGTCTGCCTGCTCCAGATTTCATCGAAATTGTTTTAATAGGACTATTCATATTAGATAAGACATGGAAAGAAGAAAAAGGTTGCGGGACGGCTGAAATCCGGTTTTTCACAAGTCCATTCCATAATCACTTGACATCTGATTAGATAACATGTTCTAATTCTCCCTGGATATGGCAATGAGAATAAAAAACTGTTCTACAGTAAGCAAAACGGCTCATTCGCCTTCCTTTTCCAATTATTACTTTTATTTGGGCGCTAAGCGTCCAAATTAACACCCCCCCCCCTCTTTCCTCTTTATAAAAAACAAGTCTTCCTGTCTGCATTAATATAGGGAAAAGTGTTCAAAATGAATGATATACAATTAGTTAGTTTGAAAAATAAGAGTAAAACCATAATTCAGGTCGAGGACATCACGATCGGCAAGGATTTTGCGCTGATCGCCGGACCGTGCAGTGTTGAAAATGAAGAACAGACATTGAAAATCGCTGATGCTGTAAAAAAAGCAGGAGCCAACATGCTGCGCGGGGGGGCGTTTAAACCTAGATCATCACCCTATTCGTTTCAAGGTTTGGGATTGAAGGGACTCAAGATCTTAAGGAAAGCAAAGGAATACACCGGAATGCCTATCGTGTCCGAGGTCCTTGATCCCCGGGATGTTTCCTGGATGTGTGAGTATGTCGATATTCTGCAAATTGGTGCTCGGAATATGCAGAATTATTCTCTACTAAAGGAGGTCGGCAGGATTAACCGGCCTATTCTGCTGAAAAGGGGTATGCAGGGGACGATCTCAGAGTGGCTTAGCTGTGCGGAATACATATTAAATGAAGGAAACGCCGATGTGATTCTTTGTGAAAGAGGCATCAGAACTTTCGAGACCTATTCCCGAAATACACTGGATCTCAGCGCGGTTCCCGCAGTTAAAGAACTCTCCCATTTACCTATCATCGTTGATCCTACTCATGCAACGGGTAGGGTGAGCTTTATCCCCTCCATGAGTCTGGCTGCGGTAGCCTCCGGCGTCGATGGATTGATTGTGGAGGTCCATGACCACCCGGAGAATGCTTTGAGTGATAAGGATCAGGCTCTTCTCCCTCAAGCTTTCTCCGAAATGGCGGATAAGATATTTCGCCTCCACGATTTCATGGGAGAGCTGAATTGAAAATTCCGAGGATGTTGTCCATCCGGTATGCTCCATGAAAAACGCGGAAAAAAAACCGGAAAAAGTTCGGGAGGACAAGGATGAAAAGAATCTGTAATGCGTGGGTGGAAGGAATGATTAAGGCCCCCCCCTCAAAAAGCATGATGATCCGGGCGGCCGCTGCCGGGCTTTTATGTAAAGGCGAAACGAGAATCATGAATCCCTCTTTTTGTGATGATGCACGGGCATCGCTTCACATCGTTGATGCTTTGGGAGGGGAGGTGAAAATTCGGGATGGTTATATAAAGATCGTTGGAGGAGAGGGCCCCCAAAAAAAGACTTATCTGGACTGTATGGAGTCAGGGCTTTGTATGCGGATGTTTATGCCCATTGCCGCTCTTTTCAGGGAGGAGACCACTATCGAGGGGAAAGGATCGCTGCTTTTACGTCCTATAGGAGAGGCGGAGAACGCCATACGTCGACTTGGGGGTTGGTGCCGGACAAATCGAGGAAAACTGCCGATTAAAGTGAATGGACTTTTAAGGGGAGGGAACATTCATCTCAATAGCTCGATGAGCTCACAATTTTTAACGGGGCTTTTAATAGCCCTTCCTTCGTGTGATAAGGATTCGGAAATTATCACAACCGGTTTGTCCAGCAAGCCCTATATTTCCATGACCTTGGAAATTTTGTCTGATTTTGGGATCGTTGTTAACCACGATGATGATTTTGAAAGATTCTTCATTGCCGGGTCGCAGCATTATAGAAGCAATCATTATTTGGTGGAGGGGGATTGGTCTGGAGCGTCTTTTTTTCTGGTGGCCGGCGCAATCAGGGGACGTGTCGGGATCCAAGGTTTATCGATTCGATCAAAGCAGGCGGATTTACGGATTCTTGATGTTTTGAAGTTAGTTGGAGCCAAAGTCACCGCTGATGATAATTTCGTGTTTGTGGAAAACAATAGTCTAAAAAGCTTCGAGTTCGATGCGACTCATTGCCCCGATCTTTTTCCTCCTCTGATTGCATTAGCCTGTTCCTGTCAAGGAAGATCTGAAATCCATGGCGTTGAGCGGTTGTTTTTTAAAGAGTCAAACCGAGCGAATGTCCTTTGCGATGAGTTTAAGAAAATCGGAGCCAGGCTGGCTATCGAGGACGATACCATGCTTATTGATGGAGGTCCTCTTAATGGGGGAGTTGTAAATTCGCATGGAGATCACCGCATCGCCATGGCGGCAGCCGTCGCCGGGCTTGTGTCTCGTGAGGGGATTAGCATTCAGGGTTGGCGGTGTGTATCAAAATCATACCCCCGCTTTTATGAAGACCTAGAGTCCATCTATAGATGCTTTTGATGTGAAGACCCCACTGACCATGAAAGGAGAATAAATATGAGCTTACATAAAATTAGAAAAAGAATAGATGATATCGACAAAGAGATTTTAATGAAAATAAATACGCGCATGGAATTGGCATTGAAAACGAAAAATTTCAAACGGCATATATCGGTCCGTAAGCGGGAAACACAGGTTCTTGAACAGGTCAAACGACATGCCACGAATCTGTCCCTTATTGAATCTGAATTCGCTGAAAAAATCTTCAATGAATTCATAAAGGAAAGCCGTAGGCTTCAAGGTGAAAAAGAATAATGAAAATCCTTATATTGGGAACAGGAAAAATTGGGACGTGGTTGGCCGAAAACTTGAAAAAAGAGCACGAGATTAGTGTTTTTGATATCAGAATCGAACAAGCTCTCAAGCTCTCTGGAGTTGCGGTATTCAGAAAAAGATCCGAGATCAAGAATTTTCGACCTCAAATTGTCATCAATGCGGTCAGCATACAAAATACAATTACGGCTTTTGAATCCATAGTGTCTTATCTCCCCAATAACTGTATTCTCTCAGATGTGAGGTCCGTGAAAGGGGGTATTTGTGATTATTACATGGGCTGCGGTTTCCTTTTTGCTTCTGTCCACCCCATGTTTGGACCGGTGGTTGCCGGTGCGGCAAGGCTCCGAAACGAAAATGTGATCATATTAAGGGAATCATGCCCGGAGGGCATTCAATTTTTCCAGGATTTTTTCAAAAGAATGGGGCTTCGGATTTTTGCATATTCATTTGACGAGCATGACCGGCTGATGGCCTATTCGCTGACTTTGCCTTTTGCATCATCCCTTGTCTTTGCCGCCAATATGGATGAAATAACCGTTCCCGGTTCTACCTTCAAAAAGCACCTGGAGATTGCCGGAGGCCTGCTGGCTGAGGATGACCATCTTTTGGCTGAAATCCTTTTCAATCCGTATTCGATTCATCAGCTGGAAAAAGTCAACAGCAAGCTGGAATTCCTCAAGCATGTTATTCGGCAGAAGGACTTGGATGAAGCCAAGATGTTTTTCGAACAGCTAAGAAATAATATTAAAGGGAGTTCAAGAGGATCCTGACAATGCGGCATTTCCCTTCCGCTTAAGGATGAAGATGGGGATTGATCGGATTCTGCAGAGGAAGTGGGAAAGGAATTAAATTTGTTTCAAGAGCGGAAAGGAAGGGGTTTTGTGATATCCGGAATATCGATTACATTGGGAGGCAAAACATGGAATGCCGAAGGGGGGACTCGAACCCCCACGAGCTTAACGCTCACATGGCCCTCAACCATGCGTGTCTACCAAATTCCACCACTTCGGCTTGTGGGATGGACGACCGGATGAATGTTCATCCGATCCGCGGCAGCGGCCGCATATCTATGATTTGTTTTCCCCGGTTTTTTCTTCTCCGGGTTTTTTCTCAGTTTCCGCTGTTTTTTCTTCGTCGGCTTTTTTTTCGGGATCCTCGGCCGGCGTCGCCGCAGCGGGGTTGGGATCGTTCTCCGGTACTTGCTGGGTTTCGGTTACGGCCGGGGCTTCTTCACCGCTGACGACCGATTTCGAACCCTGGGCGGAAACGATCCACAGGCCCATGGAAGTGAGCATAAAGATAACGGCCGATGCGGTCGTAACCTTGGACAGCAGGGACGTGGCGCCGCGCGGGCCGAAAACGGATTGGCTTCCTCCACCGCCGAATGCTCCCGCCAAGTCGGCTGATTTTCCCGACTGCAAAAGAACCGCGACGATCAGGATCAAACAAACGATGACATGGATGATTGTGATTAAAGTTGCCATTTTTTCTTAAATGCTCTTACAGCTTCCTTTGTGATTTCGATGAACGATTCCGCCTTCAGCGCGGCCCCTCCTACCAAGGCGCCGTTGATGTCGTTTTCTTGCATCAGCGAAAACGTATTGGCGGGTTTTACAGAACCGCCGTAGAGGATTATAGCACAGCCGGAGACTTCATTTCCATATCTTTGTGCACATTCTTCCCGGATGAAAGCATGGACATCCTGAGCCTGCTCAGGGGTAGCGGTCAATCCGGTTCCGATCGCCCACAAGGGTTCATAGGCGATGACGATCTCACTGAATTCTTCAGGGGAAAAGTCTTTCAGCCCTTCTTCGAGCTGCGTGTGGATCTTATCGAGCGTCAGGTCTTTTTCCCGTTCTTTCAGCGATTCTCCGATACACAGGATCGGCATGAGCCCGTGCCGGAGCGCCGCACGGATTTTTTTATTGACGGTTTCATCGGTTTCACCGAAGTACTGTCGTCGTTCGGAGTGACCGATAATGACACAGGTGCAGCCCGCGTCCTTGAGCATAGCGGGGGAGACTTCTCCCGTGAAAGCGCCTTTCTCTTCCCAGAAGATATTCTGGGCGCCCAGAAGGACGGGACTTTCCTTGATGACCTCGGCCGTGTCGCTCAGAGCGGTATAGGGGGGAATGACGGTCATGACGGCATCGGGAAGCGAAGCCGCCGCATCCGTGATTTCCAGCACGAGAGACCGTGCCTCGGCGATTGTCATGTGCATTTTCCAGTTTCCGGCGATAAAAGGTTTTTTATTGGTAAATTCCATATTATTTCTCCCTTAATGCTTCGAGACCGGGCAGGGTTTCGTTGGCGATGAATTCCAGCGATGCCCCTCCTCCGGTGGAAATGTGCGAGATCCCTTTCTCGATCCCGGCCTTATAGACGGCGGCCACGGAGTCTCCCCCACCGATTATGGAGAGTGCTTGGGAGCGGGCGACGGCCTGTGCGATTTCGGTGGTTCCGTGTGCGAACTTATCGATCTCGAAAACCCCCATGGGACCGTTCCAGAAGATGGTTTTTGCTTTAGCGATGATCTCGCTGAAGCGGCTGACGGTCCGGGGACCGATATCCAGTGCCATCAGGTCTTCCGGGATGGGGAGGCCGTCTATGAATTGCTCCGCCGCGGAGGCGTCGAGAGAGGCGGCCGCGATATGATCGCGGGGAAGCTCGAAAGCGACCTTGTTCCGCTCGGCTTCCTCGAGCAGCGAAAGCGCCAGCGTAAGCTGTTCCGGTTCCACGCGCGACCGGCCCACGCCCAGTCCCTGGGCGGCGAAAAACGTATAGGCCATCGCTCCGCCGATGAGAATCGAATCCGCTTTGGGGATCAGGTTGGTGATAACCGGGATCTTATCGGAAACCTTCGCGCCTCCCAGGATGGCGCAGTATGGCTTTTTAGGGGAGTGGACGGCTTGGTTGAGATATTTAAGCTCTTTTTCGATCAAATATCCGGTGCCGGCCCGGGGAACGAATCCGGTTACGGCGACCACGGAAGCATGGGCGCGGTGACAGACGCCGAAGGCGTCGTTGATGTACACATCGATTCCGGCGGCCAGCCGGCGGGCGAATTCCACGTCATTGGATTTCTCTTCGGCGTAATAGCGCAGATTTTCCAGTATCAGCACCTGTCCGGCGGCCAGGTGGTCTTTAAGCTCATCGACGGCGGGTCCGACGACATCGGGAGCCATGATGACTTTTTGAGGGATCAGCTCGGCCAGGCGGTTTGCGACGGGTTTGAGGCTGAGCTTCGGATCGAACCGGCCCTTCGGCCTTCCCAGATGGGATGCGATGATCACGCGAGCTTTCCTCTCGAGCAGGAGCTTCAGAGTGGGAAGCGCGGCTTTGATCCGGGAGTCGTCGCGGATGGCTCCGTTCTCATCAAAAGGCACGTTGAAGTCCACCCTGAGGAAGACGGACTTCCCCCTGACGTTTATGTCTTCTAGGACGGGCATGAGGGCCTCAGCGACCGATGTATTTGATCAGATCGAGCAGGCGGCAGGAATAGCCCCATTCGTTGTCGTACCAGGCAAGGATCTTGACCAGGTTGCCATCTGTGACGCGGGTGAACTGAGAGTCCACGATCGATGAATGAGGATTGGACATAAAGTCGACTGAAACCAGCGGTTCTTCACAGTAGAAGAGGATGTTCTTGAGGGGGCCTTCGGCGGCGGTTTTCAAGGTTGCGTTGACTTCCTCGGCGGTGGCGTCTTTTTTCAGAACGGCGACCAGGTCGACGAGCGATACGTTGGGCGTGGGAACCCGGATGGCGATGCCGTCGATTTTTCCCTGAAGCTCCGGCATCACGAGTCCCACGGCTTTGGCGGCGCCCGTCGTCGTGGGGATCTGTGAAACGGCCGCGGCGCGGGCTCTTCTCAAGTCCTTGTGCGGCGTATCGAGTATTCTTTGATCTCCGGTGTAGGCGTGAATGGTCGTCATGAATGCTTTTTCGATTCCGAAAACGTCGTGAACGACCTTGGTCGGCGGGGCCAGACAGTTGGTTGTGCAGGAGGCATTGGAGATGATGTGGTGTTTTTCCGGAATGTAGGCGTCTTCATTGACGCCGAGCACGACGGTGAAGTCGGGCTCCACGGCGGGAGCCGATATGATGACTTTTTCAGCGCCGGCTTGGATGTGTTTGGCGGCGTCCTGGCGTTTGCGGAAAAGTCCCGTGGATTCGATGACGAAACGGACATCCAGCGCTTTCCAGGGAAGGTCGGCGGGATCGCGTTGGCTGAGAACCTTGATCTCTTTGCCGTTGACGATGATGCTTTCTTCCGTGTGTGAGATCTCCGCATCCAATTTTCCCAGAACGGAGTCGTATTTAAGAAGATGAGCCAGAGTTTTTGCGTCCGTGATGTCATTGACGGCGACGATATCGAAGTCGGGGTCTTTGATCGAAGCGCGAAAAACGTTTCTGCCGATGCGTCCGAAACCGTTAATTCCAATCTTAAAGCTCATGAATGACCTCCTGTTCTTTTGCTATATAATGGCGTTCTCCTTTAGTAACATAAAAAGGGTATGGATACAACCGTCTAAGGGAATGTTTTTTAGGCTGTTGCGCGAGATGTGAAAAAAACGATTTTCGAGGCGATTCTCAGGTGCGGACTGTGATGAGCCTGGACTCGTCCCGCCGGATCTCCAGTGTTACCTGGATCGCTTGCTCAAATGGGCCCAGTTTCTCCGCCCATTCCACCACCATGACCCCCTGACCCAGATATTCCTCCCAGCCCAACTCGTCAACCTCCGCTCCGTCGGCAAGCCGGTAGAGGTCCCAGTGAAAAATGCGGCATCTCGCCTGATAGATGTTCAGAAGCGTGTAGGAGGGGCTGTTGACCTGGTGGATATCTTTAAACCCCAGTCCCGCGGCGATTCCTTTGGTAAAGACGGTCTTACCGGCGCCGAGCTCACCCTTGAGCAGGACGATTTCGTTTCCCTTGAAACCGGAAGCCATGGAGTTTGCGAACTTCAGTGTTTCCGCTTCCGATTGGGAAATGAAGCGTGAGGTTTTCTTTTTTTCGGGTGGGTGTTCTTTTGGTCTCATGTCCTTTTCCAACGCATTGTACCACAAATCGACATAGGGGACATAAGGAAGAATCGGTTGGAAATCCGGTGCGCCCCGCAGGTATAATGATTATGATTGAGCATAAAACGTCGTTAAATAATATGATCATTTCGGATCGGTGTGGATACGAATGGAAAGCCTTGTCGGGAATGGAAGGATGATTGAAAACAGGGAGGCGGATTAATGGGATATTCACCGGTTTTAGCGATCGCAACCGGAATCTTCGAGTTTATCGCGGCTGTCGTGACGCTTTTCAGTCCGGGACGCAAAAGAATCCTCTGGCCCATCGCCCTGCTGTTTTTGATTCTGGCGGGATACCAGTTTTCCGAAGTGGCGGTCTGCGCCCATCCCGGCAACCTGCTTTTTTCACGCTTGGCCTTTTTTGACATCACATGGCTGCCGGCGATCGGATTGTGGCTGGTTTTTGTGATGAGCGATCCTAAACACCGTTGGGTGAAGGTGCTGCCCCTAGGCTATTTTGCCGCCGGCATGGGATTCTCCATCTGGATTGCCCTGGACCCCGGCTGTGTGACAAGATCGGTATGTCAGGTCGTTATCGCACACTACAGCAGTCTTGAACCCTTCAATCTCGTCTATGGCGCTTTTTATCAATTCGGATTGGCCATGATTATCTTCTGGGCCGCGGCCGCGATGGCCGGCGCCGATGTTCCCGTGACGCGGAAGCATCTGGCAAACCTTCAAACCGGAGTGCTCGGTTTCGTTCTTCCGTCTTTCATTCTGCGTACGGTCCTCAACGAACCAAAAGGGGTCATGCCTTCGGTTATGTGTCATTTCGCCTTGATATTAGCCTTGTCGCTTTGCGCCCTCGTTATCCGTGAACGTCGGGTGAAAAAGAGCTTGGAATAAATCCTATCCTCGAGAATCTCTGAAGTGAAAAGTTGTCATAGCGGAAATCGAAGATGTAAACTTGGATTCGCATGGGAATATATTGAGCCGGGCCGTCTCTATATCTTATCCGGCGGAGAGATCGTTTACAGCTTTTCCGGCCCGACCGCCAGTTCGGCTGCGGCGCCGGCGATATCGGGCGCGGAAATCAACGCCGATATGACGGCGACGCCGTCGGCTCCCGCCCGGCGCACGGCGGCGGCGTTGTCCGTTGAAATGCCTCCGATCGCCAACAAGGGCAGCCGGACCTGTTTTCGAATACGACGCAAACCCTCAAGTCCCAGGATCGGCCGCAGCCGTGATTTCGAGGATGTTGGAAAAAGAGGACCGACGCCGAGGTAGTCCGCACCCCCGTTTTCCGCATCCCGGGCCTCCTCGATCGTGTTGACGGATATACCGATGATCCCGGATGGGCCGAGGATCCGGCGTGCGTCCGTCAGCAAGAGATCCTGTTGGCCGAGGTGTACGCCGTCTGCGCCGCAGGCGAGAGCCACGTCGATGCGGTCATTGATGATAAGCGGTATCCTCCTTGGTTTGAGAATCCGAATGACATCACGCGCCAGGTCGCAGAAAGCGCGTGTGCTCTGTCGTTTCGAACGAAGCTGCACCACGGTGACTCCTCCCGAAACAGCGGCTTCAATGAGGGATGGCAGGTTTCCGCCGGCCGCCGAATCGACATCGGCGATCATACAGAGCGTCCAGGCTTGAGGCTTCATGAGAAAAATTATACTTCACTACGGCGCCGACGTCCAATCACCGATGCCCCGAGGCATGAATCCATCGTTCCTTTCTTATTTACGAAAAATGTGGGGGATCTGTGCCTGCTATGAGGGTGCTTTTTCCCGTTTTAAGATTGAATAAAGGTTCCGCTTTCGGTATAAAGGGGATACGGAAAGTTTGCTGAGGAGAATTTGTAATGGCGGCTTTAAGAAATATTCTGGAATTTATTCTCGACAATATTTACCTGAGGTTTTTGCTTATTATCGTCGGCTCGGTCGTTATGGGTTGGCTGGTGAAACAGATCCTTATCCATGTGATCAGACCGATCGCGAAAAAAACCAAAACCAAGGTTGACGATCTGGTCGTACGCCGCCTGTCTTCGATTGTTTTTTATGTGATCGTGGCTGTCGGTGTCGAATGGGGATTGAAGACATTCGAGACCAAAACATCGGCGCTCAACAGTGTCGTCGATAGTTTGCTGATTTTGATCATCTCCTGGTTTATTCTGAGAATTGTCAGCGATTTGTCGCGGCATTGGCTGATTGAGTGGGCGGCGAAAACCGATTCCAGCGCGGATGACCGTTTGATCCCGTTGATCGAGAAGATCGTCAAAGCGGTTGTCATTATTTTAGCCGTTATCTTTCTTTTCGATGCCTGGAATGTCGATATAAGCCCCCTGTTGGCGACGGCGGGGATAGCCGGTATCGCCATCAGTTTCGCCGTCAAGGATTCTCTCAGCAATATCCTGGGGGGACTCCAATTGGTTCTCGACCGCACGTTCAAAGTAGGAGATAAGATAGAGTTGGAGTCTGGAGAAATGGGTGTGGTTCTGGATATCGGACTGCGAAGCACTAAACTGCGCACGTACGATAACGAAATCATTTTCATCCCCAACGGCAGTCTTGCCAACGCGAAGATAAAAAACTTCACGGTGCCCGATCTTTCCATTCGGGTGAACGTTGATTTCGGTGTCGAATACGGATCCGATCCGGAGGTTGTCCGCGAGACGGTGCTCACCGCATTGAAAGGAATCGACGGCATTCTTCTTGAACCGGCGCCGGCAGTGCAGTTCATTAAGATGTCGGATTTCTCTCTGGATTTCATCTCCCGAGTCTGGGTCAAAACCTATGGAGAAGCGTATTCCATGAAGCTTTCGGTAACGGAGGCCATTTATAATGCATTGAATCAGGCTGGTATCGGGATTCCCTTCCCGACCCGAACGGTTTACAACAAGCAGGATGACTGATGACCGAAACGGAAAAGGAGTCCAACATGATCGATCGAGTAAAAAACCTCATTTGCGAAGTAAAGGATTTTCCCAAGCCGGGAATCGGATTCAAGGATATCACTCCTGTGCTCGAAGATGCGGAAGCCTTCAGATTCGTGACCGAGCAGATCTCCGCCTGGTCCGAGAAACAAGGTGCGGAGATTGTTGCCGGCATCGAATCGCGCGGATTTCTTTTCGGAGCTCCGGCCGCGGTGCGGCTGGGGCTGGGATTGACCTTGATCCGGAAAAAAGGCAAACTGCCGCGCAGCACCTTATGCGTGAAAGCTCCCAACGAATATGCGGTGGAATATTTTGAAATGCATCGGGATTCCATTCGTCCGGGACAAAAAGTTTGCATCATCGATGATTTGATCGCAACCGGGTCCTCTTCGATCAGCGCCATAGAATTAGTCCGAAAGTTGGGCGGAGAGGTTGTCGGATTCGCGGCGCTGGTGGAACTGGGATTTTTAAACGGAGTGGATGCTATCCGCAAAGTTTATCCGGACGTAGAGATGTTTTCGCTCATACGGTACGAAAAATAGGGGAGACGCGTGAAGGATCGGCTTAACCGTATCTTCAAGCTTGAAAAAAACCAAACGACCGTTCGAACGGAGTTGTTGGGCGGAACGACCACCTTTATGACCATGTCATACATCATTTTCGTCCAGCCCGCCATCCTGGCGGCTGCCGGGATGGATAAAGGAGCGGTGATGTTCGCTACTTGCGTCTCCTCCGCCTTGGCGACACTGCTTATGGGATTGATCGCCCGCTATCCCATCGCCCTTGCCCCGGCGATGGGGCACAACGTATTCTTTGCGGTCACGGTCTGTGGCGTCATGGGGTATTCATGGCCGGTCGCCCTGGGAGCGGTATTCATCTCCGGGTCGATTTTCATCATCCTGGCCTGCCTCGGTTTATGGGGCAAACTTGTGGCTGCGGTCCCGGATTCGATCAAACATGCGATTTCCGTAGGGATCGGAATGTTGATTGCGCTCATCGGTCTCCAATACGGAGGGATCGTCGTGGATAATCCGGGAACCCTGGTCGGGATGGGCGAGCTGACCAGCAAGCCAGTGCTGCTGGTGCTGGGCGGAGTCGCTCTGACGGCGGTTCTGGTCGTTTTGAAGGTGCGTGGAGCGATCCTGCTGGGAATCCTGGCCACGGCGCTGGCGGGACTTCCCCTGGGTGTCGTGCGGTACCATGGATTGGTGGCGGCGCCCCCCAGCGTAGCGCCGACGTTTTTAAAACTGGATATTTCGGGCGCATTGAATTCCGGCCTCTTTTCAGTCATATTCGTCTTTTTCTTTCTCGATCTCTTCGACACCATGGGAACCTTGATCGGAGTCAGCGATCAGGCCGGATTTCTAAGAAACGGCAGGCTGCCGAGATCTAACCGTGCCATGCTCGCCGACGCCTTGGGCACGGTCGGAGGGGCGCTTTTGGGTACCTCGACGGTGACCAGTTATGTGGAAAGCGCCGCCGGAGTGGAGCATGGTGCTCGAACCGGGTTGGCGAATATCTCCACTTCTTTTTTGTTTCTCATCGCACTGTTTTTCAGCCCGTTGGCGGAGATGATCGGCGGGGAATATGCGGTCGGAGATCTAATCCTGCGGCCGGTGGTGGCGCCCCCGCTTATCCTGGTCGGATTCCTGATGATGAGAGGGGTGGCCCGCATCGACTGGAAAGATGGAACGGAAGGGATACCGGCTTTTCTGACGATCGTGATGATGCCGCTTTCCGCCAGCATCACCGAAGGCATCGCTTTCGGCTTCATCTCTTACGCTTTATTGAAGTCCGTTTCCGGAAAAGGGAAGAGCGTACATTGGTTGATCTATCTGTTCTCTTTTTTGTTTATCCTGCGTGCTCTCGTACAGTGATCCCGACGGCCGGATCATGTTAAATATATGTCTCCGGATTTGAACAGGGGCCGGTGTCGTTCCGCCCGGAGAGACCGAAAATAAAAATTCCGGAAAAAATACCGGGAAAGGAAGGCGGTCATGGCCAGAATAAAAAGGCTTTTCTTATGGCTATTGATATGGGTGGCGGTTCTCGGGCATTCGACGGGATTCAAGGTTCCGCTCGATCCGGATGCATCGGGAAAGCGCTGGGTGCGGAAAACCCTGAAACGCATGACATTGGAAGAGAAAGTGGGCCAGATGGTCTGCTGCCGATTTTCCGGGCATTTCTTAAACGGAGCCAGTGATCAACGGGCCCGGCTGCGGGACCTGATCCTCAAACAAAAGGTAGGGGGATTCATTCTCTTCGGAGGCGACATCTATGCCACGGCGCATTTGACGAACAGTTTGCAGCGGTCCGCATCCGTTCCGCTTCTGATCGCTTCCGATCTTGAGCGCGGACTGGGCAATCAGATCGAAGGCGCAACCCTGTTCCCGCCGCTGATGTCTTTGGGGGCAACCAGATCTGAAGATGCGGCGTATCGCATGGGCATGATAACCGCTCTGGAAGCAAGGGCGGTGGGGATCCATATGACCTATGCACCGGTCGTGGATGTCAATATCAATCCCGATAATCCCATTATCAACGTTCGATCCCTGGGAGAAAACCCGTGGGAGGTCAGCCGGTTGGCGAATGCGTTTATAAAGGGATGTCAGGAGAACGGACTGATTGCGACAGCCAAACATTTTCCGGGTCACGGAGACACCGCCCAGGATTCGCACAGCGTTCTCCCGACCGTGTCCGGAGATCGTGAACACCTAGAACAGGTCGAACTCTTTCCTTTCAGGGCCGTGATCTCAGCCGGCGTACGAGCCGTCATGACCGCTCATCTCCATCTTCCCGCGTTGGATCCCACCCCGAAAATGCCCGCTACGCTTTCACGTCCGGTCATGACCGACCTGCTTCGAAAAGATTTAGGGTTTCAGGGCCTGATTGTGACCGATGCCATGGACATGGGAGGGATCACCACGCTTTACACCGCTTCCGAAGCGGCGTTGATGGCGGTGAAAGCGGGCGTGGACATCATCCTGATATCCCCTGAACCGGAAGAGGTGGTTCGGACGCTGGCGGAGGCCGTACGATCGGGAGCGGTTTCGCAAAGCAGGATCGATGATTCGGTGCGCCGCATCCTGGAAGTCAAAGCCGGATTGGGGCTGCACAAGAACCGGGAGGTGGATATCGGTGCCCTGCCCAGAAGCATCGCGAATTCCGGATACCTGCAGTCGGCTCGGCAGCTTTTCGAGCGTTCGCTCACGCTGGTTAAAAATGATGACGGAATACTGCCCCTCGCCGTAAAAGACGGCAAGGTCGCGCTCTTTGCATTAAGCAGTGATCCCGGAGATTTTTATGCGGGCCGGGCTTTTGTCCGCGAATTTTCGAAACGCTGTGCTCCGAGCATGGCATTTTACGCCGATGCTTACACCGGTCAGGAATTCATGCGGCAAGCCCGCAAGAAAGCATCTCAATCGGATGAGATCGTGATTGCTTTGTTTTCACGTCTTCGGTCCTGGAAAGGAAGCATCGGATTAGAACCGCGACAGCTGAAATTGGTGAAAGATCTGGCCGCTTCCGAAAAACCCGTGGTGGTGGTTTCTTTCGGCAGCCCTTACTTTGTGAGGGATTTTCCGGAGGTCGAAGCTTATCTTTGCTCCTATCGTTTTGCCCGGGATTCTCAGGCCGCCGCTGTGCGCGCTCTTTTTGGGGAAATCGGAGTTTCCGGGAAACTTCCTGTCAGCATCTCGGAGCATTATCCCCGTGGGCATGGTCTGGAACTGAAACCGGTTCGTTGAGGATCAGGTTACGAATGCGGAATATGCGGCAGATCAATTGCCGTTAACGAGGCCGTAGGGGGTATTTCTAAAATGACGCAGGAGACTTTTCTCCGGTGAAAACGGAACGATCAGCCGCTTTGTGAAGTTTAGGGAGTGAGAAAACCAATGTGCTTTCGATGTCGTTTATGTATAATAAAGGAAAGCATTTAGAAAAGCGGATCATGAGAGGCGCGACATGTCGTTTTCCAAGCGGCTTTTGACCGTGGTTTTGGCTGTTATCATATTGAGTGCCGGTGTATACATCGCTTTTATTCATCGGCGGGACGCAGCGGTCGAGGGGGATGGACCTGATGCGGGTTCCGTGGCGGCGGTCGAAGAAACAGCGCTCCCGGTAAAAACCGAACCTGTGCGGAGAGGGAACCTGGTCATCAAACTGAGATCGCCCGGTGAAGCGATCACCAATCGGCATATCGTGATGAAGGCGGAAGTCGCCGGGATCGTCAAGCCTTTCGGGATCGATGAAGGACGGCATGTCCGAAAAGATCAAACTCTAGTCGAACTGGATGATGCGGAATATCGATTGAATCTGGAAAATGCCGAGGCTTCCCGGCTCAAGGTGTTCTCGGAACTGCTGTTGGAGAAACGATTCAATGCGTCTTCCGGAGGAATATCCGAAGCGGATAGGGAAAAGATCGCAGGAATGGAAAAGGAATTCACCCGGGTGAAGGAGCTCTATGAAAAGGGATTGATCTCGCGGGAGAAATATGAGGAATCTCAATCCGCTTATGAACTGATGCTGATTGAATCAGGTGAAAAAAAAGATGAGGTGATGGCCGCGGCCAAGGGGTTGACGCAGGCCGAGATCGGCGTTAAAAAAGCGCGGTTGGAGCTGGAAAAAACCAGGATTCGGGCTCCGTTTCCGGGGATCGTTTTTGACATCAGAGTATCCCCCGGGGAACATGTTACCGTCGGTCAGGAGCTGCTGACCCTGGTGAATATAAGCCGTATATTGGTTCATGCCCGGGTGTTGGAAAGTGAGATCGGAAAGATCAAGGCGGGGCGCGAGGTGACGTTGAAATTCAGCGCTTATCCCGGGAAGATCTTTCAGGGAAAGGTGGATGCCGTCAGTCCCGTGGTCGATCCGGAGGACAAGACCTGTAAGGTCGTCATCACCGTCGATAATCCCGAAGAATCGATCAAACCCGGAATGCATGCCGAAGTCGAAATCGCCGCTGAAATCCATCCCGGACTCCTCCTGATTCCTCAGTCGGCGATCCTGAACCGAAGTGGAAAAAAATTGGTTTTTGTAGCACGGGACGGTCTGGCGAAATGGGAATATATCGAAGTCGGGCTTGAAAATGAAGAGTTTGCCGAGGTCATCGGCAATATCGAGGAGGGGGAACCGGTGATCGTGGAAGGACACTTCACTCTGGCCCACGATGCCCGCGTGACCGTTATCGATTGAGCCGGGCGGGAGCGCCGATCCCCGGATGCCTTCATGGGGATTTTCTCTCCACCTGAATTTTGATCATGTTTTGCGATCGGCGTACAATTCTCCGGCCACCATGTATTCGGTAGGCGGCATTTCCTGCAGCCACACGCGGATGGATGGCAGGGGAGCTCCGATCGATTCATGAACGGCTTGGGTGATCGCTTTCAAAAGAGCTTTTTTCTGATCGTCGGATCGACCTTCCAGAAGATGAACTTCGATTAGAGGCATGCTGAGGCTCCTTGGATTATTTCACAGTTATTTTATCACGAATCCCTCATGAGGATCAGCCATTTTCCGCTTTGAGTTTTCGGCTGGGGCGATTCAAGCGGGACATGATCAATCCCGACCGGATTTTCCGGTTGCACCGGGTGGATGAAAAATTTAATATAGTCTACATAAACAAGGAGGAAATCATGAGTAGAATCAAATGGACAATAGGCTTGATGTTCCTTTTAATGGGAAATTTCATGCTTTATTCTCAGGAAATAGACTTGATTGAGCTGGCGGCGCGGGCCGGATGGCAAAACCACTCCGGAATGTCCGTAACTTTCGGCGTCGGCGGTGAAAACGCGGGAACGGCGAAATATGAAAAGAAAGCGGTTCTGGAAGACGGGAAAACCTATCCACGCGTATTGTTCACCCACCCGCAGTGGGAAAAATCGGGATATATTATCGGTGAAATCAAGGATATCACTATCCCCGCTCAAGGTGCCAAACTGGTGATCGAGGGGGGCTTTATGCAGGGAGCGAAGGGTTCGGACGGCGTTACCTTTTCCGTGAATTTTACGGGAGGCGATCCGCAGGTCCTTAATACCCGGATGCGCGCTCTGCGCGGGGGGCTTCATCCAAAATATGGGAATTCTCTGTGTATGATCGAAGCGAAATACGATGGGAAAATCGATCGCCGTGAATGTGATCTGTCTGATGTCGCGGGGAAGAAGGGGACGATCTATATCGCCGTAGGAGCAGGCAATACGGCTGACAAGGATTGGGCGGTTTGGACCACGGCGAAGATCACCGGCGGATCCGGGGCGGGAATCGCACGAAAGATCGAACACCGATTACGATCCACCTTGAGCGGCCATACCCGAAAAGTGCATTCCATCCGTTTCAGCCGGGACAGCCGGTATGTGGTTACGGCAGCAGAGGACAAAACCGCTCGGACTTGGATGATTCCCGGAGGGAAACATGTTCAGACCATAAGGGTGCAGTCATCCCCGAATGTATTCGATGCGGATTTCGGTCCCGGCGGCCGCAGGCTTGCGGTTGCGGCGGCCCGTGCGGCTCGGACATGGGATCTTTCCACCGGAAAACCGATTCAGTCGTTCTCCGGACATGCCAAAGACATCACATCTATCAGCTACTGTCCGAAGGGAACCAATATTCTGACTTCGAGCAAAGATGGAACCGTCAGGAAGTGGCAGGTTGGAAACGGAAAGCTCCTGCTTACAGTCAAAGGTGGAAACGGTCCGGTTCATTCCGCCGTATTCAGTCCGGATGGAAAGCAGTTCGCCACGGCCAGTGATGGAGGAGAAGTCGCTCTGTGGAATGCGGCTGATGGAAGAAAAATCAGGGGATTTCGTGGTCACACGCGAAAGGTTTTTACCGTGAATTTCAGCCGAAACGGCAGGTATCTGGTTTCAGCGGGAGCAGACAATACCGCCCGCATCTGGGAAGTGAAAAGCGGTCGACAGGTCAAGACCCTTGATAGGAATGCGTTTTTTACCGCTGCGTTCCATCCGAACGGCAAGTACATCGTTACCGGGAACAATGTCGGCGCCGTCACTATTTGGGATGTCGGCACCGGAGAGCGGATCCTTAAAATTCAGCATTCTTCTTCACCGGTTCGGGCCGCCCGCTTCAGTCCCAGCGGTCATTATATCGTGACGGCCGGTGATGACAAGACCGCCAAGATCTGGGAAGTGAAGATAAAATAGTCTGCCTGGAGGGGGGTGAAAGCGGGACCGGAAGACGGTCGATCGAGCCGCGAGAGCTGGCGATGCGCGCGCTGAATGACATTTGAGGAAACGAATCGGGGGGATTGAGAGTTTGATCGAATGAGGGAGAATATTTCCCCTCTAGAATCGTCTATCCATAGAGACAGCCGATTCTCCTCATCCGGGGATGTGCAGGGGAGGCCGACTAGGAAATCATGAAGATCACCGACCTTTCGATCAAGAGACCGGTGACGACTTTAATGATTTTTCTGGCGGTTCTGCTGCTCGGCGCGGTTTCGCTGCGTGAGCTGAGCGTGGATCTGCTGCCGAACATCAGCTATCCCAGGCTTTCGGTCGTAACCCAGTATGACGGAGTCGCCCCCGAAGAAATCGAAACCTTGGTTACGGTTCCGCTCGAGGCTGCTGTTTCCAGGATCCCGGGTCTGCGCCGGGTCGAGTCCGTTTCCAAGGAAGACGTTTCGTATATGACCCTGGAGTTTACATGGGGAACGGACATGGATTTCGCCATGCTCCACGCCCGCGAAAAATTGGACGGCGTTCTGCTCCCGGAGGAGGTCGAAGAACCCACCCTGATCCCGCTCGATCCGCAAAGCCGGCCGGTAATGGTGCTTTCCATTTCCGGAGAAAGAACGCTACTGGAACTTAAGGAATATGCGGAGGATCTGCTAAAACCGCGGCTTGAGCAGATCGAAGGGATAGGCTCCGCCGAGGTCGCGGGCGGCGTGGAACGGGAAATTCATGTAGAAATAGACCCTCAACGGCTGGCTCTTTACTCCATTACCATCGAAGAAGTATCACGGCGTATCGATGCCTTTAACCGTAGCCTTCAGGGAGGGACTATTCGCAAGGGCCGCTTTAAATATGCGCTGCGGATTGTGGGCGAATTCGAAGAGATCAAAGAAATCGAAGAGATCACGCTGAAAACCACATCCGGCGGCGGCGTGATCCGCTTGAAGGATGTCGCCCGTGTCCGGGATTCGATTAAAGAGCGTAAAGGGATCACCCGGCTGAACGGAGCCGAGAGCGTCGGAATTTTAGTGCGCAAGGAATCCGGAGCCAATACGGTTAAGGTCAGCCGCAAAGTACGGGAGGTCCTGAAGGAGCTGAAAGCCGAAGATCCGAACATTTCGCTCATAGTGGTATCGGAACAAGCGAAATACATCGAGAATGCGATAACCTCCGTGCTTCTGTCCCTGGTTTTAGGCGGGATGTTGGCTTTCCTGGTGCTGTTCCTCTTTCTCCAGGATGCAAAAACACCCATGATCATCGCCGCCGTGATCCCCATATCCGTGGTCGCCACCTTTAATCTGATCTTCTTCCGGGGGGTTACGCTCAACCTTATGTCGTTGGGAGGGCTGGCTCTCGGCGTCGGTATGCTGGTGGACAATTCCATCGTGGTTTCCGAGAGTATTTTTCGCCATCGAAGCCTGGGAAAATCGCTTTCGAGGGCGGCTTCAGCGGGAACGCGCGAAGTGGGCATGGCTGTGACGGCTTCCACGTTTACGACCATCTCGGTTTTCCTGCCGGTCATCTATGTACACGGCGTGGCGGGCCAGTTGTTCAAGGATCAGGCTTTGACGGTAACCTTCGCGCTCCTTTCTTCTCTCGTCGTCTCACTGACGCTGCTTCCCATGCTGGCGTCCCGAAGCTTTGGGGCCTCTGGTGAAAGGGTGCTCGAGCGGGAGGTTTTACCTAAGCGTAAAACCGCTCGTGTCTCCGGCTGGCAAAAGCCGTATCATGTTGTGCGTCGTCTGTTTTATGCGATTGTCAAGGGGATTCTATGGTTGGCGGGCGCAATCGTTTCATTCATGGGGCAGATATTCCTTCTGCTGGTATATTACTTGAGCATTCCGGTACGCCCCCTGGTCAAGATAAGCTTCAAGGCGTATAACACGATTTATCTGGCTTTTTCATCACGCTATCACCGGGTTTTGCTCTGGAGCTTGGATCATAAGGGACGGGTACTCGCCGGATCCGTTTTTTTTATGGTCGTGACACTGCTGGCGGCCGGGTTGATACCGCGGGAGTTGATGCCCAAACCGGAAGCCGTTTCTTTCGAGATGAACATGAAAACGCCCATCGATTATTCATTGGACCAGACCGTAGAGATGGTTGCTGTGATCGAAGGCTGGCTGCAGCGGCGTCCCGGCGTAAAGACGAGTTTTTCCCAAATCGGCGTCGTAAGCGGTATGGAGGGACTCAATCCCGACGTCTCTTTGAATTCCGCAAAGATTTTCGTGGAAGTCCATGATGCATCAAGGCTGGAGCACGTAAGCGATGGACTGCGAAGGTTTATGCGAGCCTTTCCCGAGGTGAGCTTTTCATTGCTGCGCGAACAGTCCACTCTTACGGAATTTTTGACATTTGCCGCGGCGGAAGTGGGCTTGAAGATCAAAGGGGATGATCTGGAGCAGCTGAGTTTGTTGGCTGAAGATCTCACGGAGGTTTTAAAGACGGTTCCCGGTTTGACGGATATCACCACCAATGTCGGGGAGGGAAAACCGGAGTTTCTGGTCAAGATAAGCAAACCGGCGTTGGAAAGATATGATATCGCTCCGGCTGAGATCGGAGATTTTATGGTCAATGCCGTCCGCGGGATCGTGGCGACGCAGTTCCGTGAGTTGGAAAAGAAAACCGATATTCTGGTAAGGTTGGATGAAAAGACCCGGGACAACATCGAGTCCATCCTTGATGAAAAACTTCCTTATCATGGCGGCGCGGTTCCTCTGAGAGAGTTGGTGACCTATGAAATCGCCACCGGTCCCAAGGAGATCCGCCGGGAAAACCAGCAGCGGGAGGTACTGGTCAGCGCCAACCTGGACGGGATAAAAATCAGTCAGGCGGCGCCATCGATCAGGGAGGCGATAGCGTCCCTCAAGCTTCCCGCAAACACCCGCGTGGTATTCAGCGGAGAACAGGAAGAGATGGGGAAATCTTTCCGAAGCTTGATCTTTGCTTTTTCCCTGGCTGTTCTGCTGGTTTATATGATCATGGCCGCTCAGTTCGAATCCCTGCGGCACCCGCTTCTGATTCTCTTGACTCTTCCCATGGGACTGACCGGAGCGATCTGGGCGCTGTTGATTACGGGACAGACGCTCAATGTCATATCCATCATCGGAATGGTGGTGCTGGCCGGCATTGTGGTGAACGATGCGATCGTCAAAGTCGATTACACCAATAAGCTCCGAAGCAGAAAGGGCATGGCATGCCGCGAGGCCATCATGGAGGCCAGCCGTGTGCGCCTGCGGCCGATCCTGATGACGACCGTGACGACCATCCTGGGCCTTCTCCCGATGTCGCTGGGGATAGGCAAGGGAGCGGAGCTTCAACAGCCGCTGGCGATCGGCGTCATCGGAGGGTTGCTGCTGGCGACATTTCTGACGCTTATCCTGATTCCCCTTGTCTATGAAATCTTCGAAAACAAAAGGTCATGAAGCTATTTATCGAGCGCCCCATCGCGACGGCGATGTTCTTTCTGGCCTTGGCCGTGTTGGGAGCGTATTCCTTTCTCAATATCCCTCTGGAACTGGCCCCCGAAGAGGAGTATCCTCAACTGGATGTGGAAACGATCTGGTCCGGAGTTCCACCAGAAATCGTACAGGCTCAAGTAACGGCGCCGCTTGAAGAAGTCGCATCGGGGATCAAGGGGGTGCGCAAGATCTCTTCGGAATCCAAAATCGGGATTTCTCGGATCACTCTCGAGTTTGACCCCAAAACCAATATGGAATTCGCTCATTTGGCGCTCCGTGAGAAAATATCCGGTCTGAAATCGATTCTGCCCTATCGGCTCCGGCCCGTGATCCGTCCTTTCGTTCCTGAAGATTTTAGGGTGGCTCCATTCCTGAGCTATACTATCTCCGGTGATTATTCGCTGCAGCGGCTGCGCGAGATGTTGAAAGACAGGATCGAAGCTGCGGTGGGATCAGTCAAGGGTGTGGCCGCCGTAATGGTTTCCGGGGGGGCGGACCCGGTCATCAAGGTAGAACTCGATCGGGGACGGATCAAGAGCCTGAATATACATCTTTATTAGGTTTATTTTAGGCTCCGGGCGCGGCTCCGGACCTATCCGGCGGGCAAGGTGAGGAAAGGGAGCGATGAATTTATCTTCAAGGTGCACAACGCCGTTTCCGGCGTCCCCGAACTCAGCGAAACCGTTATCTTCCATTCCGGCGCCAATCCCATCAAGCTGAAAGATATTGCCGAAATCTCTCGGGATTACGGCGAGACGGACTATATCAACCGAATCAACGGCCAACCGACCATCCGCCTGACCGTTAAGAAAGAAAAAGGTGTGAGCACTCTCAAGGTGGCCAAAACAGTAAAAGCCCGCCTTGAAGGTGTTATGCGTGAACTTCCCGAAGACCTGACCCTGAGAACCGTCGATGACGAGAGCAAAGAGATCCGAAAAAATCTAAAACAGCTCTATCTACTGGTCGCCATCATATTCAGTGTGATCTTTCTCCTGGTTCTTCTGGTCCTTAAAAGCATTAGGCCTTCACTTCTGGTGCTGTCATCCGTCGCTTTCTCCGTTCTCATAACATTCAACCTGATTTATTTTTTTAAGATTTCTTTGAATATGTTTACTCTGGGAGGGCTGGCGCTTGGATTCGGTTTATTCGTCGACAATTCCATCGTGGTCTTCGAGAACGTGCTGCGAAACCGGGAAAGCGGAATGCCGGCTATTCGGGCTGCTGTTGTGGGGGCCCATGAAGTGTTCCTCCCGGTGTTGGCGGCGACTCTGACGACCATGAGTGTTTTCTTTTCCTTCGCCTATTTTCAAGGTCGATTGAAGATCTTTTATCTCCCCCTGGCCGTCGTCATCTCTTCGGCCCTGGCGGCTTCGCTTTTGGTGTCTTTTTCACTGATCCCGGCATTGAGCGTCCGATTGACGCTTATAAGGGCCAAAGTTAAAAAAACGGAATCCAGGTACGGTTTCAAGCGGATTTTGTCGTTTTTTCTGCGCCATCCTCTCGAATTCATCCTGGTGATGGCAATGATATTCATCGGCAGCTACAAATGGTTCCGGTCGGAAGTTACTATGGGAGAGTTTTTTCGATGGTATTCCAAGGAAAGGCTGATCGTAAGCGTCGGTATGCCGCCAGGCACGGAGCTGAGGCGGACCGATGAGGTCATCAAAAAGTTCGAACAGAAGATTATAAGCCAGGATTATGAACTGGAGGTCAATACCTCGATAGACGCCGAAAGAGGAGCCCTGATTATTACTTTTCCCGCCAAAATAGAGGCTTCCTATAGGCCTTATCTGTTGAAGGAAGAATTGATCCAGCTGGCGACGAACTTCGCGGGCATCAGTGTGGGGATCTATGGCTTCGATCCGCAGGGCTATTCATCCGGCTTCGGTTCCGGAACCTTCTACGATTCTCAGATAAAATTCTATGGATACAACCTGAAAAAGCTGAAGGAAATAACCTCCAGTCTGGAACGGAGTCTGGTACGAAACCCCCGGATCAAGGAAGTCAAGGTCGTTTCCAGCCGGTTCAGCTGGTGGAGGTTGGATTCTTTCGAATATATTCTGAAAATTAACCAGGAAGCCCTTAAAAAGTTTGATGTAGATCCTCAATACTTGTATTTCCATCTGCAGTCCATGATCGCAGGTAATGTGGATATCCCCTTGAAAGGGAGGATACAGGGAAAAGAGATCGATATCAGCATCAAATTCCCGGAGGCAGAAGAGATGGACCTGAAAAGGATTCAGGAATCCCTGATCCGCACCCGGGCCGGGGAGTACCTGAGATTGAATGAGATAGCAAGACTGGAAGAAAAACCGATCGCCGGATCCATCGACCGGGAAGATCAGCAGTTCCAGCAGACGGTGATGTGGGAATTCCGGGGTCCTTCCAAAGCATCGCAAAAGTACCGCAAAGCGGTTTTCTCCCGGCTGCGGCTTCCTCCCGGTTTTTCCGCAACCCTGGAAACCGACCGTTTCATGACCACTGAAGAAAAAGGGCAGATCCGTTTCGCCATCATTTTCTCACTCGTACTGATATTTATGATTCTGGCTTCGCTCTATGAATCTTTGATACAGCCGTCTTTTATCCTGTTGGCGGTTCCGCTGGCCTTGATCGGGGTTTTTATCGCTTTCGTGATCGCGGATTATCCTTTCGATTCCTCCGCTTACATCGGGGTTATCCTCCTGGGGGGGATCGTCGTTAATAATTCCATCCTGCTGGTCGATCACATCAACCTGAAGAGAAAGCAGGGGCTCCCACTGTTGGAGGCCGTGCTGGAGGGAACACAGGAGCGAATCCGTCCCATCCTGCTCACAACGGGCACGACGGTGCTGGGAATGCTTCCCCTTATCCTCATCCCTTTCGAAGAAGGGAAGCGGCAGATCTGGTCGACACTGGCGCTGTCGGCCGTGGGAGGCTTGACCAGCTCCACCCTTTTCATCCTGGTCGTCATCCCGATTATTTACGCGTACGGTGACGGCCTTCATCGCTGGATGCGTATGAGGACGGCGGAATGGGGGCGGGCCTGGCGGGGATTTCGACTCGGGAAGCGCTGAAGCTTCCCTTTTCAACTTCTTTTCTGTTATAAGGAAGAGAAAAAGGAGCCATCATGAACGATCAAGCCATATTCCGATTACAGAAAAAAATCCGTAAATTTCCCAAGGCGGGTTTGATCCGGACACCCACTCCTTTTTATCATCTGAGCGCGCTGTCCCGTGCTCTCGGCGGTCCGCAAATCTATATCAAGCGGGAAGACATGACGGGCCTGGCTTTCGGAGGGAATAAATCGCGTAAACTGGAGTTCATCATTCAGGATGTGCTGCGGCGGGATTGCGATGTCGTCATCACCTGGGCCGGTTTGCAGTCGAATTGGTGCTTGCAAACCGCCGCGGCGGCGCGGAAATTCGGCTTGTCGCCGATCTTGGTGCTTTTCAAAACGTATGACCTTCCTGCAGAATATGACGGTAATATCCTGTTGGATTTTATTCTTGACGCCGAGATCCGGATCGAGGATGCGGAAAAAGGGAAAGTCGTAAGCTTCGAGGCCGCTCAGAAGACAATCGAGGAGATCTCAGCCGAGCAGGTCCGCAAGGGGCGACGTCCGTATATCGCTCCCATCGGCGGTTCCTTGGTAGGAGGGTCCATGACGCAGCCCCTGGGTGCCGTCGCCTATGCCGAAGCTTATGCCGAAATGTATGAGCAGGCGGGATCTCTGGGATTTTGTCCGGATTATGTTCTGCTGGCCTCCGGATCCGGAGGGACCCAGGCGGGTTTGATCGTGGGAGCGGAAGCTTTGGAAGGAAAAACAAAAATTCTTGGAATCAGTGTATCCGATGAGAAGGAGAGCTTCGAAGATTTGATAGCGTCCATCGTCAAAGACACCTCCGGCGTTCTGGACATCAAGCTGGATGTACGAAAGAAAGAGATGATTCGGGTTTACGATGAATACCTGGCCGAAGGGTACGGCGTCGTCAATCGGGATGTCGCTCGCGCTTTGCGATTGGTCGCGGAAACGGAAGGCATCTTCATCGATCCGGTTTACACCGGGAAAGCCGTGGTGGCGCTCATCGATCTCATTCGAAAAGGCGCCTTCAGGCCTACGGATCGGGTGGTGTTCCTGCATACGGGCGGGACGGCCGCTCTTTTCCCCAACCGGGCCAGCATCCAGGATTATCTGTCTGCAGAGGAATGAAACTCCGCGATCGACTTAAAATAAAATTTGAAGCAAGCCGGAAGGAACCCGTTATGGATTCCTTCCAGCCGAGATGTCGCTATTTTCTTGTGCTTTTCAAGTATTTCAGAAATTCCATGTCGGTCGACAGCAGCAGCCAGGTATCTTTGTCCAGCGTTGTGCGGTAGACTTCCAGTGTTTTCATGAATTGATAGAATTCAGGATCACGGTTGTAGGCATTGGCGTAAATACGGGTGGCTTCAGCATCGGATTTTCCTTTGATCTCCTGGGCCTTGCGGTAGGCCTCGGACTGGATCCGCTTCAACTCCCGTTCCTTTTGTCCTCTGATCTCGGCGCTTTTCCCATCTCCTTCCGAGCGGTATTTGGCGGCGATGCGCTGGCGCTCTGCGATCATCCGGTCGAAAACTTTTTGCTGGACTTCATCGACATAATTGACCCGTTTGATCTTCACGTCTTTGAGTTCAACCCCGAATTCAGGCGCAATTTCGGACGCTTTTTCCAGGATGGTTCGTTCGATCTGGGCGCGTCCCAATGAGATCTCGGTAATCTCATCCGGATTTTCGATCAGGACGGTCTCCTCGGTGACTTCGAATTCGCGGTTGCTCGAACGGACGATCTCGATGAGATAATTGTTAGCCACGGCGTTTCGTGTTTCCCCATCGACGATATCGTCCAGGCGGGAGTGAGCGCCGCGTTCGTCCCGGACGCGCTGAAAAAATACCAGAGGATCGCTGATACGCCAGCGGGCGTAGGTGTCCACCCAAATATATTTTTTGTCTCCGGTGGGGATCTGGTTGGGATCGCCGTTCCATTCCAACCAGCGCTTCTCGAAATAGTTTGTTTTTTGGATGAAGGGAATCTTTATGTGAAGACCGGGCTTAACGACGGCATCTCCGATGGGTTCTCCGAACTGGGTGATGATCACCTGGTTGGTTTCGGATACGATAAAGAAAATGTCCAGCATTAAAATCAGAACAATGAAGCCCAATACGGCGAACATTGCGGTTTTTGTCTGTTTGTTCACTTTTTCACCTCCTCTCCGAGATTGAGTAAGGGAAGGATGTTTTTCTGATTCTCGTCGAAGATGATTTTCTTGTTTATTTTAGGAAGGACTTCGTTGACGGCTTCTAGGTAAAGACGCTTGCGGGTGACCAGGGGAGCCCGGGAATACTCACGATAGATCGCTTCAAAGCGGTTAGCGTCTCCTTCGGCGTTGTTTACCCGTTCCGTGGCATAACCTTCCGCGGCACGGAGCACCTGTTCGGCTTCACCCGCGGCTTTGGGGATTTCCTGATTGTATTCCGACCAGGCCTCGTTGATCTTGCGTTCTCTTTCCTGTTGGGATTCGTTGACTTCATTAAAAGAAGGTTTTACGGGATCGGGGGGATTGACATCCTGGAAGATGAGTTGGGCGACTTCGATGCCGATCTCATAAAGGTCGCATAATTCCTGCAGCTCCTGTTTGGCGTCGAGGGCGATCCGGGATCGGCCGACGGTGATCACTTCATCGACGGAATTGTCGCCGATGATCTTGCGGACGATCGCTTCATTCATGTACCGAAAAGTGCTTTCGGCATCCCTCAATTTGAACAGATAATTGTAAGGGTCCTTGATCTTATACTGGACGATCCATTCGACGACCGCGACATTGAGATCACCGGTAAGCATGACCGCTTCCCGGATCGTTTCAGAACTAACCCGGTATTCGGATTGGATTCCGGGCCTCGTGGTTCGGAAGCCGAATTCCATCTTGAGCTGCCGTTGAACCGGAACCCGGGTCAGCTGTTCCACGCCGAAGGGGAGTTTCAAATGGAGACCGGGATTGGTCGTGCGGACGAACTTTCCGAAACGAAGGATAACGCCCATCTCCTCCGGGGCGATCTGATAGAATGATCCAGCCAATACAATGATGACGACCAGCGCCGTGATCCCCAGCTTGACCATGCCGGGCTTGATTTTTGGCAATTTCAAATCTATTGTGGGAAACTCGTTAGACATATTGTCCTCCTCACAAGGTGTGTGTTTTCATTTATCATAACATAGAACTTCGTTGGGCACCAGAAAGCAGCTGAAGACCGGGTGATCGGAAAACGGGGTGGTGCTTTGGCTGCGGCTCCGGTATTATAATAATAAGACTGTTTTCCGATTGAATGAGGATTTTTATATGGAAAAAGAAGCCGACTACTTCATGGGTTTGGCGATCGAGGAAGCCCGCAATGTGCTTACGGAGGACGAGGTTCCCATCGGCGCCCTCGTGGTGCGAGGGCAGGAGATCCTCTCCCGCGCAGCGAATGCGTCCATCCGTATGAACGATCCCACGGCGCATGCCGAGATATTGGCTATCCGCGAGGCCTGTCTGTTAAGCGGCAATTATCGGCTTCCGGGGGCCGACCTTTATGTTACTCTCGAACCTTGCGCCATGTGTCTGGGTGCGGCGCAGCAGGCCCGGATCCGGAGATTGATCTATGGGGCGGATGACCCGAAAAGCGGTGCCGCCGGTTCGATCATGACGTTTCCATGGAAGGCCTTGAATCATGAAATTGAAATCAGAGGTGGAATTCGAGCCGAAGAATGCGGTAAAATCTTAAAAGATTTTTTCAAGGCCAGGCGATGAATGAAGCTTGGATCTTGTTCGAGACGGAGAGGTGGCCGAGTGGTTGAAGGCGACGGTCTCGAAAATCGTTATTCTGAGCAATCAGGATCGTGGGTTCGAATCCCACCCTCTCCGCCATACCCTGGATCATACCACCATGAGGGAGCCATGAAACATTCATATCTGGGAAAGACGGGAGTCAAGGTATCGCAGCTCTGCTTCGGAACCATGTCCTTCGGCGGGGACGCCGATGCGGATGAATCGGCCGCTATGTTTAGGCTGTGCCGTGAAAAGGGTATCAATTTTTTTGACTGCGCCAATGTGTATCAGCACGGCCGCGCTGAAGAGATCCTGGGTGATTTGATCCGGGACTGCAGGGATGAAGTCGTTATTACCAGCAAAGTCTATTTCCCCATGGGGGACGATGTCAATGCCCGCGGCGCTTCGCGTCTGCACATTATGAACGCGGTGGAAGCGAGCCTGAAACGGTTGGGCACCGGCCATATCGATATCTATTTCATCCACCGCTTCGATGACGACACTCCATTGGACGAGACGCTCAGGGCTCTTGATGATCTGGTGCATCAGGGCAAGATCCGCTATATCGGCGCCAGCAATCTCGCCGCTTGGCAGGCGGCCAAGGCTCTCGGAATATCCGAGCGGGATCACCTGGCTGCGTTTGTTTGCCTGCAGCCCATGTACAATCTGGTCAAGCGCCAGGCAGAGGTGGAAATATTTCCACTGGCACTTTCGGAGAACCTGGCGGTCATTCCTTACAGTCCTCTGGGCGGGGGGTTGCTGACCGGAAAATATTCGGCTTCCGAGGTTCCACGATCGGGCCGCCTGCTTGAAAACAAGATGTATGCCACCCGATACAAGGCGGAATGGATGCATGCGGCGGCGGAAGCGTTCGCGGAACTGGCAAAAAAACGCGGATTGGAAGCCGCGGGGCTGGCGGTTGCGTGGGCGGCCGCGCATCCGGCCGTCACCGCGCCCATAATCGGTGCTCGCAGTTGCTCTCAGCTGCAAGGATCGCTGCGTGCTCTCGAAATCGAAATGACTCCGGAGTTGTACTCGGAAATAGCGACCCTGAGCCCTGAACCACCGCCGGCAACCGATCGAAACGAAGAACGAACCGCGTTTAATTACGGCACGCGCTGATAATAAAGAAAGAAATGATTCGGCCGCGGCCGTAAACTCCGATTATATTCATCGAAATTTCCTTTGACTCAATTTTATGAATGCTGAAAATGCTTGACATGTCTTACGGAATATATCATATTATACATAAATCGTAATATTGTACATTTTAAGTAATATATTGATGCGAGAAAATTGGGAGAAAATGACTCAGCCCCCCAGCCGAAAATTCGTCCAGCTGGTGGATGCGGCGGAAATTCTGCTGCAGCGCCACGGACTGCAGCGGGTATCCGTGGAAGAGATCTGCCGACAGGCAGGTGTCAGCAAAATGACCTTCTATAAATATTTCGCCAATAAAGTGGATCTGGCGAAATTTTTGATTGCCGGAATGATGGATCGCATGGAAAAGCGTTATCGGGATATCATGGACGGCGATGCGACGTTTGCTGAAAAGATGAAACAGCTCATCGTCATGAAGATGGAAAAGGCTGAGGAATTCAATCTCGAATCCATGGGGGAATTATACCGGAATCCGAGTACCGAGATCGCCGTCATGCTCGAAAAAAGGAGCGAATCCAACATTGAAATGGTGTTGGACGATTTTGCTAAGGCCAAGGTTCGTGGGGAAATGAATCCTAAAATAAGTCCCGAATTTATTTTATTCGTCTTGAATCAGATGGCGCTTTGGATGTCCGATGAAGCATTTTTGGGAATGTACGATTCACTTCCCGAATTGACCCAGGAGCTGATCCATTTCTTTTTTTATGGAATTCTTGGTGAAACAGGTGGGAAAGAGGAAATATAAGTGAGGAGGGGACTGCGTTTTCTTGTCATATCGCTGACCGTGATGTCTTTTCTGCCGCGGACAGGTTTTCCGCAGAGCTTGTCATGGAAGGGAATGGTTGCCGGATGGTTTACCGCGAACAATAAGCAAACGACAAAGCCGCAGCTCGGAATTCGCTATCTCCCGGAATTTTCACTGGCGGTCGATGTCGACGAAGACAAGCTTGTGGATATGGATTTTTCCTTGAATACATTCCGATCGGGTGAATGCAGGGCCTGGGATAATGTGCGTACCAGCGGTATTTTCAAGCCGTACCGTGCCTGGATCCGTTATTCCTCGCCGCGTTTCGAAGCTCGCCTGGGTTTACAGAAAATAAATTTCGGATCCGCCTCCATGCTGCGGCCGCTGATGTGGTTCGACCGGTTGGATCCGCGCGATCCGCTCCAGATAACCGATGGTGTCTATGCGATTCTTTTCCGGTATTATTTTCTCAATAACGGGAATCTCTGGCTGTGGGGCCTTTACGGAAACGACGACACGAAAGGCTGGGAAGCTTATGCGTCCCAAAAGGATGCTCCGGAGTTCGGAGGACGATGGCAGTTCCCTCTTTTTCATGGAGAACTTGCGCTTACTGCACATCACCGCCGGTTGGTCGTTTCCGCCCCTCCTTCCGCCATGATGCCGGTGTTTGAAGAGACCGTCCCCGAGAACCGGGTGGCCATTGACGGGAAATGGGATTATATCGTCGGTTTCTGGGTGGAAGGAAGTCTGACTCATGCCGACAGCGACCTGCTGCCTTTTCCCTACCAGAGAGCCGTAAATGCGGGGCTGGATTACACGCTGGGGATCGGGAACGGGTTGAATATCATGGGGGAATTTTTTCACCTCTCGAATGCTCAAGCGGCGTTCGGCAGTGGGGAAGGCCTGAACATGACCGCCGTATCGATCCGATATCCGCTGGGACTATTTGATTCGATCAGCTCCATATTCTACTACGATTGGAAGGAGAAAGACCTCTACAGCTTTCTCCAGTGGCAGCGCACCTATGACCGATGGATCTTAAATCTCATCGCGTTCTGGAATCCCAGGCAGCTGGAACTCTATGCCAATCAGAGCGGAGCGCCGGTTTTTGAAGGTCTGGGAATTCAGCTGATGGTGGTTTTCAACCATTGATCCTTGTATGATAGCATGGGATAAACGTATGGATAAGAATGATATTCAACAAGATGAGGGAAGAATGGAAAATTCGTATCTGATCAAGACCGATCAACTGGTTAAGACGTATCCAATGGGACAGCACGTGCTGAAGGCATTGGACCAAGTGAGCCTCAGCTTTCTTTCAGGTGAATTCGCGGGATTCGTGGGGCCGAGCGGTTCGGGAAAAACGACGCTGCTCAATATCCTGGGATCCCTGGATGCTCCCACGGAGGGCAGTGCCCAAGTGATGGGGGAGAAGATCGAAGACCTTTCTCACAAGGATGCGGCCGATCTCCGGAATCGGCAGATCGGGTTTATCTTCCAGACGTTCAATCTGCTTCCGGTGTATACCGTGTTTGAAAACGTTGAGTTCCCGCTGCTGCTTCTGGGATTGTCGGCATCCGAGCGGAAAGACAAGGTTATGCAGGCGCTGGAATGGGTTCACCTGGCGGACCGGGCGAAATCCAAGCCCTCTCAGCTTTCCGGGGGACAGAGCCAGCGCGTGGCCATCGCCCGGGCCGTAGTCAAGAAACCGCGGTTGATTCTGGCCGATGAGCCCACGGCGAATCTGGATGCGGAGAACTCTCATAATATCCTTCGGACGATGGTGAAGCTCAACCTGGAATTGGGGACGACTTTTCTTTTCGCGACTCACGATGACAAGGTCATCAAGTACCTGAGGCGGAAGATCACCCTGTATGACGGCAAGGTGGCCCGGGATGAAGTGTACGATGCCGAGCCGACGAGGGAGAAGACATCATGATCATCCCGAAACTGGCGCTGCGCAATCTGCTCGGTGCCGGCATACGAACCTGGCTCAATGTGGTGGTGCTTTCCTTTTCGTTCGTGGCGATCATCTGGACTCAGGGGTATATCGAGGGGATGAACCAGCAGATGGCCCAGTCAAAAATCCAATCGGAATATGCAGGCGGTCAGTACTGGCAGGAAATGTATGATCCCTTCGATCCGCTTTCGCTGCTCGATGCGCATGCTCCGGTCCCCGACGCTATCCGGGAGATGGTGGAACAAGGGGAGGCGGCTCCGGTTTTGGTGATTCAGGCCTCCATCTATCCCGATGGGCGAATGCGAAGCATTTTACTGAAAGGAATCCCACCTGAACAGGATGTGATCGCCCTGCCCTCCCGGTTCCTGCAGCGAGAAGGAGATTCCGTTCCCGCCCTGATCGGAGGCCGTATGGCGAAATCCGTCGGTTTGGAGATCGGGGACACTTTCATCGTGCAGTGGCGGGACGCAGGAGGCACCTTCGATGCCGTCGACGTGGAGATCGTCCAGATCATGACCACCTCGGTTCAAAGCATTGATTCGGGACAGGTCTGGATTCCGTTGGACAGGCTGCGGGATATGGCGGAAATGAAGGGAGAAGCCAGCTACATCGTGGTGGCTCAGGACCGGGAAGATCTTCCCGAAGCCGCGGGCTGGGAGTTCAAGGATCTGGAATTCCTGCTGGCCGATGTGCGCGCCATCATTCAATCGAAATCGGTGGGGTCATCCATCATGTATATCGTTCTTCTGCTGCTGGCGATGTTGGCCATTTTCGACACCCAGGTGCTGTCCATATTTCGCCGGAAAAAAGAGATGGGAACACTCATGGCGTTGGGATTCACCCGCCTGCGCATTATTCAGCTGTTCACTATGGAGGGGGCGTTGAACGGTGTTTTGGCCGCTCTTGTCGCCGCTCTTTACGGAATACCCCTTTTGGGATATGCCGCCAGGAAAGGGTGGGCCATGCCCCAGGGTGTGGATTCTTTCGGATTGGCTATCGGAGAGAAATTATTTCCCGTATTCGGCGTAGGACTGGTGATCGGGACGACACTCCTGGTTTTAATGGTGACGACGATCGTTAGTTATATCCCCACCCGTCGTATCGCGAAGCTCAAACCGACGGAAGCTTTGAGAGGAAGCTCAACATGATAAAATTCCTGTTTAAAGGGCTTATGCGGGATCGGTCTCGCAGCCTCCTGCCCATTCTGGTGACCACGATCGGCGTCATGCTGACGGTATTCATGTTCTGCTATATCAACGGCGCGGAAACCGATATTATCGAGGGAAACGCGAAGTTCAGCACAGGACATGTCAAGATCATGTCGCGTGCCTATGCCGAAGAGGAGGATCAGGTTCCCAATGACCTGGCCTATATTGGGATTGAAGAGCTGATGGGGCAGCTTAAGGCTGATTATCCGCAGTATGTCTGGACACCGCGTATCCGTTTCGGCGGATTGCTGGACATTCCGGATGAGCGGGGAGAAACCCGGAGTCAGGGTCCGGTAATGGGAATGGCTGTCGACCTCCTGAATGATTCGAGTTTCGAATCGGATCTGCTGAATCTGGACGATGCCCTGATCCGGGGAAGGATTCCGGCAAATCCGGGCGAGATCTTGATCAGCGATGAGTTTGCGAGGCAATTAGGCCTTGCGCTGGGAGAAACCGCCACTTTGGTCGGATCCACCATGTACGGAAGCATGACAACCGCGAATTTTTCGGTCGTGGGAACGATCCGTTTCGGGGTTCCCGCCATGGACCGCGGGGCCATGATTGCCGATATTTCAGATATCCAGACGGTTATGGACATGCCGGATACCGCCGGTGAGATTCTGGGTTTTGCCAGGGATTTCATATATCGGCGAGAGGAAACCGCCGAGAGCGCCACGATATTCAATGCGCGCTATTCGGGGACGGATGATGAGTTCGCCCCGATTATGGTGTCGCTGCATGAGCAAAACGAACTGGAACAGATGCTGGAGCTGTATGGTTCCATTACCGGCGTGGCGCTTGTGATCTTCGTTATCGTGATGTCGATCGTTCTTTGGAATGCAGGTCTGATGGGCAGCCTCCGAAGATATGGAGAGATCGGCTTACGACTTGCCATCGGAGAGCCCAAGGGACATCTTTACCGGACACTGATCGCAGAGTCCTTGATGGTCGGTTGTGTCGGATCGGTTCTGGGAACGGCGCTCGGATTGGGATTTTCTTATTATTTGCAAGCAAAGGGAATCAATATCACCACCATGATGCAGAATGCATCCATGATCATGTCGGGTATCATACGAGCCCGCGTGACCCCCGCCAGTTATGTGATCGGTTTTATCCCCGGTCTGGCCGCCGCCGTGCTCGGAACATCCATATCCGGAATCGGTATCTTCCGTCGCCGGACGGCACAGTTGATCAAGGAGTTGGAGACATGAAAAGAATAATCCCGGGTGTCATCCTGATTCTGACGGTTTCTCTTCTGTCGGCGCAAATCCCATCCGGGGATGATATTCTCCGGCGGTTGGATGCCAATACGGTTTCCGATAGCCGAATCTCCGTCGGAAAGATGATCATCCATGGGAGACGCAGCAGCCGGACCGTCGAGGCTAAATCCTGGGTCCGGGGTACGGAGCAGTCATTTACGGAATATCTTGCACCCGCCCGCGAGCGGGGAACCAAGATGCTCAAACTTGACGATCAACTGTGGACTTATTCCCCGTCGACGGACCGAACGATTCTGATCGCAGGGCATATGCTGCGGCAGTCGGTGATGGGATCGGATCTGTCTTATGAAGATTTCATGGAAGAGCCGCTGCTGCATAGGTTGTACTCGGCGAAGGTCGTGGGGGAAGACACGGTCCTGGATCGATCATGTTGGGTCTTGGATTTGAAAGCGGTTAAAGACGATGTATCCTACGCATCGAGAAAAATCTGGGTGGATAAAGAAAGGGATCTCGCACTCAAGGAAGAACGCTTTGCCAAGGGAGGAAAGCTCCTCAAAACTACTGAAGTCAAAAGTGTTAAAAGGATTCAGAACCGGTGGGTCGCCGATCTTGTGATATTCAAGGATGCGCTCAAGCAGGGAAGGGGAACGGAGTTTACGCTTGATTCCATCGATTTCGAAGCAAACATCCCGGAAACCATTTTCACAAAGGCCTCATTGAGAAAATAAATCCCGTTACGGCAAGTAATCCAAGCGTTTATGCTGTCGGGAGGTCGTCAAATTTATCAAGGAGTCCGGTTTTTCGGTTGAATTCCCGGATGAGGCGATCCCAATCTTTGTAGGCGTGATATTTTGCCGTCCAGTATTCCTCGTCAAACCATTGACGATCGAGTTCATCGGGATCCTTACCCAGCTGCTCCACCCATGTGAAGTATTTTAAATTGTGCATGCGTTTTTTATCCCAGTAGCTCATCTCCTGCATATGCTCGATGGAAGCGGCTTGGAGACAGTGTTCCCAGTCTTTTCCCGCCTGAAGATCGCTGTAAGGGCCACGTTGGAGGTTGAGCTCCTCAATCCGGGTTCCGTAAAGCTCCATGGAATCGGTGGCGATGGTCAACAGGGAGTCTTTTTCGTTCATCTCGTAGTATTTCGCCATTTTAATGCATCCGATCAGGTTGGCGATCGAGGATATCCCCAGCAGTTCCAGCCGCTCGATGAAGTCCTCGTCTATTCCGTGTGCCGTGAGATGGGCGTGCCCGATCGGCTCGTTAAAAAGACGGAGCAGGCGCATGCAGGCCTCGTCGTCGATTCCGACTGTAATGTCCATGTTTTTCAGATTATGTATCCAGGGCACGTGCTTGTCGCCGATTCCCTCGATCCGGTGGGCGCCGTAACCGTTGTAGAGAAGCGTGGGACACTGCAGGGCTTCACCGGCGCCGATCTTGATCCGTGGGAACCTTTCGCGAAGATAATCCGCGCTGCCGAGGGTCCCGGCCGAGCCCTGTGTAAGGAAAATCCCCGTCAAGCGGCATCCGGATCGTTCCGTTTGCTGATAGACCTCCTCCAGTGCGCGCCCGGTGCAGGCGTAGTGCCATACGGAGTTGCCGATTTCATCGAACTGATTGAGGATCACGATCTCCTCCGGCCGTTCGGCTTTCAATGCGAAGCTTTTTGTATAAACCTCGCGCACGTTGCTTTCCGAGCCCGGGGTCGCGTGGATCTCCGCCCCGATATTCTCAAGCCAGTTGAAGCGTTCCCGGCTCATCTCTTCGGGCAGTACGGCGATGCTTGGGCAGGCGAGGAGGTGGGAATCATAAGCGCCGCCGCGACAGTAGTTCCCCGTCGAGGGCCACAAAGCTTTCTGACGAGTGGGATCGAATTCTCCCCGGACCAGTTTTTCGACCAGCGGGCCGAATGTGGCTCCGACCTTGTGGGATCCGGTCGGAAAATATTTTCCGACCAGCATGAGGATGCGGGTCTTGACGCCTGAAAGCGCCGGGGGGATTTCAAGAAAATTAACGCCTCCGAATCCTCCACCATAAGCGATCGGGTCATTTTTCCATGTGATGCGAAAAAGATTACGGGAATGGAGGTCCCATAAACCGATTCCCTTCAACTCGTTTTTGATCCCGGCCGGAATCAGTTCCGGATCTATCATTTCCGCATAAGTGGGAATGATGATATCGCGCTCGCGGCATCTCTTGATGGTTGCATTCAGGATTTTTTCGGTTGATGACATGTTTGCCTCCATAATTCGGCAGGGTGCTTACGGCGTCCCGCTTTATGGTGATGTTTATATTATACACATACGATCCCTTAAATCCCTTCACGCCTCGGATTTTTATCTTTACTATTTTCCCGGGCTCCGCTACGATTCATTTCCGGAAGGCGAAAATGAAAACCATAAACATTGTATTGATGGGTTTCGGAAATGTCGGGAAAGCGTTTTATCAACTGTTGCGGGAGAAACGGGATGTTTGCCGTAATCGATACGGATTGGACCCGGTTCTTGTGGCGGTGTTCAGAAGCCGCGGAGGATGTGATCGTTTTCCCGGATTTGACGAAGGATCGGGGGGCGAACTCGAATGGAATCCGGGACTTGGATTTGAATCGGTTCTGTCCGGGCAAGCGCCGGGTGTCATGATCGAATGCACTCCCGGTTTCACGGGTTCCGGAGATCCGGGATTGACCCATATCCGCGGCGCTTTAAACAGACGATGGCATGTGGTGACCGCCAACAAGGCCCCACTGGTTGTTGATTGGAGCGGTCTCATGAAGTTGGCGAAGGAACATCATCGGCAGCTCAGAATCAGCGGTGCGACGGCGGCGGCTCTTCCCACCGTGGATGTAGCTGAGGTGGCTCTCGCCGGAACCGATATCGAGCGCGTCGAGGGGATTCTGAACGGGACCACAAATTATATCCTGACTCAGGTAAGAGAGGGAAGAGCCTTTGAAGAAGCCCTTCGGGAAGCCCAGGAGCGGGGAATAGCGGAAACCGATCCTCGAAATGATGTGGAAGGATGGGATACCGCTTATAAAATCCTGCTGTTGGCTAATGTGATATTTGAGGCGGATCTCAAACTGGAGGATATTCGTGTTGAGGGTATTACGGGACTCAGCGATGAGCAGATCCGATCCGGGCGTGTTCCCGGGCATGAGCTCAAACTGTTGGGACGGATATGCCGTGATGCCGGAGGCCTTGAACTGGAGGTTCGTCCCCGTGTGATCGAAAAAGATCATCCGCTCTTCGGAGTGGATAACACGGAGAAGGGGATCGCGTTCTGGACCGACACCATGTCCGCGGTTACGGTAATCGGAGGGAAATCCGATCCTCGTGCCACGGCTGCCGCCATGCTGAAGGATCTTCTGCTTATCGACGGCGGTGATCGTTCAGACTGACGGATCTTGGGGTCGGCTTTCGTTTCCATACGAAGCGGTAGTAATACGGGGGATGATATCGGGTTTGATTGACCTCAGACGGTTTTTTTGGTAAGTTAGACTTCCTCTTTTGGCCCATGCCCAGCGGAGAGGTGTCCGAGTGGCTTAAGGAGCACGCTTGGAAAGCGTGTGTGCGGGAAACCGTACCATGGGTTCGAATCCCATCCTCTCCGCCAGTAATCCATTAGGAGCCGACGGCCTTTGCATACGCCGCAATGCGTATGGATGGTTCGTCATGTGAGCCGTTATGCCGTATGTTCGTGCCGCACGCAGTGATAACCCGCCGACGCGGGTGCTTACGGCATACGCTATCTTTTTTACGTATTTTTCATCCCATCAATATCGAAGGAGCTTTAAATGCGCTTGAAATCCTATGTCGTTCTTTTCGCTCTCTTTTCTCTTGTTTTTTCCGGCGGGCTTTTCGCCCAGGATAAACCTTTAAAGGGCTATTCCGTTCAGCAGGCGGAAACCCATTATGGATTGGAATCACGTTTCGACGCCCTCGTGCGCGCGGACAATCTGAGAACCTGGCTGCAGAGACTCGCCGCCCGTCCCCAGCACCTGGGTTCGCCTTACAGAAAAGACAATGCCGAATTCATCCTGTCGCTCTTCCGGGATTGGGGATACGATGCGCATATAGAAACGTTTCATATTTATTTCCCCACGCCGAAATACCGCCTGGTTGAGATGATCGAGCCCATCTCCTTTCGGGCCGCTCTCAAAGCGGATCCGGTTGACGGTGATCCGGTTACGAGCATGGTTGAAGAGCAGCTGCCTTCCTATAACGCCTACTCGATCGACGGTGATGTCACCGGTGAGTTGGTTTATGCCAACCTGGGACTACCGGCCGATTACGAAGCGCTGGAGCGCCTGGGGATCGATGTGCGTGGAAAGATCGTCATCGTACGATACGGCGGATGCTTCCGGGGGATAAAACCCAAGTTGGCCGCCGAGAACGGGGCGATCGGGTGCCTGATCTATTCGGATCCTCGTGATGACGGCTATGGTCAAGGCGATGTCTATCCAAAAGGATCATTCCGTCCCGCCAACGGCGTTCAGAGAGGCTCGGTGCTGGATATCACGGTTTACCCGGGTGATCCACTGACCCCGGCGGTCGGCGCGACCAAAGAGGCCCGGCGGATAGATCCAAAGGATGCTCCGACCCTGACCAAAATTCCGGTTTTACCGATTTCTTATGCGGATGCCGAGCCGCTTTTGAAAGCGCTGTCCGGACCTACGGCTCCCTCCTCCTGGCGAGGGGCTCTTCCTATCACCTATCATGTGGGCCCGGGACCGGCCAAAGTCCACCTTAAACTCGAATTTGAATGGAAGCTCACCCCCGCTTACAACGTCATCGCCGTCATGAAAGGCGATGAAAGGCCGGATGAATGGATTATCCGTGGAAATCATTCAGACGGTTGGGTGGCCGGAGCGGGAGATCCATTGAGCGGATTGATCGCTTTAATGGAGGAAGCCCGTGTTATCGGTGCTTTGAGCCGTGACGGGTGGCATCCGAAACGAACGTTGGTTTTTTGTGCCTGGGACGCGGAGGAGCAGGGGATCGTCGGATCCACCGAATGGGTGGAAACCCATGCCGATGAACTTCGAAAGAAAGCCGTTGTGTACGTCAATACCGACAGCAACGGCCGCGGATTTCTGAGAGGAGGGGGCTCTCCAACCCTGGAAGCCTTTTTCCGCCAAGTGGCCCGGGATGTAGACGACCCCCAAACCGGAGTCAGCGTAGGAGAGCGCGCTTGGGCGTACGGCGCTTTTCGCGGAGGACCGGTGGAGCATGCTCCATACAGGCTTTCAGCTCTGGGCTCGGGTTCCGACTACGCTTCATTTTTACAGCACCTGGGGATCGCTTCTTTGAATGTGGGCTACGGTGGGGAAAATCGAGGCGGAATCGGGCACTCTATCTATGACACGTTTCCGTATTATGAACGTTTCGGAGATCCGGGATTCATCTACGGAGCCACTTTGGTGAAAACCACGGGGCGCGTCCTCCTCCGTATGTCGGAAGCCGACGTCCTTCCTTTTGAATTCAAAAGCTTCGGAGATCATATCGGAGGTATCGTCGATGAGGTCAATCGTCTTCTCGACCGGATGCGGGCCGAAACCGAACGGCACAACGCCATGATCCGGCAGGGCGTCTATAAATTAGCTCCCGATCCGAAGAAGACGTTTGTGGCTCCCGAATTCCTGGAACCTGTTCCCGAGCTTGACTTTCGGCCTATCGAAACCGCTTTGTCCCGGCTCGATAACAGCATCAGGAATTATAACAAGGCTGAGGAATCATTGCGTAAATCGGGGAACGCGTTAACACCCGAGCAAAATGGGAAGCTCAATCAGATCCTGTACAAAGCGGAGCGCGCGTTGACCCGGCCGGAAGGACTGCCCCGACGAGAATGGTTCAAACATTTCATCTATGCACCCGGATTCTATACCGGATACGGCGTAAAAACACTGCCGGGAGTCCGTGAAGCGATCGAGCACCGGCAATGGGAAGAAGCCCGCGTACAGATTCCCCTGGCCGCGGAGGTTCTGGCGGCATTTGTCGATCAAGTGGATCAGGCGGGCCGTCTGCTTCTCGAAGCGGCGCGCTAAGTACCGTCCCGCGGGATTTTGATCAGGGTAAAATAGATCCCCAAAAGGATGACGGCGGATCCTTTGAGCGGTTGAGATATGCCTGAACTTCCGGAAGTGGAAACCATTCGGCGAGTGCTGGATGAAGTGCTCCCGGGGCTTCGGATCCGCGAAGTGCTTGTTCGACGGGAGAAGATGCTGCGCGGGCAGTCGTGCGATCGCTTCAAGGAAGGCCTGATGGGAAAGTCGATCGTCGGGGTGGATCGCCGGGGGAAATTCCTGCTGACGCGTCTGGACAGCGGAAGTTTGCTGCTTCATCTGGGAATGAGCGGCCGTATCATCGTTCATGGAAAAGACGAGAAATCGGATGTCCCCCCACTCGAACTTCCAGATAAGCATACGCATTTGATCCTGAAATTGAGCGGGGGGCGATATCTTTATTTCCATGATCCCCGGATGTTCGGGCGGTTCCAACTTCTGGCTGCGGAGGACGAGGCCCGGCTTTTAGACCGTCTTGGTCCGGAACCGCTGGGGCGGGAATTTTCCATAGATTATTTCAGGAGAGCGCTCGAGCGACGGAAAGTCCCCGTCAAGGCGTTGCTGTTGGAGCAGCGGTTGGTGTCGGGGATTGGCAATATCTATGCGGACGAGGCGCTGTTCCGGGCGGGGATCGATCCGCATACGGCGGGCTGTCAACTGAAGCCGGACGAAATAAGTCGGCTGCGGGCCGCGGTTCGAAGCGTCCTTCGCAAAGCTGTTAAGCGGAAGGGAACCAGCATCTCCGATTATGTCGATCCTCGTAATCGACGGGGTACTTTTCAGCAGTGTCTGGAAGTGTACGGCAGGGAAGGGCGTTCATGCCGCCGCTGCGGATGTTCGATACGCAAAGATGTCGTTGCGCAGCGAGGAACCCATTGGTGCCCCCGCTGTCAAAGCGCCGGGTGAGGAGGGGAAAGTCCCCCCTCTTCGACCTACTCTTCCTTGAAATCTTCGATCCGGGGATACTTATTGAAAAACGCCCGTGTCATTGCGCCCACGGTTCCGGACAGGAACCCGAGAGCGATCAAGTTGGGGAAAGCCATGAGGGCATTCGCGATATCTCCGATAAAAAAGACCAGCTTGATGGAGAGGATGGAGCCGAGGAAGACCAGCCCGACGAATATGAGCCGGTAGATTTTGGTCACGGCCATGCCGAAGAGATATTTCATGCACTGTTCTCCGTAGTAGTACCATCCGATGAGAGTGGAATACCCGAAAAGGAATGATGACATGGCGACCACCAATCCTCCCAGTACGGGGATGGTTTGAGAGAACGAAGCGGCGGTCATGGCGGTGCCGTCCAGGCCGCTCTGCCACATCCCGCTGGAAAGGTTGATGAGCGCGGTAATGGTGCAGACCACGATGGTATCGATGAAAACCTCTCCCACACCGATCAAACCTTGATGGATCGGGGATGGGGTTTGCGCGGCGGCGTGAGCGATGGGAGCGCTTCCCAGACCGGCTTCGTTGGTAAGCAGCCCACGACGGAATCCGATCTGAATGGCCATCTTGGTGCCGGCGCCCAAAAACCCCCCAACGGCGGCAGCCGGTGTGAAAGCGTATTCAAAGATCATTTTAAAGACCTGGGGGATTACGGTGATATGAGCGAAAACGACGATGATTCCCAGAGTGAAATAGAGGATGATCATCGCGGGGACGAGGCGCTCGGTTACGGAGGCGATCCGCTTGATGCCGCCGATAATGACCAATCCCACGAGCACGGTGATGATGATGCCGATGACGATCTTAGGGATGCCGAATTCGCTGTTGAAGGCCAGCGCCATCTGGTTGGCCTGCATCATGTTGCCGGTTCCGAAAAGGGCGGCGAATGCTCCGCAGACAGCAAAGGCGGCAGCGAGGATGCCCGCCAGTTTCTTGTTTTTCAGCCCGTTTTTGATGTAATACATCGGACCGCCGGCTATAGATCCATCGGGATGCTTCTCCCTGTATTTGACGCCGAGCACGGCTTCGGAATACTTGGTCGCCATTCCGAGGAAACCGCAGATCCACATCCAGAAGATGGCGCCGGGTCCGCCGGTAAAGAGCGCAGTGGCCACTCCGCCGATATTTCCGTTGCCGACGGTAGCGGCCAGAGCGGTGGCGAGAGCCTGAAAGGGGGTTACGTCTCCTTCTTTTTTCTCTCCGGCTTTTTTCTTGATAAAGCCCTGGAAAATAAGCTTCAAACCGGCGCCCAATCTTCGGAATTGGATAAAGCCGGTTTTGTATGTCAGCCAGAGACCCACGATGAACAAGACGTATTTCATGTAGGCCCAAATGAATTCAGCCGTATTCGCGACCCAGTCGGTAAGGCCGAGATAGAAATTATCCATGATGCAACTCCTTTGGGAATGGGTTTGAATTATCAGAACCGGAAGCGGATGCTGAAAATCTCTGATCGTCGTATTGCGTAAAAAAGAGTATTTTCATGGTTCTGCGAACGGAAACGCCGATTTGATACAAAAATAGCTTATATCATAAATAAAGCGCCGCGACAATCGAATTTCGTTCCTGATGTCTTCGGCCCCAAGTCGGACTCCGGAATATCTTTGTGAATTTTTGTTTTTTCGCGGAAATTCTGTTATATATGATGATTGCCGGTTTTCAGGCAAGAGGCGGTTTTATCTCCGTACTGAAAGGCGTGTCCGAAGACAGATACCGGTAAAATATCATACTGATTAAAAGGAGAACCAGATGGACTCAAAATATTACAGGGACGTTGAGGACTTATACGGCGCTCATAATTATCATCCGCTTGACGTGGTTATCCAGAAGGCCAAGGGAATCTGGGTATGGGATGTGGAAGGGAATAAATACCTCGATTTTCTCAGCGCCTATTCCGCGGTCAACCATGGACACTGTCATCCCCGCGTCGTGAAACGGATGGTCGAGCAGGCGAAAAATCTTACGCTGACATCCCGTGCCTTCCGCAACGATCAATGGCCTCTTCTGACCAAACAGATGTGCGACATGATGGGATTCGAATTGGTGCTTGCCATGAACTCCGGAGCCGAAGCCGTCGAAACCGCCATAAAAGCCGCCCGGTTGTGGGGGTATAGAACGAAAGAGATACCGCAGAATCAGGCGGAAATCATAACCTGCGCCAACAATTTCCACGGGCGCACCGTCACCATCGTCGGTTTTTCGACGGAAGAACTGTATAAACAGGATTTCGGTCCCTTTACTCCCGGATTCGTCTCGATCCCTTACGGAGATCTCGATGCCCTGGAGCAGGCGATCACTCCAAATACCGCCGGTTTTCTGTTCGAGCCGATCCAGGCCGAAGCCGGCATCATCATCCCTCCCGAAGGTTACCTGAAAAAAGCCAAGGAGATCTGCGAGCGGAACAACGTCCTTTTCATCGCGGATGAAATCCAGACCGGACTGGGACGCACGGGAAAAATGTTCGCCTGTGAGCACGAAGACGTTAAACCCGATCTCCTCATCATCGGAAAATCTCTGGGAGGCGGATGCTATGCCGTTTCCGCCGTCCTTTCTCAAAGGGAAGTGTTGGGGCTTTTTTCTCCAGGCACACACGGTTCGACCTTCGGGGCCAATCCACTGGCCTGTGCCGTAGCCAGGGAAGCCCTGCAGGTGCTTGTGGACGAACAGATGGTGGAGAACGCCGCGGAACAGGGCGAATACTTTATGGAAAAGCTCAGGAAGATCAAGAGCCGTCATATCAAGGAGATCCGGGGAAAAGGGCTGCTGATCGGGATCGAGCTGAAGCCCGAGGCCGGCGGTGCCCGGCGTTTCTGCGAAGCCTTGGAAAAAGAAGGATTGTTGTGCAAGGAGACGCATGAAAACGTCATTCGCTTCGCTCCTCCGCTCATCATCAAGTCCAAGGACCTCAATTGGGCGTTAAAAAAGATAAAAAGCGTTTTCAAGGAACTCGATTGATACCAAGGGGTCAGGTCCATGACCTGACCCCTTCTTCACCCCCCCATCCGGTTGAGCGAAAAAAACGCTCGAAAATCATCCGGAACTCACACAAAATGAACGGCTCCCAAAGAAGGCGGTTGCGCTGAAAGTGTGATTCTCGTATATTATTATTGATCTGGATTATTGAGCCCGGATGCGGTCGGGGGGGATTCTAAAAGAGGCGAACCCGATGTGAAGAGAGAAAACCATGAAAAAAACATTTTTGTTTGGGATCGTTTTATCCTGTTTGATCGTCATTTCCGCCTGCCTGATCTATGTCCCGGCGCATGACGGTCGTTATCCTCCTCCTGGAGAGCCGAAAGCTTACGATCCTCCCGCGCAGACGTACAGAGGTGCTTCCCGAGTCGGCATCGATATGTTCTACGATGAACTGGCGCCCCACGGTTATTGGGTTGAGCACCCTTCCCACGGGTACATCTGGACGCCGCGTTATGTCGCGTTCAACTGGAGACCCTACACCAACGGCCAGTGGGTCTGGACCGATTATGGATGGACATGGCTGTCCCATTACGATTGGGGGTGGGCTCCCTTTCATTACGGCCGTTGGGGATGGGATGATTCCCTGGGCTGGTACTGGGTTCCGGATGCGCTTTGGGGACCGGCATGGGTCACCTGGAGGCGAGGGGACATGTATTTCGGATGGGCTCCGCTTCCGCCTCAGGTCCGGTTCCAGGCGGGACGAGGGATCACGTCGCTTCCGTTTCGCCTGCATGATTCGGCTTGGGTGTTTGTTGAATCCCGATACTTTCCCAGCTCCCGCATCAACCGATACGTCCTGCCTTGGGAAAGGAACCTGCGGATCATCAATATAACCGTCGTCGAGACCCATATCACCATGCGGGACCGCCGGATTTACAATCGGGGATTGGACATCGATCTGGTGCGGAGGGCGAGCCGGCAGCGCATCTCCAAATATGAGTTGGTCGATGGGAGGAATCCGGGACGATCGAAGATCCGTCTCGGGGAGATCGAAGCTTACCGACCGGCGGTGGAAGCTCGGGATGCGGCCCGTCCCAAAAGCGTCATCACCTCCGGAGAGGCCCGGGAAAGAATATCCAGAAGCCGGGCAACCGGCCGCCCCGGATCGACATCATCCGGAAAGGTCCGCATCCAGGATATCCAGAAAAGGGAGGAGCGGCTTCTGGAAGAAAGCCAGCAGAAAGAGGTCACGCGGATAAAAAAACGCAGAGAGGAAGAACAGAAGACAGCGGAAACGGCTCAGAAAAAACAGGAGCTGGAAAAAGAGCATGCCGAAGAAATAAAGAAGATTCGCCAAACCCACAGCCAAGAGAGGACCCGTCTGAAAAAACGGCATGAAGCCGAAGCCAAGAAAGTCAAAAAAACCAAGATCAAGAAGTAAATGAAGACGAACTATCGAAGACCGGACGATTCCTAGGATGATATGGGGCGGTCGAAGACGGAAGGCGGTGTTTCCAGCCAAAATACCTTTTTGAAATAACAGGGAATTGTGCTAATATATCTTTTACTTTTATGAGAGGGAAGTCTGCCTCCCGCTCCGAATAATCTTCGCAAAGAACAATGAGTTATGTCATCTATGCCCGAAAATACCGGCCTGATACGTTTGAAGAAATGATCGGCCAAAAAGCCGTCGTACAGACGCTCCAGAATGCAGTGCGCAGCGATCGGGTGGCGCACGCATATCTTTTCTCCGGGATGCGCGGGATAGGAAAGACCACGGCCGCGCGCATTCTGGCCAAGGCCCTCAACTGCAAGGAAGGCCCTACGGCCACACCCTGTGGGGTGTGTGATTTCTGTCGTGAGGTCAAGGAAGACCGTTCGGTGGATGTGCTCGAGATCGACGGGGCGGCCAACCGAAAGGTCGAGGAAGCACGAACTCTATTGGAAGGACTGAAATATCAGCCTATTTACTGCCGCTACAAAGTGATCATCATCGATGAAGTTCACATGCTGACCGATGCCGCTTTCAACACTCTGCTGAAAACGCTGGAAGAACCGCCTCGGAATACCGTATTCATTCTGGCCACCACGGAATTCCATAAGGTTCCGGCAACCATCGTCTCCCGGTGTCAGCATTTCGAATTCAAAAAGATATCTCAGAAAGACATCACGAATCATCTCCTGCATATCACCAAGCAGGAAAAACTTACCATCTCTTCTTACGGACTGCGGTTGATCGCGGATGCGGCCGACGGCAGCCTGAGGGATGCCCAGAGTCTCCTCGACCAGGCGGTCTCCTTTTCAGGGGAGAACATAAACGATGAAGATCTCAAAGAACTTCTGGGAACCATCAACCGGCGTTTTCTCTATCAGTTCTCCAGCGCCATAATCGAGGAAAAAGCGGACGTGCTTTTTGAACTGGTGGAAAAGGTCGTCGAAAACGGATATGACCTACGCTTTTTTTATGGAGAACTAATCGAACATTTCCGCAACCTGATGATCATGAAATCGGTTCCTAATCCCGACGAACTGCTGGTCCTGGGTGATGAAGAGCTCCAGATCCTGCAGAATGAGGCGAGAAAGGCGAGTGTCGAAGAGATCCTGCGCTATCTGGTGGCACTGCAGCAGGCGGAATCGGGCCTGCGATATTCTTCACAGCCCCGGATCTATTTCGAAACGGTTCTGGTGAAGCTTTCGCATTATAAAAAGCTGGTGCCGCTCGAAAAAGTGATCAAGGAATTAAACGATCTGAAAAAAATAGAGAAACCGGAGAGGAAGGCTCGGGTCTCAGCTCAAAGCAAGCCTGAGATATCCCGTCCTGCGGTTCCCAAAGAACCTGAAAGACCCCGTCCCGTTCCGAAAGAGGCGCCCCGAGAAAAAACCGCTTTAAAATCGGATCCGCCTTCCGTTCGGGAAGCGGGGCCCGCGGGAACGCCCCCGCGCAAACCGCGCATGCGGGATGAGGCCCTGGAAGATCCCTCCGTTCAGAGTTTCATGGATACGTTCAAAGCCCAGGTTCTTGCGGTGGAGGAAATCAAAAAGGCCAAAGAGTAGAACCGGGCCGGAATAAGGAGAGACGATATGAAAGGGGTTCCCAATTTACAAAAGATGCTGAAGCAGGCGCAGGAGATGCAGGAAAAGCTTCAGAAGGAAACCGCCGAGATGCGGATCGAAGGATCCAGCGGCGGCGGCATGGTCACGGTGACGCTGGATGGAGCCAAAGGCTTGATCGGCATCCAACTTGATCCGGAAGTCGTCGATAAGGAAGACGTCGAAATGCTGCAGGACCTGATCGTCGCGGCGTTCAATGATGCCGGTGTCAAAGTGGATGAAAAGTTGGGTGAGAAGCTTGGAGGATTGGGAGCGGGTTTGAAAATTCCCGGATTGTGATGATGTTTCAACCCGACCACCCCATGAGCCGTTTGATCGCGGAGATCAAGAAAATACCCGGGATCGGCGCCAAAAGCGCTCAGAGGATCGCATTTTATCTGATCGGTCTTCCACTGGAAGAAGCCGAGGACCTTTCTACCGCCATCATGGATGCCAAGCGGAACATTTTCTACTGTTCCATCTGCAATTCGCTGACGCATGTCGATCCCTGCCATTATTGCACCGATGGCGACCGAGACGAAGAGCTGCTCTGCGTGGTGGAAGAGCCCTTCAATATCGCTTCGATCGAAAAATCCGGAATCTATAAGGGAAGATACCACGTTCTGCTTGGTGCCTTGGCCCCCTTGAAGGGAATCGGCCCGGATGAGCTGAAGATCGATAAGCTGATCAGGCGGGTCGAAGAAGGCTGTTTTCGGGAAATCATCATCGCCACCAACCCCACCGTGGAAGGGGAGGCGACCGCTCATTATCTTTTTAAATTAATGAGTGAATATCCCGTCAAGGTAACGCGGCTGGCCATGGGGCTGCCCGTGGGAGCGGACATTGATTTCGCCGACCAGGTGACCATAAAAAAAAGCCTCGAGGGGAGAACGGAGCTGACATAACGGAAAATGAGATTCGGCAAAGCATGCGGAAGAATATCCGGAAGCAATGCGGTCATAAAGTAACAGCGTCATATATGCCTTCCGTTGGCTTGGGTTATCCTGAATCTTTACATATAATTAAGAGTTTACGGTAATAATAGGAGATGAATCATGAAAAAAGAGTTTAGAGCCATTGACGGCAACACCGCCGCCACCCATGTGGCTTACGCTTTCAGTGATGTGGCGGCTATTTATCCGATTACGCCTTCATCCCTGATGGGTGAACTGGCGGATGCCTGGTCGGCTCAGGGCCGGAAGAATATTTTCGGTCAGACCCTGGATGTGATCGAACTGCAGTCCGAGGGAGGAGCTTCGGGTGCGGTGCACGGCAGTCTGTCGGCCGGAGCGCTGACAACGACCTTCACCGCCTCTCAGGGATTGATGTTGATGCTTCCCAATATGCATAAGATTGCGGGTGAAATGCTGCCCGCGGTTTTTCACGTGTCGGCCCGTTCGCTGGCTTGTCAGGCGCTTTCCATCTTTGGAGACCACTCCGATGTTATGGCCGCACGCAATACCGGCTGGGGGCTGTTGGCTTCCGGTTCGGTTCAGGAGGCTATGGACCTGGCTATCGTCGCCCACCTCGCGACCCTGAAATCGAAAGTGCCCTTCGTTCACTTCTTCGACGGTTTCCGAACATCCAACGAATATCATAAAGCCGAGGTCGTCCCTTACAGCGTGATGGGTGAACTGCTGGAAATGAAATATGTCGAGGAATTTCGTGCCCGCGGCATGAATCCCGAAACCCCGATGATGAAGGTCGGAGCGCAGAATCCCGACGTCTACTTCCAGGGGCGTGAAACGGTCAATAAATACTACACCGCAACCCCGGATATCGTGCAGAATTACATGAATCAGGTCGCCGCCAAGATCGGACGGCAGTATCATCTGTTCGATTACGTCGGAGCGCCCGATGCGGAAAAGATCATCATCTCCATGGGATCTTCCACGGAGACCATCGAACAGACCGTCGACTATCTGAATCGGCAGGGAGCGAAAGTAGGCGCCGTTAAAGTCCGGCTCTACCGGCCGTTCTCGGCGGAAGCTTTGATCGCCGCTCTTCCTAAAACCGTCAAGAAGATCGCGGTCCTCGATCGGACCAAGGAACCCGGTTCCCTGGGCGAACCGCTTTATCTCGATATCGTGGTTGCGCTGGAAGGACGCGGGATCAAGATTGTCGGCGGACGTTACGGACTTTCCTCCAAGGAATTCACTCCCACCATGGTGAAAGCGGTCTACGATCATCTCGAAGGCGCGTGCACGCACGGATTCACCGTCGGCATCGAAGACGACGTCACCCACACCTCTCTGCCCATGGGCGAAGAGATCGACGCCGAGCCCCAGGGAACGATACGATGCAAATTCTGGGGTTACGGTTCGGACGGAACGGTCAGCGCCAACCGGAACTCCATCAAGATCATCGGTGACAACACCGATCAGTACGCTCAGGCCTATTTCCAATACGATTCCAAGAAATCAGGCGGCATCACCATCTCACACTTGCGTTTCGGCAAGGAAAAGATCAAATCCCCTTATCTGCTTTCCACCGTCGACTTTGTCGCCCTGCACAAATCATCCTACATCGGGAGATATGATATTTTAGGCGGAATCAAGGAAGGCGGAACTTTCCTGCTCAATTCCACTTGGAAGACCGAAGAGGTTTTCGAACACCTGACGGAATCCATGCAGCGCACCATCATAGAAAAGAAGATCAAGGTCTACAATATCGATGCCCTGAAGATCGCGCATGAAGTCGGACTGGGCGCCCGCATCAGCACCGTTATGCAGGCGGCTTTCTTCAAGATCTCCGGTATCCTTCCGGAAGATGAGGCTGTGGCTCTCATCAAGGAAGCCATCAAGAAGACCTTCATCAAGAAAGGCGAAAACATCGTTAAGATGAACTGGAATGCCGTGGACAAGGCCGTCGAGGCCCTGGCCTTGGTGCCGGTTCCCGAAACCATCACAAAATCAGCCCCCGAGATCAAGCTCATTCAGGATGATGCGGATGATTTTGCCAAAGATGTTATACGTCCGGTCATGCACAATAACGGGGATTCCATCCCGGTATCCAAGATGCCGCTGGACGGCAAGGTTCCCACCGGAACCACCCGCCTGGAGAAGAGGGGAGTGGCGCCCGAGGTGCCGCAGTGGATACCGGAGAACTGCATCCAGTGCAATCAGTGCTCGCTGGTCTGTCCGCACGCTGCCATACGTGCCAAACAGGTGGATCCCAAAGACCTCGAAGAGGCTCCGGAAGGCCTCGTTACCGTCAAATCGAAAACCAAGAACGATCGAGACCTTCAGTTCAGACTTCAGGTATATGTGGAAGACTGCGTCGGCTGCGGATGCTGCGCCAACGTGTGTCCCGCCAAGGAAAAAGCCATCAAGATGGTGCCGATTGAGGATGCCCGGGCTACCGGCGAATCCGGATTCGTCTCCTTTTTTGAACAGCTCCCCGACAACGTTCTGGACGGCGTCAAGCGCGAAAGCATCAAAGGGAGTCAGTTCCTCATGCCTTATCTCGAATTCAGCGGCGCCTGCGGCGGCTGCGGGGAAACCCCCTACGTCAAGCTGGCCACCCAGCTGTTCGGCGACCGCATGATCATCGCCAACGCTACGGGCTGTTCCTCCATCTGGGGGGCTACCTTCCCCACAATGCCCTACTGCAAGAACAAACAGGGACAGGGTCCGACCTGGGCGAACTCCCTGTTCGAAGATAACGCCGAATACGGATTCGGTATGCGCCTGGCCGTTAACGCCAACCGCAAACAGCTGCTCAGCAACTTCGACAAGCTGCTTGAGATCGGCACGACGCCCGAGCTGACCGCCGCCGTCAAAAAGAGCAAGGAGCTTTGGAAATCCGTTGATGAGGAAGCCAAGGCCGCGTCCAAGGCCCTGAAGGCGCTGCTGCCCGATGCCTTGAAGAAGGCGACAGCGGATGCCGAACCCGTGGTCAAGAAGATCATCGAGCTCAAAGACTACATCGTCGAGAAGAGCGTTTGGGCTTTCGGCGGAGACGGATGGGCTTATGACATCGGTTACGGCGGTCTCGACCACGTGCTGGCCTCGGGTGAGAACATCAATGTCCTCGTGCTCGACACCGAAGTGTACTCGAACACAGGCGGCCAGGCCTCCAAGGCCACGCCCACCGGTTCGGTGGCGAAATTCGCCGCGGCCGGCAAGCGGACCAAAAAGAAGGATCTGGGCCGGATGGCCATGAGCTACGGCTACGTCTACGTCGCCGCCATCGCCATGGGCGCCAACCAGAATCAGACGCTCAAGGCTCTCATGGAAGCCGAAGCCTACGATGGGCCCTCCATCGTGATCGCCTACGCCCCGTGCATCAATCACGGGATCGACATGAGCAACACGCAGGCGGAAGAGAAACTGGCGGTGGATTCCGGTTACTGGATCCTTTATCGATACAATCCCGAACTCGCCGAGGAAGGCAAGAATCCGCTGATCCTCGACTCACGCGAACCCAAGCTCGAATACCAGGCCTTCCTGGACAACGAGATCCGCTACCGCACCCTGACCCAGCAGTATCCCGAGATCGCCAAGGTCCTGTTCAAGCGTGCCGCCGAAGAAGCCAAGGAGCGTTTCGCAACGTACAAGAAACTCGCGGAATAGACGCGAACACAGAACGAAAGATTATCGCCCCGGGGGCTTTCAAATCCCCCGGGGCTTTTTTTTGCCTGAATGAGCCATGAAGTATGTCGAAATGAATTTTTCAAAAGATTTTTAATTAAATTTTCGACATACTTCACCCTTCGGGCGAAGCAATCTCACCACGTTAACTTCGTTGCGGCCCGATCGGCGTACCTTAGTACGCCTCACGAGCCGCTTCCTTGTCACCGCGGCAATCTTGCTCCGTGGCTCATCCAGGC
>Ga0180431_10000164_pt1 | contig 89421 bp, 93 predicted proteins | sample SS_ome_11_FD_132459 | JGI IMG/M metagenome (GOLD analysis project Ga0180431, IMG submission 132459) | Hypersaline lake sediment archaeal communities from the Salton Sea, California, USA - SS_1_MS_1 metaG | ecosystem: Environmental > Aquatic > Non-marine Saline and Alkaline > Hypersaline >...
CAGCAAAAATTATGCAAATGGCAAGCTGCAGGATATTGTTAGTCTTGATAAACCTGCAAAAGAAAAACAGGAATGCAGAGAAAAACAGTGCTGCAAGCTGGGCGCTTGAGTAAACCCCTGGCAAAAATGACAGTGACACCAATGAAAATGCAAAGAGAATGGATGAAAATACTGAAATTCTTGTGCCAAACCCAAGAGAGAGCAGGGAAAAGTAAAGCAAAACTGCTGCCAAGCCAAGAGCAATTGAAGGGAAAACCAAAAGAAATGCTGCTATTGTTTCTGGCGAGGAGGCTGGCGTTCCTGAAACTGCTGCAAAAAGAGATTCAGCTGAGGCTGCGGCCTGTATGTAAAATGGCGCGCTTTCCCCTTGCAACGAATTGTAAATCTGCGTTGCAGCAGAAAACTGGGGCAACGTGCTTTTTTCCGGAAAGTGCCATACCCCTAATGCTGCAAAAAAAACAATTAGCACTGCCAAAACTTGCTCTTTTTGAAATTCCATAAGCCTAACCCTGCATTTGCTTTAATATTTCTTGCGCCCTTTTGATTGATATCTGCTTTTCTTGTGCCATTTTTGCTGCAACTTTGTCCACCTGCTTTGCTTTTGCTCCTGCTGCAATTGCAATGTTTCTTGCATGAAGCGCCATGTGCCCCTTTTGTATTCCTTCTGCTGAAAGCGCCCTCACTGCAGCAAAATTCTGAGCAAGCCCGACTGACGCAATCACACAGGCAAGCTCTTGCGCTGACTTTACATTGAGGATTGATAGGGCTGCCTGTGCTGATGCAAGAGACTTTGTTGCGCCTCCAATTGTTGCAACTGCAAGAGGAAGCTCTATTTGCCCTTGCAAATCGCCGTTGTCAAGCTTTTTGTATGTTGTGAGAGAGCCATACTTTCCTTTTATTGCAGCATATGCATGTGCGCCTGCCTCAACTGCCCTCCAGTCATTGCCAGTTGCAACACATATTGCATCAATGCCATTCATTGCCCCTTTGTTATGGGTGCATGCCCTGAATTTGTCAGCATCTGCAAATGCCCATGCATCCAAAATGCCCTCAACAGCGTCTTTTCCAATTGTTTCGCCTTTCCATACTGCTGTTGCTTTTGCAAGCCTCATTGTAGCAAGGTTTGTGATTATCCTAAGCCTTGCCTTTGCATTGCAAATCTTTTCTATGAATGGCGAAATCCCCTCAAGAATAGTATTCACAGTATTTGCGCCCATTGAGTCTTTTACATCAACATGCAAATGAGCAACAACCATTTTGCCCCTTTTGGTATGAATTGCCCTTGCCTCAAAGCCCCTCAATCCTCCCCCATAGCTTGCAATATTTGCAGCAAAAGGCTCTGCTTGCTTTAATATTTGCTCTTTTTTCAAGTTAAGCTCTTTTGCAGCCTGATTAGCATCCTCAAGGCCAACAATCTGTATCTGGCCAGTCATAATTGGCTTGTCAGCTGTTGCAACAAACCCACCTGTGTCCCTGCACAGCTTTGCAGCATAAGAGGCTGCTGCAACAACTGACGGCTCTTCTATTGCCATTGGAATTAGCATTTCTTTTTTGTTCACAATAAAATTTGTTGCAACTGAAAAAGGAAGGCAATGGAATGCTATGGCATTTTCAGTCATCCTGTCTGCAATCTGAAAGTCAAGAGGGTTGTTTGCCTCAAGAACTTTTCTTTGCTCAGCTGAAAGAGAGGCAAAGTCAGATACTGCCGCTAATCTCTTTTGCCTGTCAAGCTTGTAAAAGCCGGGCATTGCAGAAGTTTTTGCCATAAACTCACTTTTTGTTTGCCTCAATATAAGAAATCAGCTTGTAAACAAGCTTTGCTGCAGCAAAATCTGACAAAATGCTGCCAGGAATTGGGCAAAGCTCAACAACATCAAACCCAACAACCTGCCTTTTGCTTGAAACCTGCTTTAACAGACCAAGAACCTGCTGCCATTGCAATCCACCAGGCTCAGGAGTGCCTACTCCTGGCACAACTGAGGGGTCAAATGCATCCAAGTCAATTGTAATGTATACTTTTTTCTTTAGCTTTTCTATTACTTTTGCTTCATCAAAATCAATGCCAAAAACATCCAATACCTTTTCCTTTATCTCCTGCCCCTCTTCCTCTGAAAAGCTGCGAACCCCGACTGAAACTGCATGAAGCTTTTCCCTGCACCTTCCCATAACGCAGGCATGGCTGTATTTTGTGCCATCATACTCTTTTCTCATGTCTGCGTGCGCATCAATGTGAAGAACTGAAATCTCCTTGTCCTTTTCTGCAAATGCTTCAAATGCTCCTATTGAAACAGAATGCTCGCCCCCTAAAAGAACAGGGATTTTGCCCTCACTTAGGACTGCTTTGACTGCTTGCTTTACATATTCACAGTTTTTTTCAGCAGAGCCTCTGTTTACTTCAAGCTCATCAGCAGTATAAATGCCAGCTTCTGAAAAATCTGCCTTTAAGTCAGTGTTCCATGTCTCAACCTGGTGTGATGCCTGCATTATTGCCTCAGGCCCATGCCTTGTGCCAGTTCTGTAAGAGCATGTTGAGTCATAAGGGCATGAAAGGACAACATATTTTGCCTTTTGCAGATTATTGTCCATGCCAAGAAATGTTCTAGGAAGGCCAATATGCTCTATGTCCATGCTTTTCACCATCCACACAATTGGGAAAAAAAAGGGAAAACAGTGCTTTTAAAGCCACCGCTTCTATAATTTGGAATATGGGAAAACTGTTTGCATATGCAAGGCTTTTTCGGATAGAGCATGCTGTTCTTCTGGCAGTTGCAGTGCTGCTCTCTGAAGCACTGGTATCAAATGCCTATGAGATTCCTTTTCCTGCACTCTCAATTGTCTTGCTCTCATTGGCAGTGCCTGTATTCATAGAAATGGCTTCATTTTCTTTGAACGATTATCTTGACATAAAATCAGACAAGGAGAACAAGAGAAATGACCGGCCCCTTGTAACAGGGCAGATAAGCCCGAAGAATGCCATTTATGCCTCAGGGGCATTTTATTTGCTTGGCATTTTAGCTGCAGTTCCATTGCCAGCAGCAGCACTTTTCATAGCCATTGTTTTTGCAGCACTATCAATTGCCTATAACTACAAGCTCAAGGAAATGCCCCTTATAGGCAACCTTTACATTGCCTTATCAATGGCAATCCCATTCATATTTGGGAACCTCGTAGTGTCTGACTCTATTTACCTGCCCTTGCTTGCAATTGCAGGAGTTGCACTTGTGGCAGGGCTTGGAAGAGAAATAATAAAGTCAGCAGAGGATGTGAAAGGGGATGTTTTGCACAGGAAAGCAAAAACATTGCCAGCGATAATTGGAACAAAGAGCTCTTGCTATGCTGCTGTAGCCTGCTATTTTGTTCTTGTGCCTATTTGCCTGCTTCCTTTCTCATATGGACTGCCAATAAACATTTTAGCAGCTGGCCTTGTGCTTCTTTCAGCAATCTCATTTGCAGCAATTGGCATAATGATTGCAAAAAGCCATGAGCAGAAAACCCTTAAGGCAGCAAGAAAAGCCTCATTGCTTGGCCTTGCAGTTGGCCTTGCAGGCTATGCTGCAAGCCTGATTTAATTCCTGCGTTACTTTTTCCTTATCTGCTCAAAAATCTCATCAGTGCTTATCTGTTCCTCAAAATCAGCCTGCTTCTTCTTTGATGCGCCAAAATACCAGTGCGGGTATTTCTTTATTCTCATAAGAATGAATGCAGCATAGGTAATAGCAAGGAAAAGAGGTAAAAGAAGGCTGGGAAATGCTGAGACAAAAGGCTGGAGAAAAACTGAGAGCAAGAGGGATGCGATGTAAACCAAGCCGATGCAGACTATTGCTATAAAACCAAATATCATGTCATCTTTGCCTTTAGAGGTCCTAATTCTCGAGGCAATAGAACTGCCTATGAAAAGAGATGCAAAAAGCCTGAAAAAGTCTACTCCCTCAATATCAGAAATGTGCAACGCAAGGAAAGAAAAAATGAACAGCACTATAAAGCCTGAAAGGCTGGCTGAAATAAGCCTGTCTGCATATTTGTTCCACATGCTCCCTCCTGTGAAGAGATTCACGCTTGAACGGGGATTTTTAGCCACTTGGTAAAGTGAAACAATGAAAACAATTGCCCCTATAGGAGACAAAAGGTTTGTTCTTGTAGGCTCATCAAAGCCCCAATACATACTTGCCACAAGAGCAACCGATATAAGGAAAATTACAAAAACAAAGCCACTCAAAACCAGTCCAAAAAGGGCAGTCACAGGCGAGCGCTTGTTTATGCTTTGTGCAATCCCGTTCAAAAAATAAACCAGAACCAAAAGGCCTAGTGCAATCACTGAAATTGAGACATAGGTGAAAATAGGCATTGCGGTAAAGCTTGCAATGCCCAAATCCCCTGCGGCTGCTGCGTAGATTGAAAGAAGCGCCAAAATCCCAAGATAGGCAAGCTCCCATGAAAAGCGCTTTTGATTTACCACAAGCTGAAATAAGCCTGATTTGGTTTTAAAGATTTGCTACAAATTGTCAAACTGGTGGGAGAATGCAGGTAATTACCAACACAGACCTGAAGCTCAAGCCATTTTCAAGAGGAAAAGTGAGGGAAACCTATGAGCTTGAGGATGGCAGCCTTCTCATGGTTGCAACTGACAGGCTCTCAGCATTTGACGTTGTTTTTTCAGAAGGAATACCATACAAAGGAAAAGTGCTTACAGAGCTTTCCTTGTTCTGGTTCGAGAAACTCAAGGGCATTGTTGAGAATCACCTTGTTTCATCAAATGTCCCAGAAGGATTGGCTGATTATCTTCAAGGAAGGAGCATGGTGGTGAAAAAGGCTGCGCCAATTATGCTTGAGTGCGTTGTTCGGGGCTATTTGGCAGGCTCTGGGCTAAAGGAGTACAATAAAAAAGGAACGGTTTGCGGCATAAAACTGCCTGCAGGGCTTCAAAACTCAAGCAAGCTGCCAGAGCCTATTTTTACCCCAAGCTCAAAAGCCACTGAAGGCCATGACATTAATTTGACTGAAGAGCAGGCAAAAAAAGAAGTAGGGGAAGAAACCTATGAAAAGCTAAAGCAACTGTCACTTAAAATCTACTCGACAGCAGCTGACTATGCAAAAGAAAAGGGGATAATTTTGGCAGACACAAAGTTTGAGTTTGGCATGCATGAGGATAAAATAATTTTGATTGATGAAGTATTGACTCCTGACTCAAGCAGGTATTGGCCTGCAAAAGAATATGAGGTTGGGAAAAACCAGCCTTCATTTGACAAGCAGATTGTAAGGGATTATCTTGAAGGAACAGGTTGGAACAAATTGCCCCCAGCCCCAGCCCTTCCAAAAGAGGTAATAGAGAAAACTTCTAAAAAATACATGGAGGTTTATGAGCTTTTAACAGGAAAGAAATTTGAGTGAGGTGTTTTTATGGAACAAGTATTGATTTTGCTTGGGAGTAAATCAGATATGCCAATAGCAGAAAAAACAAAGCAAAAGCTTGACGAGCTTGGCATAGAAAATAAAGTTGAAATTGCCTCTGCGCACAGGACACCTGACTTGCTTGAAAAGCTGATTAAGCAAAGCAACGCAAAAGTGTTTATTGGAATAGCCGGGCTTTCGGCTGCTTTGCCAGGGGCAATAGCCTCAAAAACCAGCAAGCCAGTAATAGGAGTGCCTGTGAATGTGAAATTAGATGGGCTTGACGCTCTTCTTTCCACAATGCAAATGCCCCCAGGAGTGCCGGTTGCAACAGTGGGGATTGACAATGGAAAGAATGCAGCAATTTTAGCTGCCAGGATTCTTGCCCTGACCGACAAAAAGCTTGCTGAAAAGCTGACAACAACCCACGCCTAAAGGCGTGGGCTTAATTGTGCATTGAATGATAATGGGACATTCACGCCTTTACCCCCCTCTTTCTGCTTGCGGCAGAAAGGGGTGCACTGTTCGGTGCGCCGAACAGTTGCGCTGCATAAAAGCAGGGGCTTCGGGCGTGGGTTGTTGGTGATTTTTTGTTTTTCCCTGAAATTCTCAAAAAGTGCAAAAGAGGCCCGCAAGTGGTCCTGCCAAAAGACATAGGGGTAATACTTGCTTTTTCAGGTGTTGGGAAAAATTCCCTTGTAATTGATGCGGGGGCAGGGTCTGGCTGGCTTGCAATAGCACTTGCAAACACTGCAAAAAAGGTTGTCACTTATGAGTGGAGAGAGGAGTTTGCCTCTCTTTGCGAAAAAAATGCAAAGCGCGCTGGTGTTGAAAAGACCCTTTTAGTGAAAAGAAAGGATGCTTTTAAGGGATTTGAAGAAAAAAATGCTGATTTGGTCACTCTTGACATGGCAGATTCTGACAAACTGGTAAAACATGCATACAAAGCACTGAAAAAAGGAGGCATGGTATTTGGCTATTTGCCGCATGTCGGGCAGGCGCAAAGGTTTTTTTCTGCATGCGAAAAGTCTGGGTTTGAAAAAATACATATGGTTGAAAGCATTATGAGAAACTATCTTGTAAGAGATGTTGGAATAAGGCCTGAAAACACTGGGCTTACTCATACAGCTTATATTGTTTTTGCAGCAAAGTAAACAAAACACTTGGAGGTGTATAAATGAAAGGAATGATAATCGTTCTTCTGCTTGCAGGGGCGCTGCTTTTTGCTGGGTGCATAATGCCAGTTTCACAGCCAGTAGTGCCAGAGCAGGAGGAACAAGAGGAACAAATGCCAGAACAAGTTGAAGAGGAGCAAGAAATGCCAGAGCAAGAGGAAGAAGCTGAAGAGGAAGCTCCTGTAGAAGAAGAGGAGGAAGAGCAGCAAGTGCAAGAAGATGGGTGCACAGTCGAGTTTCAGAAAGACTCATCAAACACATATTATGTAATGGTAAAAACAGAGTCTGAAAAGGAGCTGACAGTAACCTGCCCGAATGAAAAGCCTGCTGAAAAGAGAGGAGAACTTTTCTTTTGCACGCAGCTTTACATTGAAAACCCTGCAATAGCATACCTTGACGGAGTTGAATGTGACAGGGCCCAGTTTTCAGATGCTCTACAGACACAAACAGAGCCAACTGGCCAAAGCTGCACTGTAACGCTTGCTCCAGCAAGGATAACTGCTGGTGAAACCAGCGTTGTCACAGTAAAGGCATACATAGGGGATACAACCTCAGAAGTAAGCTATTTGTGCGGAAATGAGGAGTCAACTGAAACAGGAAGCGGCCTATTAGACACTGGAAAAATATGCCAGTTTGACGAGCCTGGGACAATTGAAGTATATGCAAAGCTTGACGGAGAGATTTGCGCAACTGAGCTTTTGGAAGTATTTGCTGAGTCAAAGGGCTGCTCTGTTTATGGGAGCGAATCTTCAGAGGTTTCAGGAAAATACACATATACTGCAATAGTTGCTGGCAGGGGTTATAGTGGAAATGATGACCTTGCCTACAAGTGCTATGATGTTCCTTATGCAATAAAGGTAAGGGACATTCCAAACTCCACTGACTTTGTGACAACCATTGAGTGCAGCTCACGCGACGGGCCAATGGAAGAGAATGTTGATGTAACAGTCGGCGGAGACTATTGTGGGCAGCTAAAAGTCCAAAGCTAGCCCCTTTTTTTCTTTTTCTTTTCTTTTTTCCCTTAAAGACAACGAATATAAACCAGTTGCACCAAGAAATTACCAATGAATGAAAACCTTGTTTTTGAAGGTGGTTTGCATGAAGTGGTTTAGTATAATAGTTATAGTAGCTTTGGCTTCGTCTTTGGCATTTGCAGGAGCATATCCTGCTGTTGCTGCAAGCTATGAAGCATTTTCTGCAGACACCTATAGATTAGCAAGCTCTGAAGGGGATGTTGCCTGTGCTCCGACCGCTTCTGGGGACTGGCTATATGAAGGGGCAAAGCTCATTGAAATAAGAGCAGGAGAAGCGATTTTCGGAGGCCCTGATGACGTTATGACTGGAGATGATTATTTTGACAAAGTGTATTTTGACCCAATTGGATTGACAGTAAACGGCCAAGTACTAAATGGCCAGTATTACCAGGATCCGAACGTAAACAACTGGAAGCCAAGAGTATTCTGGAAAGTACCGGGAAGGGATTGCTATAACTGGAACCACTTTAGCATTAATACTCGAATTGGGGTGCCTGTGCTTGGAACCCCATTGCAAGGAGCATCATCAGGCATTACATACGCCAATCAGGCATCATTCCCTAGTTTGCCTCTTGGCAATTATCTAGTTGTAAATGAATACATTGGAGGACACGAAGGAATGGCATCAACATGGGTTCCCTATATCGCAGAAAATCCATCTTATTCAACACATCGCTTTAAGCTAGAATCCCCTATCTCGCAAGTTTATTACTGGTCAGCTATCAATGCAGCTCACACATCATATGAGCCTACTCTTGTAACTGAAAGGGGAAGCAAGTGGACCTCAATTTCAACTACAGATGTTTCAATGCTGCTTGCAAAACAGGTGGCAGAGCCAAGCTTCACATTTTCACAGGAAGGCTTATCAGGCACGCATGTTTTTTCTACTTTGATTACAGATACTCTTGACAGGACAACAAAAAACAGGCAAAACACACTTGTTGAAGATGAGTGGCGAGCAGAAATGAGTTCTCCAGATACAAATGGTTTAATAACTTCTCCATTAAGGGCAGTTGAAGGCAATACTGCAAAAGCAAAAAATCTATACAGAATTGGTGAAACAGAGTTTCTTGGATTTGCTGATTATACAATGGAAGACCCACAAGCATCAGTGACATATACTGAAAAGCAAAGCTTTTGGGCAGGCTCAAGCCCAAACGGAGTTGCCTATGATTCTGACGTGGGAATCAGGGATGTTGCAGTAAATAAGTACACTGGGATTGCCTATAGCTCAAAGGTTGATGGCAATGATTATGGAATCCCTGTTTGCACAGGCGACCTTTCACCTGGAGATGACTGGGCCTCTTGCCCTGAAAACTCAAACTCAAGAACAGAAAACCACAGGGTAAAGATAATGCACTTTGGCTCTGAGTGGATAATAAGCAAAATGCAAAACCCAGAAACTGCTCTTGCAAGCTCTGTTTCTGTTGTGAATGGCGGCTTAGTAAATCTTGCAAAAGAGAGTGCATATGATATACTGAATGAAGGAGGCCAGGGACTTGCTGGGGGATATTATACTCTAAAGCTTGCAGGGGTGTTGCCTGACAATATTGCAGTTATTGACTTGTATAACCCTGACAACCAGCTTGTTGGCCAAATACAGGTTTCTGCTGGCACCACCTACACATTTACTTATGGGCAGGAGAGCATCAAAATGCATGTTTACAGCACAAATGCTGTCACTATATATGATGTGCCTGGCTGGGCAGAAGTAGGAGTTTACTCTGAAGAGATAGGGCTTTCAGACGGGTCACGATACAACCATGTCCCATCAACACACAAGGACAAAAACTTCAGGATTTCCCTTCTTTGGAAAAACAGGGATTATACTGGGGCTGAATCAAGCACAACTCCAGACTGCCTGCGTGAAATTGTTGTTTACCATGACTATTTAGATGGAAAAACAAAAAAAGGAGAAGAAAAGCACATGCTTGAAAGCTCCCCAACATTCACTTTGAGGTTTGACGGCATTGAACCTGATGTTTCTCCAATGTCTCCAGAACTACCAGTGTATGCCAACAACACAACAAACAGCAATACATTGACAGTGCTTCCAAGCCCAGCAAATGCAGGCACTACATTTGACTCTGCGTATAATTTGCCATATGGAGCAGTTGTGCCAATAGGAGTTTCCTCAAACCCTGGCTATTCGTTTGCAGGCTGGAAGAGCAGCACAGGAAACTGCCCAACAATACTTAGCCCTGCTTTTGGCTGGGCTGCAGTAATTACCCCTGATTATGGCAACCAATGCTTGATTTGGGGAAAGTTCAACAGAGTTGGCACAAAACAAAGCTCAAACAATACAACGCAGATAGGGCCTGCAAGTGGAAGAGAACCATGCCCAATACTCGGATATACGCATTATGACTGCGAAGTTGCAGGAGGCGAATGGACTGATTCCAATAACTGCTACCACAAATGCGTTAAAAAGCCAACTCCGTCTTCCATTGGAGTTGCTAAAGACAAGGAAAAAGAGGGCTCAAAAACAAGCACAGGAAGTGCATCTGAGGCAGCGCCTTCAACTGGTGCTGCGCCTTCCGGGGAAAAGGGAGGCGAAACAACTTCAACAGGAAGCGCCTCTGCCTCAAGCGGCTCATCAGAATCATCTGTAGACGTATCAGATGTTGCAGGTGCAATGGTTGATGTTGAAACAGACACCTATGCCAAACTGATGAATATACTTGGCATATATGTTGAGCAGTACCAGGAGTAAAACAAAGCCTTAAAATACTGTTCCAGCATATTCGGCACTCACAGTGATACATATGTCAAAAGTTAGCATACCTGCAATTGTAGAAGGGGGAAAAGCTTCAGCAGGCCCTCCTTTGGGACCAGCATTAGGGCCACTTGGAGTTGACATAAGCGGAATAATTGATGAAGTGAATAAAAAGACTGCAAACTTTGCCGGATTGAAAGTGCCTGTAAAAGTAATAGTTGACAAGCAAACAAAAAAATTCGAGATAGAGGTTGGCAGCCCTTCAACTGGCGAGCTTTTGAAAAAAGAGCTTGGAGTTGAAAAGGGGAGAAAAGGAGGCGCTGAGGAGCCAAAAGTGATTGGAGACCTGAAACTTGAGCAGATAGTGAAAGTTGCAAAAATGAAAATGGACGGCTCATTGGTAAAAAACCTGAAAAACGGGGCAAAGGAAGTTTTAGGCACATGCGTTTCATTGGGAATAACTGTTGAGGGAAAAGACGCCAAAAAGCTGATAGCAGAAGTTAACGAAGGCCAGCATGATTCAGTGCTTTCAGGCTAGGTTTTAAATACTCTTTTTGTGAATGCACATGAGGTAGTCAAATGAGAGTCCTAATAGTTTGTTTGCTGCTTTTTTTGGCACCAATTTCATTTGCAGGGGTTGAGTGGAGCTATTTGGCAACAGACTCAATAAACGGAAAAGTTGCAGTTGCCCAAAGCAGGGCGATTTTCACTTCTTATGACAACAATGTTTATGCTGTAATGCTCCAAACAGGCACAATCTCATGGACCTATGACACTGGGGAAAAAATAATACTTGAGCCTGTGCTTGCAGATTCAAAAACAGTTGCAGTAGCAACAGAAACAGGCTCACTTATTTTCCTGAATGCCCAGGATGGCAGGAAAAAGCTGTCAATAGAAACCAGAAAACCGCCCCACTCAATCGCAGCAAGCTCTGGAATGGTTTTCCTTGCCTCAGAAAAAACAATAATGGCATTTGATTCATCAGGAGAATCAAAATGGAATGCAAGCTTTTCTGACATGCCAGGGCAAATAGGCACAAGCAATGAAGTTCTGTATGTCACTTCTGGGGGAAAAATGTATTGCATTGCAGCAAGCAGCGGGACAACAAAATGGATTTCAGCTTCTGAGGACTCTTTTCTTTCAAAGCCTGTTGAATACACTGGCACAGTTTACTTTGGGGCAACTGACCAGCGGCTTTATGCACTTGACCATTCGAGCGGAAAAGTGCGCTGGAGCTTTAAGACTGGTGGCTGGATCCTTTCAACCCCTGTGCAATCAGGAAATGCGATTTACTTTGGCTCAAATGACGGGTACCTTTACTCAATAACAAAAGCAGGCCAGCTGCGCTTCAGGTTCAAGACAGGTGACGGCATATGGGGGGAGCCTTTGATACAAAATGATTTGGTGGTATTTGGCTCAAATGACGGCAACTTGTATGGAATTGACGCAAACACTGGGGAAGAGGCATGGTCATTTTCAGCAGGAGGAAGAATAGGCCCTCCTGTTGAGCACAATAATGCATTTTTGTTTGGAACAAGCAAAGGAAGGGTTTACCATCTTTCACCATCGCCAATCTGCAGCTTTACCTGGCCCTCAACAGGCGATGCTGTTGGAGACTGGCCACTTGATGTTGAGGGAAAGGCACGCTCTGATTCTGGAATATCAAAAGTCGAAATAAGGGTTGACAAAGGGGTTTGGGTGCCTGCTTATGGAGAGCAGGAGTGGCATGCAAGCGCTGACTTTGCAGGCCTTGCCCAAGGAGCAGTAAAAGTTGAATGCAGGGCAACTGACAAATCAGGAAAAACTGAAACAGGGGATTATGCCTCAATAATACTTGTAAAAACAGAAAATGTACCTTTGCAGAAAATGTTTGTTTCAGCCCCATATGAGGTTGAGCCAAATGAGAGCTTTGAGCTTGGGATAAAGGACAGCAGGGGAAAGGATTTGCACAATGTTTTGCTGAAGATAGGGGAAACTGAAAAGCCTGGTGACAGCCCGTTTTTGATTACCCTTGGCAAAAGCGGTGAAGTGAAAATTGTGCTTGAAAAGCCTGGCTTTGGGCCTGAAGAGGCCATTATAAAGGGAAAAGGAGGGATTGACTTCACTCTTGTTCTTGGTGTATTGGTTGTCCTCATAATCGCAGGCGCTGCCTATATTGTGCTTGTGAAAAACAAAGGCACATAACTAACATTTCCCTACTTTCTACCACAACATTTATATACTGTTTTACCAATAAGTGAGAATATGGCAACAAAGCTAACCATGGAAGAGATAAACGGCATGCTCAAAAGAAAGAGATTTACGAACAGCCTCAGCAAAAAGGAAAGAAGGGACCTTTTTCATCAAAAATTCCTGCGTGAAAGAGAGGGCCGTGATAAAAGGCTGTCAAAAATAACTGACTCCGGCACTACTACTAAACCAGCAGAACTCACACTTTTCAAAATCAGCAGTGAAGGAATCAGAAACTTTGAAAATGAAGAACTGGTCAGAAAACTTGAAGAGAAAATAATTGCTGTTAAAAAGAAAATCAAGAGCTTGTCACTGTTTGAAAGTGTTGATTTTGAGAATGGCAAAAATGGCATTGAGACAACAGTCCAGCTTCTTGACTGGATAATGGACATGGCTCATGAGGAAGACTTTAATGGAATTGTCAGGCTCTTTGAAGACCTTCATAGCATAGTCATTGATTATAATTGGAGCAAAAAAAACCATCCTGAGATATTTTTTGCTGCAAACCAGTTTAAGAGAGACCCTGAGCTAAATAACATTTACTCTCAAGTGCTTATATGGCAAAACAGACATGTAAGGAGTAAAAAATCTGCTTAATTCTGCACATCTTTTGCCTTTTGGAATACTTTCAATGTATTTGCCTTTACTGTGACAGGTATTGGCACTGCAACTTCAGTAAGCTCAACTGTGACCTCGTCCTTGTTTGTGTCGATTTTTATTACCTTTGCCTTTTCACCTTTGAATGGGCCTGACACAAGCTCAACAACATCGCCTTTTGAGATTGAAAGCACAGCAGGCTTTGCTGCCTCAATCATGCTGCCAATGTCCTTTATGTCCATTGGCTTGTCAAGAACGCCCTTTATGTGCGGTATTCTCAACCCTGCCTGGCGCACAGAAACCTCATCCTGGCCCTCAACTATCAAATAGCCCTTCAAATCCTCAAAATATGCTATTGAGATTATCTTCAGGCTTTCCTTTTTTGCCTTTTTTGCCAGCATGTCAAGCACGACCTTTTCCTGGCCTGCTGTTACCCTGTATACATAAATCATCAAAGCACCTAAATCAGGTTGAATATTACTGAAAGCACCATGCCAAACAAGCCAACCAAAATCACGCCAAGCCCCGTTATCTGCACTATTTTCTCAAACTCCTTTTGCCTTGGCCTTGCAGCAACATTCATAACCCTGATTGACTGCTTTATGAAACCTACTGCGTCAAACATTCAAATTACCCCAATAAATCAAGGTCAAGCTCCTCAGCCTGCCCTGCTAATTGTGAAGCTTCCTTTTTCAGCTCATAATGCGGGAATTTTGCCCCAGCAAGGACTGCCAAAACCTTGATTGAGCTCTTTTTTGCGCTTTTCTCAATCCTTGCGCCCCAAATAATGTGAGATGACGGGTCAATCCTCTTTGAGACTTCGCTCACAATAAGCTCAGCCTCCTTTAATGTCATGTCCTCCCCGCCAACAACATTGATAAGTGCCCTGCTTGCTGAAGTGACGTCAACATCCAAAAGAGGCGAATTCATTGCAGTGTCAACAGCAATAAGTGCCCGCTGGTCTGGCTTTGCCTCAACTGAAGCCTCTCCCATGCCAACAACAGCACAGCCTGCTGCTGACAGGATTGTCCGCAAATCTGCAAAGTCAAGGTTCACAAGGCCTGCTTTTGTCACAAGCTCTGCAATCCCTTTTACAGCGCCTGCCAATACTTCGTCAGAAACCTTGAATGCTGTGTTAAGCGGAAGGTCTGGCACTATTGAGAGCAATTTGTCATTTGGTATTACAACCACTGTATCTGCATGCTTTCTCAGTTTCTCAAGGCCTTCAAGCGCATTTTGCATCCTTATCTTCCCTTCAGATGAAAAAGGCAGGGTAACAACAGCTATTGTAAGCGCGCCTGCTGTTTTTGCATTTTCTGCTATTATGTGCGCGCTTCCTGTCCCTGTTCCTCCGCCCATTCCACAGGTAATGAAAAGCATCATTGAGTCTGACACTGCATTTTTTATCTCAGAAGCCGACTCTTTTGCAGCAGCCTCCCCAAGCTGCGGGTTTGAGCCTGCGCCCATTCCTTTGGTTGTTTTTTTGCCAAGCAGTACTTTTTTGTCTGCCCTCATTTTCACCAAATGCTGAACATCAGTATTCATTGCAACCAATGTTACGCCGTCTATTTTCATCTCATGAAGCCTGCTCATTGTATTGCAGCCAGAGCCGCCAGCGCCAACAACAAATATGCGAGGCTTTGATGACTCTATGAACTTGAGTAGCTCCTCATCTTCCTTTGAGACAGTGACCCCTTCAGGGATCTGCTTTTCAACATTGTTCATGCTTGCCATAGATATTCACGCGCATGCTAAGTATATTTCATTTCACCCCGAATATGCGTGCGAAAATTTATAATGGGGTCAGGCAATGCTTGAAAGCACTGTTTTTTCAAGGTCAACAGGCTCCCAGCCCTTTAATGCCTTTATTGCAAAATCAAGCTTTGACTCAGAGTCAGAAAATATCTCAAAAAGAGGGTCGCCTTTTTTCACCTTGTCCCCTCTTTCGCACTGCAAAAGAACACCTGCCGACTTGTCCCTTGGAGCGCCGGCAGCTCTTGCTATTTTTGAAATCATTTTGTTGTCAATGTGAAATACCCTGCCGGTTTTCCTTGCAACAACTTCATATTTGTGCTTTGCAATCGGAAGGTCAGCAATCTTCACATTTGGCTTGCCCCCCTGGAGCTCAACTATTTGCCTGAATTTTTGCAGCGCTTTTCCTGATGAGAGTATTCCTGACGCAACCTCAAAGCCCCTGCCCTTTTTGACTTTTCTTGAAAGCTCCAAAAGAGAGCCAGCAAGCTGGCATGACTTTATCCTAAGGTCATGCGGCCCCCCGTTGTTAAGAACAGTAAGAACATCCATGCATTCAAGTGACGGGCCTATGCCAAACCCAACAGGCTCGCTGCCGTCTGTAAGCAGGACCTCTATTTTCATGCCAAGCTGCTTTCCTATTGAAATAAAGTCATGGGCAAGTTCTTTTGCCTCTTTTTGGCCAGCTATTTTTGCACCTCTTCCAATTGGGATGTCAATAATAACATATTGTGCCTCTACGCTTTTTTTCTTTGCCAAAATTGAGGCAAGCATTACTCCTCTTGGGTCAAGCGAAAGCGGGTTTCTTATTTTTATGAGCTTGTCATCTGCTGATGCCAGCTTCAGCGCCCCTCCCCAAACCATGCACCCATGTGATTTTTTCACTATGCTCCTCATTTCATCCAGCTTAAATGAAACAGAGCAGATTGTTTCCAATGTGTCTGCTGTGCCTGATGCTGAGGTAATTGACCTGCTTGATGTTTTTGGTATGTATAGGCCAGCAGCAGCAATTATTGGCACAACAACCATGGTTGTCCTGTTTCCTGCAACCCCTCCAATACAGTGCTTGTCGCATATTGGCTTTTTTCCAAGCTGCAAGGTTTGCCCTGTTGCAACAAGGCTTTTTGTAAGCCCAACAACTTCCTCATCAGTCATGCCCCTTATGTACAAAGAGGTAATGAATGACGCAAGCTCTGCCTCTGACAGCCTGTTTTGCATAAGCTCGCGCATCACTGTTTCTATTTCCCATTTTGAAAGTATGTGGCCATCCATTTTCTTTTTGATGAATTCGATTGATGAAGGCCGCTGCATGTGCTTTATTTCAATTCTCCCGTCCCCTTCAAGCCCGAGCTCAGCGCACACTTCTGAAAAAAGGCCGATTTCCCCTCTTTTCACCAAGTCATTGGACAAATCCAGTGTTGCAACTATCTGCTTGGTTCCTGCCTGAAGTATTACCCTGTGCGAGGCATAAAGGTCGTTTTCATGTGCCTCATCCTCATTAAGGACAACTATTTTGCCGCCTGCAATTAAGTCAAAGCACTTTGCTGTGCATATGAACTTCTTGTATTCCCAAACCTTTTCCTTTAGAGGAATCTGGCCTGCCATGCTCTTTGCTATCCTTGTGAAATTTATAAAGCCAAAGCTCGGGCTAAGGGAAATTTAGATTGTGTCAGCAGCAACGTGCTTTCCCGCTCACAGAGCAGTACAGGCAGTGTCGTGAGAGGGCTTAACTTCCGAGTTCGGAATGGGTTCGGGTGTTTCCCCTCTCCTATGACCGCTGACAGGCAGAATATGCTGGCAACTTGTTTTTATTTGTTTGCCTGGAGCAGTAATTTTTTGGACATTACTCCAACTCGGACTTTTCCATTCCAACGGTTTTGATTATATGGCGCACAAGGCCGCGCTTTAGCTCCTTATGCAAAGGAATAGTGACTGGCGGCAGCTCCCTATGGACAAGATTTACATGGCTTCCTTTCCTGCTTCGCACAACAAAGCCCTTGTACTTGATAAGAATTTTTGCCAGCTTCTCTCCGGAAACAACTGGAAGCTTAGGCACTTAAAGACACCGTTGCTACCTGCAACTTTCCAGAATTTGCTGGTGTTTTGCGGTAGGAGCCAAGCGACTCAAGGTGCAGAAGAAGAGCCTCTTTTATGTTCTTGAGGGCACCCTTTTTGGTTTGTGCCTGGGAAAAACAGCCGGGAAGGGAAGGCACTTCTACCCAATAGCCTCCTTCGTCAGCCTTGTGCAAAACCACTTTCACATTGATTTTCTTGCCTGGCATGCATTAGCTTTTGCTGCCTGAGTTTTTATACTTAAGCACAGTAACGTGCCGGTGAACATTAAGGATGTCCTGAAAAACCTATCTCGTTGCCCATACAAAACCTTAATAAGCACAGCCAGAGAATTGCATTTGTGAGACTATGATTAACGTGAAACATTATTCCTACGGTGCCGGAGCCCTTGCAGTGCTTGGGGCAATGGGCGCATTTGTTGGAGGCACAGGGATTATTACCCTGATTTCTGGGTTTCTTTGCCTTGTTGGGGCAATTGGCGCAGTTGCAATTTACAAATATGGCTACTTTATTGTGCCATTGCTTACTCAAAAGGGGAACATAGTACAGATAATAGAGGGCGGCTATGAAATACCGCCAACAAATGATGTTGTGCTCAAGAATGTTGGGGGAATTTACTATGCCTCAAAGTATTTGGGGGTCAGGATATATGAGTCTGCATCTGAAAAGACTGCTGAGGAAAATATTGTTTACTCTGAATATTTTGAAAGGGCAATATCATCAGTAAAGTACGTGACAAAATTCGCATTCATGGTTTACATGAAAGATGTAAGCTCTCACAGGAACAGGATTGAAACAAAGCATGCAGAGGCGCAACTCCGGCTTGCAAGGGAAAGGGACAAGCCAGACCCAGATGTATTGAAACTTGACAGGTTTGAAAAAGAAGTTGCAATGTGGGAAAACCAGATAAACAAGCTGACACGGGGCATAAAGCCAATGGGAGTCCTCTCCTATGTAATGACAACTGCAGTAGGGGTGAGCAAAGAGGCTGCAATGGCAGGCGCTGCTGCACAGGCAAAAGAGCTCAAGGCAACAATTGCAAATGCCCTGAATGTGCAGGTTGATGTGCTTACTGGAGATGAGATGCTGCGCTGCTTTCAGTGGGAAACAATGATACCTCCAACACCTGCAGAGATGGAGCAGGCAGTGCTCTGAAGAGTGATACAATGGGGCGCCTAAGTCTTTCTGGAATTGACAATGTGGATTTGGCAAGGCGGAACATATTTGTCCGCCCTCCAGAGCCTCCAGAAGACGTGCTAATGGCAGACCCGACAAATGCAATATATGTTGGCAGGACAAAAATTTTCCATGTTCCTTTTTACTGGACTTTTCAAAAAACTACAAACCCGCACATATGCGTTGTTGGGATAACTGGCTCAGGAAAATCCTATTTTGTGAAAACATTCCTTACCAGGGCATCATATGTATGGGGAACAAATGCTTTCATAATTGACTGGGCAGGCGAATACAAGGAATGGGTAAAGCAGGTAGGGGGAAAAGTAATCTCATTGGGCAGGGGCTCGTCAATAAACCTTCTGGATACTGGGGGCATGAAGCCAAATGACAGGATAAAACAAGTGATGAGGACCTTGGATATTTTGACAGACATTGGAAGGTATCCAGAACAAAGAAGGCTGACAGAAATAGCAATTGAAAAGTCATATGTAAAGGCAAAATTCAAGCTTGACTCAAAAATGCATGTGGACGGGCTTGGAAGGCCCTTAAGGCCGCCAACCCTGAAAGACGTGCAAAAGCACCTTGAGGACATGAGCGAGGCAGGCGGCTATGAGTTTCCTGCAGAGCTTGAAAATGCTATTTACAGGCTAAAGCAGTTTACAAGGGAAGGGGAGGACTTTTTTGCCAAGCACTCTACAATTGATTTGGAAAAGTTAACAAGAGGGGGATTGGTTGACCTTGACTTGTCAGGATTGCCAGATGAGACTTTCAGGGGCCTGGCAGCTCTATCAATGCTTCAATTCATAAAGGAAAAGATGAGGGAAGAGGGCTGGTCATCAACAAAAGGCCTGAAGCTCATGGTTGTGCTTGACGAGGCATGGAAAATTGCAAAAGATGACAACTCTGATGCTGTAATGATTGTAAGGGAAGGAAGAAAATACCAGTTTGGTCTTATAGTTGCATCACAAAACCCAACAGACATATCTGAGGCGATTTTCTCAAACGTTGGGACAACTTTCATATTCAGGGTCAAGTTTGAAAGGTTTTTGGACTATTTGCAGAGCACTCTGAATTTCTCAGATTATATGAGGGGCGAAATTGCAAAGTTTGGAGTGGGGCAGGCTGCTGTTAACATGGCATTTCAGACAACCTCTGACTTTTCTGACACTTTCCTTGTTGACAGGATAGAAGGAGAAGAGCCAATGCAGGAGTTTTTCCTTGACATGGAAAATGTGCTTACACAAGAGGAGCTTGCAATGGAAGGGTCCCAGCACGCAGTTTCATTTGAAAAGGACGAGCTTAAGAAAAAGCTGCGCTCATATGGCATGAGTGAGGAGCATTCTGATGAAATAGTGAGGCTGTTTGCAAAAAAGGGAAGAAGGATGGGGATTTCGCCCTTTGTAGTCCTGCTTTCCCGCTATGGGATTGCAAGGAAAAACATTTCAGCATTCTTAAAGGAGCTTGGGCTTGAGGACAATACCACTATAACCGTGCTCTCAAAGGCAAAAGAGCTTGAGATACTGCTTGGCAATGATGACATTTCAGATTACATAATAAACCCTGCTGGAGGGAAAAAAACAAAAAGAGGAAGGAGATAGAAAATGGCAAAAACGCTTTTCTTTGCAAAAGAGGAACTGAGAAAAAGGCTGAGGATGTTTGGCCTTGATGAGGTGCATGTGGCAGACGTGACAGGAGTGTTTGACAGGAACAACAGGCACATTGACGTTGTTTCATTCGTTATAATGATGGAGCGCTATGGAGTGCAGCGCTCAGACATCTCATCATTCCTGCATGACGTTGGGATTGATGAGAGCACAATGATAAATATATTTTCCAAGGCAGACTTCACCCGCCTTGGGGTAGGAAACAGGGAAGTCACGCAAGTGGTGCTTGCGTAAAGAGGTGTGAAAATGGCAAAGGTATGCATAATTTCAGGGGAAAGGGTGCAAAAAGGCTACCCAGTGGCTGATGACTTTGTTATAAGGTCAATAAGGTCAGTGAAAAAAAGGCTTGGCATTGCAAAAAACAATACTTTGGTGGTGTCGCATGAAAAGCTTGAAGAGTACAGGAAAAAGAGGGAAAAATACGAAAAAGACCTTGTCATGCACATAGTTCTAGCCGGCTTTGTTCTTGTGCTGTTTGTGCTTTTGCCAATCTTCACAACAGGATTTTCAATAACAGCGCTTTTGCTTGGGATTGTGCTTGCAGCAATGATTGTAGGGCTTTCAGTGTTTTCCCATTGCCCAAGGATTGAGGCAAAGGGAATAGGAAAGAAAAAGAGGAAGAGGTAGCAAATGGTCAGAATAAAACTGCCGCAAAAAGGGGGCAAGTCAAGGACTTCAAAGGCTCCGCCAAGGCCTACAAAGCCAACTGTGAGCGGCTTTAGGGTGCATGGCAAAAGGCAGGCCAACCCAAAAGAGCTTTCCAAAAAGCTTTCTGAGCTGTCATTCCTTGAGATGAGCGTTGAGGGGGATTCCCTTGCAGTGCTGAATGTGGAGTCAAGGGACATACAAAAAAATCCGTATCTGTTCTCAATAGTTTACTTTAGGCCTGCAATGATAGAGGCAACCTATACATGCCTTGCAAACATGAGCCCGAAAAAAAGAAGGATAGATGTTTTGCGGCATTTTCTCAACCTGATGACAATAACAGAAGATTGCTATGAAATTGAGATACGCGAAGTTTACCAGCTTCTTGAGGCTGCGGTTGCGCACATGACCCAGTATGTTTCTGTTGACTATGACCGGCTTTTTTCTCTTTATGACAATTTGCAGACAGAATTTTCCAGCCTGAAGAAAAAGGCTGCCGAGGCAACTGAGGCAAACGCATCGCTTTCAAAAGAAAATTATGAGCTCAAGAGCAAAAATGACGAGCTCACCCTTAAGCTTGAGTCCCTTGAAACCTTTTCAGACTCTGTGCTTTCTGTCAAAATACAGGAATGGCTCTCAGAACACAAGGGCGAGATAAATATTGCTGACTTTTCCAAGGTATACAATGTCCCTGAGACACGGGTCGAGCAGATTCTCAACAAGCTTGTGACTGAAGGCTATATTGAGACAAAAGGCTAGGCACAAACCAAAGGTTATTCGCATGGTTGAAAAGGACAAGCTTCTCAAGCTGAAAATTTCAAAAAACGCATATGTTTTCGACGTGAGGAGAAAGTACAATGCAAAAAGGAGCTTTAGGGTGAAAAAAAAGCCTGACACGCCTTTTGATGACTTGAAGGGAACTGCCCTTTCTCTTTTAAAGAAAAAAAAGCAGGAGAAAAAGCAAGAAAAAAAGCCAAAAGCCCCACTCGGGGCAAAGCTGCCTGAAAGCCCAAAATCTGCAATTGCAAAGACAGCTGCGATTGTTGTCCTTATTTTCATTTTACTTGGCGCTGCATTTGTATGGCTAATGCTCCAAGGGCCTGGTGCAGGGCCAGAGGAAATTGAAGCGCCTGATGTTTTCTCAGGGTCATTCGGCTATTCAATAGAGCAGTCAATGGTCCTGTCTTCCAGCCAAGAGGATGAACTTTCTAGGTCTGCCTATTTTTTGGTTGACTTTGATGCAAGGAACCTTGGCGGGCTTAACTTTTCTGCATCTGTTTTCTCGCAAAAGCCCTCAGTCCAGGTATTTTTGCTTGACTATGCAAGGGACAGCGCTGACTCCTACCCTGTTTTCAGGAGGAATTTGATTGACAAGCTTAAAGAGAATGGGATTTCTGTGAATGAGATAGACATTGAGGCGCTTTCTTCTTTGCCAGGAGGCGCCCTGGTTGTTGTGCCAACAGGCTATTTGCCAAAAGAGCTTTTGGGAATTGGCAGCCAGCTTGACTTCAAAAAGCTTCTTTCGAGAGGGGTAACAATAGTTTACATTGGAAGGGAATTTGACTCGCTTGCCCTTGACCAGGCAGGCTCAGCAATCCCTGTTTCTTATAATGAGCTTTTGTTTGCAAAATCAAAGCCAGAGTCAGAGGATGGGTTTGGGCTGTATGACGCCCAGTATGTTGTTGGCCAGATTGCAGGAAGAAATGACATTGACCTGGCTTTTTTTGGCAAAATATATGGCTCTGTTTCAGTCATAGGAAACAAAAACGGCTCTATTTTGTTCCTTCCCCAGTCGCTTGACGGAGGCTGGAGAACAGACGGCAAGGCAGCTGCACAAGATGTTGTAAGGCTTATAACAGAGGAAAGATGGCTTTCGCTTATTGCCTATGCCTCAAAGGAGATTGACCTTGAGGAAGAGCAATCAGGCATGGTGTCACTTTACTCAACCAGTTTTCCCAGTGACTCTGCGTATGTGAAATTCACTGCAAAAGCGCTTGACCTTGAGGGTAATGAAAGAAGCTCAACAGAAGTTCTCAAGCTAAAGAAAGTCCAGAAAGGGGAAATGACCCAGCCTGAGCCTGAGGCAGTCCCATATTACCTTTCAGGAGAGAGGACCAGGTTTAACATAGAGCTTAGGGAAACAGACCCCACGCCTGTAAAGCTTTATATCAGCATGTACAAGGACGGAACTGAGCTTCAGCGCTCTGACCTTGAGCTTGGCCTTACAAACCCAACAATAGACAAGTCAGTTGATTTTCAGGTAAATGCAGAGCCAGGAAATTACACTGCATATGTGGTAAACTCAAAAGGCAAAATATATGCTGCAACAAGGCTGGATGTTATTGACCTGCAAATATACACAAACAGCAGCGACTGGCAGCAAGGGAAGTTCACTTTCCTTCTTTCTGCAGCAGGAAAGCCTGTTGTTCCGCGCAGCCTTTCAATCTCCCTGGATGGGAAAGGGAAAAGGCAATACACCCCCTCTTCATTCGCATACTCAGGAACAAGCACTGCCATAACTTATGAATATGCAGGGGAGATAAAGCCTGGCTTGCATGAATTCATTTTTACTGCAGGCGACTGGAGCAAAAAATATGAGCAGGATTATTTTGCTGCCAAAAACTTTTGGGAAAACCCTGTTGTTATTTTTCTTGCAATTGTCTCGTTGGCTGTTTTTGGAATAGGCCTTAGCCTAAGAAGGCCAGAAGTCCTGAGATATGGGCTTGATGTTCCGGACTTTCCCCCTCTTTCAACAATAAAAATACCTGTGAAAAAGGAAACTGTGCTCGATATACTTGACACTGTTAATGCCTCTTACTCATGGAAATGGATGCCGCTTGGCACTGATGAGATAAAAAAAGGCTTTAGAAAGCTGACTTACAACGGCAAGCCCATCCTAATAGGGGACTTTAACCTTGACATGGTGCTTGTCAAGCTTCGGGATGCCGGGCTTGTTAAAGAGGAGCTTGGCTATTGGGGCAGGGCTGAATGGGAAAAGCAAAGCAACCATTCAATGCATTACCTTGCAATGTACAGGATTTTGCGCAATGTATTTGTGAACAATGCTGTGAAATTCTCAAAGCTGGATGCAATGAATGACTGTGACATAAAGGCAATTGTAGGGAAAGAAAGGCTGTATCTCCACATAATGGAAGAGCCAAAGGAAAGGGTTGTGCACAGGGCGCTTGCAACCTCTGGCAAGGGCAAGACACTCATAGTATTCAGGTCAAAAGATGAGGCATCCTCCTTCCGCTCTTCTCTTACCTCAACCTCAAGGCTTGCTGTCGGGCTTAAGATGGAGGTCAACAGCAGGAACATATTGCTGCTTCCTGTGAAAAGAGGGGTTTCCGGGTATTTGAGGGGCCTTTCAAGGTAGCTTTTTTAAACCTCAAAAGAGCTTTCAGACTGACTGTTTATGCGAATAGCAATGCTTGGGTGGGAGTTTCCCCCATTCATATCTGGGGGCCTTGGTGTCCACTGCTTTGAGCTTACAAAGGCGCTTTGCGAGAAAGGCGCGCAAATAGATTTTTTCATGCCTGTGTCAGGCAAGAAAATAAGCTCGCCACACAAGGGGCTGCGGATAGTGGAGGTTGCAAAAACAGTGCTTAAGCCATATATGTTTTTCTCGAAAACCGGGAAAAGGGCAGGCTATGGCAAGAACCTTGTGAATGCAGTAAAGGAATACTGGTCACATTGCATTTCCTCAGTCCTTGCCTATTCACAGGAAAACAGGTATGACATCATACATGCGCATGACTGGCTTGCCTCAAGGGCAGGAATAGAGCTTAAGCAAAAGCTCTCAATCCCCCTAGTACAGACTTTCCATTCAACTGAATTTGACAGAACCAGCTGGCCTTGGCAATACATTCTTGACATTGAAAGGTCTGCAACTGAAAATGCTGACCTGATAATAGCAGTGAGCAAAAGGACCGGCGACCAGGTAGAAAGGCTTGGCGCGCAAAAGCAAAGAATAAGGGTTGTTTACAATGGGGTTGACCGGGAGAAATTTTCCTCTTCCCAGGTTGAAAAACTTGGAAGCTTTAGGAAAAAAAGGAAAATAGTCCTGTTTTTGGGAAGGTTAACAGAGCAAAAAGGGCCTGTGCAGTTCCTTCATGCAGCAAAAAGGGTGCTTGCAAAAGAGCCTGACACCCTGTTTGTAATTGCAGGCAAAGGCGAGCTTCTCCCCCTTCTGATAAATATGAGCCTTGGCATGGGAATTTCAAAAAATGTACGTTTCCTAGGGTATATACCTGATGAGGAGCAGAGGAAAATATACAAGGTTGCAGACGTTTATGTAATGCCCTCAACTTCAGAGCCTTTTGGCATAACTGCACTTGAGGCAATGAGCAGTGGAGTGCCAGTAATAATATCAAAAACCTCTGGAGTTGCTGAAATAGTAAAGTCTGCAATAAAGGTTGACTTTTGGGATATAAACTCAATGGCTGACAAAATACTTGCCCTGCTTAAGTACAGGCCCCTTGCAAAAACAATGGCAGGCATGTCATTAGGCGAGGCTGGAAAATGGACATGGGAAAGGACAGCTGCTGAGACATTGAAGGTGTATGAGGAAGCGATAAATAGTAGGAAGAGCAATAATTAACTTGGTGAGATGCTTGCAAGTCTGCATATATTTCCAGGTCCATCAGCCAATGAGGCTTTCCTTATTCTCAATGTTTTCTGACAATGGGGACTCTGGAGGGGCTTATTTTGACAAAGATTTGAACAGCAAAATAATGCAAAAGGTTGCTGAAAAGTGCTATATCCCTGCAAATCAGCTCATGCTTGAGCTTTTGGAAAACCACCCTGACTTTAAGATAAGCTATTCACTGACAGGGGTATTTATTGAGCAGTGCAAGCAGTTTGCGCCGCAAGTTTTGGAGTCTTTTGCTTCCCTTGCAAAAACAGGCAAAGTAGAGTTTTTGTCAGAGACCTATTATCACTCGCTTTCATACCTGTTTTCAGACAAGGACGAGTTTTTGGAGCAAATAAAGCTTCACAGCAAGGAAATCTCCTCATTTGCAAAGCCCTCAAAAGTATTCAGGAATACTGAGGCAATGTTTTCAAATGACATTGCCTATTTGGTTGAAAGGCTTGGGTATGAAGGCATACTTGCAGAAGGGCTTGAGCACATACTTGGCTGGCGCTCGCCAAACTACCTCTATACTGTGAATGGCTGCGAAAAAATCAAAGCCCTGCTTCGCCACTTCAAGCTTTCAGATGACATTGGCTACAGATTTTCTGCAAAATGGTGGAATGAACACCCGCTTACTGCAGACAAGTATGCGCGCTGGCTGTCAACCCTTCAGGGAGACTGTGTGAACATATTCATGGACTATGAGACATTTGGCGAGCACCACTGGAAAGACACAGGGATATTTGAGTTTTTAAGGCACTTGCCAACTGAGGTCGAAAAGCACAAGGATTTGCGGTTTGCAACCCCAACTGAGCTTGTGAAAAACATAGGGCCAAGGGATGACATAGATGTGCCCAATTTGACCTCATGGGCAGACATGGAAAGGGACACATCTGCATGGCTTGGCAATGAAATGCAGAAAAACGCGTTTTCAGAGCTTGAAGCGCTTGGCGAAAAGGTAAAAGAGGCAAAGCATGATGGCTTGATGAGGACTTGGAGGATGCTTGGCAATTCAGACCATTTTTACTATATGTGCACAAAGTCATTGTCAGACCAGGATGTCCACAATTACTTTTCGCCCTATGACTCGCCTTTTGATGCCTACATAAACTACATGAACATATTGAATGATTTTCGGGAAAAAATTGGGAAAGTCTAAAGGCCACTCAGGTCAAATGCATCGTTCTTCTTGCCTATGCGGTAATTTCCAAAATTAGTGTTAATCTCCATATTAGTGCCTTTATGGTTTGAAGACAAATAAAGCCGACCATTGCTCAGAACAAATTCTCTTTGCAAAAACCCAGTTCTAAGAGCAACTCTCACGTCTGATGAGACTGCAAAATCATTTGTGTGGGTGAGGAAACTAAAGCTCTCTGGCTCAATTGTTCCAAGATAAAAATCTTTACACGCTTCGTCAAACGAGTAACCGTACTCAGCCAGCCTGCTTTTAAGGTGCCAAAGATGCGGTGTTTCATCCAAGCCAGGGACCTGCTTGCCATTAAGGGAAAGTAAAAAGCCATATTCATTTCTTGGCCGTCCGTCAATATCTGTAATCGCAAAGACAAAATCCCCTATTTTGCCGTGCTTTTTGTGCCATACCTCATAGTTGCACTCTGATTCTGTGCTGGTTGTTTTGTTCAAGTAAGTCCGGCTGCCCCCAAGAAGAAGGTAATCTGCCTCAAAGTCAGCAATCTTCTTTATCTCATGAATTGAGTCTTCTGGGGCAAAAAAACCAATGTGCTCAAGCGCAAATGTGACAAGCGATGAACTGTTTGATTTGACCACAGGCCCAGGCTCGATGCTTCTTTTCTCCATATATTTAAGCCAACTGGACAGGGATTCATACTGGTTTTCAAAAAGGCTGTCATTCTGAAGATATTCGAGGATGTGCAGGCCTATGCGCATTAATTGATCATCCTGATAACTTATTGACAGGCTATCAACAAGCTTTTGCTTTTCTTTTGCAAACCTTGGCTCTGTGCTTAGCGGATTTTTTTGCATGAAGTCAAGCAGCTCCTTGGAGTTGTTAAGTATCCTCTGCCTTGCATCTGACAAACGCCTGGATACTGCAGTGCATGAGCCCCTAATCTGCCCTAATGCCTGCTTTCTTTCTTCTGGTGTACTGAATTTTGATGACATAACAATCAATCCCTTTTGTAGCAACTCCTTGTAAGCTCTGATGATTTTTCTCCATTTTCATAAAGCCAAAGCTCGTTATTTCCAGGCTCAAGCCTTACTGAAAAATCCCCACTCTCATCCTTAAGCTCAATTTTTGCTGAAGGCACTATTTTAAGGGAGCCAGCATCAGGCCATGACTCAATTGAAAACTGGAAAGCATCCGGCTTAACATCTTTCATGTCAACGCAAAGGGCTTCATGGGTATAGCGTTTGACTCCCGGGGCTTTTGCTGATTTTAGAGGTATGCCCTGCTTCAGGTTTTTGTAGAGCAGCTCAAGGTCAAGCCTTGCTGTTTCAAGAAACAGCCGTAAAATAGCTTGGCAGTGCATACCCAATTTCTCAACCTGCAAGCCAGATACTTTCAGGTTAAAATCAAGTGTTTGAGCATCAATTATTTCTTTGCCCTTCTCATGAATAAGCTCATAAGAAAGAAGAGGCATTTTCAAAAGCCTGTCGGTTTCTTTCTTATTCTCGCAGGCAATCTTATGGGTTTGTACCCTTATCTCTCCAACTCTGTCCTTGAGTTCTTCGGAAAATATTCTATAAGTTTTCGCAGTTGGTCTGGCTGGAGGAGGAAATATCCAATCCACATGAAGGTCAATTGGAAGGAACAGCCTACTTGTGAAACTGAAAACATAGTTCATTGCTTCATCTCCAGCCCCATAATATGCAAGAAGAGGAAGGAGAGACTTGTTCTTTTTCATCAAATAATCGTTTTTTGCATCTGCAAAATAGCTTGGCTGGACTTTCTGGACATTCTCTTTATCTCCATGTATTGCTTTTCCAAAAATAGATACTTTCTGCAAATCATCGCTTGTTTTGACAACATGGTAAGAATAAGACAACCAATGCCTAGCCTCAAACTCAAAAGCCCTGAAGTTGCGCACCATCCTTTTATTGTCTTCTGATTTGGCACTACCTTCATCCAGGAAACTTCCTTTGACACACCTGTCAATAGCAAGAGTTCTGCCTAATTCTTCATCTACTCTTTTCTTAAGAACTCCAAAAGCTTGCCTAGTTTCTTCCACGTCTTTTGCTGCCTTATTCCTAATGTTTTCCAATACTTTTTGCATGGGGAAAATATGCTCTCTTCCCTTTTTAAATGTAATGCTGTTCCACTAATAACCACTACTATAATCTTATGCCAAACCCAAGCATTAGCAGTAAGTATATAATCCTCTTTTCCGATTTGTGAGCATGGCAGCAGCAAGGCAGGTAAAAGGCATGGGCAGGCAGAAAATGCTTGCAATGGTGCAAATGCTCAAAAGCGATGAAAACCTCGGGGATGCACTGCTGGTTGCGCTTGGCACGCTTTTCCTGCTTTCATCATTCATTTTTTATCCCCTTTATCTGGTGCCAGTGCTTGCTGCAATAACAGGCGCAATTGCTTACAAAAAGCCGCCATTAGGGACAATTGCTGCAATGTTCATAGCATTTCCAGCAGTTGCATATCAGGCGCCTGTTCTTGCCTGGGTATTTACCCTGGCAATAGCAATAACCTTGTTTGAGGCATGGAACCATTGGAGCACAATCTCATTTTTGCAAATAGCAATACTTGCGCCGTTTGCCGCCTTTCCATTTTCTCTGCTTTCCGGCTTTTTGTTCTTGGCCTTGGGAATTGCTGCCTTAAGGTTTGGAAGCAGTCACAGCTTTGCAGTCTCATTGCCAGCAATTTTTGTTGTTCTTTTGCTCTCTTCAGTATGGATGCAGCCAACAGAATCTTTCATAACAATATCAAACCAGTACTTGTCGCTTTATTCGCCAGCAATGGCCCAGCTTCAGAACAGCGCTTTGCCAGAGGTTGGGATTTTTGAGATGGCACCAGCAGCAGGAGGGGCAATTGCATCGATTTTCAGTGCGCAAAGCATAATTGCAGTTTCCCCTGCCCTTGGAAAACTTGTGAGCAATGCCTATCTTCTGATTTTCCAGGACTATGCAATTATCCAGCTGCTGGTATGGGCTGTTGCACTTTTTGTTTGCGCATTTTTGCCTGCAAGGCTTGACAGAGAGTACAAGCAGTCAATCTCATGCCTTGCCCTGTTCCTTGTGCCAATAACAAACTTTTTTGTTGCGCCTGCTTTTAACAACCCGTTTGACAGCATTTCATTTGCCTATTGCGCAGCATCAGTTGCAATAGTATTTGCAATGGAGCACTATGGCTTCAAGCTGAGCAGGGAAAGGATTGTGATGAGAAGGCAAAAGCAAAAGGCATTTGGAAAGTTTGGCATCCAAGACCTTGGAGATTCAGCAGGAGTTGAGTCGCTTGAGGATGTTGGGGGCTATAAGGACGTAAAAACAGAGCTGCAGGAGGCAATAATATCCCCAATAAAGAAAAAAGAGCTTGCCTATACATATGGGATAAAGCCCCCAAACGGAATTTTGCTTTTTGGCCCGCCTGGCACAGGAAAAACTTTGCTGATGAAAGCCCTTGCAAAGGAGCTGAATATTGGGTTTTATTATGTCAAGTGCTCTGACCTTTTGTCAGAGTGGTACGGGGAAAGCGAAAAAAACCTTTCAGAGGTATTTGCAAGCGCAAGAAAGAATGCGCCTTGCGTGCTTTTTTTTGATGAGATAGATTCCATTGGAAAAAAGAGAGACTCTTACACTTCTGACGACGTAGCCCCAAGAATAATGAGTGTGCTGCTGCAAGAGCTTGACGGATTTAGGGAAAAGAAAAAGACTGTGATAACTATAGGGGCAACAAACATACCTGACCAGCTGGACCCTGCCTTGATGAGGCCTGGCAGGTTTGACAAGATAATTTACATGCCATTGCCAGATGAGGCAGCAAGAAAAGCAATCTTTAAGGTGCATTTGAAAAAGCTGCCAGTTGACCAGGACCTTGACTTTGCAAAGCTGGCTGCAAAAACAAAAAGATATTCTGGGGCAGACATAAAAAATATCTGCACAGAGGCAACCCGCCTTGCTGCAAAAGAGGCAGTAAAATCAGACGTTGTTGTGCCTGTGTCAATGAAACACATTCTTTCAACAATAAAAAAGCTCAAGCCTTCTGTCTCGCTATCCTCAATTGAGACTTACAAGAAGTTTAGGATGGATTATGAAAGAAGAAGCGAGGCACAGGAAAAAAGCCCTGATGCAAAAGGAGTGCGCTGGGAAGATGTTGCAGGCCTTAAAGAGGTCAGAAGAGAGCTGCTTGAATCTATTGAGATTCCTCTTCTCCACGAGGACTTGATGAAAGACATGGATGTCCAGCCAAGCAAAGGATTGCTTCTTTTTGGCCCGCCTGGCTGCGGAAAAACAATGATAGTAAAGGCAGCTGCAAATGAGCTTAATGCAAACTTTCTCACAATATCAGGCGCAGAGCTTATGAAAGACAGGAGCAAAAGTCCCTCAGCCCATGTAAAGGAGATATTTAACAGGGCAAGAGAATCAGCGCCAGCCCTGATTTTCATTGACGAAATAGAAGCCTTGGCACCAAGCAGGGACCAGTACAGGGGGGGAATCCTTACTGAGCTTTTGCAGGAGCTTGACGGGATAAATGAGCTGAAAAATGTGCTTCTTGTCGGCGCAACAAACAAGCCAGGCACACTTGATGCTGCAATTTTAAGGCCTGGCAGGTTTGACAAGATAATTTACATACCGCCTCCAGACGAGCCTGCAAGGAAAAAGATATTTACAATAAATTTGGCAAAATTCCTGAAAGCAGTGAGCCTTGACAGGCTGGCAAAAGCAAGCGAGGGCTTTTCAGGCGCTGACATTGCCTCTGTATGCCAAAAGGCAAAAATGCAGATGGTAAGAAACAGGTTGAGAGGAAAGCCCTCAGCACTGAAAACAGCAGACGTAATAAGGATAATTGAAAAGAGAAGGCCATCAATAACGCAAAAGGCCTTGAGAAACTATTTTGCATTCATGCAGGAATATGGCGAAAGAAAGTAAGCTATTATAGCTTTGTTATAAGTTTGCTTTTTTCAGGGGAAATAAGGCGAGGAAAACAGAAATTGACTTTATTTGCCTTTTTTAACAACCAAACTTCGTCAGTTTTATGGTGATTAATACTGGCATTGTCGATATTAAACCTTTTATTTATAAACTATTTTTTAAAAAACTCATAAAAATTTATAAACATAGCTCAAGACATCCTTCCTGCCTTCCTATGAGGGGCGCTTGACCACGCTCTGAGGTTAAGGGGTATGAAAAAGAAAAATTGAATGAAATCGATACAGGGCAAAAAATACATGTCGTCGATAAATTTTGTACCATGCCCTGAAAGACGACATTGAGGTGAAAAAATGAAAGGGATAAACGTAAAGAAAATTGCGGCCCTTGCCGGCACGGGTATCCTTTTGGGAGCCAGCTTAGGTTTCGCCGATGTAGTATATGGCGACACCCAGGTTGTTGACCAGAATGGACAACCGACAGTAAAGGTTTATGTCGGCAGCGCAGCAGCAATCTCTGACGGTGTGGCAGCAGCCAACATCGCAGCAAAGATTGCAAACGAGGCATATATGAGCTCGACTCTGACTGCCTCAGTGAGCGGAGACCCGACCTGCACAGTCGGATCTGACGTTGGTGGAACTGGAACTTGCGAACTCGTTGAGAGCAGCAAGACAGTTACTCTTGAAGTAACCCTGCCAGGAAGCATTGCAGGAACCCACCAGTTTAAGACGCTCATAACAGACACGGTTGACAGGACCCTGCAAAACAGGAATGCCACAAGGTCTGAGGACAACTATACCTCAACCATGGGCTCTTCTGACACGTCAGGTGCACTTACTTCACCGCTTAGGGCGGTAGAAGGAGACACTGCAAGGGCAAAGAACCTTTACAAGATTGGTTCTGGCCAATTCACTGGCTTTGCTGACTACTCTATGGTAGACACACAGGCAGTGAGCACCACGTACACTGAAGAGCAGAACTTTTGGGTTGGCTCTACTGTGGGCGGTGTTAAGTATGATTCCTCTTCAGCATATAGGGACATCATAGTTAACAAGTTCAGAGCAATGGCCTATAACCTGAAGTTCACTGGTAATGACTATGGTATTCCAGTGTGCACTGGAGACCTTAACTCAACCCTATCTGACGACTGGACGAGTTGCGCAACTGACTCCAACTCAAGGACTGACAGGCACAGGCTTAAGCTTAAGTTCCTGGGTTCTGAGTGGATAATCAGTGAAATGAATGACCCTGTCCTCACAATGAGGAGCCAGGTCAATGCAACCAGCGGAGGAACTGTCAAGCTTGCCAAAGAGGCAAAGTATGGCATTGTCCAGGTCGGAGGAGTGCTCGACGCAGGAACATTCCAGATCAGGCTGTCAGACATTTCAGTCGCAGTCGGAGCTGCAAATGTGCACCCTGCAATCATTGACGTGCTCGACGCCAACGAGGCAGTCGTAGGACAGATTCAGGTCGACCCAGGCTCTACCTATACTTTCACTCAGAGCGGAACTGGCAACACAGTGAAGATTCACGTGTATAAGACTGCGCCAGGTTTCACACTGAACGCAAAGTGGGCAGAGATGGCAATCTACTCTGATGAGGTTACCCTTAAGGATGGCCAGAGATACAACCTTGTTTCATCCACTGACACTGACAAGAACTTTAAGGTGTCTTTGATTTGGAAGAACAGGGACTTTACTGGCTCAACAGGAGGAAACGACTCATCTGCAGACTCACTTCGTGAGATCGTTGTGTATAACATTGACGGTCTTGACAGCAAAGTGGCTGCAGGAGATGTTGTAAACTTCCTTGAGGCAGCACCAACATTTAAGCTGACCTACAATGGGCTTGACCTTACTGACGACGACTACCAGCCTCTTACATATGACGCTCTGTCACCAGACACATACCGTGTTGCAACCACCACAGGTGATGTTGCATGCGGCGCAACAAGTGCTGCTGACTGGTCATATGCAGACGCCAAGTGGGTTGAGATAAAGACTGGCGGAGTCCAGCTTCTCGGAGGAAGTGGCACCAACCTTATCAATGGTGGCTACTTGCTTGAGAAGGTTTACTTTGACCCAATCGGTAGATACAACAACAGCAGCTCAACCTTTAATGGGACCTTTAACCAGAGCGTGCGGAAGGAGATGTGGAACCCCACTATCTTCTGGAAGGTTTCAGGAAGGGACTGCTATAACTGGAACAGCTTTAGCTACGAAGGTGCAGCATACACAACCACTGACTCAAACGCAGTTAGGTTTGAGACAGCCGGCGACAACACTGCTGCACTTGGTGGAATCTTCTTCACCAACAATTCAACCCTTACGACAACTGCCTCTGATACGGCAAGTTTCCAGGGAGCAATTGTTCTGAAAGAAGACGCTGGCTACTATGGATTGACCAGCAACAACGCAGTGTACACTGCTATACCGTATATTGCAAACGGAAGCAGCAGCACAAGCGGAACCAACCCCTTCAGGTTTAGGACTGCGGACTCATCTACTCAGCAGGCATATTACAACTCGCTTGCTGGCGGTATCTGGTTCACAGGCTATGAGCCAACATTTGTAAGTGAGAGGGGATCAAAGGTTACCAGCGTTGGAACCACTGACGCAGACTTCAAGGTTGCAAAGAGAGTCGGACTCGCGGAGTTCAACTTTGCCTTTGCAGACACCTCAGCCGCAACCGGCGGAGAGGAATATGTGCTTGGAGTTGGCGACAGCAAAGTGTTTGGTGGCGTGACTGTATTGGTCAAGGCCATTGACGCTGATTGCGGAAGCTGCTCAGTTCTCGGCCCAGGCGGAACACCTGCATGCACTGTTGACACAACAGACCTTACTGCTGTGATTAACCCGAACAACGCGGCATCTGTTGAGGTAACTGAACCTTACAAGCTGACCTCTAACATGGTCATGCTTGACACAGATGGCCCAAGCGCTGGCGTGGCAATTACAGTCGGTGGACCTGCTGTCAACACAATGACTGCAGACGCTCTCCAAGACTCAAGTGTTGACTTCAACGTTGACACTGTAGTCGTTAAGGAGGTCGGCAACAAGATAGTTGTTGCAGGACTGACTGCTGAGGACACTTTGACTGCTGCAGACCAGTTTATTGCTGGTGTGAAGAGGCAGTAAAGGTAGCCAAACGGGAAAGTGAAAGCTTTCCCACCCTTTTTTCTTTTTCTGTTTTTTTACAATTCTTAGCAAGAGCCCTGCCAAAACTAATACTTATATAAATTCTGGGAGGCGAAATTTAGGTAGCGCGCTTGCTGCGACCAAAAGCGCGCATAAGGTGGTGCTTGAATGAGAATTTTTGCTTTGATGCTTTGCTTTGTGCTGCTCTTGCAGCCTACTTTTTCAGCTGAGTTTTCAATAGACCCTTACCTTTACTCAGGTGAAACTGCGTCAATGGTTGAGACTACTATATTTACTTCAAACAACAGCACTGCAAAACTTCTGAAAATTGACAATGAGGAAATAATGCTTGTTGTTGACGACAAGATAATTGAGGACAGGGGGCAGATAAAGGGGCTGATAACAGAATACTATAAAAAGAACTTTTATGCGTCTGACGAGGAGCTTAAAGAGCTCAAAGGGTTTGCAGACGACTTTAATGACAGCAGGAATTACAAGACAAGGTATGGGCCTGTAGAATATGTTTGCTATACTTCTGGCACGTTTCTTGCGCATATTCCCTGCCATGACATGGGAAGCTGCATACAGACTGCGTCCACTTATTGCGCTATAACAGGTGCACAAGGCTGCATTGTTGACCTTCTTGCCACCCATATACTTGAGTACAAGAATGACCTGGACAAGCTGAACAGTGCATATGAAAAATTTGACATTGCTTACACCACCTTTTCCCCTGAGACTGCTTCATTATCCCTTGACAATATGGACGATGCGTTTAATGAAATGAAAGACGCTGCAGACAGCATTGCAGACAGCAAGCTGCGGTTCCCTGAGACCACATCTTGCATGGACTGCATAGGCGTGTGCCCTGAGGCGCATTTTGATTATGGGGCAATAAGCTCAGGAAAGAGCAAGGTTGCCCAGCTAAGGGAAAAAATAGGCCCTCTTGCAAGCCTTGGGACTGCTGTTGACAGGATTTTGCTTTCAACAGAGGAGAGGATAAAATACAGGGAAGGCGAGGAAAAAGCCCTGATTTTTGAGCCAAAATACGAGGCTGTGAAAACAAAATTTGAGGATTTGAAGGCACAGGCAGTTGAAGCAAAGGCACTTGTTGCAGACAAGAGCTTTGTTGACAGCGCTGATTTGTTTTTGGACAAGGCTGAAGAGCTTGAGCAAAGGGTTTTGGCGCGCGATTTTGATGGGTTTAACCCCCTGCTCTCAAGCTATGAGACTGCTGGCTGGACTTTGGCTGCAAAAATAAACAATTCCACTTCTGCCTATAAGACGGCATTTGAAACCCAGGATGATGCAGGAGACAAAGTGCTGCTTGCCCAGTGGGGAGTCAACAGGCTTTCGCCAGCATCTGTTGACTCATACAACTCTCTTGCAAAGAGAAAAAATACTCTTGACTCTGATTTTGACCCCCCAATGACCTCTGCCCAGTATTATGCGCTTTCATCGAATTATGATGACCTTGCCTCAGATGCACAGGCATTTGTAGCAGCTTCAGGAGGAATACAAGACTCAATATTTGGGGCAGGCAATGCAATCTCAAGGGATGCCATTGACGGCACAATGACCTTGGCTTCAAATATTATGCCTGTGTCATTCAAGACAAGAAAAGAATATGCACCATATATACTGCCATTTGTCATTGCTGTTGTTGACCTTTCTTTGCTTTCAGTCGGCCTGCTGGCATTTGCAGCCGTGTTTTACTATTTCCATGGGTTTTTCAAAAGCAAGCTTGCAGTATCAGGCTGGGCAATTTCAATGCTTGCATTTGTCTTCATAATGCTCATAGGCTCTGCAGGCATTTACGCAGTTGTGTTCAGCACTGAGAGTTACACTGATTTTGTTGACTTTATGGGCACAGTAAAGGCTTCTAACAGCGTTGCAGTCATAGTTGACGAGAGTGGCGTGCCGTCAGGGGCTTCTGACTCAATGAAAGCATGCGCAGGCCAGATACAGGACCAGCTTGATGAGCTTGACAAGCAAACATTGAAGTATTATATCAACACAAACAAGTGCACATCAATAATCCCAAAGCCTTCTGCAAACAATTCAAGTGAAACTGTATATGAAACTCTTCATAACCTGGTTGCAGAAGACTGCCTTGACTCAATACCCGACATCCCTGTGATTGAGCTTAGGTACTCAAGCGAGAACAAGGTGCCAAGCTTCACAACAGTTGTCACACAGCAGGCAATCTTTAAAGGCAATGCTGCCTATTATGACAAAGCGCCTATGTGCGACCCTGCAAATGTATTGAATTAGGGGATTTTTATGAAGCTTAAAGAAAAGGACAAGTTAGCCTTGTTTGCGCTTATTGGAGTGCTTGCAATTGCAGCAGGAGCATATGTGCTGCTTTTCTCAGAAGAGCCGGACAATCCTTCTGACATTGACGGCTTTGTCTCTTCTGTTATGCGCTCAAGCTCTGTTTCCCTGTTTTTTGATGTCAGAGGGGCAGATGCTGACTCTTCAAGGCTGATTTACCAGTGCGGGGTTGACCTTGTAGGCGGCAAGCTGCTTGGGGCAAAGACAATAAACACATATGCATGCGATGATAAGGGATGCCTTTCAGCAAGCTCTGCTGCAAACGGGAGCAATTCTTTGACATATGAGCAGGTGAAAAACAATCTCAAAAAAGAGCCATATGTCCTGATAGCTAAAGGCACTCCTGAAACCAAATTCTTTGAAAGGCATATGGAAATCTACATAGACCAGAGCTTTATCTCAACCTGCAAGCTTGGCTAAGCAACAACTATCTTAATCCTTGCCCCCCACTTATTTTGCATGGACATAGAGGGAAAACTAGCTCTTGTGAGGAAAAAGCCTGTTTGCGAGATAGTCACAGAAACAGAGCTGCAAGAGCTTTTTGAGGCAAATTCCCATCCAAAGCACTATATTGGATTTGAAATCTCAGGAAATTTGCATTTAGGAAGCGGGCTTGTTACTTCCCTTATTCTAAAGGACTTTATTGCAGCAGGAATAAGGCCAACAATACTTTTGGCAGATTATCATGCATGGATAAACAAGAAAATGGGTGGGGATTTAGAGAAAATACAAAACATTGCAAAAGGCTATTTCAAGTCAGCATTTGTCTCCCTTGGCCTTCCTGAGAATAAGGTAAACTATGTTCTTGCCTCTGAGCTTTACAAAAAGCTTGGCAATGACTACTGGAAAGAAGTGTTGGCCGTATCAAAGTCAACTACTATGAAAAGGATGCTACGCTGCACAACAATAATGGGACGGACGAAAAAAGAGTCTGTTGACTGCTCTTCTGTGCTTTACCCTGCAATGCAGACAGCTGACATTTTTGCTCTTGGAATTGACATTGCGCATTCTGGCATTGACCAGAGAAAAGTGCACATGCTTGCAAGGGAAGCAGCTGAAAAGCAAAAGAAAAAGAAAGTGGTTGCAATACACCACAAGTTGCTTATGGGCCTTTTAGGGCCGCAAAAGATGGGCTTTGAGGAAAATGAAAAGCAGGACATTGAAATATCCTCAAAAATGAGCAAAAGCAGGCCAGAGTCAATAATATGCATACATGATTCTGAAAAAGAGATTCAAGACAAGCTGAAAAAAGCCTATTGCCCTGAAAAGCAGGCTGAAAACAACCCTGTGCTTGAGATGTGCGACAATTTCCTGCTCAGGGACGAAAAATCCTCTCTTAAAATTGAAAGGCCCTCAAAATTCGGGGGAAACGTTGAGTTTTCCTCTTACAATGAGCTTGAAAAGGCGTATTTGTCAGGAAAGCTCCACCCAGCTGACCTGAAAGGGGCTGTAACAAAGTCAATTACCAAAATGCTAGAGCCGTCAAGAAAATATTTTGAACAGCACAAACAGCTGCTTTCTGGGCTGCAGCAAAAATAGGGAAAAAATGGGCAAGATAAGTCTTTTTGCACTGATGCTTTTGCTTTTTGCTAGCCATGCTTTTGCAGCCTGCCCGCAAGAAACAAGGGAAATATATGTTGCAGCAGTCACAGGCGAAAACTCAGGGGGCATATTCCAGCTTGAGGTTGAAGTAAAGCCAGGGGACGGCTCAATATACACGTCAATAGTGCCAAGGACAGGCTTTTCCACGCAAGAATCAGAGCAAATGGCAGTTGACTATGCATTTGGCAAAACAAGCATAACAAAGCAAGAATGCGATGTTCTCTTCAGGGTAAAGGGGAATTTTGGGGATAATGTGATTAATGGCCCGTCCGCAGGCGGGGCAATGGCAGCTGCAACAACTGCTGCGCTTCTTAACAAGAGCATAAGGCAGGATGTTGTTATGACAGGCACTGTTTCGCCTGAAGGCAATGTTGGCGAGGTTGGAGGGGTAATTGAAAAGTCAATAGCAGCAGCTGATGCTGGCGCAAAATATATACTTGTGCCAAAGCTCAAGATTTACGAGGCATTGCTTCTTTCATCAATTTCACAGGACCATGGGTTCAATGCTTTGGAAGTTTCAAGCATTGAAGAGGCCGAAAAAGTGCTTTTTTCAGATTATGATGATGAGTTTTCAACCAAATTTTCCCCAGAAAGTGGCCCAATCCCGGCAAACCTTGAGCCAATAGCCAAAGACTCAGACATTTCCCGGTTTTCCCTTGTAGCGCAAGAAGTTGTAAACAGGCTCAAGCAAAAAACAAGTGAAATGCTCTCAGAAAATGTTAGTAGCCAGAGCATAGAGGGATTAAAGCATTATTTTGAGGAAGAAATATCAAAGTATGACAAGCTGATTATAATGGGCTATCCATTCACAGCAGCAAACTCTGCTTTTTTGCTTTCAATTGACGCAGAATATGTGATAATAGGCAATGCAGATGTTGACCTTGACGGAAGCATTGAAGAGGTGTCAGGCTGCATCTCATCGCTTAACCCTTCTGAAAAGACTTATGAAAATTTCCATTGGGCCATTGGCTCTGACCTAAGAAGGCTTTGGGCACAGGAAAAGCTGCAAGGCACTGTTGAGAGTCGGCCTGCGCAAGGAGGCTATACCACTTTAAGGGACCTTCTTTTTGCCTATAGCTGGTGCTCAATATCAGATGACCTTGCAGGCCAGGCAGAAACAATAGGCGGAGAAAAAGCAAATGAATCGCTTTTATACTCTCTTGCACAGGAAAAGCTTGAGGAAGCCCATGAGGCGGTTTCAACAGCCTCAATGCTAAATTATGATGCCCTGTGGCATTACTCAAATGCTCTTTCTGCAAATGAGACTGGCCTTTATGGCGCAGCAATTTATGAGTCAACATATGCCAGCACAATGCAGAGGATTTCAAGCACATCTTCTGAAAACCTGAGCATGGCTGCAGAAAAGCTTGCTTCTGGGAAGAGGAAAAGCCTTTGGGGAAAAATATATTTTGGCCAGGGAAAATACCTTTACTCGGAAGATAAGGAAAATGCTGCTTCCCCAACTGACAGCTACCGGATATTCAAATACTCTTATGAGCTTGACAAAGTGGCAAGAGAGATTGACGAAGAACTTTTAAAGGGCAAAAAGCAAACAATTCAACCAATACCAGCAGTTGAAGAGCAGGAGGCACCAAGCGAGGAAGATATTCTTGTGTCGGCATTCCTTGCAGCCTCTGTTGCAGTGCTTGGGATTGCAATTGCGTACAGGATTTTAAGAAGAAAGAGGAGTGATTGAATGGAACCCCTTGAAATGCGGGCAAGAGCTTATGCAGGCCATTACCCAAAGGTAAAAAAAGTGGCACTTTCTTACTCAGGCGGCCTTGATTCGGTTGTAGCCGGCAGTCTGCTTGCAATGTCAGGCTTTGAGGTTTTGCCGATTGTTGTTGACCTTGGGCAAAAAAGCGACTTTAAAAGGATTGAAAAAAATGCAAGGAAAATGTTTGGCTCATGCTCAGTTGTTGACACAAAAGAGCATTTTGCAGAGAATATTTTGAGGGGAATAAAGGCAAGCTGCAATATTGAGGGCCATGTAAATGTCAGTGGAATGGCAAGGCCTGCGCTTGCCAGGGCGCTTGCAGAAGAGGCAAGGAAAAGCAAATGCAATGCAATTGCCCATGGCTCTCCAGGAACAGGGAATGACCATTTGACAATGGAAAATGCCCTGAGAGTACTTGCCCCTGAAATGAGGATAATGGCCCCTGTAAGGGACTTGGACATGAAAAGGGATGAGGCGCTTGAGTTTGCAAAAAAACACAAGCTTGCAACCAACCTTCCAAGGGCAAAACAGTTTTCTTCTGATGAGAACCTTTTTGCGAGGATAATAAGGCAGGGAATATCGCTTGACCCTACTTCCCCATTGCCAGAAGGTGTATACAAGTGGACAAATGAGCCAAAAAAGGCGCCCTCAAAGGGAGTAAACCTTGAGGTTGAGTTTTCAAACGGGATACCGGTAATGGTAAAAGTCGAAGGCAAAAAGTTTTCTGGCACTGTTGCGCTCATTGAAAAGCTCAATGAAATAGGCGGAAAGCATGCAGTTGGCAGGATAGATGCAATGGATGACAAAGTAGCAGGGCTTAAGATAAGGGAAGTATATGAATGCCCTGCTGCCCTCATACTGCTGACTGCGCACAAAAAGCTTGAGAGCATTGTGCTTACTGCAAAAGAGCTTGACATAAAGCACCAGGTTGACTGCTGGTGGAACAGAGTAGTGCATGACGGCGGCTGGTATACTAGGCTTCGCCGCTCTTTGGATGCATTGATAGACCAGATAGAAAAGCCTGTTGACGGTGTTGTGAGCCTGCAGCTTCACAAAGGCGCAATAATTGTCAGGGGAAGGAAGAGCAGACATGCCTTGTATGACCAGAGGCTTTCAGCAAGGGACAGGAACGGGGTATTTTCGCAAAAAGAGGCAAGGCATTTTGCAAAGCTTTACAGCCTTCAGGACAATATAGCATACATGATTGACAGCGACTGAGGAATGCTTTAAATAACCTTTTGGGCAGAAACGAAATAGAAAACACTTAGAGAAAATAATAAAGGTGAAAAAATGGAGCACAAAACATGTGGGGAAGAAAATACAGACGAAACCCATGTGAAAGTTGATTTCAAAAACAAAAAAAGGAAAAACAGGTGGTTAACTTGAAGGCAGATGAAGCACTCCAAAAGCTAAAAGATGGGAACTGGCGCTATGTTAATGACAAGATGAAAGAAAGAGACTTTAAAGAAGAGAGAGAAAAAGTGCTTGACGGACAGCAACCATATGCAACAATACTAACATGCTCAGATTCAAGAGTTGTTCCACACTATATATTTGACGAAGGGTTAGGGAATCTTTTTGAGGTTATGAACGCTGGAAATGTCGCTGACAAAGACGCTCTTGGGTCAATGGAATACGCGGCAGGACACTTGAACACCCCTCTGCTTGTTGTACTAGGCCATGAAAAATGCGGAGCAGTGACTGCTGCTTGCTCTGGCGCAAAGGTAGAGGGAAACCTCGAGGAAACAATGAAAAAGTTAAAAAAGCCAGTGGAAATTGCAAAAGGAGATGTCAACTCTGCCATTCGGGAGAATATATTTCATGTAATAGATGAAATAAGGAAGGAAAGCCCAAAACTTGCCAAGCTTGAAACAGATGAAAAGCTGAAAATAGTTGGGGCGCATTATTCCCTTATGACCGGAGAAGTGGAGTTTTTCTAGCCTGCCTTAATTTAAAGCTAAAACACCCTAGTGTAAAGAAGGTTTTTCGCATGAAAGAATCAACAAAGCTCAAGTATGAGCTCAAAAAGCAGCTTGCCCATTTGCGCGGCATGAAAGGCAGTGGAACTGAGCTGATATCAGTTTACATACCTGCAAACCAGGCAGTGCATGAGACCTCAAGCAAGCTTAAGGGGGAATCAGGCCAGGCATCAAACATAAAGAGCAAAAGCACAAGGAAAAATGTAGGAGACGCGCTTGAGAAGATAATTCATCATTTGAAAAGCTATGGAAACAAGGCGCCAAGCACAGGGGTTGCAATATTTTGCGGCAATGTTTCTGACAGCCCTGCAAAAACAGACATTTCTCTTTTCACTGTGTTTCCCCCTGAGCCGTTGGGAGTCCAGCTTTACCGCTGTGACTCTCGCTTTTTCTTGGAGCCGCTTGAAAGGATGCTGGAATCAGACGAAACATACGGGCTTGTAGTGCTTGACGGAAGGGAATGCACAATTGCAGAGCTTCGGGGGACAGTTGTCAGGACATTGCACAGGCTAAACTCCACTGCGCATGCAAAAATCCGGAAGGGAGGACAATGCCTTGCGCCTGATACTCTTGTTCAGACTTCAGATGGTGAGCTGGTACCTGTTTCTGAGGTTGTCCCGGGAATTAAAATAAAAGGAGCAGATTTGTCAAAGCTTAAGATATGCGATTGGGAGTGTTCCGACAAATTCAAAACAAAGTCAAAAAAAGCATATAGGATAGCTGTTCAGAACTCAAAGATGGAAATTGTCGCAACTGCATGGCATCGGTTCTTTACAGTCGGAAAAAAAGGCATTGAAGAAATCTATGCAAAAAACTTGAAGATAGGAAGTGTTCTACTTATTGCCAGAAAAGCGTTCAAGAATGACCCTGACACAAAGCATGGTGAGCCATCTGAAAAAATGCTCAAAAAATGGCTGTCTGAAGACATTGGAGTGGCAAGAGTGGCAAAACTAATACCAATAGAAGGAGAAAAAGAATATATTGACCTTACTGTGCCAAATGCATTCAACTTTGTGGCAAATGGCTTTATTGTGCACAACAGCGCCCGCAGATATGAGAGACTGATTGAAGAGTCAATTGAAAAGTATTACAAAAGGGTGGGAGTGTCAATGGACAGGTATTTTGTTAACAAGGTAAAAGGAGTGATAGTTGGAGGCCCTGGCCCCACAAAGGAGAATTTTGTGAAAATGTCGCCATTTAATTACCAGATAAAAGTGCTTGGAGTGGTTGACACTGGCTATACTGATGACTATGGGGTAAGGGAGGTAATGGCAAAAAGCAAGGACATTATAGCAGAGCAGGCTGCAATAAAGGAAAAAGCGCTTGTTGAAAGGTTCATAAAAGAAGTTGTGTCAAACGGGCTTGCCACTTATGGGGAAAAAGAAGTAAGGCAAGCCTTAAAGGTAAAAAAGGCATCAAAGCTGCTTGTATCAGAAGGCTTGGAATACAAGAGGGCAAAGCTTGTTGATACTACTACAAAAGAAGTTCATTATGCAACCACAAAAAGCCCTTCTGAGCTTGAGGAAAAAATAAAGAAAATTGGCGGCACAGTAAAAGTTGAGGAGCAAATACCGCTTATTGATGACTTGATTGCCCTTGCTGAGGAAAAGAACATTGAAGTAATTGTAATTTCCCCTGACACTGCAGAAGGAGCGCAATTTTTAGGCTCATTTTACGGCATAGGCGCATTTTTGAGGTACCGCTAGCGTTTCCCAAGAGAAGTAGGCATGTTAAGCCCAGTGAAAATTGCCATTGCCTGAAGCTTGCCTGCAAAGCTTTCTTCCATCCTTGCGCCATAAATTACATTTGCATGCGGGTCTATCTGCTCTGTCAAAAGCTCTCCTGCCCTTGTTGCATCGCCAAGCGTCAGGTCAGCACCGCCTGTAATATGCAAAAGAACGCCTTTTGAGCCTTCTATGTCAACGTCAAGCAGCCTGTTTTTCAGAGTGTTTTTCACCAAATCATCCACCCTTCCAACGCCAGCTGCCTCGCCAACTGCAATCATTGAAATTCCTCCCCCTTGTGCAACTGTCCTGACATCCATATAATCCAGATTCAGAAGGGATGGCTCAAGTATGGTTTTTGAAATGCATCTTACAGCCCTTGCCATTATCTCGTCAAGAAGCTCAAATGACTTTTCAATTGGCATGTTAGGCGCATACTCTAAAAGGCGGTTGTTGTCAATAAGCACAAGTGTGTCTGCAACTTTTTTCAGGTTTTCAATTCCTTGCTGAGCCTTTTGCAGCCTTGCCCTTTCAATTGTAAAAGGATAAGTTACAAATGCTATTACTATTGCGCCCTGCTCTTTTGCTATTTGGGCAATAACCGGAGATGCGCCTGTTCCAGTTCCGCCCCCCATTCCGCATGTTATGAAAACAAGGTCTTTGTCAGACAGTATTTCCTGTATTTTCCTTTTTGAAGAGGTTGCTGCCTTTGCTGCAACCTCAGGAAAGCCCCCAGCCCCAAGGCCTCTTGTGACTGCCCCTCCGATAAGGCAGCGCTTTGCCTTTTCAGAAACAATGTTAAGGTGCTTTTTGTCTGTATTAAACGCTGCAAGCTCTGTTTTTCCAACTCCCATCCTGACTAGCCTGTTTATTGTGTTGCAGCCTGCTCCTCCAACTCCTGCTACTGCGATTGCTGGCTTGCCTTCCTCATCCATTCTCCCACCTAGGGAAAAAGAACAGACAAACTATAAAAATCAGGTGCTCAGGCTTTTCGCATGTTTGGGAATGGGGAAGGGCCTATTGAGCTTGCCTTTACATCAGGGACAAGGTCGGAAATGCCAATAAGGGCAGCATTCTTTCTCTTTTCAGCAAGGTTAAGAAAGTCCATATGCTGATAGTCTTCCAGCTGCTTCTTAAGGCCTTGTGCAATCTTGTCAAACAATGAAACGTCATAATAAGCCTGCGCCCTCTTTGTGTCAGGGTTAAGCATCCTTTTGTTGTAATCAGAAATGCGAAGCACATATTTGTATGCCTTGTCCTCCAAGAGCCAAAAACTGACAACAGGCCCAGGGAACTGCCCGCTCTTTTTAGCCATTAATAGGATGTGCTCAGAATGCTCTGACTTATCATAAAGCTTTGCTGCAAATTTGCAGTTCTTGTTTTTGAAATTAAAGTAAAAAGAATAATAGTTGGAAATTGTTTCCATGAGCTCGTGCTTTAATTTTGCTTTTGGCTCGCCTGAAGCATACTCAAGAAGCTTTAGCTTGTAGGAAACCTCTTTGTTAGGAGGTTTCATATGAACTTTACTCATATAAACACACCAACCAATTTACTACAACATACAGTATTTAAAGGTTGTGCTTCAGAATTGCTGACGGCAGGATAGGTCAGGAGAGTAGGGGCCTCCTTTACTACAAATCCCCTTTGGTAGGGCCGAATGTCCGGCAGAGTCTCAGGTGAGGCTGCAAGGCTCAGGCTTTAAGCGTCGACGTTTTGCCTTGCCGGACGGTTCATTGTGCCAAACGGGTCAGGCCGGAAGGAGCAGCCCTACGCATTCTGTCCCGTGCTGGCAAGTACCAAGACTGAGCAGCGGTCTGATTCACCTTGCATTTTTGTCTTTGGCCCTCTGGAAATCCTGCCGCACACTAACTAGTTTTGAAAAAAAGAAAGAAAAAAGAAAAAAAATCAGTAGGGCATCTGAGGCATTCCTCCCATTGCCCCTAAGCCCATTCCTGCAAGCATTACTGCCAATGCAGCTGCAAGCATTGCTGCAAGAACTATTGCAACCACTATTGGAAGCAGTATTACTATTGCAGCTTTTATTGACGAGAGCTTGTGCACGCCTTTAATCAGCCTATAGTATGAGTAAAGTGCATACAGGGCGACAAGCAGTGCAATTAAGCTAAATGCCCAGCCAATGAATGGTATTGCTGCAAGCACTGTCAGAGGCGCATCAATCAGCGTATATCCCCCGAAAACCAAACTAATTCCAAGCGTCTGTTCCATAAAGCCTCCTTTTGCGCCAAGCACTTTTGCAATCACAAACAAAATTGCTGAGCCTATGAAAGCAGCGATTACCAGGAATATTGGGGTTACTATTACTCCGGGAAGCATGAACATTGCTGTTGTCATCCCTCCGCTGATAATAGTAGCAATGAAAGAAGCAGCCCAAATCACCACGCCTGCAATGGCAAGGTGCACTATTATTTTTCCAGCATTAGAATCCTTCTTGTTTGCGTCAAACTCCTTCATAGGATTAAAGTATGCAGAAGCCCAAGTCATAAACCTGGATTTGCACACAGGCATGTTTGACATAATTCCCATCACAAAGTCTTCTACAGGCGCAAGAGCACCTGATTTTGTCTTACCTGCCAATAAACCACCTCAACTTTATTTTCGGAATTTTTCAGAATAGCATTTTTTGCAAAAGCTGTGCACAAAGCCTGAATTGTCAATGTGCTGCTTTTGGGTTTGCTTGCTAAGCTCTGTTTTGCATATTTCACATGCAAGGTAATTGTTGTACATTTTTGCCCCTCTGCCACAAATCAGCCCAAAAGGGCTTAGAGGTATTTTTCGGCAAACAAATAAAAGCTTGCTTTCCACCTAAAAGCCTTGTGCTGGGGTCGCATAGCCCGGTTAGTGCGGCAGGTTGCTAACCTGTTGGGGATTTTCCCCTCGCGAGTTCAACGAAGCTTTTTCGGTTTGCCTAAAAAGCTTCAGCAAAAACCAGAAAAGCTCGAACAAATCTCGCCCCCGGCGCTTTCTTTTTTGAAAGCGACGGACCAGTGGAGTGAAGCTCCAGTAGGGCCGGCGTTTTTTTTCAAAAGAAATATAAGCATGCCCATATAACAAAAATAGGAGGCTTGATTACTTGGGAAAAATTGCATTCATACTTTCCGCAGCCCTTTTGCTGAATGTCCTGGCAGCAGCTACAATGCTTACCTCTGTCCAGGAAGCAGTTTCAGAGATGTGCATAAGCCTGAAAAGCCTTTTGCCAGTGGTTGCAATGACAATGCTTATCCTCGGCGGGGTAATTTATGCTGCTGGGCAGATGATGGGTGCTGAGACAAGGGCAAGGGGAAATGTGTGGGCAACTGCCTGCTTAACAGGGGCATTGATTGCAATCCTCATAGTAATAGTCGCACAGCCTGTTCTTCAGATGATTTACGGTGACCTTGGCACAGTTGCCTGCGAGCTTTAGGGGAGCCGGCTCCAGTGCAGTTTAAAAAGATTAGCAACATTATTTTCTATAACAGATAAAGGAGGGATTTGATGAGAAAATTAATGGTATTTGTGATGTTTGCAATGCTGGCAGCAACAGTTTTTGCCCAGACAGTTCCAACAAGTAGGATCTACGATGCAGCTGAGGCCTTGTACTGCGGACTTCGAGACGTCCTCCCAGTAATTGCAATGCTTATGATAATCGTTGCAGGAGTGATTTATGCTGCTGGGCAGATGATGGGTGCTGAGACAAGGGCAAGGGCAAATGTATGGGCAACTGCTGCTCTTACAGGAGCATTGATTGCAATACTGATTGTTGTAATTGCACCTTCTGTGTTCAGCATAATTTACGGAACAGGTTGGGAAGTGCCACCATGTTCTGGAATAACTTCAAGAAACTAGGACCTATAAGTGGCCTTTTTCTTTTTTTCTATTTTTTCTTTTTACCTCTTCGTTATCCTTAAAAGGGTTGCCAGAGCATTCTGCTCATGGCAATAGAGTTTCACTTGACTGCAAAGCCTAAGCTGAAAAAGCCTGTTCTTGTTGAGGGATTCCCAGGCTTAGGGCTTGTTGGCACTATTTCTGCCAGTTATCTTGTTGAAAAATTAAAGATGCAGCCCTTAGGGTATATTACAGGGGACAAATTCCCGCCATTGGCAGCAGTGCATGGCTATGTGCCTCTTTTCCCTGCAAGGATGTATTTTTCAAAAAAGCATAACCTCATAGTATTCATATCTGAGTTTGTCATACCAATAGGCGCAGTAAATGAGCTTGCAGACAAAATATATGATTTTGCAAAAAAGAACAAGGTTGGGAAAATAATCTCGCTTGGCGGCATAACAATCAAAGGGGTGCAGGACAAAGTATATGAAATCTCCTCAATTCCTGAGCTTACGAAAAAGCTTGAGAAAAGTGTTGGAGTAAAGCCAATAAAAGAAGGCGCAACTACAGGGGTGACTGGCGTTCTTCTTGCAAAAGGCGCAATTGACAAATACCCTGTTATCTCGCTTCTTGCAGAGTCGCAAAAGGGATATATGGACCCAAAGGCAGCTGCAATGGTAATAGAAGCACTTAAAAAAATAGTCAAGTTTGACATTGATACCAAAGCTCTTGAAAATGAGGCAAAAATAATTGACAACAAGGTAAAGGACATAATGAGCAAGGCAAAGGCAGCGCACACTGAATACAAGAAAGTTGACGATGAAACAAGCTTAGGCTCAATGTATGGCTGATTTTCCTGTAGAAAGCGTTTAAATTGTGCTGTTAGTGAAGCTAAGCCTAAAAGAGGTGTTTTTATGGAACAGTACAAACTGCCTGACTTGCCTTATGAGTACAATGCTTTAGAGCCATATATAGACGAGGAAACAATGAAGCTGCACCATGGCAAGCACCATGCAGCATATGTAAATGGATTGAATTCTGCCCTTGCAAAGCTTGAGGAGGCCAGAGAAAAAGGGGATTTTTCCAATATACAGGCTTTGACAAGGCTTTTGGCATTTCATGGGTCTGGCCATATAATGCACTGCCTTTTTTGGGAGAGCATGTGTGCTGCATCAAAAAGCAAAGAGCCAACTAATGGAGCGCTATTTGAAGCGCTTGTGCGTGACTTTAGCTCCTTGGAATCCTTTAAGAAACAGTTTTCCGCAGCTGCAGCAGCAGTTGAAGGAAGCGGATGGGCTGCCCTTGCATATGAGCCCAAGGCAAAAAAGCTGATTATCCTTCAGATTGAAAACCATCAAAAGCAGGTTTTCCAGGGAAGCGTGCCATTGCTTGTGCTTGACGTATGGGAACATAGTTATTATGTCAAATACCAGAACAGGCGGCCTGAATATATCAAAAACTGGTGGAATGTAGTGAACTGGGAAAAAATAGAAAAAAGCCTGCAAAGCCAGGTTTAGGCTTTAGCAGACTTGTTCTGGGTCTGGGCACACAGGGTTTTGGCCTGGGCAGTCTGAGCATGGGTACTCGTCTTTCCATGCAGTTACTGGTCCAATGCAGCAGCAGCCATATGTGACCTGATTCATGCCGATTGAATAATACATGCTGTCAGTTTCAGCATATTTGCAGGTAGTATAGCACTGCTCTTCTGTCAATGCATTAAGCGCATCTTCAAGGTCTTGGTCTATTTTTGCCTCGCATGCCAGCCTGTCATTTTCGCCTTGTGCATATGAGTCAAGAGCATATGCAGAGCATTCTGCTGCGCAGTTTACAGGCACTGGGTCGCAGGCATCTCCTATTCCATCACTGTCTCGGTCACCTTGGCCTGGGTTGTAATCTCCTGGGCAGTTGTCATAGTCATCGCATACATTGTCCTCATCAGTGTCAATGCATACGCACAGGCAGTTTTCGCACACTTCATCCTGCATACAGTCTGAAGTCTCTTCGCACTCTTCACCGCCGTAGATTATGCCGTCGCCGCAATAAAGCTCATAATTGCACTCTGTGCAGTCAGCTGAGCAGCTGCCTTGTATTGTCTGGCCCTGCATTTGCATTATGCAGTCTGCATCGCTTTCACATGCCTCGCCTGACTCCAGTATTTGGTTGCCGCACTCTGCTGCAGGAAGCTCACATGTGCAATACTCGCTGCAATATGCTTCTGCGCTGCACAAGCCAGTGTCATTGCCGTCGCACTCCTCTGTGCCTTCCCTGACCCCGTTTCCGCACTCTTGCACTGCTTCCTGGCACTGGTAATCATATGTGCATAAGTCCTGCCCAGTGCCTGATATGTTCACGCAGGCGCCGTTCAGGCATTCTTTGTGATAATTGACTGTTTCATTCGCCTGCTTTTTTGTGCATGTGCATGAGCTTGCATGGCACTCATAAGCTGCTCCTGTCATCCTGTCACAGTCATCTATGCAGGTCATTGTGCCAAGCTTGAAGTTGTTTATGTCTGTTTGTATTACTTCCCCTGTATTGTCTGCGCAGCTCACTTCCTCTCTCTTTGTGCATGTGCATGAGCTTGCATAGCACTCATAAGCAGAGCCAAGCTGCTTTACACAGTCATCCTTGCAGGTCATTTTGCTTGCGTCAAAGTCATTTACATCTGTTTCAATCACTTTTGCAGTATGCTCTGCGCAGCTCACTGGCTCTTCTTCTGGCTTTTTGGTACAGGTGCATGAACCAGTGTTGCACTCATACTCATCTCCAAGAACGCTCTTGCAGTCATCTTTGCAGATTTGCGGCGGCTTAAAAGTATTCTTGTCTGTTGCATCAACTTTTTGTGTATTTGTTGCGCAGCTTATTGTTTCATTCTTAGGAGTTTCGTTCTGTGGTGGTGTTTCATTTTTTGGGGGCTGCTCTTCCTTTCTGCAAACGCATGGAGGTATTATGCATTTCTCAGCCGGGTCTAAGCAAGGAATGCCAACTTCGCATTCCTCAAACCATTCAAGCACCTTGTTGCCGCACCATGCTTCCTCCTGAGGATAGCACATGCAGTCAAGCCAGCATATGTCGGCTGCGTTTGGGCATGGGATTCCGACTTCGCACTGCTCAGGCGGCTGCAGCACCTTGTCCCCGCAATATGGGCCTGGCTTTCTAAGCTCGCGAAGCGGGCTGACTGCTGGGTTTCTTTCATATGAATTCATCAGAAGAGGGTCAAGCTGTGCTGGGGCTGACCACATTCCTGCCTCAAGGTATGAGTAATATATCTCTCCAGGGGGAATTGTCTGGCCCCACCATACAACAAGGCCAATTGACCTGTCTTTTATGAATACTAGCGACGGCCTGTCATCAGAATCAGAAAGCCCTGATGAGACCAAAGCCTCTGCTGCAGGCGAATTAACGTCAGGCTGGTGGAATATGTCCTTGCCTTTTGCAAATGCGCTGTTTGCCTTTTCAGAAGCAGAGTAATAAACGTCTGGCATTGCTCCGCTTGCAAATTTGCTTGGTGTTGCTCCAAGCTTCACAGAGTAAACAGTGCCAGAGTCAGGGTAAACTGCTGTTGTTTCCTTTTTTGTCTTTGCTGCTGCAATTCCTGTCCTTTGGTCTGTTGGCACATTGTTGTCAACAACAGCTGAGCCTGAGACTGCAACTGCATTTGACCATGCGTTTACTGCATATACTGCTGCATGCGCACCTTTGTTGCTTGTGAAAACAAGGTAATAGCCTCCATCATACTCGCTGTATGTGAGTTCAGGCAGGGAAACTTTTTCCACTTCGCCAATGTCTATCTTTTTTGGCAATGTCCAGTCTTTGCTGCTTACATAATAGGAATAGTAAAGCTCCTTGTTATTTCTCACCCATACTGCAAGTGCGTCTCCTGATGGGCCCACTGCAACTGTTGGGTCAGTGCCAATTGCGCTTTCCTTTATTTTTGCAGGAGGGTACCAGGCGTCATTTTGCCATATTGAATAGTAAATCATGCTCTGGCTGCTGTGCTCTTTTGACCAGACTGCAACCGCTGTCTTAAGATTTGAGGATACGTCAGGGTCATGGTCATTTCCAAAGTCAACTGCAATTGGCTTTGAGGTCTTGCCTGTGCTTGTATACCATGCTTTTGCGTCATGGTCCCAAAGGGAATACCAGATGTCAAATGTCTCATCCTTGTGCTGCCATACTGCTATTGCATCAGGAGACCTATCCTCTGAAACCTGAAGATATGGGCACCCTGACAAAAAAACAAAAGCAAGCACAGCAGAAATTAGAATTATACCCTTGGCATACAAGCAAAACCACCCCGCACGAGATAGATTGAATGACAAAACCTTAAAAAGCCTGTGCTGCATGTAGTTGATTCAGGGTGAGTGCTTGTCATTTGCAAGAGGGGCTGCAATTACCATTGCAGCAATACTGATTGTCCTGATACTAATAGCTGGCTATTTGGGGTTTATACCTGGGCTTTCTGACATAATGGGCTCTGGCCCCCGTGACCTTGGAATTTCCTATAATGAAGGGGATTATTTGAACAGCCTTGCAAAAGTGCCTGGTCACTCTGTGTCAAATGCAGAGCATGCCTGCTTTTCCTGCATATATGCATCAAGCGGAGGAGTTGCAGTTGACAAAGTATTTACCCAGGAGGAAATAACTTCCCAGATAAACAAGCTAAACAAACTAAAAGGGCCAATGCGTGATGTGCAGGTGCTGTTTAACGGGGACGGGACAATTGAGATGTCAGGCAGGATATATGAAGGGATTTTTAGTGCCCCGTTTTATGTAAAGGCAAGGATTGCAGGAGTATCGCAAAGAAAAGTAATGCTTGATGTTGAAGACTCTGAGGCAAGCAAATTTAAAATACCAAGAAAGGATGCACAGCATGCTCTTGAGCATGTGATGGATGACATTTTCACAAAAAACCCAGGATTAGGGGTTGAATCAATTGAAGTTGGCTCTGGCACTGTGCATTTTAAGGGCACTGTGCCAAAGCAGGTTAATGGCGACCCAGGCTCATCAACAGACAGCTTTTCCTGGCTGAAAAATTAGGTGGATAAGATGGCATTTGAGTCAATAACAGCGCAAATAGGGGCAATGGCAGGCGATGCTTATGCAACATGGGAGCTTATACTTGGGCCAACTGCAATGAATGTGCTAGTACTGGCTTTTGGCATTGCCTTTTATGCAATACTTGTCGGCACCTTTTATTCAAAAATATCAAGAAGAGTGCTTTTCAGGCTAAACCTTGAAACACGCTTCAAGGGATTTGCAGGGCATGCAGACCGGTTTTTGCGGGCACTTTCATTCATCTTAAGCTATACTCTTATTTTCCCTGCAATAACTTTTATCTGGTTCTTTTTGCTTGCTATTGTAATTTCATTGCTCACAAAAACTGCTTCCCTTGAAACAGTGCTCTTGACCTCATTGGCAGTTGTTGCCTCAATAAGGATATGCGCTTATTACAAGGAGCCAATAGCAATTGACCTTGCAAAAATCCTTCCTTTGGCAATGCTCGGCGTGTTTATAGTTGACCCAACCATTTTCTCAGGCGAGGTATTGGAAAGCAGGATTAGTGAGTTTGTTGCAACTGCGCCTGAGTTTGCAGGGCTTTTTGCAATAACAATCAGCCTTGAGTGGCTTATGAGGATAATACTGGCAATTAAAGAGAAACTTATGCCAGAAAAGCCTGCAATAATAGAAGTGCACAAAAAAGAGGTTTACAGGAAAAGGAGAAAGAAAAGATTTTAAAGTGAAACGCAGTAGCAAGAGCATGAAACTGATTTTGGCTTTGCTTCTTGCAATGGGCCTGGCTTTTGCAGGAACAGCCTTTCCACAAACAATACCAGGGACAGGGCTTGAGATTATATCAGATGACACTACTGGCGACCTTCAAGGAGGGGAAGCCTATTACAAAACAAGCGACAGCTCCTGGGAAGCGACTGTGGTTGCAGAGCCAATGGGCGCTTCTGACTGGCAAGTTGTAGCAGATGATTATGATTCAGTTTCCCTTCCAAAAGCAACTGCAGGGCAAATAAGCTATTACTACCTTTGCGAGTCAGAGGAAGGCGAAGAGCGCTGCTTTGTTGACATTTATGAACAAGGGATTTACTATACTGTTGATGTTTCTACCTTGGATGCCAATGAGGCGCAGGTCTTGCAGACAGTGGACAGGATTATTGCCAGCCTGTTTGAAGAAGATGTGCCAATAGGCCAGGAGCCTGAAGTTTCTCCGCCCCTCCCCCCTGAGCAGACTGAAGAGACCGGGCAGCCACCAGCAAACCAGACAGAAGAGGATGACAAAGAACCTGACAAGGGCACATGCATCTGCCTTCCTGCGCTTGTGATGCTTTTGGCTGGGGCATTTGCGTTTTCAAAAAGAAATTAGAAGCAAAGTGCAGGGGAGAAAAAATTCTATTCTGACAGGTGATAGATGCTCTGCCTTACTTTTCCCTTTTCCTTAAGCTCCTTCAACAGGTAAGCTTGAAGCCTCTTTTTCATCTCCAGGAACTTCTCCCTGCCCACTTGCACATTGCCTATTGCGTGCCTGAGGTTCTTCACGTTGAAGCAGAACATGCAGTCCTGCAAATTCTCGCAGTTGTGGCAAAAGTAAGAGCAGCTGCAGCTGTTGCAGCTGTCCATCTCAAAGCAGCAGCTGAGCTTGCTTGAGTGGTAGCAGTGCATGGAGAACTTGGAGTAAAACGTGCGGTAGCAACCGAACAATGACTCGTTGAAATCAGACCAAGAAATGCAAGCCACGCACTTGTTGTCAAACGCGCCTAAGATGTGGTAGCCGTGCACCAGGTTCTTGTAAAGCGTGCACTCCACCACGTCCAAGTTGTCGCCCTCCTTCAAGTCTGTGGCATAGCGGGCGAACTCACCAACTTTCCCCAAGAGAGAGGCGAGTGTTTCCTTTTCCGAGAGATGCGCTTTCTTCGCCCCGATTGAATCAAAACTTTCCAGCGGGATGACTAGCTTGTCAGGCACAAGCTTCAAAATCCCGCCATAGTCTGCAACGTATAGGGTCTGTGAATTACTTTTGACCAGCCTTCCAGGGGAAATTTTCAGGCTCAGCCAGCCAACGTATGCTTTAAGCTGCCCAAGTTCTGCTCCGAATAGGAGCTTTGCCGTCTTGTCAAATGCTTCTTGCACTTTTTTCATGTCAATCCCTTGTGATCAGGCCTGGCAGCACAGGCGCGTTTTTTTTCTGCCTTAGCACATCCACAATCTGGCGCACGAGGTCTGTTTTCATCAGTTCGTATTTCTCATGCGTGAGCTGGTTGTTGCCTATGCAGTCGCGCTTTGATATCAGGTTGAACGAGAACATGCAGTTTTGGCAGTGCTTCAAGTAGTAGCAATAGTAGAGGTCGCTTGAAAAGTATGTCATGCCGCACTCAAACGCCCGAGTGAGCCAGGACTGCTCGCTTGTGTTGACGCAAAACAAGCTGTCTCCGACAGAAGAACAGCCAAACAAGTACTTGGAGTTGATGATGAGGTTGGAAAGAGCGATATGCTCCCCTTTCATCACTTCATGCGACTTGTAAACAAAGGACGAGTCAAATATGTTGTCAAACCCGCTGTTCTGCTGCGAGTTGCCGAATGCTTTGTTGCCACAATAATAGGCTATTTCCTCAGATGCACGAAAGAGCGAGTCAATGTCCTTGATGTCATTTGCCCCTATTTTGGCATTCCGCAGCTTCTCCTGCTCATCAAAAGAAACAAACTTTGCCTCAGGCCTGTATTCGGCAGAAAAATAGACAGGCTTGCCGCTGATTGCACTTTTTGCCTCGCTGATGCAGTATGCGTAGCGGAGTAGGTATTGCTCGAAGTCAGCCAGCGGGCCGATTTCCTCCTTGAAAAGCACCCTGCAGGCCGCCCTGAATGACTTGTCTATTATCCTCTCCAGTTCTTTTGCCATGCAATCAGTAGAATGCAGGGGGAGAGATTTTTGAGCGACCAGTTTTTCGTGGACGTTTTTAGGCATCCCGAAAAAGGTCCGAACTCTCGAAGGCGCTAGGCCACAAGGTTTCTGAAACCCTTCTTTTCCGTTTAATTTTTGGTGGAGCTTTTTAGGCATCCCGAAAAAGGTCCCTTAAGCCTCGCCCATTAGACCGAGCTCTGGTACCCCTGCAGGAAAATTAAGGCGAGCAAAAGCTTAAATAAACACGGCGAGAACTAGGCTTGGTGGTATCATGGCAAGAAGACGGGCAAAAGCAAAGAAATCCGGGGCAATGCGCTCATACCTTTCAACATATGATTGCAGGATTGCTGAATGGCTTCTCGTTATCTTAGGAGGGCTTGGCCTTACGCAGGCTCTTGGCTATATTGACCTTGGGCTATGGTACTTTGACTATGTCTGGTCAGTGCTAGTGCTTGTAATCGGCATAAAAATCATAATTGACAAGTCGTGCTAAGGCTCAGTAAACAATTTTTGGCAGCTTTTTCTTTTTTGCTGCCAGCTTTATTTCCCTTGCTATCCTTCTTCCCATGCTCATTGGCTCTTTGAAAATATAAGGAGTATAAGGAGAGCCCAATGGATATAGATTTGTGCCTGCAACTATCCTTGCAGACACTTCAAATGCAAAGAACTGCAAATTCTCGTCGCAGACAGTCTCAATGCAAAATGGGCCGGGCATGCCCCCAAACAACCTGTCAGCAGCCTCTGTGACATTTTTCCCCATTTCCATAATATCGCCTAAAAGAGATTCCCTTGCAATCAAAAGCTCATTGCCAACAACTGTGAATGAAGGGTTGAATGAAAGGCCAACCATTTCTGTCCTGTAAGCCTCGTCTATGTTTGACTCAAAGCGCCTGTCAATCCCTATCAGCTGCAAATTTCCCTTGCAGACAGGGTAGCCTTCCCTTGAAAGAGGGGAATAAAAATAGTGGGGATACATACGGACCCCAATCAAATATTCCTGCACAGTCACATTCATTCCCTCAAAGTGCTCGTAAAACTCCTCAGGTGAATTTACAACCCTGTAGCCTCTTCCCCCTTTTGCCCCTGCAAGCTTTACAACACAGGGCCTGTCTATCTTGTCAGGCTCAATTGTTGCTGGCACCTGGATGCCTGCTGCTGTCAGCCACTTGAACATTTTTTCCCTGTCCCTTTCCCATTCAAGGCTTTCCCTGTTCCCTAAAATCGGCACCTGCAAAGAAGAAAGGTCTTCGCCTGAATACTCGACAACAGAGCCATGGGGGATAAGTATTGCGTTTTCTTGCTGAAGCTCTTGCTCTGGCAGCTTTTTCAGGTCATCAACAACAAGGAACTCATCAGGGCAGCCAAGCGGGAACGCCTTATAGACCTTTTCTCTCCCAGGAGTGCATATTCCTATGGTTTTTATCTTTTCCTGGCGAGCCCCATGAAATATCTGCAGAGCAGTATGAGAGCAAATAGTTGCTATTTTGAGCTTTTTCTTGTCATAGCCCTCAAGCACCTGTTTGATTTTTTCCTTTGTTACTTTCATTTTCAAAACCTTTTTATGTGACTATTTCTCCCAGCCTTTTTTGCTTTGCAGCCTCTTTTATTTCAAGCGCAATCCTTTCTCCTACGCTCATGCTCTTTCCCCAGAAATATTCGCCATAAGGCGTATAGCGGACCCCTGGGGAGCCTGGCACTCTGAATGAAACATCAAATATTGCCGGCTCCTCCCCTTGTGGGGTTGGCATTATTGCCCCTTGAAGGGCAAATGGGCCTATTAAACCTGGCTTGTACTCCTTTTTGCAGGCCTGAACGAACTTTTCCCCTATTTCAAATACCTTTTCAAGAAGCGACTCCCTAATGGTACAGGCAACATGGCCAACCTCAATGTTTTTCATCCTCGAATATTTGAGGACTTCTGTTTGCTGCGGCGCAGGAAGCCTCAAAAGACCATCCAAATTTGTCTGCCTCCTAAAGTCAGTGCCCAATAGCTCCAGCTTTCCTGTGAGAGGGGACACAAAATAATTGAAATTAAACTGTGCGCCAAGTATAAATTCCTCTATAAGCGCTGATTCCAGCCCTTGCTTTGTTATAAGCCCGCGTGAAAGCATTTCCTTTGCCTTTCTTTTGTATTCCTGATATGAGCGCACAATGAAAAATGCCCGCTCATACTTTCTTTTTGCCTCTGATGCCTTTACTATTACCACCCTGTCTATTTTTTCTGGGGATGAAAATGTCAAAGGGACCCTTACTTTTGCCTTTTTCAGAAGATAGTGCTGGTTTTTTGGCTCATTTCTCTCCTCTGCTTTGAGAAGATACCTGTTTCCAAATATTGGGACTGCAAACTTGTTTTCTATTTTGTCATAGCCAACATAAACTGAAAATGAGCGGTGGGGGATGAATATTGCCTGCTCTTTTATGAGTCTTTTTACCCATCTTTTGTCTGCAATGTCAGAAAACTTGTTGAGCAGCATTATCTCGTCAATGCATCCTGATTTTCTCCCTAAATAGCTTGTCTTTGAATAGTATTTTTCATAGGTCTTTTCCCTTCCCTTTTGGCACACCACAATTGACTTTAAGCCAAATTCACGTGCCCCAGAAGAGATGTCAAGCGCTGAGTGTGACCCTAATACTGCTATTGAAGGTTTGCTGTAAGTAGAGGCAATTTTGCCAACGTCGAATGCGACCATACCAGATTATGGATATTGAGGTTTAAAAACATGCGTTAAATGAGGGGAGTTTTACCCCCTTTAAAAGGCACTGGCATAGAGATAAAAGTTTTGCTGCTATCATATAGTAAACGGGGGTGAGATTTATGGCTGCCGCCGTTGATGCGTCTTCTGGAAAAAAAGAGGCCAGTTCTGGAAGTGTCATTGAGAACCTCCTTCTTGGCGACATAGAACTCCATGTCAAAAAAGGAGAGTGGAAGAGCCTTTTGATGTGGATATATAACCCATTATTCATCAAGCTGGACAAGACAGTGCAAGATGCTGTAAAAGCGAGTGTGGACAAAGCTGCTGAAAAGGCAATAGATTACCATATAGAAAAGCTGAAAGGGGACTACCCCAACCGCAAGTTCCACCTTGAAGAGCTTAGGAAAATGCAGGACTGCAAAAGCGAGTGGCTTTCCGACGAGGCGCGCAATAAGGTTGGGAAACGGCTGGCTGACAATAGGATTGACCTACGCTGCGAGCAGAGCCTGCCTGAAATCATTTTCATAGGCAAGTTTCGGCCCCCTATCAAAGGAAAGCACTTTGGAAGCCTGACAGGGGTGAAAAATACTGCAAAGGAAAAAAAGCAGAATGTTTTAACCCACTGAAAACCCTCTGTTGTTTAAAGGAACACACCGGCACAGAGGTTTAGAAGCCTTTTTAAGTGAGAATAATGAGAACCAAACCAAGCATTTTAAACTTCAGAAGGTGGAGCTATGTCCATGGGCAAGTACACTGTTGTGATTGAAGAGGGCGAGGACGGATATTACGTAGGTGAAGTTCTTGAGCTTCCTGGCTGCCACACACAGGCAAAAACCCTGGAACAGCTTGACTTGCGCCTCAAAGAAGCAATTTCGCTATACCTCGAGGAACATGCACCGGCAAAGGTAAAGACGCCTTTTGTCGCTGTTAGGCATCTCGAGGTGTGATGGATGCCAAAGCTTCCATTGCTCTCTGCCCCCAAACTTATTCGAGTTCTTGAAAAAGCTGGTTTTGAGTTTCGCAGGCAAAGAGGAAGCCATATGCTATTTTTCCACCCCGACGGCAGGAGCACAATCGTCCCAAACCACCCTGGCGAAAAGATTGACAGGGGGCTTCTGAACAAGATTGTGAAAAAGGATTTGCAGATGCAAAGAAAGGAATTCCTGAAGTTTCTGAGGTAAACACACCGGCACAGAGGTCTGTGAGCGTTTATAAATTCATCTATTGCAATCTTGTTGCTAAATTTCACCAAAAATTTGGCGGAAGTGGTTTTATGGACAAATCTGGCGCTGGTGAAATGCCAGAAAAGGAAGCTGATTCTGAAATAAAGGAAAAGGGGGCGCGGCCTGACTTTAGGGTGGTGCAGCCTGATTACAACACACGGCTAGGAAAGACCCTTTACAAGGATGTAGGGGCAATGTGGAGGAACATTAGCAGGACTGGCAATGAGTTTTACACTATGAAAATAGGCAAGCTCAAGCTTCTTGTGTTCCCAAACAACAAGGATTAGGTGTTTTTATCAGCATGGGGACATATGCTCCATGACTGAAGATTATGGAGGTAATTTTCATGGCAAGGAAAAAAGATGAAACTGAAAAAAAGCCGGCTGCAAAAGATGTTGAGGATTTGCCTGGCATTGGCACTGTTTCAGGGGAAAAACTGAGAAAGGCAAACTATGACATTGAAAAGATAGCTGCAAGCTCGCCGCATGAGCTTGATGAGATTGCTGAAATAGGCGTTGAAACAGCCAAAAAGGCAATTGCAGGAGCAAGAGATGTTCTTGAAATGGGCTATGAGACTGCTGACAAAATATTGGAAAGAAGGAAAAATATCGGCAGGATAACAACAGGCTCGCAAGCGCTTGACTCTTTGGTTGGCGGCGGAGTAGAAACAATGTCAATCACAGAATGCTATGGAAAATTTGCGAGCGGGAAGAGCCAAATAGGCTTTCAGCTCTCTGTAAATGTGCAAAAGCCTGTTGAGCAAGGAGGCCTTGATGGCAATGTGCTGTTTATTGACTCTGAAAGCACATTCAGGCCTGAGAGGATAAAACAGCTTGCAGAAGAGCAGGGAATGGATGCTGATGAAGCTTTGAAAAGGATATATGTAGCAAGAGCAGTGAATTCTGACCATCAGATAGTGCTAATAGAAAAGGCAGAGGAAATGGTAAAAGAGCACAACCTAAAGCTCATTGTCATTGACTCACTTACCTCTCACTTTAGGGCAGACTATATGGGAAGAGGGGCGCTTGGAGAAAGGCAGCAAAAGCTGAACAAGCATGTGCATGCATTGCAAAAGCTTGCTGACAAGTTCAATATTGCTGTTTATGTGACAAACCAGGTAATGGACAACCCAGGAATAATGTTCGGGGACCCGACTACGCCTATTGGGGGCCATGTACTTGCCCATGCAGCAACTTACAGGATATACCTTAGAAAGGGCAGGGAGGAAAAGAGGATTGCTAGATTAGTGGACTCGCCAAGCATGCCAGAAGGCGAGTGCATTTTCAAAGTAACCCCAAAAGGGGTCAGGGACTAAGTAATCACATGCTTTTTTAATTTTTTTCATACCTATTCGTACTGAAAAGGGTGATTTAGTATGACTCACATATATGAAAGAGGCCAACTTGTTATTCCAAAATACTTTAGGGAGCTTCTTGGCTGGGGAAAATATACGGAGGTCAAGTTCAGTATTGAGGACAAAAAGCTTGTAATAGAAAAAAAAGGCTCAATTGCAGATGAGCTTGAGGAATTTGCAAGAGAATGCAACGTCGACCTTAAAGGGAAGACTGATTTTGACCATGAATATGATGCATCGAGAAGGAAAAAATACACAAAGAAGGGGTTGAAGTTCTGATGTTTGTTGATTCAAATATTTTCATCCTTGCAGCGCTTGGCCAAGATAAAAAAGCCAAGGCTTGCCGCACATTTCTTTCAAAAGTGGAAAAAGGAGAGCAGCATGCTGTTACTTCATTACTTGTGCTTGACGAGGTACTCAAAGTGCTTGAGACGCACACAAAAAGCAGGGACAAGGCTGCAGCAAAAACATCAAGATTTTCTCTGCTCCCTAATCTAAGGGTCTGCGACGTCACAAGCAAGCATTTTTCTGAGTCCCTTAAGCATTTCAAGTTAGGGCTTGAGCCACGAGATGCTCTGCATGTTGCAGCGGCTCTTGACAACTCATCAGGTAAAATCCTCTCATATGACAAGGATTTTGACTCGGTTTCAGGAATAAAGCGCTTTGAGCCTTAACTGAAACAAAGGATTATATTGTTCCCCTTGCTTAGCTTTACGGAGGTGGGAACATATGCCAGGAGACCAAATAGGCAAGATAACCCACTATTTCCCCAAAGTGGGCGTTGCAGTTCTTGAGCTTACTGCACCTCTGAAGGTTGGGGACATGATTGAAGTAGTGACGCATGACGGAAACTTCACGCAAAAAGTAGACTCAATGCAGGTTGACCATGCGCCAATACAGGAGGCAAAGCCAGGCCAGTCAATAGGCCTGAAAGTCTCGCAAAAGGTGCATGAGGGCAATAAGGTGCACAAGCCAGAGCCAGCAGTCCCCTAATTTGCTGGCTTGCAGGCTTTTCTTGTTTCTAGTTAGATAGGAATAAAAGGAGATTTAGAAATAGGCTTATCATGAGAACCAGCATATATGTGGCAACCCCTAACATTGCTGTTGTGAAGTATTGGGGCAGGAAAAAAGGGGGCTTGAATATTCCTCTTAACAGCAGCATATCTGTTACAATGGATGAAAAGCTCCTTACAACTACCTCTGTGGCATTTGTGCCAAAACTGAAAAATGACTGCTTTTTCTTAAATGGCAAAAAAGCAGCACCTGAGGAGCTTTTGCGAGTGAAAAAAGTTCTTGACATTGTGAGGAAAAAGGCGGGGATAAAAGAAAAGGCAAGAGTGGTGTCAGAAAATAATTTCCCGACTGCAGCAGGCATTGCTTCATCTGCATCTGGGTTTGCTGCCCTTGCTTGTGCTGCTTGTGATGCTGCAGGCTTTAAAGCAAGCAAAAGAGAGCTTTCAATATTTGCCAGGCTTGGCTCTGGCTCAGCATGCCGCTCTGTAATGGGGGGGTTTGTTGAGTGGAAAAAGGGGAGCAAGAAAGATGGCTCTGATTCATATGCCGTGCAGATTGCTCCTGCTTCTCATTGGCCTGAGCTGAGAAATGTGATTGCAATTGCTGACTCAAAAAGGAAAAAAATAGGCTCAGAAAAAGGCATGCAAATAACAGTTGCAACAAGCAAATTATACAAAAAGAGAATCAAGAAAATGCCAAAAACTGTTTTAAGGATGAGAAAGGCAATACTTGGAAAAGACCTTGAGGAGTTTCTGTTCATTGCTATGAATGAGTCTGACAGCATGCATGAAACAATGAAAGACTCAAAGCCTTCGATTGTTTACCTGAATAAAGTTTCCAAGAAAATAATTTCTGCAGTAAAAGATTTTAACAGGAAAAAAGGCATTATATGCGCTGGCTATACATTTGATGCAGGGCCAAATGCTCATATTTATACTGTTGAAAAACATGTTCCTGAAGTGAAAAGAATGCTCAAAAGAATAAGAGGAGTGAAAAAAGTGATTGCCTGCAAAATAGGGCAAGGACCAAGGAAACTTACCTTTTCTTAACGTCCCAGATGAATTTGTCCATTTTCACTGGGCTGATGGTTATCTCAAACCCGAAGCCTTGCTCTTTGAGAAATGCAGCAATCTTTTCAGGCGCTTCCTGTGACACTGGGTCATTGTTCATCCACGTTGTTGACTTGCCCACATTAAGGCAGTCTGCCACAAGGCCTGCATCAAGGTCAGATACTCCGAATGACATCAGCTTGTCATGCACTTGTTTTGGTGTCATCTTTTGCTCTTCCATTTTATCGCCTTGTGCAGGAATTCGCAAAAAAGGTTTATCAAGGTTTGCAGCAAAGCAGTGTATATGGAAAAGTCATGTGGTGCAGTTGTATATAGGGCTGAAGGCGGAAAAAAGCTCTTTCTTCTCTTGCATTACTTTGAGGGCCATTGGGATTTGCCAAAAGGCCATGTTGAGAAAGGGGAGGATGAAAAAAGCACTGCAAAAAGGGAGGTTTTTGAGGAAACTGGCATAAAGGAATTGGAGTTTGACCCTCTCTTTAGGGAAATTATCTCATATTCTTTCAAGAGGGCAAGGAAAAAAGTCCCAAAAGAGGTTGTTTTTTTCCTTGCAAAAACCAGCCAGGAAAATATAAGGCTTTCAGATGAGCACATAAACCATGAGTGGCTTGATGTTGATTCTGCAAAAAGCAGGGCAACCTATGAAAGCGCAAAAAAAGTCCTTGAAAAGGCAGAAAAGCACTTATCTTCCCTTGGCTGAGCGCTTTTTCCTTTTCTTTGTCCTGCCTTTTCCTTTTAGAAGCCTCTTCTTTTTTGGCTTTTTTCTCTTGGTTTTTTCCCTTTTTGCAAGGCGCAACAGCAACTTCTTGAGCTTTTTTGATTTGAAATTGTTGACAATTAAGGTGGCTTTTTTCCTTAATTTTGTTCTTGTCATGGTTGTTGAAAGCGCAATGCATGGCATAGAAGCATTGGAAGCAGCCTGAATGCCTGCAAAAGAATCCTCAAATACCAGGCATGCTGACGGCTTTGTTTTGAGCCTTTTTGCAGCAAGCAGGAACAAGTCTGGTGCTGGCTTTCTTTTTTTCACATCCTCAATGCCAACAAAAAGAACCCTGGGAAGGCCTATTGACCTAAGAGACTCTTTTACGTGGCTTTTGTGCCCCCCTGATGCAACCATTACTTTTACCTTGTTTTTTCTGAGAAGCCGGTAAGTCTGCAAAAAGCCTGCAATTGGCCTTAACCCGTTCTTTTCAATGTGCTTTTGGTATATTTCTTTTCTTTTTTCCACCCACTGGCCTATGTTGCCTGAAATCCTGTTTCTCCTGAATATGTCCTTTACAATTGCAAATGAGCCAATTCCTGTGTAATTTCTTTTCCAGGTTTTTGCATCTATTTTTATCCCAAGAGGCGCAAGAAGCTGGTTAAATGTCTTTAGATGGGGCTTTTCACTGTTTACTATTACCCCGTCAAGGTCAAAAATAACTGCTTTTAATCTTTTGATGCTTGAGAGTGGCACTGACTGCTTTTTTTGCCCATATGAAACCTTTGCCCCGGTGATTGGTTTTCTCGTAATTTTCGTTTTTCTGTGCTTTTGCTTGTTCTTTTTCCTATGCATTTTTCCTGCCTTGTAAGATTTTGCCTTCTGTGGTGGCATTTGCAGCACTTGTTGCTCTTCTTGAACTTGTTCAGGCTGTTCTTGCTCTGGTTCTGGTATTTGCGCCTGCTCTTGTGTTTTGTGCTGTTCTGGTTCTTGCAACTGCTCTTCTGGCCCGTAAACAATTGGCTCTTGCATTAGGTGAGGTGCAAAGACTTGCATTGTTTCATTTTCTTTTTGCAATTGTGGCTCTGGTTGAGTAGTTTGCATATTTTGTTTTGCACTGTTCTGCCAGAATTTTATTTCAAACCCAAAATCTGGCTCCTTGAACCATGGTTTTTTTGAAATGCCATCAAATTGCTTTGCCTTTTTCAAAAGCCAGAAATGAAGGTAGTTCATGCGTATTGTTTCTGTTACCCGGTATTCTGGAACTGGCTGGGGTGCCTTATAGAGCGGCTTTTCTTTTGCTTTGCCTGGCAATTTCTCAAGGTCAAATTTTCCTGTGCGAAAATCAAGAATAGGGTCCACCTCAGAATTCGCAAAATCGCAATTAACTGAAACAAGCTCGATTTGAAGGTTGATATTTTGCAAAATTTTAATATGGTATAAGGACAAGTAAAGCTTCTTGCCAGTGCCCTTGAAATCACAATACGGGATTTTGCCGTCTATCCTGAATTCTACCCCGCTTTTTTTGGATTTTTTCAAGCCAAGAATCTTTACCAACTCTGGCCCAAGCTTTCCTTTCTTAACTTTTGTTTTTTTCACATTTTTTTCTATAGCCTCAAGAAGGGTTTGCCCTGCATTTGCGAAAAATGAAACAGGCTTTGTTCGATTTCCTTTCTTAACAGTAAGATTGACTTTGAATTTTTCCACCATACCACCAAAAGCAGGCATTAGGTGTTCAAACAAGGTTTAATAATCAATACCCGGCCTTGCTGGCTTTCCCTTGTCAAAAGGGTGCTTGAGCTTGTTCACATATGAAACATAGTCTGCTGCCTCCTCTATTTTTTTTGTTGCTCCCCTTCCTGTGAGCACAAGCTCGCAAGAGGGATGCCTCTTGGAAATGAGGTGCAAAAGCTGTTCTTCTGTAACCAGTTTTTCTATAACTGCCCAGAATATTTCATCAAGCACTATTAATTGATACTCCCCAGAAGAGGAGAATTCTTTTGCCTTTTCAAATGCAGAGGCAACAAGCCCTTTGTCCTTTTCATTTATTGCAAAACAGTCCTTGCAAAAGGCGACTGCTCCTTGCTCTTTTAGGGAGTGCTCATGCTTTTCCTGGTTTGGGCAGTGCTTTGTGCCGGTTATTACTGTGATGCCAAGTTTTTTGAGTGAAGAAATCTCACTTGACAATCCGCCTTTCAAAAACTGTATAAATGCTATATTCATTCCTCTTGCCGCTGCCCTTGCTGCTATGCCTATTGCTGAAGTGGTCTTTCCATTGCCATCACCTGTAAGTATGTGCACAAGGCCTTCTTTTCTTTGCATAAGAAAATATTGGAGCAAAGCCTATTTACTTGTTTGTCTAAAATAAGCTCATGAGGGAAGCAGAGCTTTACAGGAAAATGCCAAACAGGGCAGTTTCATGCTTTTTGTGCCAGAGAAGGTGTTACCTTAAAGAGGGGGAAACCGGTTACTGCCATGTCAGGAAAAATGTTGAAGGCAAGTTGATTTCATTGAACTGGGGAAAATGCCCGGCATATTGCATTGATCCGATTGAGAAAAAGCCTTTTTACCATTTTATGCCAGGCTCAAATGCTCTTTCTTTTGCTGCTGTTGGGTGCAATTTCAGGTGTGAGCACTGCCAAAACTGGGAAATCTCGCAGCCAAAGCAAATTTTCGGAAGGGAAATTTCCCCTGAAAGCATGGTGAAGATGGCTCTTGGAGGAAGGGCACAGGGAATTGCATATACTTATACTGAGCCAACAATATTTTTTGAGTATGCAAAAGACACTGCACTTTTGGCAAGAAAACAGGGCTTGTACAATGTGTTTGTGACAAATGGCTATATGACGCCTGATGCCATCGAGAAAATGGATTTTCTTGACGCAGCAAGAATAGACTTGAAGGCATTTACTGACAAGTTTTACAAGCAGATTTGCGGTGATGCGCACCTTGAGCCTGTTCTAAAGTCAATAAAACTCTTGCACAAGAAAATGCATGTTGAAGTAATAACCTTGCTTATCCCCACTCTCAATGACTCTGATGAAGAGATAAAAGAGCTCTCTTCATGGGTTTCAAAGCTTGACAAAAATATCCCGCTTCATTTTACTGGCTATTATCCTGCAAACAGGATGAAAATAAAGCCGACTCCTGTTGAAACACTCACAAGGGCAAGAGAGATTGCAATGGAACAAGGCTTGAGGTTTGTTTATACTGGAAACAGGCCAGGCGACAAAGGGGAAAACACTTATTGCCCAAAATGCAATGAACTGGTTATTGAGAGGTTTGGGTTTGAGGTTACAGGGAATTTGCTGCAAAACGGGAACAAATGCCCAAAATGCAATGAAAAGCTTCCAATAGTAAGCAAGTCAAAGCATGCCTAATTTTTTCATGTGCTCAATTCTTTTTTGTACTAATGCATCTGTCCCAATGTCTTTCCTGTGCCAGACCTTGCCTTTTACTGCCAGGCAGGCTGATTCTGCTATTTTTTCTGCCTCTGAAATAGTTTGTGCTATTCCAACCATTGCAATTGAGCGTGACTTCTGAGTAAAAATGGCCCCATCTTTTTCATAGACAGATGCATAAAATGCCTTAGCACCTGATGAGGAAATTGGCTTGTTATTTATCTGCAGGGGCTGGTCTGTTATTGACTTTCCTGGATAGCCTTCTGGCACCAAGTACTTGCAGACAGTTGCCTTTTTCTCAAACTCCGGCGCTTTTGTGATTTTTCCTTTTGACATTTGCAGGAAAATTTCAAAAAGGTCTGTTCTGAGAAGAGGAAGCACATTCATTGCTTCTGGGTCGCCGAACCGGACATTGAATTCAACTACTTTTGGACCTTGCTTTGTGAGCATAAAGCCGCCATAAAGTATGCCTATGAACGGCTTTCCTGTTTTTTGCTTGAATGCCTCAATTGTTTTTTGCATTATTGAGACTGCTTGAGTTTCATGCTCTTTTTTCATGAACGGGAGAAGATGATTTGCGTCGGAGTAGCTTCCCATGCCGCCTGTATTTACTCCGACATCGCCAATCCCTGCCCTTTTATGGTCCTGTACAAGTGGCATTGCAAATACATTGCTGCCATCTGAAAATGCCTGAAGAGAGAATTCTTCTCCTTCCATTTTTTCCTCTATTACGATTGAGGGAAGCCCTGAATGCTTTTTTTCAAGAAGCTCTGCTGAATATTGCTTTGCCTCATTGCCATCTTTTAGCTGGTAGCCAACTACTTTTACCCCTTTTCCCCCTGTCAAGCCAGCTGGCTTTACTGCCACATTGCCTTCAAGCGAATCAATGAATGAATTTGCCTCTTGTGCTGTGTCAAATATGCCAAATTGCGGTGAGCCTGGCACCTTAAAGTCCTTGAGAAGCTGCCTGCAATAGGATTTGTCCCATTCAAGCCTTGCTGCCTGTTTTGTTGGCGCTGCGCAAGGTATTTGAGCTGATATGAGAGCATCTGTAACTCCTTCTGCCAATACTGCGTCTGGGGATGGAAAAGCAAGCGAGATTTTGTGCTTTATTGCAAATTCTTTTACCTGCTCAGGAGAATGTATGTCTCCTATTGCAAATTCGCCGCCTGATTCTTTTGAAAGGGAAGCTATTGCAGGGTTGTTTGCAGACATAAATGCAAACAACTTTACATCTTTGTTAGTGCAAATTGCCTGTGCAACTGCATGCTCGCGCGCTCCATTTCCAACAAGCAGGAAAGACTCCATAACTATGCCCCGACCACTGACGTAAATTGCTAGGCAGTATTTATAACTGTTTTAGCCAAAATCCCTACATCTGGTGGTATGATGACAAAGGCAATTGTGATAGGGGGCTTGGGGCAGATTGGCACAGAGCTTTCTGCTGAACTTCGGAAAAGGCACGGGGCAGACAATGTAATTGTGTCAGACGTGCGCGCTGCGAGTGGCGAGACCCTGGATGGAAGCCCTTTTGAGCAGATGGATGTGATGGATAAGGAGCGGCAGAAGCAAGTCATTCAAAAGCATGGGGTGGACACTGTTTACCAGCTGGCCTCGCTTCTGTCTGCAACTGGAGAGAAAAACCCAGACGCGGCTTTTTCAATAAACCTGCAAGGACTGAAAAATACCCTGGATGTCTGCCGCGAGCTTGGGGTGCAAAAGGTGTTCTGGCCCTCTTCCATAGCTGCATTTGGCCCAACCACGCCGCTTGAGAACACTCCTCAAAGGACTGTGCTTGAGCCGACCACTATGTATGGAATGACAAAAGTGGCTGGAGAGCTTTTGTGCCTTTATTACCATAAAAAATACGGGATGGACATAAGAAGCATAAGATACCCTGGATTGGTTTCATGGAAGGCAGAGCCTGGGGGAGGCTCAACTGATTATGCGGTTGCAATTTACTATGAGGCGCTGAAAAGCAAAAAGTATGAATGCTTTGTATCAGAGAAAACTGTGCTGCCCATGATGTACATGCCTGACGCAATAAGGGGCACAATTGAGCTTATGGATGCTTCTTCTGAGAGCCTGACAGTAAGGACTAGCTATAATATGACTGCTATTTCCTTTTCTGCAAAAGAGCTTGCTGATGAAGTGGCGCGGCACATTGAAGGATTTGAGTGCACATTTAAGCCGGATTTTAGGCAGAAAATAGCTGACACCTGGCCAAAGACAATTGATGACTCGCAAGCCAGAAAAGACTGGGGCTGGCTCCATGAGTACGATTTGCAGAAAATGAGCGAGGACATGCTTGCGAACTTGAGGGTGAAGCTGGGCAAAAAATGACGGAAAAGTAAAAAGCGGCAAAGCTGGCAAAGTGGTCATGTTTCCAGGCAAGTGAGCGAAAATACTACTTCTTGAATTTCTGAATTATCCAAGCGATTAGAGCCCCAATAAATGCTCCTGCAAGAAGTACAATCAGCAGAAAATATAGTAGGGGTAGGAGAAGTCCAGCAACTGGAATTTCTGGGCAATGGCCTCCGCTGGAACACATGTAGTGCGTTTTTGAAGATGGATCAATAAACCACATCAAAAGCCATTCAAATAGCCTAGATGAAATAAGTATGGGAACTGTAAGAACTACAGATGTACAAGCGCCAACAAGCGCACCATTCTGCCATTTTATAGCCGCTTTGCTGATTTTTTGCAGGGCAACAACACCTACGAATATGGAAAGCAGGAATAGACCCTTTGTCAAATAGTCAAACACCGCGCCTGAACTATGCATACCCAACCAATTTTTTCCTGGATAAAGACCGATTCGCCAGCCATCCTGTGCAATGAGTGTCCATAAAGCATCAGCTATATCAAACAGTGGCAGAAAAGACCATGATAAAAATGCAAAAACAACTGCAACGAGTATTGCAATTAGATAATTTGATGGTTTGGGCCCTCTTTTCTTTGCCATAAGCTCATCCAGCTATGCCCAGCCAAGTGCAGCTGCAACTGACTGGGGTGAGAGTGCTGTTGCCATTCCTGCTACTGCCCCCCTTATTACAAAGGAAACAGCAAACAGAACTGCTGCCATCATTATTGCAACTGCGACATTTCCTTTTCTCAGCTCCTTGAACTCGTCTATGCCAACTGTTATCTTGTCAAGCAGCCATATTGCTATGTAAATTGAGAATACTGCCAATACTACACCTATTGCCAAGTTAACTAAGCCAATTACAAGGGCTGCAAACATTTCAGTTGTGCTCAAGCCAGGCACCACCCCATGCGTTAAGCCAGAAACCCCGCTTTCAACTATGTTTGCAATTGAGAAGATTATTGCGCCTAGAAGGATTGCAACTGCGACATTTCCTTTTTTCAGCTCTGCCAATTCATCTGTCCTGTCAGTGAGCTTGTCAAACATTTTCAGCCCCAAATACACTGAAACCATGGCAAGAGCAAGGCCGATTAAAAGCTGCCCAAATGCAATTGCCAGGTCAAGAAATATGTCAACTCCCATATAATGCACCCCGACGGTAGTTCACAGGATATACTTAAAAATATGAGCGCACAGTATGAGAGCATGAAAACATACTCTGATGCTGGAGTAAATGTGAAAAAGGTCAAAGGAATGCACAAGGCGCTTAATGACTCTCTTTTTTCCTCATTGCCTGATTATGTATTGCCAATAAAAGGCCATTATGCTGGCCTGTTTAAAGCAGGAGGAAAAACTTTTGCAATTCATTGCGATGGGGTTGGCACAAAAATACTTGTTGCAGACTTGCTTTCAAAGTTTGATACTGTTGGAATTGACTGCATTGCAATGAATGTGAATGACATTATCTGCGTTGGCGCAAAGCCACTGGTATTGGTTGACTACCTTGCCCTTGCAACAGAGGATGAGGAGCTAGTGGCAGAGATAATGAAAGGAATGAAAAAAGGGGCAGATGAAGCAAATTGTGCAATTATTGGGGGAGAAACAGCAATTTTGCCGGATATTATAAAAGGGGGCAACAAGCCATTTGACCTTGCTGCAACATGTGTCGGAGTAGTTGAAGGAGAAGCAATTACTGGGGAAAAAATGAAAGCAGGGGATATTGTTGTTGGCCTTGAGTCTACTGGAATACATTCAAACGGCTATACACTTGCAAGAAAGCTTCTTGATATCAGGCAATGGGGAGAGCAGATGCTTGAGCCTACAAGGATTTATGTAAAGCCTGTCCTTGAAATGATTTCCTCTTGCAGCATACATGGAATTGCCCATATTACTGGCGGCGCATTTTCAAAGCTTTCAAGGATTGGAGGCTACGCAAAGGCAGGGTTTTTGCTTGATAATATGCCTAAACCAGAAGGAGTAATGCAAGAGCTTGAGAAAAAAATGGATTCAGACTATGAGTTTTACAGGACTTTTAATGCTGGAATAGGGATGTGCATTGTGTGTGGGGAAAAGGATGCTGCCAAAGTGATGGAAATAGCAAAAAAGCACAAAGTAAATTCACAAGTAATTGGAAAAATAGTTGAAGGGAATGATGTTGTCCTTCAAAAGAAAAGCAAGAAACTCTCATTGCTTTAGCTTTTTCTCACCAAAGGAACAAACATAACAGGCAAAACAGGCGTTGATTTTATTCTTTTGCCAGACTTTTCTATTAACAGCAGGTTTTGGAAAAAACTGCCAACAGGTATTAGCATTTTTCCATTGTTTTTGAGTTGTTTTACAAGTTTTAAAGGAACTGACTGGCAGGCTGCTGTTACCAGTATTTTGTCATATGGCGCCTCTTTCTCATAGCCATCATGGCCATCTCCAATAAGCACTTGTGCCTTAACTCCTGTCTTTTGTATGTTGCCCTTTGCAAATTTGGCAAGCTGAGGCACTAGCTCAACTGAATATATTTTTCCTTTTTTTCCTGCAACAAGGGAAAGCAATGCAGCCCCATAGCCTGAGCCTGTGCCGATTTCCAGTACTTTGTCTCCTGGCTTTATTTTTGCAGCCTCAAGCATGAATGCATACATGTGAGGCGCAGAAATAGTCTGGTTAAAGCCTATTGGCAATGGCCTGTCTTCCCATGCATAAGGCTTCATTTCCTGCGGAACAAAATCTTCCCGTGAAAGAGATTTCATTGCTGCAATTATTTTGCTGCTTTTAAGGTAGCCATGTGAAACCAATGCTGCAATTGTCTGCTGCTTGCCCATTCACAATACCTCATCTATCCTCCAATAGCCGTTTGGGCAAAGGCCTTTGAGTTTTTGCCTTTTGCCTGTTTTGTACTCTGTTACCCCAGTATAGGCAATCATTGCCCCATTGTCTGCATTGTACTGCGGGGCAACAACCCCAAACTTTGCTTTGTGCTCCTTGCATACATTGTTTAGCATTTGGCAAAACCTTTTGTTTTGAGCAACTCCGCCGCATACAGTTACCTCTTTTTTCCCTGTAAGGCACAAGGCACGCTCTGCAGCCTCGCACATCTCAGCAAAAGCAGTTTCAACAACTGAGCAGCAGATGTCCTGTGTTTTCCTTATGCCAACATAACGGACAGCAGATGTAAGAAGGCCTGCAAATGCAAAGTTCATGCCTTTTACTGTGTATGGGAGGGAGAAGTATTTGCCAGACTCTGCAAGCTTTGCCACTTGCGAGCCATGGGCATATTTGAAGCCTGCCTGCCTTGCAAACACATCCAATAGGTTGCCAAGCCCAATGTCAAGGGTTTCACCAATTACCAAAAAGCGCTGCCTTTCCTTTCCTGAAATTATGAGCTGAGTATTTGCTCCGCTGACATATACATAAAGAGGGTCTTTCATCCCCAAAAGACCCCTGCTGACCTCAAGGTGCGCATGGCAGTGGTTTATGCCAATAACCGGCTTTTTGTATTTTGAGGCAAGGAATTTTGAGGCAGCGCATGATACCCGAAGGCACTGGCCTATTCCTGGGCCTTGTGAAAAGGCAAACAAGTCAATGTCATTTAGAGAAACCCCTGCAGAATCAAGCGAGCTTTGTAACACTGCCCCAATATGCTTTGCATGGTGGTCTGCTGCCTTTCTTGGCATTATCCCCTCTCCTTTTGGCGGCTTGTAAACCAGCTTTTCATTTGACAGAACTTTGTGTGCTTTGCAGATTCCCACCCCTATTGTATGCGCAGTGCTTTCTATGCCCAGGCAGATCAAATAAACACCACAAAGATTATGGACAGGAAGTTAAAAGAAGCGTGCGCCACAAGCGAAGGGATTAGGGATTTTGTTTTTTTCACAAAAGCGCAAAAAACAAGGCCTATTGAAAATGCAACAGCAATTTCAGCAACAGAGCCATATGAAAAGTGCATTGCAGCAAAAATGGCTGATGAAACCAAAGCCCCGATTACCCAGGATTTGGAAATTTCGCTTGCTTTCCTGAAAATAAGGCCCCTGAAAAGGGCCTCTTCCCCCAAGGGGGCAACTGTAAATGCACCTATCAGGGCAACCAAGGGCAGGCTGAAAATTTTATCCCTTACTGGCCCAGTGTCAAGAAACCCAAGCTGATAAAGCACAAGAGAAACAAGCGCAGTAATGATTACTGATAAAACAAGGGCCGTAATACCTATTGCAAAAAGAAACAGGATTTTTTGCTTTTTTGGCCTTAACCCAATGTATGAGAGCGCATAATTGAAACCTTTTCCTCTTGCAGGAACAAAAAGGGCTATTATGAAGAACATTGCTGAAATGTAAAACACACTTGAGCCTGGGCTGTTAGGGGGAATGAGCAGTATTGCAGCCAAAACAAGAAGAACAATGGGAACCAGGCGGTTTTTCACTTTTTCACCTGTATGGTTACTTTTTCTCAAAATAGCCGCATTTTCCGCATGAGCGGCGGTCCTTGTGCTCTGCAAGCCTTACACCAGAGCCGCATTTTGGGCAGGCTTTTGTAGGAGAATAGGGCTTGAATGTTTTTTTCGGCTTTTCTTTTTTTTCATCAGCCATAAGATCACTTTATTTTTTCGCCTCTTTTCCCTTAGGGGAAGCAGTTTTCTCTGCTTTCTTTTCTTCTGGCTTTTTTTCTTGCTTTTTTGGCTCTGGCTTTTTCTTTTCATGCTTTGGAGCCCCTTCTTTTTGTTCGGGCTTTTTTGCAGGGGCCTGTTTCTCTTCAGGCTTTGCCACTGGTTTTTCCTCTTTTTTTGGAGCCTCTTTTTTAGCCTCAGGCTTTGGCGGCCCCTTTTTCTCTGGTTTTGCTGTTGGCTTTTCCTTGGTTTGAGGCTTTGGAGTTTTTTTGGGTTCCTGTTTCTCAATAAGGCCGTCTCTCATAAGCAGGTGCTCTTTTTCAGTTGCAAGCATTGACTCTTTGTCCTTGTATATGTGGGCAATCACTTTTGCAGTGTTTGTGCCATATGCGCCTTGTGCTGAAACAATTATCAGAAGCTTTTCATCAACCCCCGCAGCAGATGCAATTTCCTGCCTGAGCTTTTTTCTTGATGGCATTTGCTTGTCAAAAGACACAGTGCAGTCAATTTCCTGCCTGTTAAGCGAATTGTTGTCTGATTTGTTGTTTATGCTAAGTTCCATATTATCACTTACCTTATCCTGGTTATTCTTTTTCTTCCCATTGCGCATAAAAGCTCTGCTTCTTTGCCTGCAGAAGCCTCGCTTATTAGCTCTTCTGGTATTGTCAGTTCAAATACTTCATAGCTTGTTGTGTCCATAAGCTGCGCAGTATTGCCGTTTATTGAAACTATCTGGGCATTTTGCCTTTCTATTAAAGGAACCTCCACATCTGCGCTTGAAGGGGTGAGCAGGTTCTTTTTCTGGTCATCAAATATCCCTATTGCAGTGACCCTCATTTTTGCAGACCCGTGCTTTCCTGGCTTTGATGAGTCAATATTCACAATCCTGCAAGGGATGCCGTCAATTATCACGTATTTGCCCACTTTGAGCTCTTTTGCCGAAGAAAATACCTTGCTCATCAAAAACCACCCTTTTAGAGTAGAAATCCTTGTCTTAATTGCCTGCAATTGTTTTTAAAGCCGTAGCTGTTATCTCTCCCTGTGATTTCCCTCTTCTAACCACAACATTTAAATAGAGCTTGTTGTATAAAGTAAACTATGGTGGGAGAAGAAGAGGGTGAAAAAAGCCTTGCATTTGAAATGAAAGGCAACAGACTAGTTGTAAAGCTGGAAGATTGCGTTCCTTCTATAAAGCTTAAAGGCAAAAGATATTATGTTACTGAAAGCCCTTCAATAACAATAAACGGGAAAAAGCACTTTGTTGAGGAAATTGTCTAAATCGTGCACCTTTCCTTTTTTATCTTCTTCTCTCTAATTGTTGGCATATGGCACAAGTTCAATTCCCTTTTGAGGATTTGTCAGCCCTTGTGAAGGTAACAAAGCAAGAGGCAATTGAAACACTTACAATGCTTGGCTTTCCTACCGAGGAAACTGATGAAGGGGAGCTTGACATTGAAGTAACACCCAACCGGCCTGATGCGCTTTGCGTTGAAGGGCTTGCCAGAGTATTGAAGTGCTATAAAACAGCAAAGCCTGATGAGTACAAGCTTTCCAAGCCGAAAATTGAGATTTGTGTTGACAAGTCAGTTGAAAAAGTCAGGCCTGCTTTTGGAGGTGCTGTTGTCAGGGAAATGAAAATAACTGACAGCAACCTTCGCTCAATAATGCAGATACAGGAAAAGCTCCATGAAACTTTGGGGAGAAAGCGGAGGAAAGTTGCAATAGGCATTTATGATTTTGACAAAACTGCGCCGCCCTTCAGGTATTTTGCCTGCAAAAGGGATGCGCTTTCATTCGTTCCCCTTGAAAAGCAGGAAAAAATGACCCCTGGGCAGATACTTGAAAAGCATGAAAAGGGAAGGGCATATGCTCATCTTGTCGGTGATATGTGCCCAATGATAGAGGACAAAAACAAGCAGGTGCTCTCATTTCCCCCAATAATAAACGGGGAATCGACAAGGCTTACTGAGCACACAAAAAACCTCTTTGTTGAGGCTACAGGAACCTCGCACGGGGCAGTAAAGCAGACAGTGAACATTATTGCAGCAATGTTTGAGGATATGGGAGGCAAGGTTGAGGAAGTTGCTGTTGATGGCAAGCATTACCGGCTTTTGCAGGAAAAAAAATGGCCTTTGCCTGTTGCTGGCTCTGAAAAGCTGCTGGGAATAAAGCTTGGAAGGAAAAAAGTTGCTTTGCTTCTTGCAAAAATGGGGCACAGGATAAGCGGAAATTTTGCTTATGTGCCAGGCTACAGGACAGATGTAATGAATGAGGTTGATTTGATTGAGGATGTGGCAATTGCCTATGGCTTTAACAACTTTGAGCCAAGCCTGCCTGGCTTTTCATCTGTTGGGAGGGTTGATGAAGAACCCTTGTACCATGAAATTCTGGGTGGCCTTGGCTTTGACGAGGTGCTTACCTGGACACTTTCAAATGAAAAGCTTGAAAAAAAGGCAGGGCTGCCAGAGGGGCCGGCAGCAGAAATAGAAAACCCGCTCACAGGGGATTTCACTATTTTCAGGCGCTCAATGCTCCCAAACCTGCTTTCTGTGCTTTCTGAGAGCAAAAATGAGAAGCTGCCAATAAGGATTTATGAGATTGGCCCAACCGCAAGGCCGCAGCTTGAGCAAATCCTTTGCCTGGCAACAATGCATTCAAAGGCATCATTTTCAGAAATAAAGGGAATTGTCCTCTCTTTGGCAGAATCAGCAGGGAAAAAGGCAACTGTGAAAAAAGAGGAATATGGGGCGTTTGTAAAAGGAAGGTGCGCTGCACTTTACATTGGCAGCAAAAAAGCAGGCATGTTTGGTGAAATATCCCCTTCTGTCCTTTCTGAGTTTAACCTTGAGCAGCCGGTTTGCGCAGCAGAGATGAAAATTTAGTCATCATCATCTTTTCCCCTGAGCCTTGAAAGGAGAAGCTTTACTATTTCTTTTGCCTTTAATGGCTTTGAGCATGTCCTTTTGCCTATTATAAGCAGCTTTTTCCCCTTGTCATACTTGTAACCAAGCTCAAGCAGGCATTTTTTCTCATCCATTTTCTTTTTTTTCTTTATTGCCAACAGGATTTTCTGTGCCAGGGCAAAGCTTCCAATGCTTGCAAGCTCATAAGAGAGTTTTTCCTGCAAAAGGGCAATGTCTCCCCCCTGGTCAGAAGTCATGCCAAGGGCAATTGCAAGTGCATGGGAATATTCCTCTGGGTGGCGCTCAAAATAGTATCTGAGCATTTCCCTGACAGATGCAAGCCGTATGTTTGCAGACTGCTTTGCAACTTTGCGAATCTCTTGGGGAACGGCCTTTTTGATTTTCACTCCTGTGCCAGACGGCTTTGTGCTGCCCACTGAAGGCTCTTGCGCTGAGAATATCTGGTCCTCAATGACAATAAGGAGAACCGCCATAAGGTCATCAGCCTTGTATTCTTTTCCCTTTAGCTCTGATTCAAACTCCTTTACTATTTTCTCCTCTTTTTTCTTGTCTCCCCTTGCATAGTCATCAATCACTATCGCAAGCTTTTGCTGGATATCCATTACCTGCCTGTAGCCTTTGCCAAAGAACGTAAGGTACAGCATGCTTGGCTTTGGCCTTTTGCTTAAAATGAGCCTTTGAGGCCTTGCTTTGCCTGCAGGCGGAAGAATTTCTTGCTGCTTTTTTTTCTTTTTTGAGATTTTTACCTTATGAAGGGCAAGGGGCTTTTTCTTTCCTGGCTTTTTTTTCTTTTCCTTTTTTGGCTTTTTCTTTTCCTCTTTTGTCCTGCTTTGCTTTTCATCTTCTTCCTGCCCTTGGGCATAAGAACCCATCTTTGAAAGGGCAAGACCGGCAAGTGCAACAGGCCCAAGAAGCTTTCCTGAAAGTGCTTCTGTCCTTTTGAGGTTTTCCACCCTTTGGTCATGCAAAAAGCGCAGCAAATACTGGAAAAATACCTGCCTTTGGAGCAGGGTCATGCCAATAAGCGGGTTTTGTATTGGCGAAAAGGTTAGCAATGAAAGCAAGGTTGGCTCTTGCTCTTCTTTTTTCCCCTGCTTGTGAAGAGAAGCCGGTGAAATTCCCATAATAGGCTAATGCGTTGCAACCTTATTATTAATTGCTAAGAATCAGGTCATTATTTCCCTTGCTATTTTCTCAGGGTCAAAGCTCACCAAGTCTGCATATGCCTGCCCAACACCCAAAAACAGGACAGGGATGCCTGTTGCCTTTGATATTGAGATTGCTGTCCCTCCTTTTGCATCACAGTCAATTTTTGTGAGGATTGCCCCGTCCATGCCAACTGCAGCGTCAAATGCCTGTATCTGGTCAATGACAGAGTTGCCGCCAATGCTTTCGCCAACATATATTTTCAAGTCAGGTTTTGCCACTCTGTTTAGCTTTTTGAGCTCATCCAAAAGATTTGCATTTGTGTCCTGCCTGCCTGCAGAGTCAATAAGTACAACGTCAATGCTGTGCGAGCGGGCATAATTTATCGCATCAAATGCAACTGACGCTGGGTCTGCGCCATACTTGCTCTTTATCAGCCTTATTCCCAGCCTGTCTGCATGTACCTGTGCCTGCTCAATTGCAGCAGCCCTGAATGTGTCTGATGCTGAGAAAACAACCTTTAGCCCAGAATCAATGAAAATTTTTGCAAGCTTTGCCATTGTAGTGGTCTTTCCAGCTCCATTTGGCCCTACAAAAAGTATTTTTGCAGGCTTTGGGAGTGTTTTTACCTTTTCAACAAGGTCAAACTCCCTGCTGCTTTGCATCACTGACGCAAGAACCTGCTGCACTGCCTGCCTTGTGAGCTTTTCAACCTCCCCTTTTGGGACTTTCATTCCAACAAGCTTTTTCTTTAGCTGCGAAACAACCTCAAGAGAAACATCATAAGCAACATCTGCCTCAAGAAGGGAAAGCTCAAGCTCTTCAAGAAGGTCATTTACCTCTGATTCGCCTATTGTGATTTCACTTGAGAAAAATGACTTTATTTTTGCCCCAAGCCCTATTTTAGGGGCAAGGCCTTTTTTTTCGGAAGAAGCTTTTTTCTCAATCTTTGCAAGGTCAATATGCTCTTCTTCTGGCTTTTTTACTGGGGCCTGTTTCTCTTCTTTTTTCTCCCCAGGTTTTGATGCGGGCTCTTCCTCTTCTTTTTTTGGTTCTGGCTTTTTGTCTTGTTTTTTTAGGGCTTCTTTTGGCTTTTCTTGTTCGTCAGCTTTGCTGGCGATTTGTGAAGCCTTTGACTTCACATCTTTTTTCTCAGCTGGCTTTTCTGCCGGCTTTTCCCCTTTTTCTTGTGGCTTTGGGGCTTGTTTTTTAGCCTCAGGCTTTTCAACTGGCTCTTGTTCCTGCTCCTTGCCAGACTTTCCCTTGAGCCCTTTGATAAAATTAGAGAGCTTATTCTTTAGGAGGTTGAACATTTTTCCTCTCTCCCATTGCAGCAATTGCGCTTGCGCGCTTGTTCAGGCCCTCGATTGCCTGTACAACCAGGCCAAGGTCTTCCTGCATTGCCTTGATGATGCTGTTAAGCTTTTTCTGCCTGGTTTCAAGGATTTTTACTGCCTCATCTGGCTTTTTTTGGACCATGACATTTGCCCCTATGTTTATTATTGTCCTGTCAACTGCAAGCTTTGGGCATGAAAGGTAAACCCCAGAGCCAAGAGGAACCAAAGTGTTGCCTTTTGCCTTTTTGATGTTGTTCACTGCATCGATTGCAGACCCAAGTTCCATGAGAGAATTCTGCATTGCCTCCATTTGCTGCCTTATTGCCTCTCCTTTTGCCTGCTGTACTTGGAGCTCGTTTGCAATTTGCGCAAGTTCATCTTCTGTTGGCATAAGCACACCCCCATCAAACCTTATCAACTGAACTTATCTTGATGGCTGACCTTTTAATTGCTGCGTTTGAGCCAAACAGGCAATAGACTATTTCCTTTGCCAGCTTCTCGCTTTTTGCCTCAACCACTTTTTCAAAAGGCCTGTTGCCTGCTGTTCCGGTTACAACGTATTTTGCCATTCTTATCACCTGTTTTATTATAAGGCTGAAAGCGCCTCTGCAGCGCGCCCTACTTCAAACCCCGTGGAAAGCTCGCCAAACACTGCTGCTTTTGAGTTTGCAATTGCTCCAAGCGAGACAAATGGAACTCCGACATTTAGGGTGCAGTTGCTCCCTTTTACACCGAATATTGACTCAAGCTCTTTTAACTCTTGCTCAGTTGCCCTGTTGTGGGCTGCAAATCCCCTGTTTGTTGCAACAATGCAGCTTCCTGCAGTCGCATAACCTGCGATTTTCATTGGCACTGCCTCAACTCCAAGGCAGTCAGATATTTTCTTACGCTCCTTGCCCCTTATCCCAGGGTTTATGACTGCGCTTTTGTCATTGGCAGCTATGTTGTTGCCAGCAGCAGAAAACCTTCCGGGAAGGGTTTCAACACTCAGACCCTGGTTTTTGAAAAGGGCCTTTTCCTCCTGGGTGCAAAAGCCAGGAAGAACTGCCCCGTTTGAGTTTATGGCAAGAAAAATCCCTGCAAGCCCAGAGCCGCCAAATGTTGATTTTATTATGGGCACTTTCAGGCCAGCAAGTGACTCAATGAATTTTTCTGATGCAGAAACATCTGCCGACACCATGTTGTCCGAAGCTTTTGCAAAAAGGCCTATGTGTGGATTGCCAAAATTACTGGCTCTTGAGACTGGCATAAAAAACACTTGTAATTAGGGCTGTGGTGCTGGCTTTTTTTCTTCTTTCTTTTCTTCCTTTTTGCCTTCTTTTTTAGCCTCTGGCTTTTTTTCTTCTTTCTTTGGTATCTGCTTTTCTTTTGGCTTTTCCTTATCTTTCTTTGCTTTTGATTCCTTGTCTTTCTTTTTCTTGTCAGCAGCCTCTTTGATTTTCTCTTCCTCACCAATCAGCCAAACTCTTGCAACTGAATCGTCTCCTTTGACAATGCGGGCCTTTATCCTCCTTGGCGGCTTTTTTGCCCCGTTCCTGATTATCAGGCTGTTTATTCCTTCTGAAACTCTGGCTTTTTCTGCTTTCATGTGGCGAAGGGCAAATTGCCTTACAAGCAAAACAGCCCGCTTTGCCCTTTTTGCCCTTGCGCATATGTAAGCATCCCCAAGCGGAATTGTATATATCCTTTCAATTGCAGCCATTTTTGCACCTGATTAATTTTGCCTGCTCTTCTTTTGTGAGCCCATTTTGAGCTTTTGAGTCCTCCAAGCGCGCCTCTCCCTGTTTTGCACCACCCGCCTGTTTGTCTTTGCAATTACAAACAAAGGAATGCGCCTGTTTCTCTTTATCATCTTTCCAAGAGTGGCCTTTGCTTTTGGAGTCTTTTTTCCCATTCATTCACCCTATGTAGCTTTGCTGAACCTGCTTGTCATGGCTTTCCCTCTTTTTCCTTTTCTCATAAACTTCCTGGTATTCCTGCCACATCTTTTCTGCTGCCCTTCCCCTGAGTATCTTGACTATTGTGTTGCTCGGTATTGGCACTGTTGAACCTTTTCTTGGCCTGTAGTCAGCAAGTACAATATCCCCAACTTTTATTTTTGAGGCAAGCTTTGGGTCAACTGACATTGTGAGGACATTTTCATCCCACATCCTCATTGTTGCCTGAACGCTGTTGTCAGATGCCAGCACTCCTTTGTCCTTCGGGGACAGGACTGCAATCACTTTTCCTGGGTGGTACATGATATCACTTCTTTTTGTATTCGATTGAGGTCTCTTTCCTCTGTGTCAGCTTTAACAGCAGATCATAAACCTGCTTTTCTGTTATTTTCCCGCTGACCCTGCCTGACTGGGCCATGTATGCAAGGGAGCTGACCACCTTTTCATAAAGCTCAGGGCTTGAAATGCGCACATTCATCATGCGCTCATATGCCTTATCATCAAGCATTTTTCGCAGAAGCTCCTTTTTCTGCATTTCCATCTGCATTTGCTGGAGCCTTTTCTCATACAGCTCTTTTTGCTGTTCCTTGTCTGCAGAATCCATTTTTGCGCACCCTAGGAAGCAGCCTCTTTTGCAGCAGAATCCAAAAGTTTTTTGCCTGCAGCTGAAATTTCCCTTCCTTTCTTCTTTTTTACCATCAAGCCTGCCTTTTCAAGTGACTGGAAGCCTTTCCTGATTACTGAGCCGCCTGCCTTTCTTTTTTTCTCAGGCTTTACTCCCCTTATTTTCCTGCCCCCATAGTGGACCCGCAGTTTGCCAACCCCTACTTTCCCATGAACATATGCATTCCTGAGAAGAGATGCAAGCCTGATATACCAAAAGTCCTTTTGCTGCGGAAGCCTTGAGCAGTGGGCCCCTGATTTGACTGAGCCTGCCCATTTTGGCGCAGGAATATTCATGTCTTTGAGCTTTTGCGCGACCTTTTTTATGAGCCTGTTTGGCGCAATATCATAGACTGTTACCATTAGAACACCATTTCCTTTTCAGCCAGAAAAAAAGGCGTGAAAACCTGCCTTAACTGGCTTAATTTTGCCGATTTATAAGGTTACAGGGGTATATAAAGCTATTGGGAACTGTGAATATGCTTCTCTTCAGTATTTAAACCCGGTCTTTGCACCGCATGAGCATGAGTATTCTGCTGTCCTTGTCCTTTTTCTCAGCCTGACTTTGGTATTCAGACCCATTATTCTTGGCATAAGGCATTTTTTGCAGAATTTCATCCTTTGCTGCCTTGTCATTCGGCAGTTGTACTTTGTTGAGAGCTTTTTTGCAAGAAAAACATAGCGCTTTGCATGCTTTTTGTCATTCTTCCTAAGGGCTTTTGCAGCAAGGGAAATGAGAATGTCAATCCTTTCGTAAATTATCTTGCGAACCTTTGGATTTGCTGCCATAAGAGGATTTGGCTGGGGAACAATAAAAAGCAAAGTGGGCCCGACGATGCACAACTGCAGAGCGGTTGTGCAGATGTGTAGCTTTGCTACACACAGGGACCATGAAGTGGGCCCGACGAGATTGTCAGCCAAAGGCTGGCAAATTTTGGGCGCCAGCCCAAAGCTTTCGAACTCGTGACCTGCAGCTGTCCAAGACATTAGCACTTTGTGCAAGAGCGTGTCATATAAGACCTGCGTCTGCGTTCCCAAAAGGGAAAGCAAATGCCGCTCTAACCAGCTGAGCTACGGGCCCACGTTATCAGTTCAGGCAAAAAAAGCTTAAAAGCGGCTCTCCTACCTTGCCTGCTTGTAAAAGCTGACAAGCGCTGCTGTTGTGAAAGGAAGATAAAAGAGCGGGAAGTAAATAAAGCCAAATATTGGGAATATGCTTGGGATAGCAAGAAGGCCTGCAATGACCACAAATAGGACAATAGCAACTATGTTTCTGGCAGAAATGGAAATAGATGCCCTTAGCGCAGGTATTGGGGGCTTTGAATCAACCGCAGCAGCAGGGACTGAGAGAAACATGAGCAGCAGCACAAATATTGCATATACCGCAGCAAGGACCAGTATTGCAGTTGAAATAAGGGATTCGGTCAAAGTCGATACAAATGAGAGGAGAACAACCGGAACCCAGACCATTATGCTGACTATTGCCATAACTGCCAGCACTTTTGTTGCATGTTTTGGGATTGCTGAAAAAAAGCTAACAAGTGTCTGTTTTCCTCCTGAAAGAAAAGTATTCACTGTCCTAAGGTAAGTGCCAATAAGACCAGAAGCTATCCATGCGACAATGAGAAAGCCTATAAACAGTGTGAGGAGAGTTGCACCAAAGCCGACTGTGCTCACAGATATGCCTGCGCCTGTTGCAAGAAAGTTTGTGATGCTGCCTATTGAAAGCACTCCCATTACAACAAGAGCTGCCAGCATCATAAGAAAAACAACTGCGCCAACCAGATTCATAATAACCGAGTAGATTGCATAATCTGCCAGGCCCTTGGTATAGGACGAGTAAGCGTCCTTGAACGAAACAATTGCGTCAGCCATCTGTCACCACCGCAAATGGCTTGTCAGACAATCAATTAAACCTTTTGGATGGAATTCTTCACATGCAGGAAATATTGCAGGAGTATTTCATAAACCCGATAATTCAAAGGTCAGGCTACAACATTGTGAATACTGCTGTTTATGCTGCAATTGCCCTTGTTTGCCTTTATTTGATATGGCGCTTTTTGAAATCACGGAATTTTGACTTTGCAGGGAAAGGGTTTCTTTATGGAACAGGAGCATTTGTGCTTTTTGGCTCAACTGCAAGGGTTTTGACAGACCTTGCTGATGCCGGGGCAATGCAGGCAATGGCAGGCACTGGCGGCTTTTTAGGCGCAGCCTATTCTGCAATCCATTCATCAGCAATATTTGACTATGGATTTCTCACAGTGACTCCTGGCACATATATAGTCACTGCCATTCTTTTCCTTCTCTCAATTGCAATTGGCTCTGCAATGAAAAATCGCTGGTTTGCAATGCAGGCAGGGCTTGTTCTTTGGCTGCCTTGCTTTTTGCTGCTAATTCCGTTTATGGAGCATTTTGGGTTTTTTCTGCTTGCCATTGGCCTTGCTGTAGCTGGCTCTTTTGCTGCCTATTTTGCACTTGAGAAATTGAGGAAGGCAAAGCTTAATGTGTATGAAAAGCTTGCTATATTAGGACAGGGGCTTGACGGCGCAGCCACTTTTGTGATAATTGATTTGTTTGCAAAGGTTTCTGGAAAAGGATATTTTGAGCAGCATGTGCTTTCAGCAGGAATAGGCAGTGCGACCCCTCTTGGCTATGGCTTTTTCTTTTTTGTAAAGCTTGCTCTCGCTTCTCTCATAGTGTATTTCCTTGCAAAGGAGAAAATGGATTCAAAAGATGTTGCGCTCATACTCATTGTTGTTGCAATAATGGGCTTTGCCCCAGGAATAAGGGACATCCTGAGAATGCTCGTGGGAAGCTGAAGCAAACTGTTTTTAACTACTCTTAAGCTAATTTTTGCTGTGCTCCGATAGTCTAGCTCGGTCAAGGACGCTGGCCTTTCAAGGAAGCTTTTTTGGGATGCCTAAAAAGCTTCACCAAAAACTGAAAGGAAAAACAGAAGAAAGCCGGTAGCCCGGGTTCAAAGAACCTTTTTCCGCCTTCGGCGCAAAAAGCTCGTTCTTTCTGCGAAAGCAGAAAGACGCACCATTCCGCTTTGTGGAATGAGTGTCACCAAAAAAATTATTTGAAAATCCCGGTCGGAGCACTTTACTTTTTATTCAGTCTGACCTTTTGGAGCTAAAGCTCCAAAGCTTTCGCGCTTGCGCGCTCAATCCCGGTCAAAGCACTTTACTTTTCTTTTGGCTTGCAGCCTGAAATTGAGATTATAAGTAGCTCTGCAGTAGGGTAAACCAAATCCTCAATTAAAGTGGTTTTTTGCTGGCCGCCTTGCACAGCGCTTAGTTGGGGCAGGGTCTTTTGCATAATATCAGCCTTCTGGCGGAGGAGGGGGAATTTCATTCTCCCCAAGAACCCCTATTTCAGAGTTGTCTGGCGGTGGAGGTGGGGGCTCTGACTCGTCAAGCTCCTCATCTGGTTGATTTGCCACGCACCCACAGGTTAGCAAGAGTGCTGCAGCCAAAAGGGCTGCAAACAAAAGTGTTCTCATGGTTGCACCTCATGAAGGCGGAGCTGGGGGCACCTCATCAATTGACCCAAGCTCGCATGCTGATGCTACTTTTATCCAGTATGCTTTTGCTGGCTCAAGCTTTGCTGAGTATATGTATGGGTTGGTTGCGCTTGAGACAATTGGCCCATGCGAATAATACCATGGGCCTGAGGTTATCCTGCAGTTTCCAAGGTAATCTGAAATTGCCTCCTCGTTTCCAGGTGCTCCGACAAGGTTCCAGCCTGAGAACAGCTTTGACAGAGAGCTTGTGTAATCATCTGCTTCAACCTGGTACTTGCACTCTTGGGTTGATTTTACCCAGTAGCCAAAGCCTGGCACAAGTGTCCTCTCTTTTACATAGCCCTGCTCAGTAAGCCTCCATGCATATTGTGATGTTCCACACTCATCTGCAAGGCGCTCCATTGATATTTTTTCCATTACAGGCACTGAAACCATGTTCCAGCCCTTGTAAAGCACAAGAGTGCCTGTTGCAGGCTCTTGTGGAGGCGGAGGCGGTGTTTGCTCTGATACATCTACTTTTGCAGAAGCAGAGGCAACCAGCTTGTAGTTGTCCCTGCATGGAGCTCTGTCAACTGCAGATACCTCTGCGCTGTTTGCAGCCCCTGTTGATGCTGGGCAGACTGTTCCCATGTATTCATACACTTTTATTTTGGCAAGCTTTGTTCCTTTTGTCCTTGGTGTGAAATAAGTAGATACTGTTGCTGACTCTCCAGGTCCAAGGGAAATGTAATCAACCCTTTGCTGGCTGGAAATATCCCCTGCAACAACTGCAACTGCTGAAACAGTTCCTTTGCCCCCTCCTGATGAGCCTGTTGATGCTGCTGGGCCTGCCTCTTTAGCAGTAGTGGCTTTCTTTGCTGGTGAGATTGCCTGTGCAACGCTCTTTACTACTGAATCAAGTATATTGTCATTTGCAGCCAGCCTTATTGCCTTTGCTTTGGGTGCTGCTGAAACTGCCCTTACCTCAGGGTAGTTTGAAAAGCTTGTCACTACTTTGAACCTTTTTGCCTCATCTGTATTTGCATCTGACTTGTAAGTGATTGTCCCATATACTTTGAATGAGTCGCCAAGGGTTATTTCCTGCGGCTCTGCAGCCATTGTAACCTCAACTGACTCTTCACCTGGCTGCGAGGCTTTTACATTTACGCTGATTGAGGATTGCGCTGCCTCTCCTTGCACATCAGAAACCGTGAAAACTGGCTTGAAAGTTCCTGCAGAATAATAGACATGTGTGAAGCTTGCTGTTTGGTCTTGCGGGGCGCTTTCTGTTGCAAGATTCTCATCCCTCCAGTGCACAGAATAGGAAAGTATTCCTCCTTCTGGATCATACGCTGATATTGTCCACTTTCCCTGCTCGCCAACTTTAAGATTGGTTGGGCCTGAAACCCCTGTTATGATCGGAGCCTGGTTAACTGGCTCATCTACCTGCACCTGGTGAATAGGAATGTGCACCAGATCTTTTGTGCTGTCAACTCCAATGTAGCATTGTATTCCAACCTGCAATGTACTCTGGTAGCCAAGATTATTGTGCTTTGCAACCAGCGTCTCACTGCCAGAAGCAGGAAGGTTGCCTAAGTCTGTCCACAGGCCCCCGTCTTGAAGAGGGACAAAATGACCATATGGCTCACAATACTCGCCATTTGAAGTCCATGATATAGTAAAAGTAGTTTCATACTGCACACTGGATGGGCTGTCTGCTCCGTTTGCCTTGATGTCAGTTGTTGGGGAAGTTACTGGGCACTTGAATCGCACCTTGTAGTCAAGGCACTGGTAATTGTTTTGTGAATTGTCGCATGATCCGCCGTGGCTTGGTGTGCACGTATAAGCTTGCCCCGTCTGGGTATAATCAATTTCCCCTTCCACTGTTTTGCATTCAATGTCTATTGGGTTTTCACATATATCAGACATTTCAATTTTTGTTTCCCAGTCGCCGCTTCCTGCAGGGCCGTCGCGGTTTTTCCATTCTGTCCATTCATAAGATGTTGCAACTGCCAATCCTGAAAATGCCAGCATTGCAAGCACCAGCATAGTGAAATTTTTCCATTCCATTTTGAATCACCTTTTTTCTTTTTTATTTTTCAAACATGCAAAGCAAAACTCTTTTTCGCTTCAAGCCTTGCTGGCGCGGCTTTTGCTTAAAAAGGATTTGCGGCGCAAAGCCGGTTTTTGTTTATAAAGCTTTTGCGGTCCGATTGGCTTTTCACGTCGAAAACAAGAAATTTTGCTCAAGGCTTTGCCTTTCTTTTGGAAAGCACAAAATAAATGCCGCCTGCAACAGCAATAACTGCCCCTGCAATGATAACAATACTAAGCACTGGAAGCACAAACTTTTCATTGTCCTGCTTTTCCTGCTCTTGCACAGGCTCTTTCACTTTTTCTGGCTTTTTCTCTGGTTTTTGCTCTGGCTGCTCTTCAGGTTCTTGCTCCTCTTCTTCTGGCACTTGCTCCTCCACCTCTGGCTCTGCCTCTTCTTCAGGTATTTCTGGCACTGCTGCCTGCTCTTTCTTAGCAGTCATTGAGAAGGAGGTGAAATCTTCTACTCTTGATGGAGGTATCCAAGAGGCAACAGAGTAAGTGACTGTTTTTGACTCTCCTGGGGCAAACTCTGGGAATGAGAATTGCACTTCCCAGCCTTGTTTTTCTGTGTAGTTTGGGCTGAAGTTAATATCAGCCATTGCTGCAAATGTTGAGGGAATTGTGTCTGCAAATACATAGTCTTGCATTGTGCAATTATCTTCAGTGTTCTCAAGGGTTGTTGTGAGAACAGAGAGCAAGTCAGTGCTTGCTATTTCTCTTTTTATTGACACAGTGCAGTAGTTGTCATTTCCAATGTCAACCTCATACTCATCAGTGGTTTGTGCTGGAGGTGTTGCTGAGCCACTTCCTCCACCTGAGCCTCCTCCGCCTGTGTTGCCTGATGAGCTTGAGGCTTGCTGGAACTGTATTATTCCTGAGTGTGTCAGGCCAGTGATTGCCAGTGTATTGCCTGTTCTTGTGCATGTGTAGGCGCCTACTGTTGAGCCATCACATGTTACTAAAGTTTCATCTGTTTCTGTGCAGTCATGGGTAATTTGTACTAAAGAGACATTTTGCCTGTCATCTATGCAAACTGAGTTATGGTATGTGTTTGCTTCATAGATGTAAACTGTTTTCTTGCCAAGCATTCCTGTTTCCATTCCACTGAAGGTAAAGTATTGGGCACCGTTGCTTGTGCCGTTAGTTATGTTTAGTTTAGAGAAGTTAATGCTTGAGTTTGAGAAATTAAAGTAAAAGTATACCAAAGTATTGTTTCCTGAGGAGATGTTTACTGACTGGTTTCCTGCAAACCATCCTCCATTTATTGTTGTGTTGTTTGCAATTGACACTGTTAGGGTGCCAACACCTGTTGTTGATATATTTGAGCCATTGCCATATGCTTTTGCAATTGTATAGGGGTGATAGTCTCCCCCTAAGCCTGTCCAATTTCCTGTTATTGTGGTGTTGTTAAATGGCCAGTCGCTTCCTGCATCAGCCCAATTGTCAGAATCAGTGTCCCTGATGTCAAATATGTGCCAGCTAGGGGTTCTGTTTGCCAAATAGTATATGTTGCCCAGTGAGGAATTGTTGAATGAGTTTGTTGAATTTGAGTTATTTACCCACCCAACACCTGAAATGTTGTTTTCAAGGATTGTATTATAGTTGGTTGCAGAGCCAAGAACAAGCGAAACATTTGCAGTTGAGTTTATTGTGCAGTTTGTTATGTTATTGTAGCTTGAGCCTGACATGAGGATGGCATGGTTGGCATTAGATGTTATTGTTGAGCTTCTGATATTTGTATAATTGCTTGAGCTTAGGTATATGCCAGAGCCGGCATTTGAGATTGCTGTGCAATTTGTTATGTTATTGTAATTTGAGCCAAAAACATGGATTGCGGTATTGGTGCTTGAATTTGCTGTTGAGTTACTTAGGGAGTTGTTGGAGCTTGAGATGATGCGAATGCCGTAGCTTGAGGTGGAGGTTCCCACTACATTGGAAAAGGTGCTGTTGTCTGCAGTATTGAGTGCTATTCCGTAGCTTGAGTTGGAAACCCCTGTTGAGTTGGTTATTGTATTGTTGGAGCCGG
>Ga0180431_10000168_pt1 | contig 87789 bp, 95 predicted proteins | sample SS_ome_11_FD_132459 | JGI IMG/M metagenome (GOLD analysis project Ga0180431, IMG submission 132459) | Hypersaline lake sediment archaeal communities from the Salton Sea, California, USA - SS_1_MS_1 metaG | ecosystem: Environmental > Aquatic > Non-marine Saline and Alkaline > Hypersaline >...
GACGAGAACGCGGCGAGGAACATCCTCGCGCGCGGGCTCCAGGCCCGGACGGGGCCTGCGGGCGCGAACGGCCAACGGGCCGTCGCCCGAGAAGCTGTCTGCTTTAGCTGACAGAGTCGTCACCACCTGACTATACCCAGTATTTCCGTAGGCGTCCAGACGCCTCGCATGGAACCGCGGCGGCAAGGGGACCGCCGGGGAAATGGAGAGCGATAATGGCCAAGAGAATCAAGCTGAACGACGGAATCGCGATTGAGTTCAACCAGCGGGCCGAAGGCCAGGAGACGCCGTACTGGGTCGGGACCATATGGGACGTGAGTGGTCGCAAGGCCGTGGCGATCGGCGACTTCGAGAACGGCGGGACCGGTGGTCCGACGATGGTGCGTCTGTTCCCCACCGCCCCCGACCGGGACGCCATCCTGCGGATGGGCGAGGCCGCGTTCGCGGACCTCGGCGCGGAGGCGTTCGAGGCGGATGGCGCGGTGATCGGATGGGCCGAGATGATCGGCTACGCGCTGAAGTGCGGCCACGAGGATTTCACCTTGCAGGACTACATCGATCTGGTGTGGGGCGATGGTGGCGGACTCGGGGAACGGACCGAAGAGCAGAAACGGCGTTCTGACGCCGCTAATGCCAAGGCCGTCCGCATTGAGCAGGTTTCCGCCGCCAAGCGTGCGGCAGGTCGGGGGAAGACTATCGTGCGCATCGGCGCGAATTACTACACGTACGGCACCCGCGACGCGGACCGCATTCGTGAGTCCGCCGCCCAGAAGTTCGGGGGACAGGAAATCGAGATTCTCGCATAGCAGGGCAGGAAATCGGATTCTCCTAGGGGGACACGCATGAAGAAGAAGAAGACACGCATGAAGAAGTCGGGCAAGAAGTTGACCGAAAAAGTTATCATCGAGCACGCGGACGGAACCCCTTCGATCGAGATGGAGATCGAAGTCACCGAGGAGGAGTTGGCCGAGCGGGCTGCGTTGGCGAAGGCCTTTGAACCCCGTCGCCCTGCTCCGCCGCATGATTGTTTTGATCACGCCTCGTTCTACGAGACGTCCGATGGCAGGCGGCGTTACCACGGGTGGACATGCGCTTTGTGTGGCGCCCTCATACAGGCTGGCTAGGAGGTTACCATGCTTTTCTCCGAATTGGACGAAGCCTCAAGACAGGATCACATGGTCCACCAACTGGTGAGCCTGAAGCGGTGCTTTGGTTCAGGCGGCACATTGGGCATCGTTCGGCCGGGCGGTGGCACGGATCGATTCTCGACCGTATCGCAGTTGGTAGCGGCCGGGCACGCGAGGGTCGGGCTGGAGTGGTTGGACGAGTTCCTTCCCGCAATCCCGCCTGTGAGCGACATGCCGGATGACGACTTCATCGTCGATCCGCACGGTTTCGTGAGGCTGGCGAGCGACGGTAGCGTCGCCGGACCGCCTTGCCCTTGGCAGGTCGCGAGGGAAGAGCAAACGGCCGCAGCGAGTCGGGCCGCCGCGCGCCGGGCCAAGGCCCGGGAACAAGCGGAGAAGCGAGCGGCAACTGTCGAGGAGGTTGGGCATCGCGTAATGGGCGCCCTGAACCCCGCGGATATAGTGGATGCCAGCAGGTCGTGGACCAGTAGCGCCGCCGAGGCCATCGGGCGAGCGGTCGCGACCCTGTACGGGGGACTACCTGCGGGTATGGAGGGAAATTATGACGGTCGATAAGGCGAAGGAAATATGCCGCTCCATCTGCGGGCACCTTCCGCTCCCGGGACGGCGAGTGCTGGTCAACTTCACGAAGGGCCCCGGCGGAAGGGAAACCGGCACATGGCTTGCCAACGAGAGTCCCGACGGCACCCCGGCGTCGTCGTCGGACTTCAGGGTCAGGCTCGTGGAGCACGACACCGGACTCCGCAGCTTCGAGATTTGCCCGAGGTGCTCGCAGAACGACGCGCGCAACCTGGATTTGCAACCGATGTCGTACCAGAACGGCAAAATGGCCTACTGGTCATGGGAGTTGCCTGATTCGCCCGCCATACACGAGGCGGCGCGCGGCAAGCAGATCGGCTGACTTTGTTTTCTGTTGCGGCAGCGCGCGGCAAGCAGATCGGCTGACTTTGTTTTCTGTTGCGGCAGCGCGCGGCAAGCAGATCGGCTGACTTTGTTTTCTGTTGCGGCAGCCCGTCCTTGCGTGAGCAAGTACCATGCCATCGCAACGCGATACGACAGCGGGTTCGGCACCATCGACTACACCTGCGACTCGTGCGGCTCCCGGCAAAGGTCCGCAGAGACGCCCCCGGGCTGGTCGGAGAGCGGGAAGGAACACCGCTGCCCCGGATGCGCCCCGGGAGGCACATTCCGCAGCATGACCGTGGAAAAGGGCGCCGACGCCGTCATGGCCCAGCTTTCCGCGGATGACATCAACTACGCGGCCCACCCGGCCAGGGGTGAGTTCGCGGGCTTCGCGGCCCTGCACGATCGGATGGATGCGAATATGATCCTACCGTTCGCGGAGGAATTGGATTTCGACGATGAGCGGGAGACGGACAGCTACCTCGGCTGGGCGAACGCCGTGATGGACGAGGTGAGCCGCCGCATTGTCGGGGCTACCCCATAGCAGCAGCGAGCGATCTGGCCACGGCCTCCGCCATGGGCGGCGGCACGGAGTTGCCTATCTGCCTGTACCTGGACGACTGGCTGCCGCTGAACTCGAAGTCCGGCGGGAAGCCCTGCAAGGCCGCCGCCTCGGCGACGGTTATCCGCCGCAAGAAGCCCGGCACCTCGGTTACTGGTTCCCCGCCGGCCGCAAGCCGGGCGTGATATCCGACCACCCACTGCTCTCTCCACTCCCGGAGCGCCCTCTCATCGATTATCGGCGTCCTGTTCCCGCCCATGGAGGCCGGGAGAGTGTTCGCCGTGGAGTTTAGGTCGATCGGCCGGCCCTGGCCGTTGAAGAGCATGCCCGCGAACGGGGACTTCCTCAGCACGGGCCTCTTCGCGGGTGTGATCCTCGCGTTGCACGGCAAGGAGTTCGGGGGCGTCCCCGGCGGCGGCATCGCCGAGAGAACCAGCCTTGCGGTCGGGGCGGCCTCCTTGTGCGGCATTGGCGCCGGCACCGGCTTGTCGCCCATGACGCCGACGAAGAAAACCCTCTCACGAGACTGCGGCACCCCGAAGTCCTTTGCGTTCAGGACATGCACCGCCACGCTGTAGCCCAACTCGCTCAGCCTTGCCCTTAGGGCGTCCCGCACGCCGCTCCACCGCGACAGCGACGCGAGGGCCTTGACGTTCTCCATCACGAACGCGCGCGGGCGCGACGACTCCACGATGCGAGCGAACTCCCAAACCATCTGGCTTCTGGGATCGCAGGGGTCCATCGCCCCGGCCACGGAGAACCCTTGGCACGGTGGCCCCCCGATTATCACGTCCGCCGGGAAGCTGTCCTCCCCGGACACATCGCGATTCGTCGCCATCCCCCCGAGGTTCCGGCGGTGTGTCTCGCAGCAGTCGGGATTGTTGTCCACGGCTGCCGTCAGCGAGAAGCCCGCCCGGGAGAACCCGAGGTCCAGCCCGCCCGCGCCGCAGAACACGCTTGCCACGTCCATGAGTCATTCTAGCGGTAGATGGGCCACAATGTACGGCCCGCCGGATAGACTTGGAGGAACGGGGATTGCCCGAGGTCAATCAAAAGCGGAGGTCGTATGCGAGCGTGGAAAAAGAAGAAGCCAGCGGTTGCAGAGATCAAGGTCAAGTCGACGGCTGCGGGAGCCGTCCCGGTGGACGCGGAGACCGCCAGACGGGACGCGGCCAAGCGTGCCAGGCGGATCGCCGCTCGGAGGTCCAAGAGGCTAGTGGGAGCATGGTCCAAGGCGACACAGGGATGGAAATGGGAGGACGCGATCCCCGAGCTGGAGTCCAGGGTGTCCAAGGGCATTCGGGCTGTGATGCCCGCAGAGTCCGGCGCCAAGCAGGCAAGGCAGGCGGCGGGCCGCAGGGCAAGACGCCTCATCACCGCTTGGGCCAAGGCGACCCACAATTGGGCGTGGGAAGACTCATTGACGGAGCTGGAGGCGAGGCTGGCCGCGGCCGTGCGGAAGGCCATGGGGTAGCGCACAAAAAAGCCGCCGCCCTCGCTGGGTGGCGGCTCTCTGCTACCTGTTCCGCATTTCGCGAATGTCGCGGGACATGTCGTCCAGCCTTTTGCTGAAGTCGAGGTCGAGTCTCTGGATTACCTGGGTGTTCTGCTCCACGGCCATGCGCACGCTTGTCATGGCCTCGGTGTTCTGGCGCACCACCTCGATCATTTTCTCAAGGCGGTCGTTCTCATCTCCGATCACCATATCCCGCTCCTTGAGCATGTCCATGGCTTCGGTGGTTTGCTTGTCCTTCTTCCAGAACAAGATGAGCATCGCGATGAAGGCGAGCGCAAGAACACCCGCAGCACCGTAGTTCAAGAACTCGAGCAAATCCCCGAAGCTGATTTCTGCGAGCGCGTGCATGTAAGCCTCCACCCCGCCGGCGACGGTCAGAACTTCATAGAACATGATCGGAGAAGTCCGTTTCCTCGTCCTCAAGCCGCCTGTTTACCCCGAGGTCCTCAAGGATGATTTCGCGGCCGGGCGTGGCCTCAAACTTGCGGCGAAGCTCCACCAGCTTCTGGAAAAGCGCGTCGCTGCTGGCGCAGCAGGAGCGAGGGAAGTTTGCGATCAGGTCGTCGGCCACATCCCACTGCTCGTTGTTGATGCAGTCCACCAGCTTCGACAGCGCAAAGTCAACGAGGAGGTTTTCTCCGCGATCGAGGCCATCCTGCACGCCGAGTTCTATGTCAGAGAGGCGCAGAACGGCTTGCGGGAGTCTGGCGGACTTGGAGAAGCCCCTGGGGGCCAGCAGGCGAGATATCGCGTGGTACGCCATGCCCTCCGCTCTGGAGTGAAACTCCATAAGGGTCGATAGAATCGAGCATGTCCGGACGGGGTTCACCCGCTGTGCGAGGGAGGGGAAATGTCTGAGCACCAATATGTCTACATCGTGTACAAGAGGGACACGGGCCCGAAATCCAAGCCGGATTCCGGGGCCATAAAGCAGGTCTACTACTACGATCAGCCGGCCACGGTCAGGCCCCCTGACGAAGGCCACGGCGTGGTGGAGATGTTCACCCGCCGGAGGTTCGATTCCGTCCGGTGGAGGGTGTCGGAAGGCACGGTGTCGGAGGTGAAGGTGCGCGCCAAGTTCGTCAGGTCGCGCCTTGCCCGCGAGGATGGCGAGGACAGGCGCCTCGACATCGTTCTCATCTCTGACAAAACGACCGATCCGACCGGTTTCGGCGGCCAAGTCGGCCACCTGTACCGCGGCCTGTCCGGAAAGGGGCACAATGTCCACGCCCTGCATTTCGGCGAGATCGACACGCTGCTGAACCTACGGTTTGACTGGGTCATCTCGCTGGGGGACTACTACCAGGTGGATAAGATCGCCGAGATGGGCGAAGAGGTCACCAAGAGGTGGATACACTGGTTGCCGATCAGCAGCGAGGACATCGAGGAGGACTTCTGGGAGCGCATCAAGTCGCCGGGGCACATCGTCGCGATGAGCCAGTTTGGCATGCGCGTCCTGACGAAAAAGGGCGTCTCCAACGTGTCGTGTATCCCCCACGGCATAGAGATGGAGACGTTCAAGCCGCTCATCATGCAGGATGTGGACAGGCTTAGGAAGGTCCAGGGCATCGAGGGGCAGTTCGTAGTGCTCTATGTGGGCAGGAACACGAAGAGGAAGCGCGTAGACCACCTCCTGTCGATTTTCGCCTCCATGCTTCAGGCTGCCGGGAACGAGTCGCCCATCAGGTTCCTGCTCAAGACGGAGGAGAAGTACACGCACATCTCCGTCACGGAGCACGCGGCCCAGCTCGACGCCGAACTCGGCACGAATCTGCACGACCACTACATGATCTTCGAGGAGGAGATGACGCCCAAGCAGCTCAATGAGTTGTACAACATGGCCCATGTCGGAATCAGCGCGACCGGTGGCGAGGGGTTCGGGCTCACGACGCTCGAATGCATAGCGGCCGGCGTGCCGATGATCATCGGCAAACACAGCACGAGTGCGGAGATTGTTGGCGAGAGCGGGCAGGCCGGAAGCCTGATCGACATCGAGGCAAGCGAGACGGATAGCCCGAGCGGCGTGGACGTAGGCCGCGCCATCATGTCCAAGGAGCAGGCCGTCGATGTGCTGCTGGAGTACTACAGGAGGTGGGAGAACGACGAGGTCCCCAGCCGAAGGGTCGTGAGGAGCCAAGTGTCCGGCAGGTACAGCGTGAACACGATGGCAGACGCTTGGGACAATCTCCTGATCGATCTGTCTCTCACGGACGACACCGACGCCGAAGGCGAGCCAGTGTCGTACAGGCGCGTCGGGGAGCTGGACGAGGACGATCCCATTTCTCTGCCGGAGGTTTAGCGTAGGAGAACCCGTATGCGCGATAGCATAATCTGGTCAGCGCCGTTCGACATGTCCGGCTACGGCGTCGCCGCACGCGGCTATGTGCGTGCGCTGGACGAGTTCGGCGTGAGGGTCCGCGTCGAGGACAGGAGCGTTTCCCGCAGCTTGGCCGGCAAGGGCGTGGACGAGGCGGTGAACCGTTTCCTGAGCAGGCTGAAGCTGAATGATGTGCCGGCCAACGCAACGCGCGTCCAGCATCAGAACCCGGACATCTTCGAGGCGCAGCATGGCGGACCCAGGCGGAAGAACGTCGGCCTCTCGGTGTTCGAGATGCTCACCATCCCGGGTCACTGGGCTGCCAAATGCGACATGATGGACGAGATTTGGACCCCGTCGCAGTACTCGAAAGAGGCCTTCGTGGCTGGCGGCGTGTCCGAGGACAGGGTTCATATCATACCGCATTTTGTCGACACGAGGGCGTTCAGGCCCGGCGACAGACGATGGCCGATCGGAAATCTCCGCGGGTTCAATTTCCTGTCGGTGTTCGACTTCACCGAGCGCAAGGGCTGGCGAGAGCTGCTCCAGGCGTACTGGAGGACATTCAGGCGGTCCGATGATGTAAGCCTCACTCTCAAGGTGTATTTCGGGAGCTTCGACGAGACCAATCAACTGAACATAATGCAGCGGGTTGACGAGTGGAGGTCAGAGTGCGGGTTCCGTAAGCAGGATACCGCGCCAGTCTACTTCTACGGGTTCGACATACCGCACAGTCTCATGGCCCCCTTTTACTGCACCTTCGATGCGTACGCCATGTTGGGACGCGAGGGGTTCGGGCTGCCATTCGCCGAGGCCATGGCCTGCGGACTCCCCACCATCGGGCCCGCCGTCGGCGGGAACACCGAGTTCATGACCGACGAGAACTCGTTTCTGGTCGAACGGACAGGGACCGAGCCGGTGGACGACGAGCTTGTGTCGCGCGCCCCCGCGTACCGCGGCTTGGAATGGCCCACATACAGCGTCGATGGGCTCGGATACTGGATGCGGTATGTGTACGACCACCCAAAGGATGCCAAAGTAAGGGCCATGAGGGGCAGGGAGGACATCAGGCGGCGGCTGTCGTACGACAGGATTGCCAGGATGATCGTCGATAGGATTGCCGACAGATTGCCCACCATCGGATAGGAGCCGCCGCGTGAAGCCTGAGCAACTCACCATCTGCATAGTTCATCGCAACACGCCCGAATGGCTCGGCGCGGCGATGCGGCGGATTTCCAGGCACACCGCGGCCAGACCGAGGGTGCTGGTAGTCGATAACGGCAGCAACGCCGAGGTGCTCAAAGAAGCCACATCGCTGTGCAGATTGCTCGGCGCCGAGATGATGGCATTGCCGGAGGCAGTTTCCCACGGCACGGCGATTGATGCGGCCGTATCCAGGGTCAGAACGCCGTGGCTGCTCGCTATGGACAGCGACGCCTTCCCGATAAAAGACGGCTGGTTGGATCAATTGGCATCGCGAGCGTCGGGCGATACGCCCGTGCTCGGCGCGTCTGCGGGGTTCGCGCATGCGGAAAACCATTTCGGGAATTACGCGCATCCGTCGTTCTGCCTTGTGAAGACTGAGTTTCTGGCCCGAACCGGTTCCAGGTTCCGAGATGCTTGGCCGAGATGGGACACGGGGGAGCAACTCACCATCGACGCGATGCGGCTGGGGCAGCCGGTTCGCTACCTCCCGACGACCCGCTTCAATGTGTACGGACACGGTGTGGTCTTGGACAACATGGTGTTTCACGCGTATTATGGCACCAGGCTGAAGGTCTCGCCCGCGCAAGAGCTTGCCGAAACAGACGGGATAGATGTCGAATGGCTCCGATCGGAGCATCGCAAGCTGCTCGACATGGAGAAGGACTTTGCCGAAGGCTCGGGTCCGGATCCATTCGCCGGACTGGAGTCGAGACGAATATCCAAACCGCAGATGTCCGTGGTGGTGCCGTTTCGGAGGAGGGATGCAGCCAGCGAAGAGAGCCTGCTCTCCGTGGCAGCATCGCTGAACTCCCAGACGCTTGAGAGAGACAAATATGAAGTGATTGTCGTGGAAGCCGCCCCTGCCCCGTCCCTGACCGAGCCGCCGCCGGGTTGCAGGCTGGTGTTCGCGTACTGCCCGGATGCGATGTTCCGCAAGAGCTGGGCGATGAATGTCGGGTTCAGGCACTCCGCCGGCGACATGCTAGTGTTCCATGACGCGGACATAATCGCGCCGGAGGACATGCTTGAGTCCATTGCCGCGAGGCTCGGGCCGGATTGCTCGGCCGTGAAGCCCTCATACTCGGTGGTAGACACAGATCCGGCGCAGGGCGAGTACCTTCGGTCGCGAGGGCAGCGGGCATCCAGAAAGATTTTGTCCGAATCGCGCAGGCTTCGCAACGCTCCGGGCGGCAGCATAGCCGTCACAAGGAAGCAGTTCTTGAAGGTCAGGGGGTTCAACGAGAAGTTTGTCGGTTGGGGCGGCGAAGACGACGAGTTTCTGCTGCGCCTCCGCGCGTACGGCGACAATCCCCCGGATCTCGGGTGCAAGCTGATCCACATTTGGCACAAGCAGTCCCCGGCGGACCCGGTTTGTGTGGCGGCCAACAGGCGCCTTGTCGGACATGTCGCAAGGCTCGACAGGCGGGCCGTCCGCAGATACACCGAGGCGATGTACGAGGGGTTCGGCGACCACAATGCCTTCCGGCATCGGCGATCCCACCGAAAGTCGCGAAAACGCCCGGTGGCCCTTCTGGTCGGGGCATACAGCAAGGCGACAGGGCCCGACTCCAATGCCGGGGACGACGCGACAAGGGATGTGTTGACATACCTGATGAAACGCAAGGGATGCGCCGTCCGCGTATCCCCCGAACATCCCTGTTCGCCCGGGCACCTGTCCGGAGTGGACATGGTGGTTATAGGCGGCGGCGGCATCATAGCGGACCACAGCGAGGACGCCTTTTACAACTACATGTCATACCTGAAGCACGCAGCCGCGGCCCGCGTGCCGGTGTCCATAGTCGGTGTGGGCGTGTGCCGCCTGACGCAGAAGCGAAGGAGAGTATCCGGGCTCATGAGGGGGGTCCCCAATGTATGCCTGAGGGACGAGCTTTCCCGCAGGCACCTTGAGAAAGGCGATTTCGCAAATGTGGCGTCGGATTTGGCTTGGTTGCTCAAGCCGTCGCGCAAACCGATGACGCACTTGCCCGAAAAGTCGGCGGCCGTGTTCGTCGTGGGGGACAGCTATGTTGGGAACATGAAGTACAGGGAGAGAGTCCACGGGTATGTCGATGACGCCACGTCAAGAGGGCTTACACCCGCTCTCGTCGTCCACGCAAAGGACGATCGCAGGGCGATATCCGGGTTTACCAAGCGGTACCCTAACGCGCGGGTGGTGGACTACTTTTCTTCAAGCGAGAACACGCCAGCGTCGCTGATCGCCACCCTGTCGGAGGCCGAGGAGGTCATAACATCGCGGTATCACGGAGTCATCTTCTCGGTGTTGGCTGGAACGCCATGCAGGGTCATACCCGGCTCCCCGGAGAAAGTCGTTTTTCTGCGGAATGAGATAGGCGCGAAGCGACTCGCCCGCAAGGAGGAGTTGCCGGGAGTGGTATCCGAGATGCAGCGGCGGGCCAGGAAGAACATGCGGTCAATTTCCGACCTAGTGTCATCGGCGAGCGAAGCGTCCGGCAACCAGCAGGAACAGAAGGTCAGCGTTTGCATGATCGCCTTGAACGAGGAGGCGTACATCAGGCGGGCGCTTGCCAGCATACCCGCTAACTCCCAAGTCGGCGAGATACTGGTGGTGGACGGCGGCAGCACCGACGGTACGATTGATATCCTGAAATCCGACGGGCGGGTCAGATTGCTTCGGAGGCCGTTTCCGGACGACTTCTCAGACCAGAAGAACTTCTGCATATCGCAAGCACGGCACGACTGGATTGTCTGGCTCGACGCCGACGAGATGTTCCCGACACAGTTCTGGGATTCGCTTGGCGACCTGCTGGCCACCGGCCGCGACGCGTTCTGGTTCCCTAGGGAGAACTTCATCGGCAACAGCTCGAAGCCGGACAACGACATCGCGGAATGCCCCGATTACCAATTCAGGCTCTTCTCCAAGAAGTGCCGTTGGGTCGGCCGGGTGCATGAGAACCTTGTGGGATACGACGGCAGCCCCGGCACGGCAGATTTCGTTATTTGCCACCGGAAAAGTAGAGTCAGACAAGATTGGAATGACCAGTATTACGCGTGGATCGGCGGCTCGGAGCAGAACCCCGGCTGTAACGCGAGGGTGGAGGCCTGATGTTGGCGAGCGTAATAGTCGTGGCGCATGGGCACCTGCCGTATCTCAGGGGATGCATTCGCCGCCTCGCTGCGCACACCCAGGAGTACGAGCTGATAGTCGTAGACAACGGCAGCGACAGCGAGACCGTGCGGTTCATAAAGGGGCTGGAGGAGCAGGGCGTCGCGTCCCGAACGGTAATCAACAGCGAGAATCTCGGGTACGCGGCGGGGTGCAACCAAGGCATACGCCTCTCATCCTGCCAGCATGTCGTCTTGCTGCACACCGATTGTTTCGTTACCCCGGACTGGCTCCTGAAACTCACGCGGCACTTTCGGCATAGGGATGGGTTTCGGATGGGCGCGGTGGTGCCCGTCACCAACTACGCCAACGAGAGTTTTCCCGTGTATGACGCGGAACTCCGCGACAGGTTCGTGGAGTACAAGCTGCCGAACAAGTCCGACCCCGACGAGGACGAGGTAGAGTCCGTGCTGAACCACACATATCCGGGCGGACTGGATCAGTTTTCCGGGGCCATTGAATGGAGGACGCCCCTGGTTTACTCGACGGAGATTTCCTCGTTCTGCACCGCATTCTCCCGGGATGTGTTCGATGAATGCGGATTCTTTGACGAAGCTTACGAGTTCCGCGGATACGAGGACATGGATTTCTACATGAGGATGAGAGAGGCCGGGTTCGAGGTGTGGTCTGCGCGGGATTGCTTCGTCCACCATTTCGGGAACATAAGCTCGGATGGCGAGGGGTTCTGTTTCCCGGAGGTGATGCGCCGGAACAGGGAGAGGTTCGAGAGAGTTTGGGCACCAAGTCGGGTGGAGTGAAGATGGCCGGCAGACTCGATGCAATAGTTGTGGTTTATCAGCGGACGCAGTTCCTGCCAAGGCTTCTGCCGGAGCTGCAACGAGCCACGATGTCCGAGGGCGGCAGACTGATTGTCGTGGACAACGGGGGTTCCGCCTCAATTTCCGGGGAGATCGAATCGCTTGCCAAGGACGCCGGGGCCAGACACATTCGGCTAGACAGGAACCTGAATTACGGCGAAGCGCTTAACCTGGCGATGCTGGAGTCAAACGCTGACTCGCTGCTGATAGCGCATAGCGACGCCGTCCCAGCTCCCGGCTGCATCGATGCTATGTTGCAGGAGATCGGAAAGTATGATGCGGTGATGCCGTACACAAACTCGTCGCATATCGTGGGCGCGGTCGCCCCCCTGTCCGACGGCAGGGCATACTGTTCCATGAAAACGAAAGCCGCGAGAAGCAAATCCGTCGCCGGCGCACTGGCCGTGGACGTGCTGTCATCCGCAAAGGTGCCCCATGAGAGCCGTGAGGTCGATGGGGTGGACACATTCTTCCTTATGGTCAGGCGGGATGTGGCGTCCGCATTGGGTCCGTTCAACGAGAAGGTTTTTCATCGGGACGCCAGGATGGACGCCATGTGGTGGTCGCAGGCCGGGGAAGACCGGTTTACCGCAGCCGCCGTCGGCGGAGCGTTCTGCTTCCACTACGGCGGCTTCACCTTGGACGAGGTGTTTCCGAGCAGCGAAATACCCGTGCGAACCAATGACCTGATACTAGCGGACATGGGCGCGCCTGGTCCCGCCGCCACCCCGGACGCCCCGGAAGACGCCCTGCGCAACTGCATCCTGAGATTCGACGCCGAAGTCCGCCGTGCCGTGCCCGCCCCGGTGTTCGGGCAGCCGATCCACCTGCTCCTCATCGGACAGGATGACGGCAACCTTGATGCCCCACGGGGCGCGTTCGACTCGTGCACAACGATTCCGCCGGAAGCCGACAGCGAGGCGTACCGGGCCGCGGTGGCCGAATCGGAATCGCAATGGATCATGGTACTCAAGTCCGGCGAGCACATACACCAGGTCGCTTTGGCGGGGATAAAAAGGCTCACGAACGAGCCGTACGACGCCGTCGCGTTTCCCTTCATGTTTTGCAGCGCGGACGGCCGGCGGACGCTTCTCAGCAGGGAGGGCGAGGGCTATCCGTTTAGCCGCGTTCGCCTTTTCCGCAAAGATGTCGGCTGCGAGCTGTTGCCCGGCGGCATCGTCAAAACGCCAGAAGATGCCGCAATTCGTCACAGCGGCAGGTTGCCGGGCGACGCCGTGCTGCAACACATATTCCGCTTCGGCGATTGGGCCGGAAAGTGGCTCGACGCCGCACCGCAGAATGCGCCGGAGAAGAACGAGCCGCACGATGCGTTTCCGACAGTGTCCGTGCCAGCGTCGGGGGATAGGCTTAGTATCGCCGTGTCTGTCGCGACCATGGATGTAAGGAAACCGGTTCATAGGCCGTCAAGAATGGCATCATTCGGACTCCGGGAGGCCATGGCGGGTCACCCGAATGTGCTCTCAGTGGACTGCTACGACGGGGACTGGCTCGGGAGGATAGCCTGTAATGATCGCACGCACGCCATCCAAGAGGGCCACCATGTGTTCCTTTCGGTCGACGAGATGCGTCCCCCCCCGGATATCAAGGACTGCGCCAAGGTCTGTTGGCTGACGACAACGAGGTTCCACAATATCCCGGTCGATCCCGCGCATGTCGCCTCACTTGGCTACGAGAAGTACTTCGTGTCCAGCAGGAGATTCCGCGATGAGATGAGGAGCTCGGGTTGCGACTGCGACTTCTTACCGCCATCCGTCTCCGGACCCCGGAGGAGGTTCGCCAAAATCTCCACGCGATGCCAAATCGGCATCCTGCTGCGGGCCATCCCCGGGGACTGGGACGCGGAAGGCATGTTGGACACCATAGGTCGGCTGCGAGATGTGGATTGCCGAGTCTTCGGCTATGGGTGGGGCGACACTGGCAGAATCCGGCGCGGCATTGCCGACTCCCCCCGCGCGGAGCGGTCGAAACTGATGACGCTGTTCGACGAGGTGATCCCGCTGGTCGGCAGCCCCGTGGCCGCCGGGCAGGAGGTGGTCATGTTCAGCAGTATGCGGTGCCTGGTGCATGTGCCATCGCCGCAGGATGGCGAGTGGGGGTTCGTGCCGCACAGCGTCTGCGAGGCCCTTTCGGCCGGGACGCCGGTCGTGCTCTTGGATCGGGGAGGACGGTTTGAGAAGGCCGATTTCGGCGACGCCCCCGTGTACATCGAGCGCACCCCCGCCCTCGTCGCCCAACGCGCTGCGGATGTTGCCTCGTTGCCGTTTGACGATCTTCTCATACTGTCGGATCGAGCAAAGGGCTGGGCCGCTTCTAACACGCACGCCCACCGTGCGGCGTCGATCCTGGCCTCCTTGACCGTCCACCCGGCCGAAAGGGTCTCCTCCGAAAGGGGGTCGCTCACGGTCAGGGGCAATCGGCTCGGCGACAGGATGATGGATAGAATCCGGTTCCAAGCCAAGTTGCGGGGCATGGAGGAAGTGCTTTTCGAGGAGATCGCGGAGGCGTCAGGGTCTTTTTCGGTGGAGTTCGAGGTCGGAGAGTCGATCCTTCGGGCCACCTGGCCCGCCATGCCGTCCGTGTCACAGATAGACGGCGCGATCTCTGCTTTGTAGGTGGGGGATGAAATACAGTATCGTCATACCAGTGTTCGGCAATCTCGGCTGGCTCGATGCGCTTTTGTCCAGCGTCGAGACGAAGTGCCGGCGCAGGCATGCGGAAGTAATCGTCGCGAACGACGCAAGCGAATCCCAAGACGCGGAACGGCTGGAAGAGATGTGCAAGGGGAGGAGGATAGACATTCTGGCGGAGCATGGCTCGCGTCGCGGTTTCGCCGCCGCCGTAAACACCGGTGTCAGGAACTCATCCGCCGACGTGATCTTCATCGTACACACCGATGTGGTCCTTGGCCCGAATACGCTGGGCCGGCTCGCATCTCGCCTGAAGCCGAGCGGTGGCCCGGCAGATGCCGTGAGCGCGGTGTGCTGCCACGCGCCGTATTCCGCGTACAGAATATCCGCCGAGATGCAGCACAGGTTTGTCTGGGGATTCAAGCCGTCGAATAAGCCGGCGTGCGGTCCGGACGACATAGCCAGGAGCCTGGTCGGGCTGTATGGCGACTTCGACTCCTTTTGCAGGTCCGCGCGCATAACTAGGCCGGATCTCGTGTACACGGAGGACGGGTATTTCTTCGCGGCGGCGGTCACGCGGGAAGCGTGGGAGTCCGTTGGAGAGATGAACGAGTCCTTGGGCGGTGTCGCGGACAGGCTTTGGGTCGATAAGCTCTGTGCAATGGGTGGTCAGATGTATGTTGACAGATCTACATACTGCCATCACCACGGAAACGCGACATCCGATGGGCCCGGGATGTGCCGGGATGAGTTTGAGATGTCAGAGGTGTCGCGCTACGAGGAGGCGCAGAGGGAGATGTTGCGGGGCGTGGGGAGGCTGCTATGAGCGATGCGATAACGGTCGTAGTGGCTGTATACAACCAGGAAGGCTACACTAGGGCATGCCTGGACGCGATTTTCCGGCATTCCCCCCCGGATACGCAGGTGGTGGTCTGGGACAACGGGTCCACCGATCCGATTCGGCAACTATGTTCGTGCTACCCGAAGGGCAGACTGGAATACCACCGAAGCGAAAAGAACGTGGGCGTCCCAGAGGCGTACAACCAGTGCCTTCGTACGCTGGTGAGGACCGACAGGGTCTGCTTTGTACACAACGATGTCATCGTGACACCGGAGTGGCTGGACAGGATGGCCGCGCACTTGAGCGGGCAGAAGGCGCACGCGGTCGTGTGCCCGCGTACGAACTACTGCGACAAGGCGTCGTTCGTCTACGACGTTGCGATAGCGGAGCGAACCTCGAAGAACAAGCCGCCTAACAAGGCGATCGGGCGGATAACCACCGACCTCATACGCGTCGTCCTCAAGTCAACCTTCGGAGAGGACGGGCTGGATGGGTTCGCGAGACAGGTGTCGGAGAAGGCCATGGGCGCCGCCCGCTCCGCCGTGGAGGTGGGGGATTTCTGCTTCCTGACGAAGACGGAGACGCTCGCGGCCATCGGCGGGTTCGACGAACGCCTTGGGCCGCACACATACTGGGACATGGAGTTGCGGGACAGGCTGGAGAACTTCGGGTACGGCATTTGCATAGCCGACGATGTCTTCGTGCACCACCACGGCAACCTGACCAGTGACGGGCCTGGATTCGATTTCCGGAGGCTGCTTGGCCGGAACAGGGGGGTCTACGACAAGCTTTGCCGCGAGGGCCGCCGCGGCGACGGCAGCAGCCTCTACCGCGTGGAGATGGATGACGGTTCCGGCGAGCCCCCCGACCTGATAGTGTTCACTCCATACTACGTGCCGCACGCGCCGGGCGGGGCCGAGATAAGCCTCCACATGGCGCTGAGGAATTGCGCGGGGTTCGGCGTGCCCGTCGAGGCCCATTGCTTCCTTGACGAGAGGGGTGAGAAGTTTCAGTACGGCAGCGAATCCGTGGTGGATGGCGTGCGCGTCATAAGGCACCGGAGCTGCGATGAGATCAGGTTTGCAGACGCGGCGAGGGAGGTGCTTGTTACGAAGGAACCTCGGTCGGCGCTCTTCCAGGGAGATCGCGTAAAGCAGGCTGCCATGGCGTGCGCGACCCTTGACACCAAGACGAGAATATCTTGGTTCTTCCGGAACATGGACGAGATTCTGCGCCCGAACACATACGGCATCCGGATGCACAAGGTGTTGCGGAAGCTCAGGGGTCCGATTTTCGCGAACAGCCGGTTCCTGGCCGACAGGGTAAAGGAAGAGTACGGCCGTAAGTGCGTCGTGGTGTTGCCCAGCATCAGCGAGGAGGTGCGGGTAAAGACGGAGAGAAAGTACCTGACGTGCATGGCCGCCACCGAGGAAAAGGGCATCCGCACCGTTATGCGCATGGCGGACAGGATGCCGCACCAAAGGTTCCTGGTGGCCGGCCCAGCGCCCCCGAGCGTAGCGGCCGAGATGTCCGAGAAGCCCAACATCGAGTACCTCGGTCCGCTGAGGGACCCAAGGGCGGCATACTCCAAGACCCGCATCCTGCTCGTGCCCAGCTTGGTGCATGACAGCAGCCCGCGAGTCATACTGGAGGCACAGGCCAGCGGCATACCGGTTGTGGGCACGGACAACGGCGGCATCCGGGACATGATAGGCCGAGGCGGCATCTGCCTCCCGTCCCCGTGCGACGACGGTGATTTCGTCGGCGCGGTGACGTCGATGGACAATGACCAGGCGTACAAGGAATACTGCAAGCTCGCCGAGGACAATTTCGCAAAGTTCGGCCGCCACCGCGGCCCGTACCTTTTCCGCAGCGCCATAACCTCGGCGCTGAGGGACAGGGAATCCCGGGCGCATGAGGGCTCCGTGGCCGAGCTCATACAGAGCCTCAACAGATCTGCGGATCCGTTCCGCCTGGTCCGGGCGGCAATCGTCGAAAAGTCGGGACTCAACCGCACCGACGCGATGGGTTACATCCTGGGTCGCCTGAACTCGTCCCAGGATGGGGGACCGATGTCCCAGATGCTCGACGCCGCCGCCGCCAACTTTGGCGGCACCATAGAGGCCGTGCGATCCATACGCGTGAAGCACAAGCTGGGTTGCCAGAAGATTCTGGTCACCATGAAGCCCAGGAGCGGCGGCGGCGGCGTGCTCACCGTGCTCAACCTGGTGCGCGGGCTGCGAGAGGCCGGGCATGACGCACATTTCCTTGAGGTCGGGAACCAGAGGACTCTGATTTGCCGAGTCAACGGCGAGGAGGTGCCCAAGAGGGAGCGGTGTTCCCTGTACAGCCTGCTGCTCCGGGATAAGATCAGTAGCCCGATTATGAGCACTCTGCTCAATCCGGACATAGTCGTCTTCGACGACGTGGAGCGGATATGGGAGCCGAAAGTGCTGGACCTGGCTCACAAGAGGTTTTTCCTGCTTTGCTGCGGTCTGCCCGGCGTGCATCCGCCCTATTACCTGACCGACTGGATAACGGGATCCAAGAAGGTGAGGAAGTTCGAGAAGGTATTCGTGCGCAACATGTCGTTTTACAGGTACTTGGACGCCATGGCCCCGTATGACAGCGCGTACGAAAACAGGATCGTGTCCTGGCAGGGCGGATGCGAGTACGAGACGCTGCGGAAGGAATACGGTCACTGTGAATATCCCGAGGGCCGGGATGCGCTCCTAGGCACTTTCTCAAAATGGGAGTGGTGGAAAGGGCCGCAGTTGAACCTCCTCGCAGCAATGGGGGTGAGCCGCATGTTGCCGAAGAGGGACGTGCGATGGTACGTGCCAATGGCATGGCCCGAGCACCGGACGGCCGCGAGGCATGGCAGGCTCAAGATCGAGTACGGCGTGCAGCGAGCGAAAGGCTCGATTGTGGCACAGAAGGAAGTCTTCGCTAGGATGAGGAAGTGCCATGTCGGCTTGGAGTTGGCTTTCTCGGACGCATTTCCTCGTAGCGTGAACGAGGCCATGAATCTGGGGCTGCCGATGGTCGTGAGCAGTGCGATTGAGCATGTGCGCGAGAACCGCGATTACGAGGAGCTGTGTGTAGTGCAGAACCCGAATGACATTCTCTGCGCGGCCCAGAAGGTGGCCAAGCTGCTGACAGACAGGGACGCATGGCTGGTCGCCAGCAATGCAGCTATGGAGATCGGAAGCAAATACCACGCGAGTCGCGAGGCCGAGATTTTCATTAAAGAGGCAGGTCTGCCCATACTGACATGAGGTCCAAGATGAGGGTATTCGTCGGCATAACAAGCTACAATACGCAGGAGTACCTGCGGAACTGCGTGGAAAAGCTGCTATCCCCGCCCGGGCAATCCACGCGCGGTGCCGTATACAGGGCGATGCGCGATCGATGGACGCCCGCCGAACGCCCCCATGCGCAGAAGCTGCCCGCCGTTACGCGGCCAGTGAGAATCCATGTCGTCGATAACGGCAGTACGGACGGTACGATTGAAATGCTCCGCTCGTGGTCCTCAAGGTCGGACAACATCATCACCCATGAAGTGTGCGAGGAGAACACGCTGGCGGCGGGCGGTGCCCGTAGGGCGGTTGACAGATTTCTCGCCGAGGGTGACTGCGATGTGTTCCTGCACTTGGACGCGGATACGGAACTCCGGGGGGACGCAATCGGGTCGCTGGTGAGACAGATCGGAGGGCGGGACAACGCGGTCGTGGGGGTGCGGGTGGACAAGCTGGTGCACAGGCACCCAAAATCCAGAAGCCTCCGAGCATTTGACGAATACATCTTCGGGGAATGGAAGCAGCGACACGCGCCGGACATGGATGACGCAGAGTTCCGCAGGAGGTTGATAATAGAAGGCGAGAACGGCACGCAAGTCTACCGCGAGCTGTGCGGCTGGTTCCTGGCGATGCCCACGGAGCTGATTCGCAGGATCGGGAATGTCGATGACGAGCGGTACGGCATGTGGCGGTGGGAGTCGGAGTGGGTACTGCGGGCAACCGTACGGGGGTGTGACATAGAGCACGCCGACGCCGTGCGGGACGACATGGTGCATCATTTCGGGGGACGCTCGCGAAGGCGGGAGAAGAACCCGGAGAAGTACGACTCGATCGTGGAGAGGGACCTCGGCGCATGAAGTTCGTCTTCCTGCTTCCGGATGGATTCGACCCGCGCGGCGGCGTGCGCCGCGTGATGGATTACGCGGAGCTCCTCGGCAGGCGGGGGCACAGTTGCGTCGTCGTCTCGAAGGACGAGAGCCTTCCGGACTGGCTGGATCCCAGCAAGTACAGCCATTTTCGGATTCGGCACACCAGCAATCCGTACTATAGCATCACGTGCGACGTGGCGTGGGCCACCGGGAAAAGAGGCGCACTCCGGCTCAGGAAAATGCGCAGGTCAAGGCTCAAGGTCTATTCCGTGGTGATGCTGGAAAGCTTGAATCGCCCGTCCCACCGCTCCGACTCGGACAAGATGCTCGGAGATCCATACGGGCAGAAGTGGCTGTACATAGCCAATAGTAGTTGGCTGCGGGACGCAGTGCAGGAAAGAGGGCAACGATGCGAGCTTGTCCTTGCGTCGCCTAGATCGGACATATTTCGCCCGGATGCCGAGCCAGCCTTGGACAAGGGCAGGCACCCTATTGTTATGTGCCTGCAAAGCCGGGGGGAATGGAAGGGTTCCGAGCGCAGCGTGGCCGCGGTAGAGCACATGAAGTCAAAATGGACGGCTAGGACCAGGATAGAGACCCGCATATTCGGTCCGGGGAAGAGGCCGGATTTCGGCCGCCCGCTCCGCAAACTCGGTATAGTCGGCGTCCACGAGCTGCCCGCCCAATACGCCGCCGCCGACGTCGTGCTGCACAGCTCGGCCTTCGAGGGGTGGGCGAACATACCGTTCGAGGCGATGTGCTGCGGCACCCCCTTTGTGACCTTTGACACGCCGGGGATACAAGACTTCGCGGTGGACGGTTACAACTGCCGCATCGTGCCGCCCTTCGACGCCGCCGCCATGGGGGAGGCCGCACTGGAGATATTGCTGGACCGACCGTTTCGGGAACGGCTACAGCAGGGCTGCATCGAGACCTACAAGCGGTTCTGCATGATAGACACCGTAACCGACATCGAGAAAATCGTAGTCGGCGAGCTCGCGCGACTCGACGAAAGGGGAGACCCGTGATAAGCTTCATTCTGTGCGTCAGGGACAGGAAAGAGCACGCCATGCATTCGCTGTTTCCGCTTTTCACGGAGGCGGCATCGTGCGACGGTGAGGTGATAGTGGTGGATCAGGACTCTTCGCCCGACGCTGCCGGGTACCTGAAAACCGCCTGCCTGTCCTTCAACGCCACATACATACGCCTTGATCGGGGCGGCCCATTCAGCCGCTCGTGGACGCTCAATGTCGGTGTCCGGGCCGCGACCCGACCCATACTTTCGTTCTGCGATGTCGATGTCGTCATCGACGAGGGCTACGCCGAGGCGGTCATAAGGAAATACAAGGATGTGTTCCACGCCGGGCCGTGCGTGATCAACTGCTTCCCGTACAAGGTGGACGAGGAACCGAGTGCGAGGTTCAAGGAGTCCGGCGACATGTCCATCCTCCGCGACGGGGAACACTGGCCTTGGTGGACGCTCGGCGCCGGTTGCCACGCGGACGCGGAGTCGTTCCGCGCGATAGGCGGTTTTGACGAGGGGTACGACGGGTGGGGATGCGAGGATGACGATCTGTTCCAGCGACTGCGGGCGCGGGGCTGCGGCTGGGCGACAACAGCGCCGCTGACGAGGTGCTGGCACCTTTGGCATCCGCCGGCGCCCAAAAAAGACACCGACGAGCCCCCGAACCGCCGCAGGCTGGAGGCCAGCACCGAGCGGATTCGTCGCGGCGACCTAGTCCGGAACACGAAGCGCGAATGGGGTAGCAGGATTTGGGCGCCACTGGAGGGAGAAGATGGGAACTAGCTGCTGGGAGCACATATCGACCGCCGTCGAATGGATCAGGTGGGTAAACCCGAAATCAGTCCTGGACATCGGCGTCGGCTTCGGGAAGTGGGGCCACCTTTGCCGGGAGTATCTCGATGTTTGGTGCGGCAGCACCGATCCAAAGGACTGGAAGGTACGGATCGTCGGGATAGAGGGGTTCGAGCCGTACCTGCATCCCGGGTCGCGGCACATGTACGACGAGATTCTTGTCGGGGACGCGAAGGCGAAGATACACGAGGCTGGCCTTTTCGATCTCGTGATAATGAACGACGTGTTGGAGCACTTCACCCGACATTGGGCCAACTGTATGCTGGCCAATGCGGTGTCAATATCCAAGGCCGTGCTCGTGGTAACCCCCGGCGGCAAGTGGCCGCAAGGGGCTTTGCATGGCAACGAGTACGAGAGGCACAGGACGGTGGTCAAGTACAGGCATGTGAGAAACATGTTCAAGGTGCTGAAGCACCAGACTTTCGAGAACGAAGGGCGAGGCTACTGGATGGCCCTGCTTCAGGGGCACCAGGCCCGCGTTGGAGGTGGATCATCATGACACGCGTACTCGCGCTTGCGGACCGGCCGGAATGGGCCCTCCAGTTCATATGCGACGACCTGGCGGAGGCGCTCGATTCCACGCACGACATCACCGTGGAGGTGTGCCCGAAAGTGCTCGACGAGTCACTTGGCGACATGTACGATGTCATCTATGTGGCCTATGTCCAGCAGTATGTGAAGGTACCCAAGTCCCTGCGGCACAAAACGGTGACGGGCGTGCATTCCTATCTGGAGTACCATGGCGCCAGGATGCGCACGTTCGAGCACAGGATGAAGCAGTACGCCGCAGTGGGTTGCCTTGCGCCCGCCATGAAGAAGGATGTGGCGCACATGAACGGCCGCGTGTTCTGGACACCCTACGGCATCCCGCCGGAGTACAGTCCGGGGGACATCGGCGAAGCGATGCCGGGTGGCAAGCTGCGGGTAGGATGGGCAGGTAATCCGAACTGGGGCGGCCGACGGTACATGAAGAACTGGGAGGTCGTCAAACGCAGTGCAGCGAAGCTAGAGGACATAGCGGAGCTGCGGATCGCAACCGATCTTCCGCGAAAAAGCATGCCGGACTTCTATCGGGGACTGGATGTGCTCGTCGTCAGCAGCCGTTCGGAGGGTGGCCCCCTCCCCCTCATGGAGGCACTCTGCTGCGGAACCCCGGTGGTCACCACCCATGTAGGGTTGGCCGATCTGCATGTGCAGCACGGTCACAACGGCTGGTTCTTTGACGGGGAAGACGGGGGCCTGCTCCGTCGTTTGAAGTGGCTTGCCCGCAACCCGTCGGCGATAGAGGCCGCCGGACTGGCCGCAGCGTCGACACCCTTCATCCGGTGGCCCGACACGGCGCCGTTTTGGCGGAACTTCTTCGACAGCGTGTTGTAAGGTTTTCCTTTATACCTCCGCAGAGTGAGGGTCATCGAGAGCCCAATCTGGCTGAGGGGCGAGCGAGTGGGCGTTTGCGGCAACGTGCAATTCCACGGGACTTGGATATTCGCCGATTGGATCAGGTTCGATAGCATCGAGCACCTCCCGTGCCTCCCGCAACTGGACCGATATACCATCGACGACGGCCACGCCGGCGTCTTTATGTGGTTCCACGAAGTTGGGTTTTGCGATCCGAGAAGCGCCTACCTTGTGCGGCATGTCGAGATGATGGCCGTCCCGTAATCAGCTAGAATGCAGCATGGCCAGGACCATAGTCAGCCGTAACAGGCCGTTCTTCGATCCCAAGGAGAGGTCGTGGTTCGTAGTCGCGGACCGCAGGCCCCCCTCGCGGTGCAGATCCGTTATCAGCCTCTTCACCGGATGCGGCGGGATGGAGCTGGGGCTGGAGGCCTGCGGCTTCCGCACGGCCGTCTGCGTGGAGATCGACGGGGACTGCAACAGGACGCTCGAGCGCAACCGGCCGTCCTGGCGACGGATGGAACCCGGCGACATCACGGCGCTGGCGACAGGCGACATACTCAAGGCGGCCCGGCTGGAGCCGGGCCGCGCCGCGTTGGTGACTGCGGGCTGCCCCTGCCAGCCGTTTTCCACCATGGGGAAGGAGGAGGGAATCCTTTGCGAGGACGGGAACCTGTTCTCGCATTTCATCCGCGTGGTGACGGAGGCGAAGCCCGCAGGGTTCATCTTCGAGAATGTGGCCGGGATAACCAGGCATGCCGATGTGCTGGGCATGATCTCCGATATGGCCGACATGCTCGACTACAGGGTTTCGGCCCGCCTTCTCACCGCCGCCGACTACGGTGTACCCCAGCGGAGGAACAGGCTCATACTGCTGGGGCTGCGCGGCCGGAGCAGCCGCTCCCCAGTACCGGCCTTCCCTTGGCCGACGCATGCCGGGGGCCCGGACGAGTTCGTAGGCTGGTACGCCGGGCGGGGCCTCTCCGCCCCCCGACCGGAGCCGTGGCGGACCGTCCGCGAGTGCTTCGCCGGCATCGACTACGAGGAAGTGGCGAGGATGACGGAGCGGGGCGAGTGCCACGCGATGGGCGTCAGCCCCCTCATGGCGGAGCGAATGCGCCACATCCGCCCCGGCACGCGGGACAACTTCAAGGCGCTGCCGATGGAGCTGAGGCCACCTTGCTGGCGGCCGGATGGGTCCGGGAGGCTGAGGCACCAGGGGAATGACACGTTCGGGCGACTGGAGCCGGATAGGCCGTCCGTCACGATAAGGACCTGTGGCTACCACCCGATGAAGGGGAGGTATATCCACCCGTTCGAGGACCGGGGGCTCAACACGGTGGAGCTGGCCAGACTCCAGGGATTTCCGCCGGGGTGGAGGTTCTCGGGCGGACTGTCGTCGGTGAGCAGGCAGGTGGGGAACGCCGTCCCCCCGCCCCTTGCCGAGGCGTTGGGCTGGGCGATGGCGGCGCAATTGCAGCATGCGGGAGGCGCGTAGGTGAAACCGCTTGTCAGCGTCATCATATCCACATACAACCGCGCGGATGCGCTGCGAAGGGCCATCTTCTCCTGCATGCAGCAGACCCTGTGGCCGCTCACGGAGGTCGTAGTCGTCGGCGACAAATGCGACGATTTGACGGACGACATGATGGGCCATATCGCCTGCCCCCAGGTGCTGTGGCGCAATCTGGACAAAAACTGGGGGTATGGCCCTTCGGGGGAGTGCGGCGGGAGCGTGGCCAAACAGAAAGCCCTCGAAATGGCGTCGGGCGAATACATCGGATACCTGGATGACGACGACGAGTTCTTCCCGGATCACCTCGAACGGTCGGTCGCGCATCTTGAGGCCCACCCCGAGATAGATTTGGTCTACGGGTGCTCGCATGTCTACCGGTTCCTGAACCCCTTCCGCTGGAAGCTGAGGGACACGGACTGGGAACCCGAGAGGTTGCCGGTGTCCAATTTCATCAACACCTCCGAGGTTGTGCACAGGCGGTCGGTCCTGGACAGGATGGAGAAGCCGTGGTGGAGGATGGACGAGGAGCGGAACGACTGGGGCTTCCTGCTCAGGCTGGTTGAGCAGGCCAATGGCGGCGTAGCCCACCTGAAGCATGTTGCAGCCACGCAGCACATTTGCCTGCGAGACACGCTGATGTTCCATGAGCAGAGAACAGGGAAAAGGCAGAGGCGGAAAGACGCCCGCCGCGCCCGCCGCGCCGCCGAGATTGAGTCGGAGCAGGAGGACCGGGATTCATGATACTGTTCAGCGCCAGCTACCGCAGAGGCACACCCAGCGCAGACCTCAGGGCATACGGCGTGTGCGAAGAGCTGACAAGGCGCGGCGTCAAAGCCGATGTCATCGGACCGGACGCCGGATCCACCCGCTACCGCGAGAGGGTGGCGTCCCTCGGCCCCCGAGATGTGCTGTATGTGCAGAAGTGGTCGGGGATGAACGATTGCGAGGAGTTTTCCGGCTGCGCCGCCCGCATCGTGTACGATTTCGACGACCTGACCTCCAGCAAGAGGCACATGGCGATACTAGACATGTGCCATGCGGCCGTGGTGGGTACCAGCTCGCTGGCCGCCCAGGTAACCGGGAAGCCGCTTCTCGTCGCCCCGACGCCGATTGACCCGATCCCATTCGGGGATCCGGTGCCATACGGAGATCGCAAGCCCGGCGTGGTCGTGGCCAAGTACGGCATGAAGCCGTATCTCGGAAAGCTGGCCGAGTTAGCCCCGGGCCTGAACGAACTGCTGGACAGGTACGGCTACACGATGTGGTTCCTGGGCGCGCACAGGCCGGCAGAGTACCAGCGCCTACGGGAGCTTTACCCGGGGTGCTCGATATATCCACTGGTCAGGATGGACAGATTCTTCGAGGTACAAGTTCCCGTGATAAAGATGGCCTCCTGGGGATTCGTGCCGTATGACAAGAGATGCCGCGGAAAGAGCGCAACCAGCGCGCTGACCATGATGGCATGCGGCGTCCCGGTGCAGGCGTTCGCATTCGGCGAGTGCGAGGAAATGTTCGGCCGGAGGCTGCGCAGGTGGGTCGTGCGCAACAGCGAACGGTTCTTCGAGAACGCGGAGAGGCTGATGTCCGACCCCAGCCAAGGCGAAAGATTCGTCAAGGTCTGCGCGGAGCAGGTGCAGCAGTATTCCTTGGCCGCCCACTGCGACAGGCTGATCCGGTTCTTCAAGGGGATGGGGGTCAAGTGCGGGTAGTCGTCGTCATGCGAGGAGGCTTGGGCGACATCGTCCTAGCCCAAAGGGCGCTTGCGGAGGTCAAATCGAGACTCGGTCCGGACGGAGAACTCTGCGTCGCGACCGAGTCCAAGCATGTCGATTTGTTCCTGTCGTCCTCCTTTGTGGACAGGGTGATACTCGTCGGGGGCGCGAGAGAGGCGAAACGACTGCGGCAGTCACTGCAAACAGAGGGGGTCGCGGTCTACAACCTGGATCACCCCTTCTCCGGACAAAGGCAGCGTCGGGATACGCTGCACATAACCGAGAGGATTGACGAGCTGCTCGGCACCTCCGCGTCCGCCCTCCCCCCGATGCTTGAGGTGCAACCGGCGTCCTTTCCCCAGCCGCACGCGGTGCTCACTTGGGCGTCCTCCGCAGAGAAAAAGCTGCCAAGCGAAGCGGCAAGGCACACGATCTGGTCGCATTTCGAGAGGGTGTGCAAAACCAAGGGCCTAACCCCACTTTTCATAGGCGAGAAAGGATGGCACGACGAGTACCGCCTTGAGGGGAGCCTGCTGGGGCTATGCGCCGTCATCAGGGGGGCGGGCCTGTTCGTCGGCTGCGACACGGGATTCAGCCATGTTGCCTCGACGGCCGAAGTGCCGTCTGCGATCTGCCACATCGGCTATCCGCTGGCCAGATGCGGCGTGAAGAACAGGAACGCCTGTATACTCTATTATCGGGAGAACAGCGCCGTGGACGCGTGGGCCGTGTGCGGTTCCATCGATGCTGCGGCAGACAGGGTCTAAAATGGCGAGAATACTGTACTTCAGCCACCCGTCGAGAATAACGTCGGCGTACGAGGATTTGTACCATGTCTCCTCGACGCGGAGCTTCTGGATGGGTGCCGAATTGGCGAACCTAGGGCACGATCTGGTGTCGCCCGCATACGGCGAGGAGTCCATGCCCCCAGGGAAGCAGCCTCCGCCAAGGATGGAGTTCGTCCCGTTCGACGACATCCCAAAGCTCGGCAGCTTCGACCTGATCTTCTGCCACCTGATCGGACCCTCGTACAGGCTGCTATTGGAGTGCGCCTTCACCAAGAAGTACGAGAGGAAGGCAATCGATCCCGGCATAGCCGCCAGACTCGTATCGTATCTTGAGTCCCTGCCGGTGTTCGTGCAGTCGGATCACCCGGTAGTGCGAGTGCATCGCGACGACAAGCTGAACGATTTCGGGAAATCGAGAGTCCGCGCGGTGGGACTCTCCACGCAAAACGCGACCTGCTCTATAGGGTGCGAGTCGTTCTTCTGCCCGCCATCGGTGGTCCCGGATCGGCCCGACACCCCGCCCGACGAGGACCCGTATGCCGAAAGCCGACGCGCCGGGAGGCCGGTGGTCCTTTACTTGGGCCGCCTCAACGACAACTGCCGCCCCAGCATGTCAAGGCGCCTGAACGAGATTGCGCTCGCCACGCCGGAGGCGGACTTCTACATCGTAAGCGGAAAGGTGCGAGGCGACGCCATCCAGCGCATACTGGTTGTTCACGACGACGATCAGAATCGCGAGGTCCATGAGGATCGCATGGCGCAGATATCAGGACTTTTCACGGCGAAGAACGTAAGGTTTCTGCCTACCCCGTCATACGGCAGAACCTTCAGGTACATCATGCATGCCGATGTGGGTGTGTCGCTGAGCGTTCGCCGCGATCAGGACATCGCATCGTGCAAAACATGGGAATATGTTTCGTGCGGACTCCCGGTTGTCTGCGACGATCAGTTGCCCGAGGCGTTCCTCTGTCGGCAATACGGGCTGAGCGAGCCGTTCCCGTTCGGGGATTCCGCCGCCGCATCGGCGGAGATTCGGGAAACGCTGCAAAGGCGGGTTGATCGCCAAGCTCTCATACAGTCGATGCGAAAAGAGCACTCGTATGCGGAGAGGGCGGAGAGATGGAGCAAGGCCCTGGCGAGGGCGGGGTACAAATAAGGAGGTGGAGTGTGCCAGACGATATTCAGTTCCCAGACACAGACCCGCCCGGCTACAGGGGGTTTAACGCAACCCTGAGGGACAGGTGCGGCAAGACAATCCTGGACGCCGCGTGCGGCAAAGGCCGGTGGGCCGAGTGGGCAATCAAACACAAGCGCGGATACCACGGCATCGACATAGACCAGAAGCTCGTCCTGTGGTGTCAGGAGCAGTTCCCCAATTTCCGCTTCCGTGTCGGTGACTGCCGCAAGCTGCCTTTCAAGCCCCAGCAGTTCGACACGGTCATACTGGTCGAGGTCATAGAGCATCTCCGCAAGGAGAACGACGTGCTCCGCGCCCTGCAAGAGGCGTGCCGGGTCGCCAGCAAGTGCGTAGCGGTCACCACACCGGATTGCACCGATGTGGATCGTCTGAAGAAGCACGACCTGACCTTTACTCACATGCTGGAGAACGGCAAGGGGAAGAAGCTCGGCAAGACCGACATCGCACACGCGCACTGGACCTTCCACACCAAGGAGTCCTTGGCCGAGATGTTGTCGCTCCTGGGGCACCCTTTTGAGCTGTGGCGAACCAGGAGGGCGGAGTGCTTGGACTTTCCCTGCTACACGAAGCTGGAAGCGTTCATCGATGTGAGCGGGCGAGCATGATCATATTCTTCCCGGCAGGCACGCGCAACGAAAGACCTAGCTCGCATCTCAGGGTTTATGAGATGTACGAGGAGCTTGAGGTCAGGGGTTTTCGTTGCCTTGTTGTCGATCCGTATTGCCGGGAGGATGTCAAGAGGTGTTTCCTGGACGAGGCGCCTGACGGCACCGTCCTCTACGTGCAGAAGATGGACGCGAAGCAGCTCAAGCCGAGCCACTTCGACGAACATATCGAAAGATGCACGCTCATCTACGATGTGGACGATCACGATACCTCGGATCACCACTGGGGGATGGTCACGATGGCCGATGCCGTCGTCGCAGGCAGCACCCATGTGGAGGAGCAAGTCGCAAGGAAGAATAGCACGGTTCGCCTGATCCACAGTCTGACCGACACGGATGTGTATGCGTTTGTGGATCGTAGCCGGAAGCCGGCCGACACGCCCATCCGCATCGCGTGGGCCGAGCACTGGGCCAACGCATACTTCGAGGACTTTGCCGAGATAGCCCCGGCCTTGCGACGGCTTCACGCGGACCACGGCGTCGAGCTGCTTCTGCAAGGGTTTCGGGCCGACAACCATCCCGACCTGAAAGACAGGTCCGCGCTCCGGGGCATGGTCGATAAGTTCCTTCGGGAAGTGCCGTTCGCCGAAATCGATCATGTGATGCCGGTCGAGGAGTACATACGCAAGGGCGTGCCCAAGTTGCAGGGATGCGACATAGCCATCGTACCTTTCCACGCCACACGCGTCGGCAAGGCCGCACAGAACCTGAGGTCGTTCATGTCCCTAGGGCTAGCTTGCGTGGCGTCCGTTGGCAACGACCACGAGCATGTTATCGAGGATGGCGAGACAGGCCTGCTTGCCCGTAGGTCCGGCAGCTACGCGGACACATGGCACAAGCTGGTCGAAAGGCTGGTTCTCGATCGAGAAAAAAGGTTGGACATGGGTCGCAAGGCGAGCGAGTCGGTCTTGGCAAGGTTCAGCAGGCAGGTGACCGTGGGCAAGGTTGTCGCCCTTCTCGAATCGCTCGGGGAGAAGTCAGAGCTGGAGGCCAGCGATGGAGATTAAGCAGGAGAGCCTGGCCAGACAGGCAATCGTTACCGGCACAGTCCGCGCAAACGAGGTGTTGGCGGATATCGAGGCCCACTACGCCGCGGAAGTGGCGCCGGGAATCGAGATTCCAGGATTCCGCAAAGGAAAAGTGCCTCGGCAGCTCGCCGAGAAGAAGCTGGGCGCGAACGAAATGTATCGTCCGGTGCTTGACGGCTATTTCGCGAAACTCGTCTCGGAGACCGAGGGGGGCGAGGTTCTGGCCCATGGAGACTTCGGATTCGCTGGCGCCCTCAACGGCAAAGAGGACATCGTGCTCACCTGCACCGCCACTTTCGCCCCCCGCGTGCTCAGTTTGGACATAGGCCGGGCGCTCTCCGCTGTCAAGTACAACAAGCCGTCGGTTGAAGAGACCGAGATTGACTCGGAGGTCATGGCGAGGTGCAAGCCCCACATGACAGAGGAGATCGAGCCGGGCGGGAATCTGGCGGGATGCGAGACCGCGACAATCGATTTCCAAGGGACCGTGGACGGCATGCCGTTCCCGGGCGGAACCGCAACCGATTTCGTGTATGTGGCCGGCGAGACCGATTTCGTATCCGGCTTCGAGGACGGGCTGCTCCGCATGCGGGTCGGGGACACAGGGCGCATCTCCGTGAGTTTCCCGGAGGATTATCCCAAGGACGGACTTGCCGGGCGCCCCGCCGACTTCACCGTTACGGTAAAGTCCGCCCAAAAACTGCGAACCACAGTACCGACCGACGAATCCGCAAGGTCCGCCGGCTTCGACTCGCTGGAATCGCTCCGTAGCCGGGTGCAAGAACACTTGCTTGGCATGAGGCAACACGAGGCCGATCGTGCTGTGCGTCAGGCCGCCGCGAACGCACTGGTAGACTCGGCCGTGTGTGAGATGCTGTCGAACGATGCGATTGACGCCATAGCGGAGTCGGCCTGGTTCCAGTTCATTGACGGCCACGGCTTCACCGAGGACGGGTATATTGAATCGAGGCCCCACCTGCTGGAGTCCGCTGAGGATGCCGTGTCCGCGCGTTTCGGCATCAAAAGCGAGGCGAGGTCCGGAGACCTGTTCAAGGCTCTCTGCCGCGAGGAGGCGGTGAGGGCAGCGAAGGCCGAGTGGAAGCTGTCGCGGTGGGAGTCGCTGAAGTCCGATGTGCGAACAAAGGCCGTCTTGGGCCATGTTGCGAGAGAGAACGGCATAACCGCAACCGAGGCGGAGGCCGCCGCACGGTTGGGTGAGATTTCCGGCGATCCGGGCGTATTGGATCGCCTCGATGCCGATCCCGGATTCCGGTCCAGGATGGTGCGAATGGTAGCCCAAGAAAAGGCCTTGGACTGGGCTGCGGACCGGGTGATCGAGGGGTTTCAGGCCGTGTGATCCGATATGTCGGTTGTCTTATGGCCGAAAGCGCGATAATGGATTCCGGCTGCTGACGCAGCCGCCAAACCGAAGGAGGCACAGTGCCACGCCAGAAAACTGCCGAGCGCCCGCGAACGAGCAAGAAATCAAGAAAGGTCGCAACCCGGAAGGCGTTTGCCCCGAAGCTGGAGCCAACCCGTACGGACGAAGAACTCTATAGCGATTTCAGGACCGTGGCGTCGCGATGCCGCACATGCAAGGGCACGCGAGCCATCAGCTTCGTCCGGGGGCGGTGGGTGCCCGTCCCGAGCGATCGCGAGAGCGGCGCCAAGAGATGTCCCACCTGCAAGGTGGAGCAGGAAAGGGTGTTCAACTACTGGCTGGATCGCGTGCCGCCGGACGGCAAGAGGTCCTGGCGGACGCGCATCCACAGTTTCGTCGTCAAGAATCACAAGGGCTACGCGCAGGTGGTGGGGTCTACCGTGAGCGAGGAAGACATAGAGCAGGATGTCCTCTTGGCCGTCTGGATGGTTTGGGACAGGTACTACGATCCGGACTACAAATCCCCGAAGACAGGAAGGTCGGTCAAGCTCTGCACATACGTATGGCGGGCGATCCAGACGGCCTGGGCCAAGGTGACGGAGCGGTGCTTCTGCGTGCGGAATACCGTCCACATGGTCCGGAAGGAGGATGCGGGCAATGAAGACCATCAGCCTATCTACGATCCGAATGCCATGAGGACCCGGCTGTCCGAGTTGGCGAAGGTGGATGGATCCAGTCGGAAGATGGACGAGTTGGTCCGAAGGTGCCGTACCCCGCAAGACAAGCGGCCGTTCACGCCAGCCATGCTCGCGGAACTGGTGGTAGAGGCGGACCAGATAAGCGATGGCGGAAGCATGATGTCCAGGCTCGCCATGGCCATACCGAGGGTCGCAAAAAAGAAACGAAACGCCGTGCCAGCGCACATGATGATGAAGTCCCTCGATGCATCTGCCGGCTCGGAGGACGACGCCAGCAAAAACTCCGAGCTCGTCTCAGAGGTAGACCACCGTCTTTCTCGGCAGGACGAGGCCTCGGCCGAGCTGGCCACGCAGGTCAGGACTGTTGTTGCTCGCAACTTGGATCCGGTAGACCAGCACGTGCTTTTCGGTGTCGTGGCCGGGGATGAGTCGATCAGGTCGATCGCGACCCAGTACCACATGACAGTGGCCGAGGTCAAGTCCAGAGTGGCCTCGGTGCGGCGGTGGCTGGAGGACGCCAAGAGAGATGGTATTTTCGACAGTCTGCTAGAATAGCCTTGGAACGCAGGACAGCAGGGAGGCTGGCGGTGCCGAGGGACGAGAAGAACCACGAAAGCCGGGACAGGAAGGGGGCCGCCAAAGCCCCCGAATCCGCCAAGAAGTCCGCGACCGCCAAGAAGGCCGCCAAGAAGTCCGCGACCGCCAAGAAGGCCGCCAAGAAGTCCGCGACCGCCAAGAAGTCCACGGCCGCCAAGAAGTCCACGACCGCCAAGAAGGCCGCCAAGAAGTCCACGACCGCCAAGAAGAAAACGGCTCTGAAGCCGCCTGCCGACGCAAAGGCGCCGACCGAACCCAAGGCACGATGGCTCTCTGTCGGTGTCGAAGAGGGCAGCGAGCTGCAAGCGGCCAGGGCCATCGAAAGAACAGGTGGAGTCAGGACCGTCCTGCTACCTCTACACGATGGTGAGGCGCTTTACCCGGGCTATGTGTTCACCGAGTGTTGTCTGGAAGTTGGCGACGATTTACTGTGCGACATCTGCCAAATCAGCGGCGTGGAAGGCATCCTGTCACGGGATGGCATTTACGATTACTCCCTCGGAGGGCATGAGCCGCCAGTCGAGCTAAGCGCCGAGGCGCTTCAGGCCATACGCGATAGCTGCGCTCGCTTCGCAAAGATGGCGCGCAACGAGATGATGTCGGTGCTGAAGGGCCAGAAGATAACGATCATATCCGGCATATTTAGCGAAATGGTGGGCGAAGTCGTCAGTGTGAACCGCAGGAAGATGAGCGTTATTGCGAAAGTCAGGCTGTCCGACGGCGGCATGATGAGGAAGGTCTCCATAAAGTACGGGCAATTTGAGGTGATAGAGGAGCAAGAGGATGATGGATGGCGTCTCTGATCCCGGCGTTTTGATCACGTTCGAGGGCGGGGAGGGCTCCGGGAAATCTACGGTCTGCACGCAGGCGTTCCGCAGATTAGGAGAGGCGGGCCACAAGTGCTGGAAGGGAAGCGAACCAGGAGGGACCGTCCTTGGTTCGTGCTGGAGGGAGCAGATACTCAACCCCTCCTCGTCCCTGTCCCCGCAAGCGGAACTCTTCCTTTTTCTCGCGGATCGCGCTCAGAACTTCGCGGAGCATGTACGCCCCAGGCTGGACGACGGTTACATCGTGCTCCTGGATCGACACCGAGACTCGACTTTGGCGTACCAAGGCGGAGGCCGGGGGCATTCCCGCGAACTCATCAAAGCCGGCAACCGCCACGCCACCACATCGGGCGGCGTAGAGAGGCGCCCGGATCTCACAGTCTTGTTGGACGTGGACCCGGAATCCGGCCTACGAAGGGCCAGCCGAAGCGAATACGGCGTCGCCGACAGGATAGAGACAGAAACCCTGGACTTCCACAGGCGGCTGAGAGCGGAGTTTCTGAGGATAGCCGACGAGGAGTCGGATCGCGTGGTAATACTGGACGCCTCACGGCCACTCGATGACATCGTCGAGGAGGCGAGCAGCTTGATTGACGGACTCTTGGGCCGGAAGGGTATCCGGGCCTTATGATATGGCTCGGCAGCTTCTGGTCCCGTCCGCCCGGCAAGCCGTCCATAGTAAGCATAGCCTCTTGGAATCCACCCTGGTTTGCCGGCAGCACAATACGCGAGTTGGCACCGGAAGACTCGGCTGGCCAACGGATAAGCCACGCCAGCAAGGAGCGGTGGATAGAACTCTACAAGAGGGTGTTGTCCGAGCGAGGGCGCATACGGTCGGCCTGTGCGGAGGTCGATCGACTGCTGTTGGCGAACGGGGGCAACATCATGCTGGCCTGCTGGTGCAAGGCTGGCCGAACTCGCAGGGACGGGTCGTACAGCGGCAACTTTTGTCACCGCCTTCTGGCGGGCAGGCTGCTGCATAGGATCGGCTACGAGGTGGAGGTGATAGACCTTGAGTGCCCACGATGCGGAGACAAACTCTCGTTCGACGGCTGCTTTGCCGAGGACGGATTCGTTTGCCGGAGATGCGCACCCTCTGGCGAGGTTCCGCAACATTCCGGCAGTCATAGATGATCGCATACACGGTTTCGTGTGCCGTTCAGTCATGTCCGGGAAAGTATCGTTTCGGCCGAGTCTGCTCTACACGCAGGTAGCCGAATCCCTCGGCGGCAGCGATCAGGGACTGGTTGCACAAAGGGTGCTAGCCCAGTGCGGCGAAGGGATGCTGCTTCGCACGGTTCTGCGGGTGGCCTGCCCGGCCTGCGGCTTCGCGAACGAGCTAACAGCCCCGCCTTCCGGCATGCGCCAAGACGCCACGCTTGTTTGCGCCGGCTGCGCAGGCAACTTCCGCCTATCGGGGGCAGAGGCAGAGGAGACCTTGTGGGTGAACAATGACTTCTGCGAGTACCTGCGAATAGCAATCAAGGGCATGTCTGGCTGAAATGGTTCGCGCAAGGCTACATCTACTTTCCCGTGGACTCGTATCGATGCGTTTCTCCGGACGCGGGGACGCAGCGGAGGAGGCCGAGCGAACAGTCGCCCTTTTGGCTCCATCCTGCGAGCCGCACCGTACGGGACGTTGGGTTTTCCCGCTACCGTATCTGCCGGATGTCGCCCGCGTGCTGAAGTCACACGTGGACAAGGCCTCCCTGTCCCCCGAACTCGTTGCGGCGTACCGACAGTGGGAGAGGTTCAGCAAGTACATTCTCGGACTAAAATCCAAGCCCACAGACTCCTTCCCGGCCACGCCGTACGAACCCTTGTTCAGGCAGGAGTACATACCGCACCCGTACCAGAGGCAAGGCATCGCCGTCATGCTGGCTGGCAAAAGGCTGCTGCTCGGCGACGCTGTCGGCCTAGGCAAAACCATACAGTCGGTTGGCGCCATTGCACTGGCCATGAAACAGGGGGTATGCAGCCGTGCCATGGTCGTCACAATGGCCAGCCTGAAGGGGCAGTGGTGCGACGAGGCTGCAAGTTACCTTCGGCCAGACGCGGTCGGCGGTCTGGCCGCCGGATTCGTCGCGGTCGGCGGGGACAAAAAGCGGCGGCTGGAGGCGTACCGGAACCCCGCGGCCAAGGTGCTGGTGCTCAATTACGAACTTTTCCTGCACGATTTTCGGCATCTTCCGCCCGTCGGCATGATTATCCTCGACGAGGCTGCTCGAATCAAGAATCTGGATGCCAGGACCACCAAGAACATAAAGGCATACTGCGCCCGGCACAGGATACAGTACAGGTACGCCCTCACCGCAACCGCTATCGAGAATAGGCTGGAAGACCTGTTTAGCATCCTGTCATTCTTTGGGGATAGGAGTCTGGGGTTCCACACTTATTTCACATACCACTACTGCAAGCTTCGGCAATTCACAGTGCCGAAAACAGGCGCCAGGGTTCGTCAGGTCGTCGGGCATCTCAACCTAGATGAGGCAAAGTCTCGCACATCGCATGTATTGCTGAGGCGCACCAAGGACGATGTCGGAATAGAGCTCCCGGAGCTCGTTGTCAGGAATGTTGGCATCAATCTCACCGAGCAGCAGCTCGCGGCATACGAGAGGATCAAGTCGGAGGCGGAGGATCCGGAGAATCCGCTCAACCCACTACAGAGGAGCCTGCTGCTTCGCGAGGTGTGCGACAGCCTTGCCTTGGTAGAGGGCGGCAAGCTCGGTGACGCGAGCTCGAAGCTTGACGAACTCAAGCAGCTCGTACTCGACACGCTGGGCACATCCCACTCGCTTGTTGTATTCACGCAGTGGGAACGAATGGCCCGCCTGATCGCCGAGGGGCTGACGCCCTGCTACAAGGAGGGGGAGTCCCCCCGGATAATCTGCGGGGGCGTGAAAGACAGCGAACGGGACAGGCATCGGAGGGATTTCAACGCTGCCAAGTTCCGGTGCCTGATCATGACGGATGCCGGTAAAGCGGGTCTGAATCTGCAAGCCTGCGAAACCATGGTGAACTTCGAGCTCCCGTGGAACCCGGCCACCCTCAAACAGAGGATCGGCAGGATGCATCGAAGCGGTCAGCGGCACGAGGTGACGACGGTCGTGAATCTCATCACCAACGGCACGATAGAACACAACGTGGCCCGCCGTCTGATGCGGCGGCACAGGGTTTTCGACAAGGTGCTTACGGCCGCAGAGGACGAGCTGCATGCCATGGACCTCTCGAAGACACTGACGATGGCGAAGCTGAAGGAGTTGGCGTGATGTCCGAGTCCTATGCGTGTCCGAAATGTAAGGACCAGGGCTGGATACCGGATCCCAGCAACTACAAGGTGCATGTCGAGTGCCCGGATTGCATGCGGCCGAAGAGGCACGCCAGTGAGTTCGCTGCTGCGGGCCTGCCGGTGTTTGTCCAAGACATAGAGTGGAGGGACATAGAGCGCACGCCAGATCGGGAATCACTCATAGGCAACGCCCGAAATTGGCTGAGAGGCGCCTATGCCATGCATGGGCCGGCCGGAGAGTTCAAGCCCCGGAGCAAGACCCAAGCCCTGGCTAGGAGGACATTCCTGATCCACGGCCCCACCGACTCGGGGAAGACCATGTTCGCCTCGCTGATGGCCAAAACCCTGATAAAGAGGGGTGTTCGCACTTTTCGCGGGACGCTTCAGAGGTACACCGAGGCGTTCTTCGTGAAGTCCGGAGCGCCGGATGCCGAAGAGGAGAGGGTTTTCCGGGACAAGATGCGGGGGTCCCCGATACTGATCCTGGAGATGGGGGACGAGCCAGATCACCGGTACTCCGGCCCGCGGCTGGTGGAGCTGATGAAAGGCCGCATTGAAAGCGGGTTCTGCACGATTGTTGTGACCCCGCTGTCCCCCGACAGGATACTCGGCAAGTACGGCGGCGATTTCTGCAAGGGTAGCGAACTCATCAGGCTTTTCAAGGACAAGAAGTCTGTCATAGTGAACAAGTTGGGTGGTAAGCGGTGAAGGAGGGGTCGGACAAACGAGCAGGGGCAAGGGCCGAGGCCAAGATCGTCAGCCACATGCTGCGCGGCCCAAAGTTCGTGGCGTTGGCCATGGACAAGGGGTTCAGCGCGGAGATGCTGGACAACGCCGCCCTACGGTTTGTCGTCAACTTGGCCGTCCGCCATGTAGACCTGTACTCCGACGCCCTGGACTGCGACACGGTGGATCGAAAGATTCAGGACATGGAAAAGGACGGTGGCCTCTCCCCCCAGGCTGCCGAGACTTTCCACTCCGTCTACGAGAAGGTCGCCGAGCAGGCCTCCAAGCTGAATGAGCGGGGCACGCGCCAGTCCGATTTCGCCGCCCTTCTCGATCACTACCTGAACGCCAGACGCCACGAAAAGATGGTCGAGGGCATGGTGGATATCGTCGAGAAAAGCTCCGGCGATTTCCCCCAAATGCGGGACAGCGTCACCGCGCTCGTCGCCGAGCTGGACGACCTCGCCGACGGGCGCCCGCCGGAAGGCGACTTGCTGAGTGCCAAGAGCGTCAGGGAGGCCGCGCTCCTGCACAAGGCCGCCAAGGAGGATCCGGATGCCGCCATGGGCATCCTTTCGGGGATAGAACCTTGGGACTCCGTCATACACGGCTTCCGTAAAGGGGAGGCATGGATAGTCGCCGGCTATGTCGGCGAAGGGAAGTCGATGACATGCCTGCAACTGGCGTACAGCGCGGCGTTCGAGCAGGGGAAGAATGTCGTGTTCATCAGCACCGAGATGCAGATGGAGCAGCTCCGGGCGCTCATATACGCCAGGCACGGATTAACGGTAAACAGGGAGACATGCATCGCGGATGACGGGGAACTTGGCTTTGAACACGACGATCTGACTAGGGGCCGACTGGAAGGCGAGCACCTGAAGCTTTTCAAGGCTACGGTCACGGACATCGAGAATGGCCGCCGCACCGGGCGGTACGGCAAGCTCTATGTCTTCGGCACGCGGCAGTCGGACACGGCCCAGACCATTCGGGTCAAGTGCCAGATGCTGAGGCAGCAGTTTCCGATTGACATCATCATAATCGATTACGCAACTCTTTTAGCGCCCAGGCGCCCCAGGCACAGCAAGGTCGAGGAGATGACGGAGATCATGCGGGACATCAAACAGCTTGCCCTCAACTTCAACAACGGCGAGGGCGCCGCAGTAGTGACCGCGCACCAGATATCCCGGAAGGGAAGGGACGACGCAGTCAAGAGGGGCGGATACTATTTGCTGTCGGACTTGGCCGACACGTCCGGCGCGGAGCGGAACATGGACGGAGTGCTCTGGGTGCTCCGGGACGAGGATAACAAAGAGAGGAACACGGCTTGGCTCGGGTGCGCCAAGAATAGGCGCGGCGCGCTGCCTGAGAGGTTCGAGGTGCGGGTCAACTATGCGTATGCAGCGTTTCACTCCGCCAAATACGCCCAAGAGTCCGACGACATAGACGACGATTTCGGAGAATAAGGTTGAGCAGGAACAGGAGAAAACCCAGCCCGCCGGATTCAGAGGCTATCAGGCAGGAGATACTGGCGATGGAGCGCCCTGAACGGGATGCCTGGTGGATGGGCATGGCGTTCTATTTGGCCATGATGAGTCATGATCGGGAGACCAAGAACGGCGCGGTCGTCGTGAATAACATCACCCACAGATCCGTCGGAGAGGGGTATCTGGGCTTCCCCATGGGCTGCAAGGATCATGATTTGCCGGCTACGAGGGAAGCGGGCAAGTACGCGTACACGCAGCATGCCGAGAAAAACGCGATACTGTCCGTGCGAGAGAGGTGCTCGAACGCCACACTTTTCTGCACGCTGGAGCCGTGCGAGGGGTGTGTCGGCACCCTGCTCAACCAGACCCTGCTGCACGGAGATTCGCCCGGCGAGTCCGGCGTGAAGCGGCTTGTTTTCTGGGAGAGTCGCCGTCACGAGGCCGCCGTCGCCATGCTGAGCCACCATCCAGAGATTCGGGTGGAGAGGTACGATGGCCCTCCGCCGCAGGATGCCCTGCGGCTGGCCGCAAGGTACATGGACATCCGCCCCCAAAGCGGCTTGTGGGACAGGGGTAGCGTCGCATCGGACTATTCCGTCCCGGAGGACTAGGGGGGCAACATGGAGTGCCACAAATGCGGCGGCACTAGCTTGGAGCTGCTTAGGTACCAGCGGGGGCAGAGGCGCGTCACGTTGCGGTGCAAGCGGTGCGGCAAGGAGTCTCAACGCGACGTGGCCGAGATTGGGCGGGCGATGACGAGGCTGTCCCAAGAATACTACGAGAAGTCCAGGTCGGCGCAGGTCCGCACGCGCCGCAAAGGGTGCCGGGGGTGTGGTCGGTGAGTGGCAGAAGGCCAGTAAGGTGGGGCGAATCCAGACAGAACCCGACGGGTTCCGGCCGCAACTACAATGTCAGGCGGGAGCGGGTGAAGCAGGATGTCCCGATCACCGAGCTGCTGCACAAGCTCGATATAGCGGCCGGACCCAGAATGAAGAACGGGCATCCGACATACCATTGCCCGTTCCATGCGGACACAAACCCCTCCTTGGAGGTCGCCGCCGATGACAGGACATGGACATGCTGGCCGTGCGACCTGAAGATGCGAGATGCCATCACGCTGGTGCAGATGCTCCTTTTCCCGGAGCAGAACCCCTCCGACAGAAGTCCCGGGTGGTTTGATAAGACGCTGTCGCATATAGAGGAGCTTTTCGGACTCGGCGAGATAGATCCGAAAGCCAGTCTCAAGGTCGCCGCCGAACTCCGCGCGATGAGGGAGAGGCAGATCGTGTCGTCCCGCGAGAGGAGGGTGACCACCCGCGCCATAGCCAGATCGAACAGATTTCGTCTGGAGCTCGCCCGGGTCGTCCGCAAGGCTTGGGGCGACCAGATGGCGCAGAGGAGCCGGGAAATAGTGGCCCTTTACGGGCATCTTGAGTACCTGCTCGCTGCGGGGAAGGATGTTGTGGACAGCGACCAGTATAATGACTGGAGGGCCAGGGTGTCTACTTGGGTGGATAACGTACGGCGCAAGATAAGGCGACCGGGGTAGTAGCTATGCCGGATACTGTTTGCAATTTCTGGCCGTTTGACTCTTTCCGCAGATTGCAGCGGAAGACGCTTGCGGCGATAGCCAAGGCGTTCGCCAGCGGCAAGGATGTGGTCGTAGTGGAGGCCCCCACGGGGACCGGCAAGAGTCCGATTGCGGCCGCAATAGCGCGATGGATGATCGAGAACCCCAAGATCGCGGACATCGGCGACAGGGCCGCGAGAATCGAGGGCGGCGAGGACAAGGTCCAGAGGGGTGCATACATCCTCACCACCCAGAAGCTCCTTCAGCGGCAGTACATGGAGGACTTCTCTGAGCATCCGAATTATCCGCTCGTGGAGATGCGGGGGCGCAGCAACTTCAGGTGCCAGCACGATGACAATCCGCAGGCGACCTGCGAAAACGGAATCTGCCACACTTGGGCGGAAACCGGAAAGCCCGTGATGCTCTCGGCGGGCGAGCCGCCCCCCGAGGGCGCGGACGAAAAGACGGCCGGCGACGGCAGGCGGTACTATGTGGAGGAGTTCAAGATAAACGCCTGCTGCCGTTACAGGCGGGCAAAAGCCAAGGTGCTGGCCTGCCCGTTTGTGATACACAACTTCGCGTACTTCCTGACCGAGACCAACTTTGCCGGGGAGTTCAAGCCCCGGGATTTGCTGGTAGTGGATGAAGCCCACAACGTGGAGGCGGGGCTGATGTCCTTCGTCGAGGTCGTCATTAGCGAAATGGTGCTAAACAGACTCAAGGTGGATATGCCCCCCTCATTTGGGAAAGAAACGCCGTTGGAGGAGATGCGAGAGTGGGCCAGGGAGACATTGGACCTGCGACTCCGGCCCAGGCTCCGTGAGGTGGGCGGCAAGCTGGGCAAGGTCATGGACAGGTTGAGGGAGAACCCCTTCGACGAGGAGGCGCTGAAATCCAAAGATCGGCTCCGCCCCGACTACGACGCGCTCGATTCCGTGTGCAAGAAGCTGGACACCCTATCGACAGAGCTGGATCCGGATAACTGCGTCCTGGATGTCGAGGTCAAGCGCATGAAGCAGGGCCGCGGGTTCCGCTCGTTTCGTCGATTGTGCTTCAAGCCCATCGACATATCCCCTTGGGCCGAGAAGTCCTTACTCCGGTTCGGCAAGAAGGTGTTGATGCTCTCGGCGACCATACTCGATCCGGACACGTTCGCGGAGTCGCTGGGCATAGACAAGGACACGATGAAGTTCATAAGGATACCGTCCACATTCCCACCAGAGAATCGCAAGGTGATAGTCCAGCCGTGCGGCAGCATGGCGCGAAGGTCGATTGACGAGACGCTCCCGAAGCTGGCCACCGCCGTAAGGCGGATTCTCGACACGCATCCGGATGAGCGCGGCATGGTGCATGTGCATTCGTACCGCATCGCGGAGTACCTGTCGCAGCATGTGAAAAACCCGCGGCTCCTGTTCCACGACAGCAGCAACCGGGATCGGGTGTTGGCGGACTTCTTGTCCGACCCGTCTGATAACCGCGTGCTTGTGTCGCCGTCGATGACGGACGGCCTGTCCTTGGATGATGATCTGGCCAGGTTCCAGGTCATATGCAAAATGCCGTTCCCATACCTAGGCGATCCGCAGGTCGCAGCGAAGAAAGACAGACACCCTGGGTGGTACGACCTGGAGACGGCCAAAACGCTGATGCAGTCCTTCGGCCGGGTGGTACGGAGCAGCGAGGATAGCGCTGTCACGTATGTGCTCGATGCGGATTTCGAGCGGTTTTACAAGCGCACGAGAAACCGCATGTTCCCCGGCTATGTTCAGGAGGCGATCAGCATATGAGCGAGGGTACGGGAGAGCAATTCGTACATCTGCACCTACACACCGACTACAGCCTGCTTGACGGATGCGCCACCCCGGAGACATACGCCGAGGAGGCCTCCAGGATGGGGCAGCCGGCGCTGGCGATGACGGATCACGGGGACATGGGCGGATGCTTCCGCTTCTGGGATGCGTGCAGGAAGAGGGGCCTGAAGCCGATTCTCGGCTGCGAGCTGTATGTGAACGAGCAGAGGGATTTGCATCCGATCAGCAAGACGTTGCAGCGGCGGATCGAGAAAGCCGTCTCCTCCGCCTCCAAGCAGGAGAAGGCTGTATACGCAGAGGAACTTGCGAGGCTCCTGGAGGAGGATGGGCAGGACCAAGTGAAGGATTGCGAGGCTCAAGCGAGAGGGCTGGCCAAAGCCAGCGCGCGGGAGTTCCTGAGGGAATCTGGCATAGACGCGATGGACTTCAAGCGGTTCAAGCACATGCAGGAGCGCAAGGGCGCCGAGAAGGAGGATGGCGTCGGCACCTCGGACTACAAGTCCAAGGACAAGCACATCATCCTGCTGGCCAAGAACGAAGCGGGTTTCCGGAACCTATCGACCATAGTGTCGGAGGCGCACAGGAATGGGTTCTACCGCAAACCACGAACCACGCCAGGGATAATCCGCTCGCACTCCGACGGGCTGATATGCCTGACTGCATGTCTGGGTAGCGAGACCAGCCGCGCCATCGCCAGTGGGGACATGTCGAGGGCGAGAGAGATAATGCGGTTCTACAAGGACGCCTTCGGCGAAGACTACTACGCGGAGTTGCAGTCCAACGAGATACCGGAGCAGAAGGAAGTGGATTACCGTTTGCTGGAACTCGCCGACGAACTGGACATCAAACGCGTGGCGACCGTGGATTGCCATTATTGCCATCAGGGGGATGACAAGGTGCAGGACGCGCTTCTTGCGAAGGCGAGGGGCACGAGCGTGAACAACCCAGACATGTGGAAGTTCGACGCAAGGAGACTCTGGCTGAAGAGCGTGGAGGAGACCGTCTCCGAGTACGGGGAGCTGGGCTACCGTATAGCGCCCAGCGACATTCGCCGGGCGTGCGCCACCACGCTGGAGATAGCGGACAAGTGCGACGGGGACTACATGGAGTGGGGCCAGTTCCAGTTCCCCGAGTTCGACACCGGCGACGAGACGCCGGATGAGATGCTATGGAGGCTGTGCAACGAGGGGTTCAAGTGGAGGCTACGGAACGGGTTCATCGACCCGGAGAGGAAGAAGGCGTACGCCCAGCGCATCTTGGACGAATACGATGTGATTTGCAAGAAGGAGTTCGCCACATATTTCCTGGTGGTGTGGGACATGGTCCGGTGGGCGAAGGACAACCGGATTTTCGTTGGCGGCGGCAGGGGATCGGTCGCCGGGAGCTTGGTGGCCTATGTGCTCCGTATCACAGAGGTCGATCCTCTGAGGTTCGGCCTGATTTTCGAGAGGTTCCTCAACGCCGGCAGAAGTGGCAAAATGCTTCGGATTGAGCGGAAGGTTTCCTCCCTGCCGGAGTCCAGATAGGCGAACGGATTAGCGATGAAAGCGCAGGCAAAACCAAAACCATCCGGACACGGCTGCGGTACAGGGGCCGACGCAGAGGCCCAGAATGTCTGTCCGGACGATAAGGCGGCATCCAGCGAGAAGCAGGCCGCGCTGGAGTCCCTGTGCGCCCGGCAGTTGCAAAAGAGAGGGCTGCACGAGGACCAGAGGTATGCCGAGCGGCTCGAGTACGAGCTCGGGGAAGTGTCGTCTCAAGGGAAAGCCGACTATCTGATTGGCTTGGCCAGGAAGTGCCGCGAGGAGGGTGTTCACTATCCGGAGAACGAGAACGGCCTGCTCGTCGAATGGCTTCTCAACATAACTCCGCAGGATCCAGTGAAGCACGACATACCGCACAAGTTCAAGTTCTTCGGGGACGCCCCTGACGTGGATCTTGACTTCTGTAGCCAGCGAAAACCCGAGGTGGAAGAATACCTAAAGCGGAAGTACGGCGAGGATCATGTTGTCCACATCGGCGCATACGGCACCTTCTCCGCCAAGTCCGCGCTAAAAGAGATGGCGCGTGCCCACGGGCTGATGGAGACGGGCACGGACACGGAAATATGGTTCTCCAAGTTCGCCAAGGATTTCGACCCATTCGACCCGGTGAGTAAGGAGAGCGTCGAGACCAACTTGAAGTACCTTTTCGGCGAGGAGTCCGACGCGCCCATGCCTCCGTCGCCGTGGACGCAGGCGGAGATCGAAGAGGGGAGGCGGTTCCACGAGAGGTACAAGGAGATTTTCGATCTGGCGTCCAAGGTCGTGGGTCAAATTACGCATTTTACCGCCCATGCCGCCGGGGTGGGTATCTTCCCGAAGGCAGCTTGGCTGCACATGCCCTTGAAGTTCAACCCTAAGAAGGGACAGATACAGACGGCCCTCCAGGAAGGCACCAGATTCAAGGAAATCACGCAGGCGGGTATCATCAAGATCGATGTGCTCGGGCTGACTCTGAACAGCGTGATGTCTACCGCGTTGCGGCTTATACAGGACCGCCATGGCGTGGACCTGTGGGATGCGATATGGCCGAAATGCGAGCGCGTGACGCGAGAGGCAATCGACAACGGCGAGGTGGTCCTGGACATAGACGACCCGGCCATACTCCAGCTCGCCAGGGCCGGCCAGAATACGGGCAGCTTCCAGTTCGGATCATCTGGGATCTCAAGCCTCTTAAAGAGGATACATCCCGACAGCTTCGAGGACATAGTCGCCGCGAACGCGCTCTACAGGCCCGGCACCATACGCGCCGGCGAGGCGGAGGCGTTCGCTTGGCGGAAGGCAAAGACGAAGCGGGCGCAGAATGGACCCGACTCGCTCTCGACGGTTGAGAAGAAGGTGCTCGCTGAGGGGTATGTGAGCGAGAACGGGAAGCGCAAGCCCAAGTACACGGACTACGCAAAGCTGCATCCGGCCTTCAGCCGGCTTCTGGGCGACACCCACGGCTCGCTGGTGTACCAGGAGCAGGTCATGATGACCTTCCACGACATAGCCGGGTTCTCCATGCAGGAGTCCGACAGCGCAAGAAAAACGCTTGTGAAGGCGGCCCAAGCAGTTGACAGGCAGGAGAAGCTGACAGCCCTGTCGGAGTCGGCCGCCGCCGCCGCCTCGCAGCAAGGCATGTCCGGGAAGGACGTGGACAAGCTGATCGAGATACTGGCGAACTTCTCCGGGTACTCCTTCAACAAGAGCCACTCCACGTCGTACGCGCTGGCGTACGCCCAAGTGCAGTTTCTGAAGGTGTACTACCCGATCGAGTTCCTCGCGGCGCTCCTGAGCTTCTCCAAGAACTCCACAGCGGAGAAGAAGCGAGAGGATGACCCCGATCTGCACCTGCACATCCAGGAGGCCAACCGATTGGGTTTCCAGGTGGTGAGGCCGCTATGCAACCGCGCGATGGGCGAGTTCACAATACACAAGGTGGACGACCTGTCCGAGTACCTGTCCGAGGACGACGCGAAGTCCAAGGGCGGCGAAGTGCTGATGTGGGGCCTGCAACACATGCTTGGTGTCGGAGAAAAGCAGGCCGCAGCAATAATGTCCGTCTATCCCGTACGAGACCTGGATGATTTCTGCGAGCGGGTGGACGGGCGCGTCGTAAACAAGAATGTGATCTCCAAGCTCATCAAGATAGGTTTCTTCGACACCCTGTACGAAGACGATCCGCCGCATATGCGGCGCATTTTGGCTTGGAGGCATTTCCACGAGGAGCGGCAGGGCATGATGACCCTGCAAGCTGCGGTGCGGCAGGTTAAGTCCCAGTTCCAGGAGGCCAGAGAACATATCGCGTCGCTGTCGCTGACGCCGTCCAACCTCGCCGCGATAGAGGTACTGGAGGCCAAGGCCAGGGACAAGGCAAAGGAGCTTCGCGAGGCGGGTGACAGCAAGGCGGTTCAGCGGCTTTACAAGCGCAAGAGAGACAAGGTCGCCGAACTGGACCCCGAGAACGAGAGGAAGGTCCTGAAGTCCTTGCTGCGAGAGGTGGAGAAGTGCCAGAAGACGAAGAAGAAGCTCGAGGAGAAGCCGGAGGCGATCGTGTACTCCGATCTCGCGGACGACACCGCTGACAGAATCACGGCGGAGAGGGACGCGTACGGCATGAACGTATACACGAACGCGCTGGCGCCGCACATGGACTCCATCCGCGAGCTGGCCAAGTGGGCGCCGCAGAAGCACCGCGTAACAATACCCGAGGCCGCGCATAAGGTCCCGCCGGCAATGAGACAGAGTGTCACGATTGTCGGCGAGCTGCAATCCGTACGCAAGTTGCAGTACTCCGACAAGTCCGGCAGCAAGAAGATGCGGCTGGTCGGCAAGCTAGCCGGGCGCAACGGCAGCACCGTCGATCTGGTGGCCTTCAACATAGGGGACGATGTCTGGGTGTCCGCCCACGGATCGCTGCACAAGGTGGTGGCTGTCACGGGGCGGCTGGGGGAATACCGGGGTTCGCCGCAGGTAATGCTCTCGAAAAGGACCGATTGGCTCAAGAGGCCGGGGATAGAACCAATCGAGGCATTCGCCCCCGCGTTCAAGGGGCACCACAAGAGGAGGAAGCAGAATGGTTGACAGCCGCGGTGTACCAGTTGCCGAGATAAGGCCGAGCCGCTTCCAGGCCGCCTCGCAGAGCCGTAGGCTCAAAAGCGTAGAGTCCTTGGCCGACTCGATCAAGTCCAGCGGACTCATCAACCCCATCCAAGTCTGGGACTCGCCGGATGGGCCGGAGCTGCTGTGCGGGCAGAGGAGGCTGGAGGCCCACAAGCTGCTCGGGCTCGAGGAGATACCCGCGAAGGTGCATGGCGGCATCAGCGCCACCGAGGCGGCAGCCATACACTGGTCCGACAACAAAGAGCGGGAGAACCTTGGCTACTACGAGCAGTCCCTGACGGTGGCGAGAATACTCGGCTGGGGTGACTCCGAGGCCGAGGTGGATCGCAAGACGTTCCTCAAGATGTCCGGACTCAGCCAGTCCCAGGTCAAGCGGCTCCGGCGCCTATGGAGGCTGGTGCCGTCGGTCGGCGAGATGGTCGATTCATGCGACCTGACGCAGCAGGAGGGGCTGGAGATCAGCCGATTGCCGGAGGACGAGCAGTCGCGGGCGGCGAAGGAGTACATGTCGCTCATCTGCGCCGACAACCCGGAGTCGCCGTCGCGGAACATCACATCGCTGAGGGAGATGGTCGCCGGCAGGCTGCCGGAGAAGGAGGCGGAGCCGCAATCCACGAAGGTGCTGGTGGACGAGATAGGCGCCGACGGCCAGCCGGCCAGCCCCCCCTCGCCCGGTGACCGGGCCGACCCCGACCCTCCCCGGGAGGAAGAGCGGGCGCCGGACGCAGAGGCCCTGCCCGAGGACGACGAGCCGGGGGGCAAGCCGGAGAAGGCGCGTCGGCCGGGCACGGAGACCGTCGAATACGGCGAGTGCCACGATAGAATACGGCTGGTGATGAACCCCAAGGACTGGATTGTGACAATCAAGGTTCCGCGAGGCAGCGAGGACTCGAAGCCGACCCAGGACATCAAGAGGGAGTTCGACAAGTCGGACGACGACCGGGGCGGCCTGCACCTCATGCTCTCGTACATGGACATGGCGGCCAAGATGGCGCGGGACAAAGCTGGCGAGGCGACGGATGGCTAGGGCGAAGGATAAGCTCGACAAGGTTTCGGAAATCATCGACGCCTTCGGGGAGCGGTGGGACTACGACAAGGCGTACGCCCTGCTCGACAAGCTGACCGTCAAGGTCGATGAGGATCCCATTGCGTCCGGCATGGGGGCGATGAAGGCCAAACTTGCCAAGGTGGTGAACTACCACGCGCTGGTCGCCAAGCTGTATCGCCGCGCTCTGCGCAACGAGGCGGTGGCGAGGAAGAGGGTCCGCGTCAAGGAGGAGATGCTCAAGGGTGAGCGGAACGAACTCCTGGCCACGGACGAGGACGTGCAGGCGGGGCGCTCGCGGGAGGATCGCGAGAGCATGGCCAACCTGAAGCTCAAGAACATCATCGAGGAGCTGCGGGCCTCAAGGAACATGCTGACGGACGCCGAGACCTTCACGAAGTGCGTGAAGATTGCGGCGGACAACCTCATGGAGGCCAGCGCGGCGGTGAGCCGGCAGTTCTCGATGATACGGCAGGAGATCGAACTGGGGCTGATAACGGGCGACACGTTTGCGCCCGAGGACTGAGTGGTCGGCCGGGGAACCAATTAGCGCGACGCTAGAATCCGCAGGAAGCGGGGAAAAGAGCGGCTCACAAGCTCCCCTTCCGGTCGCAACAACCAAAAACGGAGGATAGAAGATGGCACGCACAGTGAAGTTCGGCGACGAGAAGAAGATGAAGCAGAAGGCTGGCGGGTCGAACATCAACAAGTACAAGGCCCAAGTGGGGGTCAAGGACATCATCCGGCTCGTCGACGACGCGCCGTTCCTGGTCCGCAGCCACTATGTGGAGGACTTGGGCAGGGGGTTCACCTGCTCCAAGGAATGGGACGAGGACAAGGGCGAGTACACCGGCCCGTGCCCGCTGTGTGAGGACGGCCACAAGGCCCAAGAGCGATTCGCCGTCAAGGTGATCCACATCGCCAGGGGCAAGGAGATGGTCGGCAAGTTCAGGCTGTGGCAGTTCGGGCTGGACAAGTACCAGCAGCTTTCCGCCATCGAGGAGGAGAGCGACGCCCCGCTCAACGAGATGGACCTGGTCGTCAACTGCACCGACGAGAAGTACCAGAAGCTCAACATCTTCCCGTCCAAGAAGAAACGCTCCGTCGAGGCGTCGGAGGACAGCGACTTCGACATCGATGCGGTGACCGCGGTCCCGGCCTACGAGAAGCTCCAGCAGCAGTTCGACGAGGCCCGCGGCGTCTCGTCGTCGACGAGCACCGTGGACGCAGAGGACATCGACGACGATCTCGACGAGGATCTCACCGAACCGGACGAGGCCCCCAAGGCGTCCAGCGGAGGCAAGGACAAGGACAAGGGCAAGGAGAGCGCCGCCGTCGCAGCCGACGATGACGACGACGACTACGACATCTCCGACCTGCTCGACGACTAGGGGGCGGTTTCTACGCACGAAAGGGACCCGCGAAGCGGGTCCTTTTTGTGCGCGGGGAGCTAGAATACGCCATGGACCATGTGATTGGGATAGATCCAGGAATCACGGGCGCCGTCGTGGTGCTGAATATGGACGGTTCGCTGGTGACGGCCTCCAGGTGTCCGAGTACCCCTACTGGCAAAGGGAGTAAGCGCGAGTTCGACTGGGACGGTATGAGGAAGCTGATTGAGCCGTGCTCCTTCCTCGCCGGTAAGCAGTCGAGATGCGCCATCGAACTCGTGGGACCCATGCCCAAGCAGGGCGTCACCTCCATGTTTAATTTCGGGCGAGGTTACGGAATCTGGATTGGCATCGTCTGCTCACATCTGATGTCCATGACGTTCGTCAAGCCGCGAAGGTGGCAGGACGAGATGTTAGACGGATATCCGAAGGGCAAGGCCACGAAGCAAAGCGCCGTGCTGGTTGCCAAGAGTCTGTGGCCGGATATACCGATACAGAAAAAGGTGGACTGGGGCATCGCCGACGCTGCCCTGATCGCGGAATGGCACCGGCGAAATGCACGGGCCAACGATTCGGATGCCAAGACATTCAAGGCGGGGAGGAGAGGCTGATGGCCGCGAGCAAGACTGCGAGCAAAGACACACCGTCCTTTAGCAAGGCCAAGGAATATCTAAAGAAGCAGTTCAAGGAGGAGGCGTTCGAGGACGCCGAGGGGGTGCGCATCCACTCGACCGGTAGCCTGGCGTTCGACTGGGTGCTTGGCGGCGGCTTGGCCGCCGGACGCATCTACGAGCTGTTCGGCACGGAGGGCAGCGGTAAGACGACCGCCGCGCTCACTGCGGCCAGGTCGGTCCAGCAGCGGGGCAGGGCAGTCTTCTACGACGATTTCGAGCACAGCTTGGATACCGAGTACGCGAGGGATGTCGTCGGCGTGTCGATGGATCCCGAGAAATGGCTGCTGGTGCAGCCGAACACCGCCGAGGCGGGACTCGACATGGCGGTGGAAATGATAGAGAAGTTCGATGCTGGCCTCGTCATCGTGGACTCGGTCGCGGCCATGGTGCCCAAGGCTGAAGTGGACGGCGGCGTCGGCGACCTTCAGGTCGGCGCGCAGGCGAGGGTCATGGGCAAGGCGATGCGCAAGCTGACCAGCGTGGCGCACAGGCACGATTCGGCTATCATTTTCATCAACCAGGTGCGCGAGAAGATCGGCGGCGGCGGGTTCGGTGACCCGACTACGACCCCCGGCGGCCGGGCGCTCAAGTTCTTCGCATCCGGGCGAATCCAGATGAAGAAGTTCAAGACCCTGGACGACGGAGTGGTGATTCAGGCGCAGATCAGGAAATCCAAGATCGTCAGCTCCCAGAAACGGAAGGCGCAGTTCATCATCCGGAGCGGCATCGGCGTGGATTTCGCGTCCGAGCTGATAACGCTCGGCGTAGAGTGCGGTGTCATCAAGAAGCCGAACAGCCAGACGCACCAGTTCCCGCGGGTGTCCAAGCCGATACCGAAGGGCGAACCCATGGCGCGAAAGTTCCTCCGCAAGCCCAAGAACGCGTTTTACGCGGAGCTGTTGAGGGAGAAGATTCTCCAGGCCATGCTGGAGCAGGAACGGTCGAAGCTGGAGTTCATGCCCGAGGAGGGCGACACGGATCCGTTGCTTGACATCGAATATGACGGCGACGCAACGGCCTTGGAAAGTCTGGACGATCTGAAGGAGGTGGGCTGGATCGCGAAGAGGCCCAAAGGTGAGAAGCCCGCAGCCGACCTCGCCGAAGTCGAAAGCGAGGAGATTTCCGAGGAGGATGACGATTAGTGTCGGACGACCGGCGATTGCGGGATGCCATGAGAAGGAGCCTTGCCCGCCTGCGGCAGCTCTCGTCCTTGACAGAGCTGCGGGGTATAGTGGCAGCAGGGCGTCCCGTGTTCGTCCTGTTCACCGCCGCCGACTGCGACCATTGCGTCGATGCCATGTTCGCGGTGTCAGACTTGTCGCGACGGTACGAGAACGCTGTGACAATGTGCAGGGCATCGCTTGAGGAGAATCACGACATAGTCCTCAATTACACGGTTACGGAGTATCCGTCCGCGATTGTGCTCAGGCGAGATGTGCCGCCAACGCGGGTGGCGGGAATAGAACTGGCTGAGCCAGGAAGTGTGAGGAGGGTCTTGGATGCCGCAAGCAGGTGACACGCAACTGAATAGCGCCATCGGCCCGATTAGCAGCATATCCATCGATGGGTTCCAATCCCTCGTTGGCGTGGATATCCCACTTGCCCCCGGCGTAAATGTCGTTGTTGGCGAGTCCGATGTGGGTAAGTCCGCCGTGATCCGAGCGCTTCAGGGACTCATCGGAAACCAGCGCGGGGACGGCTTCATCAACAACCGCACAGGCAGGTGCCGCGTGTCGGTTTGCGTGCCCGCTGCCGCTGGCGAGAGCGAGGTTGCTTGGGAGAAGCCGGAGAACTCGTACCAGGTAGACGACGATGAGCCGTTCAAAAAAGTCGGCACATCGGTTCCGCCGCAGGTGCTCAATCTGGTCAACATGGCCCCATTGGAACTCGATAAGGGTTCGGCCCGATCGATCAACATCGTCGAGCAGGGCGCGCCGAAGTTCCTTGTTGAGGACAAGGAGACGGACGTAGCCAAAACCATCGGCGCGATAACCAGGCTACAGCCAGTTTACAACGCCATGAGGGCCGTAGCGGGCGACCGCCGCTCCGCCTCTAGCCGGGCGAAGACACTTTGCGCGGAAGCCGCGCAAAGCCGTCTGAAGCTGGCGGCCTTCTCTGATTTGGACAGCGAGGCCGAACGGCTGGAAAGGGCAGAGGTATCGCTGTCCGACTGCATCCGGCTTCAGGCCGACCTTGAACTGTTGCAGGGTATTTCGGTTCGCCTGCGGGAAAACGCTAACACCGCCGCGGAATTGCGGGGCAGGCTGGGTCTCGCCGAGGGCATCCTTCGGGCCGCAGAACATGTCAAGTTAGCAAGGGCCGCCTGGAAGAAGATTGATGACCTGATTTCGATTGAGCGAGGTTTGCGGGCCGCCCGTATCGCAAACGAAGAAATGTCGTCACGGGCAGCGGCCATTGGCAAGATTGCAGGCATGGACATAACATCGCTGGAGGGAAGCGCCGCCCGCCTCGCCTCGCTGTCCACCGCCTCCGCCAAGCTGTTGGGCAATACGGAGGCAAGCAACGCGCTGACGTCAATCGCCTCCACCCTGTCCTCCGTGGCTGACCTGGCTGTCGGGGAAATAGAGGGCTGTTGGGGTGACTTGGACAGAATCAGGAAGCTGAAGGATACGCTGGCCGCATGCGATGCGGCCGCAGGCAAGCTGGCCGACGAGGCGAGGTCCGCCGCCGCCGCCGCCGCCGCCGCCGCGGACAAAGTCGGCGAGTTCCTGGCATCAGCCTCAGTCTGCCCGTTTTCCGGAGGACAACTGTTCCAGGAATGCAAAGAACTCATTGGGAGGCAGTGATATGAACGACATGGCAAACCAACTGGACGCGGTGAACACGGAAATCGCTAGGCAACTCGCGGAGTGCGAGGATCGCCTACGCACAATCGCCCAAGAGTTCGGCGCCTGGAAGCAGACTAGCCTGTTCTCTGTTCTGGATCAGGCTACCAAGGTGCAGGTGGAGAATGCCGTCCGGGCATACATCACAAGCAACACCGAGCGAATCCGTATCGCCAAGGCAGGTTTCGATGCGCTCAGATCCATCGGTGCGCAGCCGTCCGCTCCCATGGCACAGGATCCGCTGGCCGAGCTATCGACGCCGCGGTCGCAGCCAGCCGCCCCCCAGAGTCCGCCGCCGCCGGTTGAGAGACTCGGGAACCCGGAGGATTCACTGTCCAGGCGCCTGCCTCAGAACGATCCGGGCGACGACGAGTTTGTGAACCTAGAAGACATGGACGAGCCGGAGCCGTCAGCGACCCGCGAAGCGACGCCCGCACCATCCCCTGTAGAGGCCCCGCTGCCCGGTGCAAGCGAGGGGCGCCCGCGCCCTAAGCGAAGCCGAGGCTCCGCCGCGCCAGTGAAAGATCGCGGGGGAATCTCGCGAGCCCCCGGCCCGGATCCGGAGGGCGCGCCGGTGGGTGGCAGGACCATTCGCGCTACGCGGCACAGCGGTGGCGCCACTGTGAGACCCGTTAGCCAGGGTGAGATGATTTCCGGAGAGAGGGATGATGGCGTCGTCGTTGGCCCCCCCGGAGACGATTTGATAACATCCGGTCGTTCGCTGAACCCGAACGCCGACTTCGATGCCGCAGCGAGAACCGTCAGGGAGCGGCAGCGTGAGCACCTGGCCGCCAAGAAGGCGGAGGATGCTTCCGGTTCCGCCGCACTCGTCATGAAGGAGGCGGAAATCCTCGATGTGAACGAGAGCATGATAGGCCGGGCCATCGGCATTCGGCGGCATGACAAGCAGATGGTTGTCGATCAGGTTGAACTGTACCTAGAGAGCATGGAGGAGGACTGGGGGGACAGCGAAGCGTCGTCGATACTTCGCAGCATCACCAGATCGAGGAGAAAGCTGGTCTTCCAGGGCGCTCAGAAGAAGGTGGAGGCCATCGTGGCGTACGCGAATGTATGCGGCTTCGACGAAACGGACGACAGCGTTCTAATCCTACGGGATGTCGGCCTCGCCGCCGTGCCGGCAAGGGCCGCCGCAAGGTAAGGGGGTCGGGTTGAGCGAGCAGACGGAGATCACGATAGTATCCGCGACCGATTTTCATTTCACACGGTCGCAGCCCCGCAGCCGTATGGACAATTACGGTGACGCGATTTTGCGGAAGCTGCGAGAGCTGATTGAAACGGCGGAGAGCCTCGGCGCGGTGGCGGTGGCTATTCCGGGGGATCTCTTTGACCGCAAGGGGCAGGTGACGGTCGAGGAGACAGCCGATATCGCAGGCGTGCTCTCCGCGTCTAAGGTGCCCGTCTTGGGCATTATGGGCAACCATGACCAGATAGGATACCGCGTGGACAGTCTGCCGAAGACGGGTTATGGCGTACTGGTCAAGGCTGGCCTGCTGCGCCATTTGGACGACGAACCGTTCTTCATTACCTGCGGCGGCATCACCGTCTGCGTGACGGGTTCCAGCTACCGAGACGGAGTCGATCGCGGAGATCGGCCGGCGTATTTCCCAGAAAGACAGCAATGTGACTGGCAGGTGCATCTGGTGCATGGCTACATGCTGGACACCAAAGAGAGCATCATAGAGGAGTTCACCCCGTTCTCCGCCGTCGCCGGCACCGACGCAGACTGCATCATAAGCGGGCACTACCATCCCGAGCAGAAAGTCAAGAGGGTCGAGAACAGCAGGGGTGGATGCGTCTTGATCTCCCCCGGCTCCGCCTCGCGAGGGGCGCTGACATCGGACAACTTCGACCGCATTCCAAAAATGGTGGTTTTGAGGATAACGAAGGACGGCATAAAGACCACCTTGCGGAGGTTTCGCTCGGCTAAGCCGGCCGAGAAGGTGCTCAAGATCGAGGAGAAGAAGCAGAAGCAGGAGCGAGATACCCGACTCAAGTCCTTCGCCAAAAGCCTCCGGGAGGAGGCGTCTCAGATGGAGGACTCATACACGCCGGAGGATTTGGTGGCGATTGTCGGGGAGGACATGCCCGAGCTGCCCGATGGGGTGGACAGGGACGAGGTCGTCCTGGAGGCAAAGAGGTACCTTGAGGAGGCCGGCGTAGGTGCCGGGGGAGATTAAGTATGCCAAGCGAAGCCAATGGGAATGCCCTTGAGCGGCTGGAAAAGCTCCGCGAAGCCGTAAAGAGCGCGCGCGACGAGAAGGTTCGGCTGGAGGAGCGCATCAAGGCCAAGGCCGAGGAGAGAGACGCCATCTTGGCCGAGTTGGGAGAGGCCGGCGTTTCCGAGGACGAGCTGGAGGCGACCATCGCGAAGCTCTCCAAGAAACTGGAGGCCGAGCTGGGCAAGGCGGAGCAGATCATCGCATCAGCCGAAGCGCCGGACCCGGTCGCCGCGGCCGATGAGGCGGGCGGGGAGTTCACCGCCAACGAGTTTGCCGCAGGCGAGGGCGAGGAGTTCACTCAGGGGGACGGCGATGAACTCGACGATCTCGACGATATTGTCTGACAGACTGCGCAGAATATCGTCCGATGTTCAGGGCATGAAGCTGCGGCACGCGAAGCGCACCGCCGCGAGGGACATGCTTCTTGAGCAAATAGGAGATGTCGAGTCGCGCGCTGAAACAGCGAAACAGCGCGCGGAGACACTCGACTATGTGCATGAACTGTTGAAGGTTATCGCGGAGAAGCGGGAGGCCAAGGTCCGCGAAAGGCTTGAGGCGCTGGTCACCCAGGCGCTAAGGCTTGTATTCAACGATGATTCCTACTCGTTCTTCATCGAGCAGGATGTCAAGCGGGACCAAGCCGTCGCGACCCTTGTCCTAGAAAAAGCGGACGAAGACGGGGGCCTGTTCAAGACGCCAATTCGCGGCTACCACGGCGGAGGCGTCATAGACATCGTGGCCTTTGTGCTCAATGCTATCGTGCTCACCTTCGTGAAGCCGCAGAGGCGCCAGACCATGTGGCTGGACGAACCCTTTAGCCAGGTCAGCAAGTCGCACAGGCCGCGGGTGGCCGACATGATGAGGTGGTTGCATGAGGAGACGGGACTCCAGTTCGTGATAATCACGCACGAGAACGAGTACCTGTCAGTCGCCGACGCCGTCACGGAGATAACGCAGGCCAACGGGAAGACATGCGTGCAGGTACAGTTGCCGGGCAGCCCTGCTCCGGAACCTACCAAGCCGTCCCGGCGTAAGGCCGCAAACAAACCCAAGCGGGTCATGAGCAAGCCCAAGCGCGCCACTAGGGCAAAATAAGGAGCGACACGCCCCGCCCGACGCTTTCCAGCCCGCTAGTGAGGTTCCTGAACACCACCCTGTCCTTGTAGCGGGCCGGTGTGAGAGCGGACGCCTCGGGTGTGAACGAGACAGCGATCTCAATCGATGCCCCAGCTTCCAGCGTGCCGCCATAGGTCGAGAGCTGCATCCAGCCCTCCGAGTGGCCCGCCTCCCATTCCATGGGGCAGTCGTCGGCATTGGTGAGCGTCCAGATGGCGTTTGGCGGCGAGAATGGCCCGCCCGACCGCCCCTCGGACTCAAAGCCGTCGGTTGGCGCCAAGCGGGGCGTGGGTTTCCCGCGGATCTCAAGGGAAAATCCGCGGACGGCGGTTCCCACCCCGTTTGTCTCGTTGGCTATCGTCACCGCTGCCGAATACTTCCCGGTGCATAGATGCTTGGCCCGCTCGTTGAGGGAAACGATGATGTCGTCTTGATCACCCGGTGAGGGCAAGTTGCCCCCCTGCTTGCTCAGGCTGAGCCACGGTTCGTTCGTCTCCGCCGACCATTCCACCTCGAAGTGCCCCGTGTTCTTGACGACGAACGTGATCGAATCGGGCGAGAATGGCCCGCCCTTGCAGCCCGTCACGCTGAGTCCGCCCTCAGTGATCCCAATCTCCGGCCTGGGCACCGGGTCAAGCGAGTCGTAGTGCATCAGGGCCTCGGACTCCGTACCGAACTCCTCCCACCCCTCTGGCTCGCGGTAAAGTTTCCTGCGGCACCTGCAAGTTTCAGGGGAACCCGATCGCTGACGGTAGATTATCTCGTTGACCTTGACCGCATACTGACCGGCGCCAACAGGCGGATCTATGCTGCCATCGAAGAACTGCGGTAATGGTCCCCCCACAATTTTCCCGATGGACACATTGGTGAAGATTCTGGCTATGCCCGCGTCCGTCACATTGACGGTTCCAACGCGAAGATCCTGCTCCCCGCCCGTGTCCAGAATATACAGGTCTGCCCCCCCGGCCGCCACTGCCCCTCGCCCGTCTAGCGACAAGCGCTGGTGGTATGCCCTATCATCCACGAGAGGCCTGCCCGATAGATCGGCGTCAGTGGTCGGCGCGAGCGTTTTTGGCAGGCTGCCGCCGAAGGGTATCGCCAAGCCGCAGAGGGTGTGCCCAAAGGGGACCGTTGCCGGATGCCCTCCCCCCCAGAACCGCGTCGCCCCCTCGGTCCAAGCCGCGCCTATCAGGTAGAACCTGCCCTCCTTGAGCGGCACCTGGACGGCTCCGGACGAATGGAATCGTCTGCCTGCCGGGCTCTCTACTACGGCTCTCGCCAATAGATCGAATGTCGACTGGAAATCCCGACGGGAGAGCCTGTGTCGTTCATCCGGATGGTCGCTTGTCGGGTCTATGACTCCATACGATTCGCGAGTTCCGGATTCAGGCTGGCGGGCGGGGGTAAGCAGGGTGGTGGCCAGTATGGGATCGTCGTTTGCTTCGTACACGAAGAAATCCAGCCGAGAGGCCCCCGGCAGCTCTAAGTACTGTTCGATGTTGGTCAGGGCGCTGTCCCCGGAGCAGTAGTAGACGTTAGCGCAAAGTACGCCGGCAACCGAATCTTCCATCGGGCTACCGACCTCCCCGTGGCACAGCCCTTCCGACGCATCGGTCTCATCGCACCCGATATTGAGGGTCTCCGTATCAGCGTCGTAATCGATACGGTAGTCGCCTCTCGTGAGGGCGACGGCCGCAGTGCCGTCGTGGAGTCCGATGTCCAGCCGCTGCAAGATATCCGCGTGGACATTCGCTTTGGCGAACGGCGGGGCGTCCCCAGCCAGATCCCACAAGGTTACCCTCTGCCAATCGTTTTCCTTTTGTGCGACTATCCGGGCCATGCACCCCGCCAAAACATGTGAACATTACAAGGTGCCCCGTGGTGCTCCCTGATGTTGTTCTTACCTGCCGCCAGCCGTGTGATCGCGAACTTTGGCGACAGCACGCTTTGGCATTCGGGTGCCGTGTTCGATCTCAGGGCCGCAGCTCTGGGGGCGGACAGGGTAATCCTGTGCTACAAGGATGTTGGCTCGGGCGGTGCCGGCATAGCTAGGGTGGCCCGCGTGCAGGGTTCGGGCGTCGTGCTTGGGCAGGAGTTCAGCTTCTCGTCTCCGGGCGACGATGTCGGTGTAGACTCGATCGGGTTGTCTGTCCTGGATTCGTCGACAGCCATCATCTGCTGGCGGTACGCCGCCTCCGGTACGGGTTCGGTGTGCCTGGCCAAGACCGGCGGAGCGATAGATGGGCTAGAAATGACGCTTTCCTTTGGCGACGAGCAGCAATTTTACCCGGAGGAGAACAGCCCGCCCCCCTCTCCTAACATGGGACCGCTCTCCGTGGTGTCGCTTCGCGGCTCCCAAGACGCTTCTGCGTCCGCCGCAGTTCTAGCCTATTGGGACCGCGCGAGTGATGTCGGGGTAGCCCGCCTGATTGATGTCAAGGAGGACGGCTCACTTGAGTTAAGTGACGGGTTGGTCTTCCATACTGGCGAGACATCCAGCATCTCGGCCACCGCAGCGAACAGCCATGGCGCGATAGTGTGCTACCGCACCTCCTCCGGGCACGGGGAGGTGGCCACCGTTCAGGCGACGGAGGGCAAACTGGAGCTAGTGGGGACAGGGGTGTTCTTGTCGCCGGCCGATATCAGTTGGTTGACCTCCCTGTCTTTGTACGGGGATACGGAACCTGTGATAGTGAGCGCGATGGAGAACGCTGGCACGCCGATTTGTCCTTTGGATGGAGAATCGTGGCCGTGCGAGGATCCGGAACACTGGGCAATACCCTCGCAGCCGCAGCAGTCCGTTGATCTGCTGCATGTTTCCGTTGCGGCGATACCGACCACCACCCCCCCGCCCACCACAACCGCGCCGACGACCGCGCCGCCGACCACGACCACGCCGCCGACCACGACCGCGCCGCCGACCACCACTTCCACGACCGCGCCGCCGACCACCACTTCCACGACCGCGCCGCCGACCACGACCGCAGTGCCCACGACCAGTTGGCCTGTGACGCTGCCGCCGACGGGCACATACTGTGCACGGGACGTGGACCCGAACGCCTATGTGCCGGAGTCGCCGTTGCAGGTGCGGCTGTGGTGTCAGCTCGATCCGAGCCAGGTGACCAGCTACATAGTTGAGGAGGTATATCCGACCGGTTGGTCCGTATCGAACATAAGTGGCGGCGGACTAGATACTGGCACGCTCGTGAGATGGTTCTTTTTCGACAACATCAACCGCATGTTGAGCTACACTCTCACTCCGCCTGTGGCCGAGATGGGTGTCAAGTATTTTAGTGCGTCATCGATGTCTGTAGATGGGCCGGGCGGCCCGTTAGGGGTGGGCATCGTTGGCGATACCGAGATACCTCCGGTCACCACTGCTCCGCCGACAACGACCGCAGCGCCGACAACGACCGCAGCGCCGACAACGACCGCAGCGCCGACCACCACTCCCCCGCCGACCACGACCGCGCCCAGTGACTGGTCCGTTTACGGTATCTCGTCCGGCGGAGTAGAGACGGGTGGTACCATAAGGTGGTTTTTCCTCGACAGCGCGCAGAGGCAGCTTGAGTACACCGTGTTGCCGCCCTTGGGCGCAACCGGAGAGTCCATCTTTTCTGGGGTCCTGAACTCCGACGGACCTGGCGGATTCCAGACAGTAGATATTGCCGGAAGCCAATCCATGTCGGATGGACCAGGCACCACCACTGCGCCCGCCACCACGCCGCCTTCAGGTAGCATTTGCGAGCGGTTCTTCTCGGAGGGCTTTTACACGCCCGGAAACCCGTTCACAGTCACATTGGATTGCAGGCCAGATAGCTCTTTGGCGTCCACATACGTCGTGGAAGAGACATACCCGACGCTCGCCGCCCCCCTGCATGCCAGCGGAGGACTCATGCCACAGTTTCCGGACGCCGGGGACGCCGAATATCTCGCCTCGGTGAAGCTGAGGGAAGGGTCCGACATCGAGCCGGCCCTGGTGCTGCTTGTCTACAGGAACAATGACCGATACAGACATGGCAGATCGGTTGTGGCCGAGGTAGGCGCCGACGGGGCGGTCGGGTTCGGCGACGATGACGCGCAGCTCGGTGTGCGGTGTTTTTCGACCGCACGCGTCGAAGAGGCCGCCGCCGTTGCTCTTCCCGGGGAAAAGGGGTTGGTCCTATACCGCGAAGGCGACAGCATGCTGCTCAGGCATTTCTGGCTATCTGGTTAAGCCAGGGCGACACTCAAGCAGCGGAGCCAGTGGGTGACCAGCAATGCGTAAGCCGCGCTCACAACCGCGAGACCAAGCAGGATGACCATTGGTTGCTTGCGCTGCCCGAGCCGGACTGCCAAGCACATGGCGCCGATGTGCACCAGCGTAGTCGCGGCCTTGAAGGTTATCAGGCCCACCTCCCCCCAGGCGTCAAGGACATAATTCGCCAAGGGGTTCATTTCCTGTAGCCATCCGCCCCTGTGCGCGTACAGGGTGCAAGCCAAATCGAACACTCCGGCGAGGAGTAGCAGCACGATACATGGTCCGAAGACTTTTGCCAGCAGGCGTTGTCCGCTCATTGAGGGCCTCCTTCCCCGCATGGTATCCGAGAAACGGGTTTTCGTCAAGCAAAATCCGTAGGCACCACGGGAAAACAGAGCTACCCCACGGAGAAACACAATGTCGATACCTTACACGAGATGGTCCTATATTTATCCGCCCCGGCCCAGCACCGCCGCGCCGTTCGAGGATATCGTACGCTACCGTGACGGCAGGTGGGAAGCGCAGATGAAGCTGAACGGTACGAGGAACATTATCGCTGTGTCCCCCGGGGGCGAGGTGGGTTTCTGGAACAGGCACAAGGAAAGGCACAGGGCATGGCAGCCCCCGCAGCGGATAATGCGTCTCGTGAGTAGCCGATTCGCATGCGGAAAGTGGGTCGTGCTCGACTCCGAACTGCTGCACTCGAAGCACCCCTCGGTGAAGGATACCCTTTACCTTTTCGGGGCGCTCGTGCTGGATGGCGAGTATCTCGTGGGCGAAACATACGAGGCCGCATACAACAGGCTCGCAAATGTCTGCGAGCCGAAGGAGGATGTTCCGGGACTCGGCGGCTTTGTGGCTGAGGTGGATCGCGGGCTGTGGCTGGCTCGTATGATTCGGCACGACCGCTGGGACGAGGCATGGTCCGTCGCGGCCGAAAACCCGATTGCCGAGGGGCTCGTGCTCAAGCGGGTGAAGGCCCGGCTGGAGATGGGCAGATCCGAGAACAACAACGGCTCGTGGATGATTCGTTGCCGCAAGCCAACGAAGAACTTCCAGTTTTAGGGGTAATACATGAACGCATTGAAGCTGCTAACCGGTTTGGTTGTATTGCGACGCCCGATTGCGGCGGTCTTGCGCTCCGCCCGCCCGACCTCGCGCACGACCAGGATTCTGTTCTTTGCAACGGGACTCGCCCTGGCGTTCGTCGGCGCCAGCGGGATGCGGAGCAACTACGGCGCCGCAGAGGCCGCCACGCTACTGACGGGAGCGGCCCTCATAATGTTGCCTCGTGTTAAAAAGCAGCCGAAGGCGCAGAATCCGCCGAAGACGCAGAATCCGCCGAAGACGCAGAAGCCGCCGAAGGCGCAGAAGCCGCCGAATGCGCAGAAGCCGCCGAAGGCGCAGGAGCCGCCACGCCGGACTCAGTGGACGTCGCCAGTGACGCCCAACCCCCCGTGGATGCCCCCGGTGCGCCCGTCCGCACCAGGGCAGCGACTCCCGTCGGACCTGTTGCGGGCCGGATGGTGTCGGAACGGGTTGGCGATCAACAAGCATGGGGACAGGCTCGCTGACGGCTCTCCCGGCTCGGGGGCGATAGCGTGGTCGCTCTCAGGGGCCGCACTCGCCGCATTTGAGTCGGCGCACACGGCGGAGTCGTTTGAGAGATGCGCCATCGCCATCCTGACGGCGCGAGGCGTGGTGGACATGGACGAGTGGTCATCCGATCCGCAGCGGCAGCAGGAGGAGATTGTCGCGCTGGCGGTTGAGGTCGAGAGGCAGATGTTTGGAGAACGCGCATGACTGGACAAGAACTCGGGCGGCGTATCGTGGAGCGGCACGACGGCAGGATGGGTGCGGAACTCGCTTCCATGCTGGCGGAACTCGCTTCCATGCTGGCGAAATCGGAACCGGAGATGGCGGGTCGTCCGTTGGGGATGGCCATAGTCGAGGAGCGCGGCGGCATGACGGGCGAGGAACTCGCCGCCGCGATGGCGGTTGAGGTCGAGAGGCAGATGTTTGGAGAACGCGCATGACTGGACAAGAACTCGGGCGGCGTATCGTGGAGCGGCACGACGGCAGGACGGGTGCGGAACTCGCCGCGTCCCTGCTGGCGAAATCGGAGCCGGAGATGGCGGGTCGTCTGTTGGGGATGGCCATAGTCGAGGAGCACGGCGGCAAGACGGGTGAGGAGCTCGCCGCCGCGATGGGCGCATGATGGTCACATATCGCCAGGGCACCATCGAGGCGTCCATTTTGCGGGTACCCGGCGAGGACGGCCGCGGCGTGTACATGGCCGAAGCCGCTGTCGGGGAATCCAACCGGGGGACCAGTTTCGTCGAAACGGGCGAGTTCCGCCAAACCCTGAATGAAGCGATGTCGGATCTATCCGCCATCCTGCTGAGGCACGGCGCGACCCCGGATTTGCGAGGAATCAGGCCGAGGTTGGTCCACGGCGGGACATGGGCGCCGGGGGAGCTAGAGAGGCAACCGGGTTACAACCCCGATCTTGATCCAAACGTTCTCGCGGGGAGGTTTCTCAACCTACTTTGGGCGGCTCTGCCTCCCGAATGGCAGGTGGAGGCGACGGGCGCCGTGGTGCGCATGACCTCGCCGGATAGGCAGGTTGTGGAGAGGCTTCCCGCCCTGACCGCCTCCGAGCTGCCCCGCCTCGCCGGGGAGACGGCAAGTCGAGCGCTCTCGTCTCGATAAGTTTTGATGCCCCGCCGCCTCTGAGAGGGACCGTGGCGCGACGGTGGTGTCCGGCAATGCCCGCGGCGTGGACCGGGTCGCCGAGCGGACGGCGAGGTCCCTGGGTTTGGGCGTCGAGTCTCTTCCGGCCGACTGGGACACGCACGGCAGGAAGAGGGCTGGGTTCATTCGCAACGGGCAGATAGTGGAACGGTGCGACGCCGTCGCCGCGTTCTGGGACGGCAGGAGCAACGGCACGGCGGACACCGTCCGCAAGGCGGAGGCGGCCGGGAAGCCCGTCTCGGTGTGGGGGTCCCGACGGGGAACGCATCAGGGGCGGAACCAAGGGCATGCGGCTCCACAGGATCGACTCGGAGAGCGTGCGGTGCTGCAAAAGGTGCCCCTGTCCTACTTGAGTGTGTTCGGTTATAGGCCCGGATAGAATGGGGGGCGATCTAGGTTCCACGACTTCCGACCTAGGTTGGGGGACCCCCTCCCCCTCATGCCCACGTACCATCCGGCGTACCTCCTGCGGAGCCCGGGCGAGACGGCGAAGGTGGAGGCGGACATCCGCCTCGTGGCGGAGCGGCTGGGCCTATAAAGTCCTCACTTACCGCCCGTCGGCGGCGGAAGGAGGCGAACATGGGCAACGCAAGGGACATAGCGACGAGGCTGGCGAGCGTGAGGCCGGCAGGGGACTTGGCCACGGCCCTGGACCTCACCGTCCAGTGGCTGGACAACTTGGAGGCCGCGGTCGGCCGCGACGTGCTCCTGGACGCCATGCCGAACAACTTCGGCGGCCGCGACGAGCTGCGGGGGCACCTTGAGGGCCTGCGGCGCGCGTCCGTCGCCGACGACGTCGCCGAGGCCGCGCAGAGGCAGGAGCGAAGGTGCCGCGGGTGCGGCGCGCCCGGCGCCGCATACTCGGACGACGGCGGCGACCTCTGCCTGGACTGCTGGCAGGAGCGGAACGGCTTCTGCGCCGACTGCGAGAGGGCCTTCCCGCACGGCGAGCTGGCGCCGGACGAGGCAGCCCAGGCCGCCGACCCCGGCAACATGACCGAGTGGAGCGAGTTCTACTGCCCCGGCTGCCTCGCGAAGAGGGCCGGCTGAACACACCGGGCGCGCCTCTCCGCGGGACGCGCATGACGGCCCGGTAGCGGGGGCCGGACGGCCGTCCGGCCCCTTTCCGCGCGCCGCCCGATAGACTCCCGTGCACGGATATCCGCAACCACACGGGAGGATCGCGCGATGGACACTCTTGAGAAGATAAGGGCCGGGAAGGCCGTCATCGGCATCGTCGGGCTGGGCTACGTCGGGCTCCCCCTCGCGAGGAGGGCCGTGGCGTGCGGGTTCCCGACGGTGGGGCTGGACACGGACGAGGGCAAGGTCGAGGCCCTGTTGGGCGGCCGCAGCTACATCAAGCACATACCGGACTCGGACGTCCGGGGCATGCTGGACGGCGGCTTCAAGGCGACGTCGGACTTCGCCTCGGCCATGCCGCTCTGCGACGCGCTGCTGATATGCGTCCCGACGCCGCTGGACAGGATGCGGGAGCCGGACCTGTCGTTCGTCGAGGGCACGACGCGGACGATCGCGCGGCACCTCCGGCCCGGGCAGCTCGTCGTCCTGGAGAGCACGACCTACCCCGGCACCACGCGGGACGTCATGCAGCCGATCCTGGAGAGCGGCGACGGGATGCTGCGGGCCGGCCTGCCGATGAGGGCGGAGGAGGACTTCCTCCTGGCGTTCTCGCCGGAGAGGGAGGATCCCGGCAACCCGAACTACACGATCGACAACATCCCCAAGGTGGTCGGCGGCGTCGGGCCGCGCAGCCTGGAGGCCGCGGCGGCGCTGTACGACGCCCTCACCGACGGCAGGGCCGTCCGGGTGTCCTCCGCCGAGGCCGCGGAGGCGACCAAGATCGTGGAGAACATCTACCGCTGCGTCAACATCGCGCTCGTGAACGAGCTGAAGATCGTGTTCGACGCCATGGGCATCAACGTCCACGAGGTGCTGGGGGCCGCCGCCACCAAGCCGTTCGGGTTCCAGAAGTTCACGCCGGGCCCCGGCCTGGGCGGGCACTGCATCCCGATCGACCCGTTCTACCTCTCCTGGAAGGCCAGGGAGTACGGCGTCCCGACGCGGTTCATCGAGCTCGCGGGCGAGACCAACACGGCCATGCCGGAGTGGGTCGTCAACCGCGTGATGCTGGCGCTGAACGAGCGGGGCAGGCCGCTCCGCGGGTCCAGGGTCCTCGTCGCCGGGCTGGCGTACAAGCCGGACGTGGACGACGTGCGGGAGTCCCCGGCCCTGGAGCTGATCGAGAGGCTCTCCGACCTGGGGGCGGAGGTCGAGTACCACGACCCGCACTGCCCCCGCACGCACAGGATGAGGCACCACGACCTCGGCATGGAGTCGGTGCCGGGCGAGGGCCTGTACGGGACGGAGTCCGGCCTCGGGACCTACGATTGCGTCCTCATCGCCACGGACCACTCCTGGTACGACTGGGAGAGGATGCACGACTGCGTGAGGGCCGGCAAGGCGCAGGGCGTCATCGTGGACACCCGCAACGCCCTGGCGTCCGTCGGCGAGGGCGACCACGCGTACAGGGCCGTCAACCTCAACGGGATGCCCGTCGCCGTCAGGGCGTAGGGCGGCGGCCGGGATCGGGGGGCCGCCCCGGAGGGGCGGCCCGCAGGCCCGCAGGAGGAAGGAAGGAAGGAAGGATGCAGTCAGGCGTTCACAGGGATTTGTATGACGGACCGCTGTCCGCTGGCCAGCTTCGCGCGCTGAAGCCGCATGCTGGCTGCGCGTGCGGAAGGATCGCGCAGTCCGAGGCGGAGAACGCGGAGTGGCGCATAATCGGTGGCAAGCCGCACTGCGGCGACTGCGCCGCCGAGGTTGCCCGCCGCGAGGCGGCGGTTCGGACCGCGGCCGACGAGAAGGAGAGGGCCGCAGCCGCGGAGATAGACGCGGCCGCTGGCCGCCCGGTCGACGCCCCGGCGCTCGAGGCGCTGTGGCGAAGAGAGGGGGAGGCGTGAAGACGACAGCCGAGTTCTTGGACGAGGTGATTGTACCCGATGGCCACGGGTGCCAGACGCAGTTGGAGAACGGCAAGTGGGTGAACGCTCGCTCGCTGGAGTTCAGCTACGGCATTGCCACTGCGGGGTTCTGGAGGGAGATGCGGCGTCGCGCGGTGGATGCCTGGCATGTGCTGCGCGGGCGCGCCGACGCGGTGGAGAAGAGATGAGCATGCGGGTATACCTTCAGAAGTTCGACAATCAGGAGGTGCAGGCGAGGTGCTGCGCCCTGTTCTCCAGGAGCCACAGGCCCTTGGACGAGCAGGCGGCCAAGGCGACAGCCGAGCAGGCCGAGGACTTCGCTCGCAGGTACGTCGTCTCGTACGGCCACAACAGCATCAACGACTGCGGCTCCGTCTGTCTGGCGATCGAGAGGGTCTCCATGCTCGCGGCCAAGTTCGTGGAGGACTACCCGCTCTTCAACGGCCAGGAGTCGTCCACGCGGTACATCCCGTTCGACGTGGCGCCGCTCGAAGAGGTGCTCGTGACGCCGTTCCCGGACGGCGACCCGAGGGCCGGGTTGCAGCGCGAGCTGATGGCCTTCTACCGCGACGCCAAGCCCGAGCAGCACGCCTTCATCGCGTCGGAGAACGGCATAGCGGACCTCGACGCCGAGTCGCCCGAGGTGCAGCGGGCCGTCCGGGCGAAGTCGTTCGACATCCTGAGGGGCTGGTTGCCGGCCGGGTGCCGGACGCAGCTCGCGTGGGTCACCACCTTCAGGCAGGCCGTCGAGCGGATCGAGATGATGCTGAGGCACCCTCTGGGGGAGGTGCGGGGGATCGGGAGGCTGGCCGCGGAGGCCTGCCTCCGGGAGCACCCCGGGGCGTTCGACGGCCTTGGGAGGGAGGGGCACATCGCGTCCGCCGACGGGTGGTACGACGAGGCGTTCTGGGAGGAGTACCACACGCCGATGATGCCTCTGCCGGACACGGTGTCCGTCCCCGCGAACGGCTTCGGGTCGGGCAGGTACGAGGGCAGGCCCGTGTCCAAGCGGGTGCCCGCGAGGGCCGATCTCCGCAGCGAGGAGATCGAGATTGTGCACAAGATCGACTACGGCTCCTGGCGGGACATCCACAGGCACAGGAACTGCGCGCAGGCGTTTCCGCTGCTGACTACCCAGGAGTTCGAGCCGTTCTATCACGAGAACCTGGCGCCCGGGCTCCGGGGCAGGGCCATGGACCTGTTCCGCAAGGCGCGCGAGATCATGCCGACGGGCGAGAGGTACCTCGACCAGTACGCCATACCGATGGGCTTCATGGTGACGTACTGGGCCAAGTGGAGCGTGTCGCAGGCGGCCTACGTGCTGGAGCTGCGGTCCAAGCCGACGGTGCATCCGACGGTAAGGAGGATGGTGCGTCGGATCGCGGACGCCGTCCTCGCCGCCGAGGGCTGCCCTGAGATCAACTGCGACTGGAGCGATTTCCCGTACACCAGGGAGATTGACATCCGGAGGGGGAGGGAAGGCTGATGGGCGACGGGCGCGGCAAGGCGTGGAGGCCCGGCGGGAAGCCGTTCCGGCTGTCGGCGACATGCATCGGCAACTGGGACTGCCGCTACAACGGCTACCTGACCTACATCAGGGGCCGGAAGCCGCAGTACCCCGACACCATCAACACCGTGTTCGGCTCGTCCTTCCACGAGGTCATCGAGACGGCGATGAAGCACGGCCGGGTCGATCCGCTGTTTCTGGAGCGGGGGCTGTTCATGCAGTTTGACAGGAACGTCGCCAAGGCCAAGATGCAGGCCAAGGACATCAGGAGGGTTAGTCACTTCAGGTCCCTGATCCCCGAGGTCGTGGAGAACGCCATCGAACTGTGCCAGGGCTGCGACCTCATGCGGCCGCCCGTCGAGACGGAGAAGAAGCACATCCTCAAGTACCGGGGCTGGGAGATCGCAATCATCATCGACCTGCTGATGGACGACGCCGAGGGGGCGCTCCATGTGTTCGACTGGAAGACGGGGCAGGCGAGGAACTGGGACGAGGGCCGACCCCTCACCGAGGAGGATGTGGACGGCCATGTGCAGCTAACGCTGTACCACCTCGCCGTGCACAAGATATTCGGGAGGCCGCCGGGCAGCCTGAACCTGCTCTACCCGCGGGACACGGTCAGGCTGGAGCTCGCGCCGCGGACCAAGAAGCACTTCTCGATGCTGTCGTCGAAGATGGACGCGATCATAGACTGCGCGGAGGAGTTCGAGAGGACCGGCGACCGGGGACTTTTCCCGACCAGCCCGTCCCCCGACGCCTGCCGCTTCTGCGACCACAAGGACATCTGCTCCGACGTGCACCCCGACGCGCTGAAGCCCCCCTCCCCCCGTCGGGCGTCGTTCGGCCGCGATGACGGCAAGGGCAAGGGGAGGAAGCGGAGCGTCAGCGAGGCCGTGAAGGTGAGCGGCGTCAAGGTTCGTCGCCCCAAGAGAGAGGGGGCCGCCAAGTGAGGGAGTTCTTCGACGGGCTGGAGCACCTACGGGACTTCGCATCGTCCGACGAGCTGACGTCCAACTGGTTGCTCAACCAGATTGTGCCCGAGGGCGGCGGCGACCTGAAGGTCACGGAGATAGACGACGACACGGTCGCGGACTTCCTCGGTAGGCTGGCCAACTCCAAGCTGTTCATGCCGAGCGGGGAGCATAGCCTTCTGTGGCTGAAGGCCAGACTCGGACTGCGTCTGGAGCAGGCGGAGGGCCAGCGGTCGGAGGCGTGGGAGAGGGTGCGGACTAGACTACGGTACATGCTGGCCAAACTGGACATGCTGTTGTCCGCGATGGATTCCGGGGACCTGGAGCCGCCGGAGGACGGCGGCGAGGAGCCCGGCGGCGGCCTGACGGTGGAGACGAACTGATGGATGCCATAGAACTCGTGCGGGAATACCTGACCGTCGGAGACCCGGGGCGGCTCAACACCATCGCGGAGTCCGCCGTGGTGCCCATACGCAGGCTCATCGAGGCGAGCTGCGACATCATCGACGAGGAGAGCTACCAGTCCAGCAGGGACCACATAAAGTCAATCGTGTCGCAGAGGATGGAGCAATCGAGGTTGGCTCGCCGGTCCGTCGAGATGGGCGACGAGGAACTCTTGCAGGCTTTCCAGGAGATGTGCGCCGAAGCCACGCGGGAGGTGTCCTTCGCCATGCTGAGGAGGGACGTGATTCGGCCGAAGCCGGACGTGGGCGACCGACTCGCGGACGAGCTGAGGATCAAGAGCCTCTTGGTCTCGTGCGACTACTCCAGGCTGGGCTGGCTGTGGGTAGAGAGGGTGATGACGCCCGAGATGCGGCTCTCCATACCGCAGGATCACTACCACGCCGTGCGGCACGAGCTTTACTACATCTGCGTCACGGAGGCTGTGCGCATGCACCGGGCGATAGAGCTGAACAACTTCAGCTACCGCGAGGCGCAGAGGACCGTCGAGAAGATCAGGGAGAAGGCCAACCAATGTGTCTCGGAGGGCCGCATCCCCAAGTTCAAGGGGAAGGTCATAGGCCGGTCGAGGCCGCTTTTCCGGAGGGTCAGGGAGCGGCTGCGCAAGGAGGAGGGCGATGCCAAATCCTAGCAGCATACCGCACGGCGCCGTCGTAAGGACGGCGGCCGACAGGGCCGAGTACATGGCAACCATCGAGGAGTACGAGTCGCAGGGTTACCGCTTCTCGCCATGCGACGACCTGAAGAGGCTCCATTGGGCGGCGATTGGTATCGCCGGCCCGGATCGTCCGCTCGTGTGGGTAAGGACCCCCATACTTGAGATCGTCGGCGACGCCGAGGCCGACGACGAGGTCGGGGACATCGACGACCGTGGCCGGGTGGTTACCAGCGGCACGCTCCATCTCGGCGACAGGATCGAGGAGGTCACCACCGATCTGTTCAGGTATCAACGGGCAATCCAGAGCCACAAGGACAGGGGGCATCATCTGGTGGAGGCGAGCGACCCGCTGACCTTCCGGCTCGCGTTCGTATGCACGACCTGCGCGCGTTTGGTCAGGGTCGATTGGGACCAGTGCATCGACTTGGGCGCGGTTCTGGAGCACGGCGTCAAGGAGGATGGCGATGGAGAATACGACGGCTGATGTTCCGTGGGCCGCCGCCGGCCCGTTCGGGTTCTGCCTGCTTCCGGGAGCGCCCGGGGCCGCCGCGTCGTGGCTGGAGTCCGCCGAGTGGCAGAACTCGTGCCGCCTGATTGGCGAGTGGGCCGAGGGGGCGGACCCGTCCGATCCGTTCACATCCGTGGTCAGGGTGTCCATGTCCGGCACAATCAGCTTTGACAGGGCCGCACGGGTCTTCGCGTCCATATGCGACCACAAGAGGTCCGGGTTCGAGGAGAAGCGGGCAATGCTCAGTTCTTGGGCGGAGGCCGTCGCAGGCGCCGGCCCGAGCGGGGACGAGGAGTCCGATCTGCTGTTGTGGCGGACGGCCTGGGCGCCGACGCTTGCCCCGGATGCCCCGGACGGAGGTATCCATGAGATTGACGCGGCAGGGTTGTTCCGGATGCTGTCCGGGGGCGCCCCGCATCGGCTCGGCATGTGCGACGCGTTTTTGTCTCGCTTGCCGTCGGAGTTCGACCCGGAGGCCAGCGCGTTCGCGCTGTCGCTCCTCCGCGACGAGATGGCGGTCGAGGGCAAGGTGTACGACACATACAAGGGGCTGTTCGGCGCGATTCTGGAGATCATGCACTGGCCGGCGATGTCGGCGAATGCCCGGACGCGCATAGAGTCATCATTGCTGGGGGTCGCATGCGAGCGCAGGACATCATACACGACATCCCAAGCCGTTTCATCGATGCCGGAAACGCGGCAGAGCTTCTCCGGCTAGCTTCGGAAAGGTGCTGCGGCCGCAAGAGAGTGTTTCCCACATCGGATGCGAGGCGAAATCCGCCCATACGCGGCTTCGTGTGCGACGGCTGCGGCACGGCGTGGAACATAACGGAATCGCTCTGGAACAGGACCGTCGGCTTCCTTCCGCAGGAGTACCGCGAGTACTTCTCGGGCGAGGAAGGCCTGCGAGCCGCCTGCGCGGCGCTGAACGCTGGCGCCATGGGGGTGTCGCGTGGCGAATGACTTCGCGGAGCTCCCCGTGCCGTCAAGGCTCGCGATACCATCCGGGTGCGGCGTCGGGGAGGCCATTTTCTCCCACGCGACCTCCGGGTTCTGGGTCGAGCCGGAGTACGACGGCCTGCGGTGCCAGGCGATGCTGTCCGAGTCCGGCTGGGTGTTTGCGGGCAAGACCCCTAGCAGCGCCGCGCGGCCGGAGTACGCCAACATACCGGGGCGGTGCCCGGAGATCGTCGAGTCCCTGAGTGGCGCCAACCTGCCCTCAGGCACGCTGTTCGACGGCAAGCTGGTCTGCGGGGACGGCTGGCAGTCGCTGTCGCGGCGCCTGACGTGCTCATCCGACAGGTTCCGGGATATGCCGGAGACACGGTTCGAGATGGTCGTCTCCGATGTGATCGAGTTTGGGCGGGACAAGACGGACATTTGGCCTCTTTTCGAGCGCAGGCGGCTTCTGGAGGGTGTTGTGCCTCGCTCCGGCGCGGTCCGCGTGCCTGTCTCAAAGAGCGGGGACGATGGCCTGAACCTCGCCTTGGAGCTTCTCCGGGACGATTCCGTGGAAGGGGTGCTGCTGAAGCGCATCCTGTCGCAATACCCGGGCGGCGGCAGCACGAAGGACTGGCTGGTGCACAGGCGAAAAGAGGTGCATCTCGCGGTTGTGCTGGATGTCTCCGAGGGCAGGGGGAAATTGCGGGGCATGGCGGGCAGCCTTGTGATCGGGCAGTATTTCCCGGACGGCAAGATGCGCCGGGTGGCGTCCCTGGACGGCATGGCGTCCGATCAGAGGCATTACGCATGGGTCAACCGCCGCAGCATAGCAGGCACCGTGGTGGCTTTCGTGTCTCAGGGCAGGACCGAGACCAGCTACCGCAGGCCCAGGCTCCTGGATTTCCGGCCCGAGGCCGATCCGGGGCTCTGCCAGTGGGAGGGGACTTAATATCGTTTTGTCATTTCCTGGCCGGGTGAGGCTTGCTGCGCCCCTTCAGCATCGGGTACGGGCGTGTGCGCCGTCGCCGTGGACGGCCAGAGAGTGTCGTAAAAGCGCAGCGGGGAGGTAACGATGGGCTTCAAAAAGGTCGGCACGCCGACTCCAGTCTCCAGCGTCACGGCTAGCTGCAAGTGCGCAGCCTGCCAGAAGGAGTGCGTATGCACCCTGGAGGACGGGCGGTATCTTTGCGAGGACTGCCTGAGCAAGTCCCCGGAGGAGTCCAGCGATACGGAGGGGCAAAATGGCGTATCATGAACGCGATTTCAGCCACTGGATAGAGAAGTTCTACACGACGGAACACATGCCGCACCGGCTGGAGAGCCGGACCGTGGAGGACTTCGAGCAGACCGACTGGGAGAGGTTCCAGCATGTGACATACATCGTGAAGAACCTTCTGCCGAAGCTCGAAAGGGAGGTCATACTCCTGAGCTTCTTCCAGAACAAGCGCCAGCGCGAGATTGCACGGATGCTCAACGTGAGCCAGGAGATGGTCGCGTACTACAAGAAGCGCGCGATCTTCCGCGTAAGGATGTGGCTACGCAACCGCACCATCGACTTGCAGAGGATGCAGGAGGTGCTAGAGCGGTGGATCACCGATAGGCAGGTCAGGGCCATAATGCTGTATCTCCGGCACCACAGCCAAGACACGGTCGCCAACGAGCTGAAGATAACCCAAGCCGCGGTCAGCAGCCGCATTACGTTGGGGCATCGCCACCTTAGGAGGATCATACGCACGCCGTTCGCGGCGGAGCAGAGAGAGGAACTGCGGAGGTATGTGGAGGTCGTGAGCGATCTGATCGCGCACAACAGCCTGCTCGACATCCAAGCGAAGAAACCGCGCCGAGAAGGGGCGGTGGTGAAGAACTAGGAAGGGACGGGACCACATGGGCCAGAACAAGAAAGCCATAAGGCAGAACGTGCTGGAGGGGGACAACCTCCCCAACGCCATCCTGAACGCCGTCATAGCGGGCTTCGACTCGGCGACCATCGTGAACGATACCATCGAGGTGCTCCAGCAGGGCGAGACCAGCTCGTTCATGTTCGAGGCCACGCCAGACGCCATCGAGCAGTTCGCGGACACCTTCGTGGCCAAGGTCCGGACGGTGGCCCAGGAGCTTCGGGAGTTCGAGTACATCGACAAGCCCGTCATACGGCGGCGAACCAACGAAACGCTCTCCGTCCAGCCGGACGCGGAGGTTGGCCAGGACACTGGTGTCGAGGCGACCCCCGATGAGGGCATCGCGGACGACGGGGACGACGGGATCGAGGTGGAGTCAGCCGAGGCAGTCGCTGATGATCCGCTCGCAGATACCGAGGACGGGACGGATATTTCGCCGGATTCGCTCGACGAAGAGACGGTGCGCAAGGTGGCCGTGGAGGACGTCGACATCGACGCGATACTCGCGTCTATAAAGCCGGCTGGAGATGGCAAGTACACCGGAAAGGTGGCCCTCAAGTTCCCGAACAATGTCGCCCAGCTAGGGACGGTGGTATCGGGTGGCGTAGAGAAGAAGTTGCCAGTGGAGGCGATAAACAAGCAGGGCATCGATGTCGATGAGCTCGGCGAGGCCGTCATAGACTACGCACTGGACTTCATCGCCAGAAACGCGGAAGAGCGGTTCGGCGGCATGGATTCAGAGACGGCTAGGAGGACGCTCAAGTTCACCGACAGCATGGCGTTCTCCAAGTCCAATGACCGAGCGCTCGTGTCCACTTTCGAGGTGGGGGGTGAATAAGTGAGCGGAAACAGGATCGACGACGACAGGAGCCTACTGGACGACATCCTGCTCGACGAGCTGGATGACGACGAGGTCGCCGCGCTGCTCGGCGGCGGTGGGCCAGGCGAACTTCACGGGCGACCCACCCCCTCGTATGGCGGGCATTTCTCAAACGCCGACGGCATGGTGGAGAGGCCGAAGACTCCGGAGGTTACCGACGAGAACTGGAAGATTGTCGGCGACAAGGTCGTGTTCGACAGGGAGGCGAGCGAGGGGGACAGTTCTAGCACCAAGAGGCTGATCAAGCCGGAGGAGGTTCCCGGGGCCAAGACGCGGGGGGAGCATGTCCCGCTCAGCAAAAGGAACATCGCCGCGTCCAGAAAGGGTTCGCCGGGCATGTGGATTGTGCCGGAGAAGCCCGCCGGCAACGACATGGATTTCGGCGGCATGGTGTTCGTGAAGGAGGATGAGTAATGACGCCCGAGTCCATCAGCGATATGCTCGCCAAAACCACCCTGACCCCGCGGGAGGCGAGGCTGCTTCGGCGCGCCGGAAGGTTCTTCACCGTCCGCGTAGCCGGGCGAGGGGACAGGAATCTGTACCAGGACGCCGAGACGGGCGAGTTCTGGGAGATGAAAGAGGGCGCCGTGGTGCGGCTTGTCGGCGTGGACGACACCGGCATCGTCAAGTCCAGCTCGAGGTCCGCAGGCGGCACCACGGGATATTACCGGGATAAGCGCACAGAGCAGAGTCCCGGCACGTTCAACGACGGCGCGGGCGAGAAGAACACGGACAAGCTTGCGGTCGATGACGATCTCGAAAGCGAAGCAGCCATCGGGATGCGCCCCGACAGGCAGCATCAGGAAAAGCCATACAACCTCGGCGAGAGCCCCGGGCATGCGCAGACGGCAGCCAAAGAAGAAGACCCGTTCAAGGAGGGCGAATGGGTCGTGGATTCCGATGGCGAGGAGTACCAAGTCAGCGAGGATCAGGGCAGGGACGGCACGGTGGAGCTGGAGGATGGCACTGGAAGGAAGCAGAAGTACCCCACCCCGCAGGGCCTGACCAGGAAGACCACGGCAGCAGAGGCGTCTTCACAAGGTATGAGGGTCAACCAAGAGTCCGGATCGATCGACTTCAGCATTACCGGGTTGCCGGATGAGTGCCGCGGGTCTGGCGAGACAGAAATCGGATCGATGCGGGGGGACTCACTCGGTTTCCTGGGAGAGCTAGAGGTCTCCGAGGTCGCGGCCGTCACGCACCGTGAGGAGATGGACCGCATAGTGTCCGCCGGCAAGGTGGGGCGCCGCGAGGCCAGAGCGCTCCGCCGTGCGGGTAGGTTCACCCCGGTATCGCAGGAGATGTACCGCGATGTCGTCACAGGTGATTTGTGGTCCGTCGAGGGCGACTCCGTGGTTAGGGCGGAAATCGGCAAGACTGCGGCCAAGAGTCCGGAGATCCGAACGGCGGCTTGGGATATCATCCAGTCCGTGCTTGAGCGCGAGCGTGGCTGGGTGCCCGAGTTCCACGCCAGCCGAGACCGTGATGCCGCAGGCATTCATCTGGAGAACCCGACGGCCGACGACGTTATGGACGCGATACACGCGGCGCGGAATCAGGGTTACAGGGTCGTACACGTGCATTAGACGAGGTGGTCGCTATGGCAGAGGACAGCGTTTTTGACAGCGGGTTGAGCGGCGTGCTCGGCAACTCCTCGGGATCGCAGAAGTCGGCCGAGTGGGAGGAGAACCTCCTTGACTCGTTGACCGAGGAGGAGCTGGAGAGCCTCGTGTCCGAGCAGCCCGGAGACACCGTGCGCATGGCGTCGTCCGTAGATTCCATGGATCCGGACGCGCTGGAAGAGGAAATGCGACGGGATGTGAGGCGGGCAGCCGTGTCCGGGCAGGATGTCTCCGACGACCTCGCCGCCCTCGCCGCCGAGATGGAGTCTGCGGAGCAGGCCGGATGGGGGTCTGGCGACAAGGACATCGCAAGGTTTGTGACCGGGAAGCTGTACGAAGGGCACAGCCCCAAGCAGATTCGGGGACTCCTGAATCTGATGTATCCGACAGGCAGGGTGGACGCGTTCTGGGCGGACTGCGGCAAGAAGGTCCTGTCCAAGTACGGCAGGCTTGGCTTCCTCTATATCGACGCCTCGGATTTCCACGACGATGTCGAGATGGACGAAATGCTGGGGGGGCAGAAGAAGATAGGACAGATGGCGCTGGAGTCCATCAAACCCGCCGCCCGGTGCGGGGACTGCACGCTGAATCGCGGCGGCTTTTGCATGAGGTACAACCTCGCCCTGGATAGCGATCCGGTGGTGAAGAACGCAAGGCAGGCCAGGAGGGTATTGGGCAAGTTTGCGAGGCTTTCCGACGCGGCGGAGCAGCGGGTGGCGAAGGCTCAGGATGCCGTGGATGCCGTCGAGGCCTCGAAGTCCCCCGATCCAAGGGAGTATGACCGAATCGTCTCAGGCTTCCTGACGGAGGTCGGACAGCCGCAGGCTGGCAGAAAGGGCGACACCGGCAAGGCGAGGCTCCCCGGCGCCACGGAGGCGGCCACCAGGCCGCAGCCCCGTTCGGACGCCGATGTCGAGGCATTCGTGCGAGCGAGGCTGGCCGAGTCCCCGGGGATGACCTTCGCCGAGCTCAGGGGCTCCGCGATGTCGTCGCTCGGGCGGCGACGGGCCAAGGCATGGTTCAGGAGCAACAGGACAGCCGTTGTCCGTCTCGTCGAGGGGGCCGCCCGGGACGCCGCCGCCGCCGGCCGGGAGAAGGAGTCGCGCGACGTGATGGACAAGGTGCAGGAGACATTGGAGACAAGGCACGGCCCGCACCGCGCGAAGAGGATCATGGAGGCGAGGGGCGACGATCCCGAAAGGTACGCCGGCGTGCTCGGCAGATCGTCCGACACGGAGACCAGAAGGATAGGCACCGGGCAGCAGAGTCCGCGAACGATGCCGGATTCGTGCAAGGCGAGGCCCATAGGTCGACTGGACGACGAGATGCGGGAGGCCGCCCGCGCCGCCGCCGCCAGAGGCGTTCCGGCAGAAGGCATCCGGGCCAACTTGGTGTCCAAGTTCGGGGAGAAGCGGCTGGCCGCCTTCGAGAGGGACTGCCCCGACGATATCAGGGAAATGGCCGCACGGGCCGGCCTGGGCTTCGGCGCCGAGGACGACGAGGGGGCCAGGGCCTTCGAGGAGTCCCTAGAGCGAAACGGCGGCAACGTCAGGGCGACCGTGTCCGAGATTCGCCGGTCGCTGGGCCGGCGCCGCGCGGCGATGCTGATTTCACAGCACCCGCGGATCGAGGCCGCAACCGCCGCCGCGTCCAGGACGCATGGCGCGGCGGCCGCGGACGCCTCGGACAGGCGCATCGCCAGCAGCGAAGGCGCCGCGAGGCCCCTTGTGCCGGAGGGGTCAATCGATTTCGACGCAATCGCAAGGGAGGCCGCTGAGGCCGCCGAGCCGGAACCGGAGATGCTGGCCTCCAGCCTGCCGCCGGCCAAGCTCGATCCCACCCTAGTGGCGCAGCCGGAGATGGACGATGTCGAACCCGGCTATACCGTTCCCGGCGACGCGCCGGATCCATTGATCTAGGTGCATCTTCGTCGTCCCGGCAAGGCGGCGATAGAATCCGCCATGGGCGCCCCCAGGGACTATCGCCGTGCGTACGAGTTCATGCAGCGGGCAGAGGACATCTATGTCCGCTGTCTCCGGAGGAACGAGAGCGCGATGGCGTACCTTCGCAACCGCGGTTTCACCGATGCAGCGATACGGGAGTTCGGGCTGGGGTACGCCCCCCGCGACGATGCCGTCAGAAGGAACCTGTGCGTCACGCCAGATGCGGGACACAAGATCAAGTTGGCCTTCCAAGTGAGCCTCATCACGCGGACGGACGATGGCACGTACAGAGACTTCCTCCGTGACCGAATCACATTCCCGATCAAGTGGCCGGACAGGAGAGGCAAGTTCCGCATCGTGGCCTTCAGCGGTCGCACGATGAGGGAGGGAGATCCGGCGAAGTACATAAACAGCAAGAAGACGTTCCTGTACAACAAATCGGCCATGGTGTACGGCCTCGATCACGCGCACGAGGGCATCCTGGAGAGCGGCACGGTCGTATTGGTCGAAGGCTACACGGACTGCATGGCCGCCCACCAAGGCGGCATGAGGAATGTCGTAGCCGCGTCCGGGACGGCATTCACAGACGAGAGCGCGCACATACTGTCGATGTACGCAAAGCAAGCCAAGGTTGTGATGGATCCGGACCAAGCAGGGGAGGGCGCGGCGGAGTCCGCGGTGGACACGCTGCGGCGCGCTGGCGTGGACGCCTCGGCTGTCACGCTGCCGGACGGATTGGACCCAGCGGATTTCATCCGGTCCCACGGCCCCCAAGCTTTGGCGAAGGTGGTGAATGATGGGTGATTGGAGAGACACGAGGTACGGAAGAAAGCTGCTCTCGCTCAAGCTGCGAACAGGATTCGATCCGTCGGTTGCCTTACACATCATGCCGCGGCCCGGTTGCCCGCTGTGCAGGCTCAAGGAAACGCCGGAGGTCGTGAGGCTCATACATTCGGCAAGATTCGCCGGCGACTCCTACCCCATTCTGATCGACAAGTACGCGACAAGTTGTCAGGAGGAGGGGTTCGAGCTGACGGTGCCTATGCTGGCCGACCACTTCAGCAGCCATTTCGTTATGAGGAAGCGCTCATGAGCGACGAACATCCAAATGATGAGCATGCCCCGGTAGGCGAACATGCCCCCGCCGAGGAATGCGGCCGAGAAATGATTGCGGGCTTCCTGAAACCCAATCCGGACTGCCTCCTGTGCGGCAGCGAGGTGTCGTTTGCGGTGAACAGAGATTGGCTGGATGGCAAGTCCTACGAGGAGCTGGCGAAGGAGCACCAAGACGACTACCGCAAGGCATCGGGTGGACATCCGCTGACCCCGACCACGCTGGCCGTGCATTTCAATGGTCACGTCAATGCCAAGGGCGCCGCCGTAAACAAGTGGTCCAAGTCGTTGGCAGCAAGGCAGTCGCAGACCGCAATCGAGGCGATGCCATCCGAGGACGGAGACACCCTGTTCGACAGCATCACGCAGAGAGGCCAAAGCGTGAACAAGCAGGCTGCTGCGGATCTCGTGATCATGGAGATGGTATCCAACCTGAAAGACATGAAACGCGATATCGCCGAGAGGCGCGCGGAAGGCCGAACATTCGATCTGGCGGTAGCCATGAAGGAGTTCGGGAAGCTGTTGCAGGGCTTCCACACCAACCTCATAAAGGCTGCGGAGACCGAATCGAAGCTAGAGGTGAACGCCTCAAACATACAGAGCGCCAGGGTTCTGGATTTCGCCGTGCTCAGAAGCCTGCCCGATTCCAGGATAACGGATGACGAGTTTGCCAGGAACGCCGAGCAGCTCTGGTTCACCATAGCAGTGAAACACATTGTAGGCAGGCTTGACGAGGCGATGAGGGACACGCAACTGGACGCACCGACCCGGGCAGCGGTGCTGGGGCGCATCAAGGCGTCCATGCAGGGGTTAGACGAGTCGGTTTCGGATGAGTACGAACGGGAGATGCGACCGCTCCGGTCCGAGCGGGGCATAATCGATGTGGAACCGGAGTCCGAGGAGGGGCAAGCATGAGGCGGACCGTAGCCAAGGGCGTCAAGCGGTCGGAGGCCCGCAAACAGTCGGGGCGACGGGTGGCCCAGCCGCCCCAGTCAGCCCCGGCTCAAAGGCGACGCCAGGTCGCAGACGGCCCGTCCCCGCAGCCGGGCGCTTCGCCCCCGCAGGCCAAGCCGCAGCAGAAGCTGCCCCAGAAACCCGGCCGGACGAACGCCCAGGCCCGCAAAGACGCCAACAGCGTCCGGGTGGTGGCGGAGTCCTTGCGAGACCAGACCTTTCTCGCGGCACTGCAACGCGGCGCGCCCGATCTAGTTCGGCTGTACATGGGGACAAAGATGAAGAGCCGCGGCTGCGGGGGCTGCGGCATGAAGAGCCTGTTCCGCATGGTGCATGAACAGATTAGTAGCCGGAGGGACATGCCTGCCTTGGCGGAGGCGATGAGTTACCTGATAGAACGGGGTTGGACGACATAGGAGACGAACGTGCCGACCGGGTTCAGGAGAATAACATCAGAGCGGTGGGAAGCGGAGGTGCCGTGCCCCCACCCCGGCCCGTGCAGCCTGGTGATATCCGACGGCCAAACCGGTGGCGTGATTGCCCGATCCGAGGGCGAGTCCTCCGATGGCGTTGCCAAGTTTGAGATTCCGTCCCTCCCCCCCTCGCTCGTGCGGATCACCGTAAAGCACGGCGGCACCTCGACCGAGGGGCTTTGCAGGGTGCCGGCGCTCGGCAAGGGGGCGCCGACCCGGAAGGAGGAGGTCGTGGTACCCATGTCTGTTGTCCGCAAGGCGGTGCCGGGGATACTGATTGACGACATCCGGCGCCGACTCGCCGTGGGCGGGCTCGCGGTGGGCAAACGCACCCCGCTATTTGCGGCCGTGGCGGAGTTCGCCCCACGGTCGGTTTCGTGCCAACTGGTGGCCGCGAGCAACGATAGTTTCAGGTTCGTCTGCGAGGTGGAGGCATGAGGATAGGTGTCACTGGCGCCGGGGGGTTCATCGGAACCCACCTTTGTTTCTCTCTCGCCAGCGCCGGGCATTCGGTCCTGGCCCTGGACGATCTGTCACACGGGGTAGACTCCTTCTCCGGGAAGGATTTGAGAAGGATACGCTTCCACGAGATAGACGTGTCGAAGTCACCCGACGAAATAAGGAGCCTCTTCGAGGATTTCCGGACCGACGCCGTGTGCCATTTGGCGGATGCGTCCTTGGCCAGTCCGGCGTGGGACACATGCATGTTCGGGAGGTATGTGGACGCACTCGTGAACACCATGAGCGCCTCCATAGCGATCGGGGTGCAGAAGTTCGTTTACGCCTCCAGCGCGGACTACCTCTTCGGCAGGCAGTGCGAGATGCCAGTGCGGGACACGATGAAGTCGAGGCCAGCCAACCTGTACGGGGTGCACAAGCATAACTGCGAATGCATAGTCACGCACATGGCAGCCGCGAGCCGACTCAGATGGGCGGTGGTCAGGCTGCCCTATGTGTACGGCGCCAGCGCCAGGCATTTGGCGAAGAAGGCCAGGAAGGGGTATTGCTTCATATCCGATGCCCTGAAACGCAGAGGGCGTCCGGTGATACGCATTCCGGGGGACGGCAACCAGACCAGAGATTTCCTGTGGGTTGGGGATGCCGTGGCTGCGTTGGAGGCAGCGATCCAAGACAGAGGACTCGTCGGCGTAGCTAACGCTGGCACGGAGATAGAAACGCCGGTCAGGAAGGTCCTAGAACGGATAGAGGAGCTGACGGGCCGCAAGGCGAGGGTTGAGTATCTCTACAAGAAGAAGGATGACGTGCCGCGCAGCCAAGTGAGCGCAACGACCATGCGAGAGCATCGTTGGAGGCCAAAGACTGGTATCGCGCACGGCCTAGAGAACTTGGCGGAGAACGGCATCAAGGCCATATACGAGGGAGACGGCGCATGATAACAAAGGGAGTTGTCCTCGCGGGCGGTACCGGTAGCAGATTGGCCCCCGCCACCAATGTGACCAACAAGCACCTGCTGCCTGTCGGCAGCGATCCGATGATCTACTACCCCATACGATCGCTTGTCAGGGAAGGGGTGGACAAGATTCTCGTGACGTTGGGCGGCAACGCCGTAGGGGACATCGTGCGCGTCCTGTCGGACGAGCCGGAGTTCCGCTCGGTGGACTTCACATTCAAGTACCAGAAGCAGGCCGGCGGCATAGCCGAGGCGCTTCAACTGGCCCAGGACTTCGTCGGAGCGGACAATTTCTGCGTCTTCCTTGGCGACAACATCCTGCTCGGCACGCTCGGTGACGCGTTCGGGCAGTTCGATGCCGACCCTGACGCGCGGGCGATGGTCTTCCTGAAGGAGGTGCCGGATCCGCACCGGTTCGGCGTCGCCGTCGTCGAGGACGGAACAATCACGCAGGTGCTGGAGAAGCCTAAGAACCCGCCGTCCCCGCTCGCCATAATCGGGGTATACTTGTATACGTCCGATGTCTTCTCGGTAGCCAGCCAGCTTTCGAGAAGCGACCGCGGCGAGTTGGAGATAAGCGATGTCCAGTCTCACTACATGTCCGCAGGCGCCCTTCGCCACAGGGTCATCAGCAACGACTGGACGGATGCCGGGACCCCGTACTCGCTTGCTAGGGCCAATTTTGCGGCCATGTCCGTCGAGGACCGGAGGACCATTCGCAGGGATTTCGGCGGATAACTGCCGGCGGGGGGCGATATAGATGGTTCCGTGCCCTAAATGCGGCGCCCCTCTGGAGCGGCGGGTGGCGAAGGCCACAAGGCGCGCCTTCTACGGCTGCACGAGGTACTTTGATACTCGGTGCAGCGGAGCCATGGAGGAGGGCGACTACCGCAAGGCCATGGCGGTGGTCTCCAAGCAGCGGGGGAGGATAATCTCTCGCGCGATCGACGCCTCGGAGTCGAAGCCGTATCCGGAGGCCACCCCGTACTCCGGAGAACTGGTTAGGACCTCCGAGTTTGAGTATCCCATCGGACTCAACCAGCCCGGCATAGGCGTCGAGTTCTTCAACCCACCGCAGTCGTTCATCGCACGGAATGCTTTGCACCGGAAGCGGTGCAATCTGATAATCACGACGCCTACGTCCAGTGGCAAGACATCCATGGCGGAGATGGTCATTTCCCGCCAGCTTGCCCTTGGCCGCCGGACCGTCTATGTCTCCCCGCTAAAAGCGGTGACCAGCGAGAAGTTCCAAGAGTGGACCGACAGCGCGCACCCCTTCTCGTCGAAGCGGCTGTCCATCATGACGGGCGATTACCAGCTCAGCGCCAGCCGCACGGGCGAACTCGCCGAGTCGGACATAGTCCTCATGACAAGCGAGATGCTGGACTCCAGATCCCGCAAGCAGGGCGAGGAGAAGTCGGGGTGGATATCGGGTGTCGGGGCCATCGTAGTGGATGAGGCACACCTGCTAGGGACCGACAGGGGCCCGGCACTGGAAGTCGGCCTGATGAGGTTCACGGAGATGTGCTCGGCTAGGATAGTGTTCCTGAGCGCGACCATGCCGAACATAGAGCAGGTCAAGTCCTGGCTTACCCGCCTGAACGGTATCCCGACCATCACGGTAGACTTACCTTGGAGGCCGGTGGAGCTTCGCATGCACTGGCTGCCGTACGAGCATAGCGGGAATCCGCGAGTTCGAGACGAGAGGTTCGACGCCGTGCGAGAGATAGTGCTGAGGCATCAGGGCGCGGGCGGCACGCTCGTGTTTGTGCACACCAAACGCATGGGGCGGGAAATGCGGGATATGCTCAAGCGGGCTGGCGTCAAGTGCGAGTTCCACTCCGGGGAACTCAGCAAAGAAGCCAGGCGGGAGATAGAAGCCAAGTTCCGCAGTCGGGAGTTGCCGGTGCTCATCTCCACGAGCACCTTGGCGTGGGGCTGCAACCTATAAGGGGGATTGCTGTGCGGGTGATTGTGTATGTCCACGGAAGCAAGCGCGCTGGCAAGACGGTTCTTTCCCAGGAGCTTGTGCGGCTGGCAAGGGCCGAGGGCGTAGCCGCCGAGACAGCATCCATCGTCGGGGTGATGCGACAACACATCAAAGACATGTTCAGCCTCACCGACGAGCATGTGCACGGCGACCTGAAGGAGACCCCGCTGCCCGATTGCAACGGATACTCCACGAGGGAGCTGATGGACGATTTCGTGACTTGGCATTTCGAGCGGGACCCGAGCCGCATGTGCTTCATCCGCGGCTGCATGGCCGACATCGGGCGGCGCGACGGCGTGGGCCTCTTCTGCATCCAGGATGTGATACATCCGCACGAGCCCCCCTACATCCGTGAGTCCGCCGAGGCGATGGGCGCCGTGGCCATCGGGGTGCATGTCCGCAGGCCGGGGCACACCGAGACATACGGCGTAAACATGCCCCCAGAGCAGTTCGACATTTCAATAGCCAACACGGGCACCCTGGAGGAGTACTTGGCGAAGGCAGAGGGCGTGCTGGCCCGAGTCCGCCAACTCCGGGGCGTATAATAGGCGGATGGCTAGAAGGGTCGCCCAACGCATGATCGGATTTGTCGGCGCCCCCTCCACGGGCAAGACCACCCTCGCCAGGGCGGTGGCCAACGAGGTGGGCCTCAGGGGTCTCGCTGTGGAGTTCGTGTCCGAGTACGCCCGCACGTACATACAGAGGTATGGACCCATCGAGTCCGTCTCCGAACAGCTAGTCATATTCGACGGACAGGCCAGACGCGAAGACGACGCGAGATCCACCGGGGCCGACTATGTCATCGCGGAGACGCCGGTCTTCACGGGGTACGCCTACGGGTTGGAGAAAATGTCCGCATCCGCGAAGGACACGCGGGTTCTCCAGGTCGTCCACAGGCTGATTCTGGAGCGCCTGCGCCTCTACCACCGCGTGTACTACATACCGATCGAGCTGCCCCTCCAGCGGGACGGCACCAGATCGGAGACGGAGGAAACCCGCCGCCGGCTCGACGCCAGACTTCGGGCATCGCTCGAACTCTGGGCGCCATCTTTCGTAACGGTGAGGGGAGACCTGAAGGATAGAATGCAAGTGGTCCTGGAGACCGAGTTCCCAAGGAGCAGGAGGAGAGCATGAACGATCCGGCCAAGGATATCATCTATGGTGACGAGGCCCGCAGCAAGATTAAGGACGGCGTGACCAAGCTGGCGAGGGCCGTCAAGGTCACCCTCGGCCCGTGCGGCCTGAATGTCGTGTCCAAGCTTCCCTTCGAGGACTCGCCGACCATCACGAAGGACGGCGTCTCCGTCGCCAAGGAGATAAACCTCGCCGATCCGTACGAGAACATGGGGGCCCAGATGGTCAAGGAGGTCGCCTCGAAGACCTCCGACATCGCCGGTGACGGAACCACCACGGCAACCGTGTACGCGGAGGCGATTTACCTGGAGGGCCTGAAGAACATAGCCGCAGGCGCCAACCCGATGGAGCTGAAGAGGGGGATCGACTTGGCCGTGTCCGTCGTGGTCGAGGCTCTGTCCGGCATGAGCACGGAGGTCGATGACTCCAAGCAGATCGAGCAGGTCGCCACCTGCTCGACCAACCATGACGCCGAACTCGGGCAACTGATCGCCGAGGCTATGGAGCGCGTCGGCAAGGACGGCGTAATCACGGTGGAGGAGGGCAAGGCGTACAACACGACCGTCGATTACGTGGAGGGCTTGCAGTTCGACAAGGGCTTCCTGTCGCCGCATTTCCTGCGGCCGGGCGAGGCGCCCCCGCTCGAACTCGAGAACCCGTTCGTCCTGATCTGCGACAGGAAGATCACCAGAGCGCACGACCTCGTGGCCGCGCTGAACCACGCCGCGCAGTCGGAGGGCCGCCGGCCGCTGCTGGTCATAGCGGACGGCGTGGATGGCGAGGCCTTGGGCACGATGGTCATCAACCGCCTCCGAGGCACCGTCGAGTCGTGCGCGGTGAAGGGCCCCGGTTTCGGCGAGAGGGGCAAGGCGATGCTCGAAGACCTCGCCGTGGTGACCGGCGCCACGGTCTTCAGCCAGGAGACGGGGGTGGTCCTCGACGAGAAGCACTTCACGCCCGAGCATCTGGGATCGGCGAAGAAGGTCCTGATCGACAAGGACTCATGCACAATCATCGAGGGCGGACAGGGCAAGGACGACTTCGACCGCGGCCGCGTCGAGTCGCGGGTGGAGACGCTCAAGGCCGAGATATCCGACTGCAAGTCGGATTGGGACCGGGAGAAGCTGGAGGAGCGGGTGGCCATGATCACGGGCTCCATAGCCAGGGTGTATGTCGGCGGCGCCACCGAGACCGAACTCAAGGAGAAGAAGGCCCGTGTCGAGGACGCCCTCCACGCCTCGCGAGCGGCGATAGAGGAGGGAATCCTCCCCGGCGGAGGCGTGTCGGTGGTGCGGGCCATCCCGATTGCCCAGCCGAAGCTGGAAGGGCTTGAGGGCGACCAGAGGACGGGCGCGGACATCGTCCTGCGGGCGCTGACCGCGCCTTTCAAGCAGATTGTCAAGAACGCGGCCGGCGAATCGGAGGACGTGGTCCTGAGCAAGGTCCGCGACGCCGAGGCGAACATGGGGTACGACGCGCTCCGCGGAAGGTATGTGGACATGCTGGAGGCCGGCATAATCGTCCCGACGAAGGTTGAGCGCACGGCGTTGCAGAACGCCGCCAGCATCGCCGGGCTCATGCTGACCACCGAGGCGATGATAGCCGAGGCGCCGGACGGCGACGGCGAGAAGAATCCCGCCATGCCCATGGGCTAGCGGTACAAGGGAGGGAGGAAAGAATGAGGCTGATGCGATACACGGTGTCGGACGGATGCCGGATGACCGAGGTGGATTCCAAGAAGCCCAAGTGGGCCAACTACGCCGAGGCGGAGCAGCAACTGGGCGCCATGGTCGAGGCGGTCAACGGCCGGCTCGGGAATGCCGTCAAAGAGGCGAGGTTCGAGTCCAAGCCCGTCGTCACAATCGGCCTGCTCTACGCCGATTCGGGCATGGTGTCCGGGGTCTTCCAGAACGGCGCGCTTGAGCGGGAGCTGACCAACGTGACGACCAGGTTCGGGTACCGCGTCGATAAGCTGGAGACCAATGTCGGCGCGCTCTCGGTGGGCGAGCAGCCCGTACTGACGGTGATCATGTCCAAGGTGCCCGCCCCCGCGGACGCGAAGCCCAAGCCGAAGCAGGCGTCTGCGAAGCAGCGCAAGGTCAAGAAGTCCGGACCAAAGAAGTCCGGGTCCAAGAAGTCCAGGAAGTAAGGCGGCCGGAGTCGCTTAACAGAACAGGTTGGCGCATCAGCGCCGGAAGAACCAAAAGGGGAGGAAAGATGAAAAGGGCCCTTGTTTCGTGCTTGTGCCTGGCGGCCTTGGTCGCCGCCACTGGTTGCCAGTCCATGGGCGGCCACTGGGATTGGCAGAACATTGATGTGGACAGGTACACCCCGCATGTGACGATGATCTCCAAGGCGGCGACCATCAACCTGCTGAAGAACGCCGACATGGAGCAGATCGAACTCGTCGGGACCGCGGCCGAGGTGGTGTCGACGGCCTTGGCCAACGACATCCAACTGGATCCGAATCTTGCCGTGGAGCAGGTGAGGGGGCTGATCGAGAAGAATGCCCCCGCCGTGGCGGCGGACCAAGGGATCATGTCGGTTATCGACGCGGCCGTCGTGATCGCCGTGGGCCAGGTGGAGGATCTCGTCAATAAGCACGGACCCAAGTTTGACCAGAGCGACTTGACGGTCAAGCTCATACGGGCCGCTCTGCTCGGCGTGAAGGAGGGCACGGACGCGCTTCTCCTGCCTGGTGGCCCGCCGCCGATACCCGGCCCTAACTAGGGCGGGTACGAGAATCCCTATTCGCTTCTACGGGGCGGTCCTGACGGGCCGCCCCGTTTTTTATTGCCCTATATTGTGTTTGGTCAGCCGCCGCCCTTGTCATGGCCATGCGCAGGTATGTCTTCGTCAGGCGGATTTTCTTTCCGTGGATAAAACTCCCAGGCGGCGCCTCCCGTCTGATGGAGATTGGCGAACATATCGATTATGACATAGAGACGCAGCGAGGCCATTTCGCTGACGGTCGCCTAGATAGCCCGACTGGTGGCACCTCCTTCCGAATCGATGCGAGGGTTTTTCTTGGGCTACTCGACGATGTTCATGGACTTGTCCCGACCGGGCAGTTTCGGAGGCCGGCGACATCAAACCATGTTCTCGAGTTAGTCGGTGACACTTGTGACGAGGTGTGCGGAGCCGGCGGCACTGGACCCGCTGGCCCGACAGGTCCGACAGGTCCGACAGGCGCTGGCGAGATTGGCCCGACCGGACCGACAGGTCCCGCGGGTGGGTCGACAGGCCCAACTGGTGTGACCGGGCCGACAGGCCCTGCCGGGGGTCCGACAGGTCCGACGGGACCGCAGGGCGATCCGGGCGACGACGGCGCGACGGGACCTCAGGGCGAGACGGGCGCCACCGGGCCTCAGGGCGACCAGGGTGCCACTGGCGAGGGCGCCACGGGTCCGACTGGTCCGACCGGCCCCGCCGGGGGTCCGACAGGGCCGACTGGCGGCACTGGTGTGACCGGGCCGACAGGCCCCGCCGGGGGTCCGACCGGGCCGACGGGACCGCAGGGCGATCCGGGCGACGAC